>Ga0315899_10001987_pt1 | contig 22969 bp, 22 predicted proteins | sample LakEriMetagenome_2_FD_203518 | JGI IMG/M metagenome (GOLD analysis project Ga0315899, IMG submission 203518) | Freshwater fungal communities from buoy surface, Lake Erie, Ohio, United States - Buoy 4 MA112 | ecosystem: Environmental > Aquatic > Freshwater > Lake | place: USA: Lake Erie, Ohio... | reverse complement strand
ATTGCCGCGGCCAGACCAATGCCACGAAGATCAACGTTGCCGCCAAGAATCGGAATGAGGCTGACGAGGTCTGGATCGCCAGCAAATGGAGTAAAGGCGAGCAGGCGATCGAGAAGAATCGAGATGAATGCGACGGCGGCAAGGCTCCCCCCGATCCCCAAGATCGTTGCAGTTGCACGCCGATTGAAACCTTCCGTAATGACAACGGAGGAGATGCCGACGACGAGAGCAATTCCCCCAGCAACGACGAGAGGTGGGGCTCCGGAGAGGAGCGCCGGAATCCCGAACCGCACCAGTACGACACCAGTAAGTGTGAGCGCAAGGAGTGCGCGTGCGCCGATCCCTCCCGCAATCGCGACGACCGCAGCGGCAAAGAGTGCAAGGGCGATCAGTAGCGCCCCACCTCTAGAGCGATCCGCAACGGCAAAGACTGCTCCCCCACTAGCGTCGGTGACTTCCGTGAGGAGGACCTCATCGCCCTTGTTGTACGGAATCGAGCCGGCAATGTCGCTCGACTGATCCACTGAGGCGGTGAGGCGCTCTCCAAGGCGTGGACCCTCAAGGAGCTCAACGGTCGCACTGCCCGAGGATCCCCCTTCCCCAGGGAAGGGCTGAGAGACGATGACGGCACGCAGGAGTACGGGGGCGCTCGAGTCGGTTGGGAGCGTCCATGGGCTTGGCGCCACGAGGAGCACGAGGAGCAGCAGTGCCGAGCCAGCGAGGCGGGCAGCGCCGGCCAGCCACGCTCGGCTCGTGCGAGGATCTCGTCGTGTGCCGGTGCTTCTTGCTGGCATCAATACCCCCACTGATTTGCAACATCCTAGCCGCTCATCTGGCGTTTACTTGCGAACCCTAGAATCTCCCTATGCAGGAAGCCGCACAAGGGGCACCCGTCGCGATTCGTATCCTCCGCGAGCAGCAACGCCTTGAGCTGGACTGGCGCGATGGCCATCAGAGCGTGTATGAGGCGATCCCGCTGCGATGGCTCTGCCCCTGCGCCTACTGCCGTGGCGAGGCCGGTCTCCCTGGCTGGCTTGACGCCAATCCAACCCTTAGCCCAAGTCAAACGAAACTCGAAGGTGGCGAAATGGTGGGTAGCTATGCCCTCTGCCTCTTCTGGGGCGACGGTCATCGCACCGGCTACTACACATGGTCGCTGCTGCGGCAGCGCTGCACCTGCGCCGATTGCATGAGCGGCCCGCGGTGACCCTCGGAGTCAGCCGAGAGCTCTCTCTCCTCGCCTTCAATGCGCGCGTTCTAACTGAGGCATCAAACACAAAGCGCCCGATCCTTGATCGGTTCCGCTTTCTTGGCATTGTTGCATCAAACATTGACGAGTTCTACGGCGTGCGTGTTGCCGGCATACAGGACCAGCTGGTTGCTGGCGTACGCACCCCTGGCCCCGACGGCAGAACTCCCGACGTACAACTCGCACTGATCCGCGAGGCGACTGGCCTCCTCACCGAATCGGCACAAGTGAGCTGGGGCGCGCTCACCAAAGAGCTGCGAGACGCAGGTCTGCCACTTCGAAGATGGGACGACCTTGATTCCGCTGAGCAGTCGCTCCTGACGGAGCGGTTCACGCGAGAGATCTTCCCTGTGCTTACCCCTCTCGCCGTTGATCAGGGTCACCCGTTTCCGCTCATCAGCTCACTCAGCCTCTCGTTGGCGATACGCCTCCGTGCACGCGCTGGCCAGGAGATCTCGCTTGCGCGTGTGAAGGTGCCGACGATCCTTGGGCGCATCGTGCAATTCGGTAACGGCGACTGGATCTTGTTGGAAGAGCTGATCTTCGCCCACCTCGACCTCCTCTTTCCTGGCGCCGAGATCCTAGACGCACACCTCTTTCGCGTAACGCGCGACGCTGACCTCGACACCGTCGAGGAGGAGGCAGACGACCTCCTTGAGGCGATCGAAGAGGGGCTCCGCCAGCGGCGGTTCGGCAGTGTGGTGCGCCTCGAGGTTGGCACCGAGATGCCAGGCGCTCTGCTTGAGATGCTCTTGGCTGGGCTAGAGATTAGCCAGAGCGAGGTTCAGGTAATCGAAGGAACCCTTGACCTCTCTGTTGCGCTACAAGTCGCGAATCTCCCTCGCCCGGATCTGCGCGCCCCACGATGGCAACCGGTCACGCCAGCGCGCATCACTGCAAGTACGTCAGCCGATGCGCCGAACGGCGACATGTTTAAGGTGATTTCCGAAGGTGACCTGCTGGTGCATCACCCATTTGACAGCTTCGAGGCGAGCGTTGACCGTCTCTTTGCTCAGGCAGCCGATGATCCTGATGTGCTCTCGATCCGCTCCACGCTCTACCGAACTGGGGCGACCTCAAGCATCCCCGCGCATCTGATCCGCGCCGCCCAGGCAGGGAAAGAGGTGGTGGTGCTCGTCGAGCTGAAGGCGCGCTTCGACGAGGCGGCCAATATTGAGTGGGCACGACGACTTGAAGAGGCGGGGGCACACGTGGTCTACGGCGTGATGGGCCTCAAGACGCACTGCAAGGCGACGCTGATTGCGCGACGAGAGGGCGCCGCAATTCGTCGCTATGTGCACCTCTCCACGGGGAACTACAACCCGAAGACGGCTCGCGGCTATACCGACATCGGCCTCTTCACCACAAACGACGTGATTGGCACCGATGTGGCCACCCTCTTCAACTTCCTGACGGGTGCCGGGCGCACCGCGTCGTACACGCGCATCTTGGTGGCGCCGGACCACCTACGCAGCGAGATCAAGCGGCGTATTGAGCGCCTCACAGAGCGAGCTCGAACCGGCGCCGCAACGTCGATCACCATCAAGGTGAACGCCCTGATCGATCCCGAAATGATCGCAGCCCTTGATCGCGCCGCCGAGGCGGGAGTCTCCATGGACCTGATCGTTCGTGGCATGTGTGGGCTCCTGCCAAGCCCAGAGCGCCATGGAGATCGCCTGCGGATTCGCTCCGTGATCGGTGACTACCTCGAGCACAGCCGCATCTATCGCTTTGCGGGACCCGATGGCGTTGAACTCTTCGCCGGAAGTGCGGACCTGATGGAGCGCAACCTTGACCGACGCGTAGAAGTGCTCTTCCCACTTGAAGGCGATGAGGTTCGCCGCAAGACTGAGGAGATCCTCGCCGCGCTCCTCGCCGACACATCCAACGCCTGGGCGTTGCAGCCAGACGGGGCTTGGGAGCGTCTCGCAGACACGGGCACCTCATCGTTTGAGACCTTGCGACAGATGGCACTCACCGCATCTCAGGCATAATCTCGCCATGGAGCGCGAGTTGAAATTTCTCCTCGAGCATGCGCGCCTCCCCGCCCTTCCGAGCGGCTACTACTTGGCGCAGCCTCGGCCTACGCTCCACCTTCTTGATGAGTACCTGGACTATCGCGGCCAAATCCTCGCCGCTGGTTGGCAACTTCGACGCCGTCGATCCGATGGCAGTGAGGTGCGCTACACGCTCAAGTCGGTGCGAGGGGGCGACGCATCAGGTCCGCTCAGAGAGCGAATTGAAATTGAGCGCACACTTGAGCAGAGCGAAGAGCTCCCATCAGAGATCGTGCAGGTACTCGCGGAGTCTGCAATTGATACAGCCCACGTCCTCGATCGTCTACAGCCGTATCTCACCCTTCGCCAGGAGCGCCAGCCAATGGCGCTCTCGAATGTCGACGGGGAGTTCGCGCTGCTCAGCCTGGACGAGGTCCGCGCGATCGCACCAACACCTGAAGGAGAGCGACGCTGGACTGAACTTGAGATTGAGTTTCTGAATACCGCTACGCCAGAAGTACGCGATCGCGCGACTCGTGAACTCACCGCATGGATTGCTGCACAACCAGGGGTTACGGTCGGTGGTGAATCGAAGGTTGAGCGAGCGGCGCGGCTGCTCTCAATCTGAATCTAGCGCGAAGAGCCTGCGCGAGTCTCCATCACGAGGGCTGGGAGGGCATCGCGCCAGCCATCACCCGCTCGCGCTACGGCAACAACTAGGCCTTCACGAATACCACCACGATCAACCGTGACCTCGCGCGCGGTGGTTCGCTGCAGCAGCGCCTCGACGATCGCTATCCCCGCTGGTAGGAGTCGCGCGCGGCGCTGCGAAATTGCAAAGCGCTCCGCAACCTCTTTCGCTGTCAGTGCCACGAGCCGCTCCCCCATCGCTGCGAGATCTTCGCGCTCAATCGTGCGACTTATGAGCGTTGCCGGAACGAGCTTGAGGAGGCGCGTTGCAGTCCCTCCCACCAAGATCAGACGATGAACATCGGCAACGGTAAGGTCAGCAAGCGCGATCTGGGCATGTCGACGCAGCTCCTGCCACTCGCGTGGGCGAGGCGGGTCCTGGTACGAGACGCGCGCCAAGAGTCGAGCAGAACCAATGGAGACTCCAATTGCGCGCGGCAACTCGCCAGGATGCAGCTCCACCGCTTCTGTTGACCCACCACCAATGTCAACGACGAGCTGTGGCACAGAGTGGTCATGCCCGTGATGCAGACCGAGAACGGTGAGAAGCCCCTCCTCCTCGTGGGTCAGTACGATCGGTGCGCTGAACCTTGGCCCACGAAGTACGCGCAGCACACTCTCCTGATCACGGGCGCGACGGAATGGTTCGGTGGCAACGACAAACAGCTCATCCGCACCCAAGAGGCTGGCACGTGTGCGAAACGCCGCGAGCGCGTCGCTGATCGCTGTGGTTGCCTTACGCCCAATAGTGCGGTCCTGCTCCACCAGCCGACCAAGCTCAATCGGCATCGACTCATCGGCGATCACCTCTTGGCGCACCCCATCCGAAACGGCAACATAGAGGTGCGTTGAGTTGGAGCCGATGTCGACCACGGCGCAGACCCGAGGGACCCCAGCCTGGGAGCTTCCCACCCGGCCACGGCGGGGCTTCGGGGTCTGAGGGGCGGTAGAGAGACGCGACCTCGCCGCGTGAACACTACGTGAACGCTTCCCTGCCACCATCCGCGCATCCTAGCCGTGAACGGAGATTCCCTCTCGGTGGGGCTGGGGCGGTAGGATGTAAACCAATGACCTGAGCAGCGCGGAGGGGATATGCCAACAGGAGACGATCAGGGCCGAGTCGAAAGCGAGATCCAAGAGATCCTCGCCCGCACCGTAGCTGATGGCGCAACGGCAGCGCCGCAGGGCGCCCGCGAGCCCCTTGACCGCGAACTCCGCGCCATCAAGGAGACGGTCGTTCGCATGGGGAGCATGGCGGAGGCCGCGATCCGCGACGCTCTTGACGCGCTCGTCACCCACAACGCCGAGAAGGCAAAAGCGGTGATCATCGGCGACCGCAAGATCAACGATATGCAGCACGAGGTCATCACGGCGATCACGACCACCATCGCCACGCAAAGCCCGGTCGCCCGCGACCTACGCAACCTCTTGATGATGAATCACGTTGTCTATGAGTTGGAGCGGATCGGTGATCATGCCGCCTCCGTTGCCAAGATTGCCGTCCAGCTCGCCCCGGAGCCGGCGCTGCAGCGATACCTGCACCTCCCTGAGATTGGCGAACTGGCTGCATCGCAGCTGCACGGCATCCTGATGGCGCTCGTTGACGTTGACCCTGTCCGCGCCCGCGAGGTCGCGGTCAGCGATGACCGGATTGATGCCCTCTATCGGCAATCGTTCGATGAGTGCGTCCGACTGATGGAGGCCGATAAGTCCAATGTCGCCCGAGGGACGCGTCTCCTCTTCGCAGCACACTACCTTGAACGAATCGGTGATCGCACGACCAACATCGCCGAAGACATCGTCTACCTTGCATCCGGAGAGGTTGAGGACCTCAATCCTTGAGTTCAGATCGGGCAACTTCGGCCAAGGAGCTCAAGCGCCTCTACCTGGTTCGTCACGCCGACGCAGGTGACCCGGCGGAATGGATCGGCCCTGATGCAGAGCGCCCTCTCAGTTCAAAGGGGGTCAAGCAGGCCGCCCGACTTGCGGCGGCGCTCGTTGCCGCCGGCACGAACGTCGGATCGCTCCGCACATCGCCGGCTCGTCGCTGCACTGAAACCTGCGCCGTCATTGCCGCAGCGCTAGAGACCACCGCCACCATTGACGAGCACCTTGCCGACGGACCGACTGCGGCGCACGTCGCCAAGCTCCTCGCTCGACGCGGTCACGACGCCCTCCTCCTCGTCGGACACCAGCCGCACCTCGGCAAACTCATCACTGAACTCACTGGCATTGACGCGATTCCGGTTGAGAAGGGGTCCATGATCCGCATTGACATCCCGGCACCGTATACGCCGGGGAGCGGGCGCCTCGTGGCGCTCGTTCCCCCCGCACACCTGCGCGCCCCGAAGAGCGAGCGCTAACGGGTCGCCGCTCGAGCGGCAGTCGCCCCTTCGCCCTCAACGCAGACGGCGGTAAGTCGCAGATCACTCGCCCAAGCGGCGTCCTGCGCCTCTCGCAGCGTCCAGGCGGCAACCTCGAGGCCCGCATCACGCCAGCGGCTGATGCGCTCGTCGGTCAAGAGATCCAGCGCAACCGAGAGGCCTGCGCACCCTAGTTGCACCGCCTGCTCCGCCTCTGCCGCAGTCTCGGCGTTGAGCCAACGGGACCAGTCCGGCGCACGCTCTGCAACCACCTTGAGGACATTTGGGTGAAAGCTGGAGAAGACCACCCCCTCTGCCCCTGCACCTCGCGCAGCGACAAGGGTGGCGAAGAGCGCATCGGTTGGGCGCTCCTTTAGCTCTAGGTCAATCAGCGTTGCCGCGGGCATGGCGGCAAGAACTTCGGTGAGCGTTGGCACACTCATCGCCGCAAGCTCGATCGCCGAGAGTTCACACACACGTCGTGGTACCCCGAAGATTCGATCAAGGGTCTCATCGTGCACGATCACCGCTACCCCATCGGCACTAAAGCGCACATCAAACTCCACCCCATCACACTGCAGCGCACCTGCGACGAGAGCGGCGAGGCTGTTTTCGTGAAGCGTTCCATCGTGGGCTCCGCGATGTGCAAGGAGGACTGGGCGCTGCAGTGCCTCACGTGCGCGACCGATCGCGCTCGGGCGATGAGTCAGGAGGCGTCTCCTGCTGGTGGCAGCGTAATGGTGAACGTTGTCCCTACGCCCGTCGTCGAGGTGACGGCGATCTCGCCCCCGTGACGAAGCACAGCGTGTCGGGCAATCGCGAGTCCGAGTCCGGTCCCACCGCCGCCGACGGCCCCGGCGCCACCATCTACTCGCTCCACGGTGAAGAATCGTTCAAAGATGCGCGAGAGGTGGGCACGATCAATGCCGATGCCGTGATCCACCACTGCGATCTTGGATCCGCCATCGCTCAGTCGTTCAACTTCTAGTTCAACTCGTCCCCCCTCACGGCTGTACTTCACCGCGTTATGGACGAGGTTGGCCACCGCTTGGCGCAGGCGATCACGGTCGCCAGTAATCAGGAGTGGGCCTGTGCCGATCACATCAATGCCGCCGCCATGCTGTGCCGCGACCGGAGTGAACCGCTGTGCCACCTCCTCGGCCAAGGTAATCAGGTCGAACTCAGCCTTGCGGAGCGGGATCTCACCCGCCTCTAGGGTGGCGAGGTCGAGCATCTCATCGGCCATCTGAACAAGGTGAAGCACCTCAACCTCGATCTTGGCACTGCGGCTTGCTACTCCAGAGAGGTCACCCTTCGCTGCGGCGCTGCCAATCGACTCCGCGAGAAGACGGATCGTTGAGAGTGGTGTGCGCAGTTCGTGCGAGAGGTTGTCAACGAATTCGGTGCGAATCTGACGCAGTCGACGCACCTCAGTCAGGTCGCGCAAGACAAGCCATGCACCACCGTCTCCATCGGGTGCTGCCACCACCGAGACGTGTCGCGCCTCGTCGGAGTGCCCAAGGCGACCGTCACGAATATCAATCTCGCCGCGATGCACTTCGCCAGCGATCGCCTTGCGGGTGAGCTCCTCGAGTCGGAAGTCAACAGTCGCTTCAATCAGCGGCATGCCACGGAACTGCACATCACCGCGCGCCAGGATCTCACCCGTGACCGGGCTTGCGGCGCGGATGACGAGATCTGAACCAACGCGAAGGATGGCGTCGTCAGTCGCCTCAAGGAGGGCGTTCAGGCGTTCGGAACGGCGATCAGCGCGATCCCAGGCTACATCTGCCCGACTGCTCTCCCGCGCTGCGCGATCGGCCTCCGTTGCTACGTCTTGTGCTGTGAAGCGGCGAACGACTAGATAGGTGATCCCCGCGGAGATCAGCACCGTTGCAAGCCCGATGATGATGTCGGGCATCAGGCGGATGGGTGCGGATCGCGTGCTGAATGCCGCGGTGGATAACCGCGCTTCAGCAACTCTGCCTCAATCGCGGCACGATCGCTCGCCTGCGCATCACGAATGGTGCCGAGTACTTCGCTCACCGGGAGAACGCTCCGCTCGCCCGTTGAGCGTCGGGTAACCTCTGCGCCGCCAGCCTCAAGCGATCGTGGCGAGATGGTGATCATCCATGGAACCCCGATCAGTTCCGCATCGGCAAACTTCACGCCCGGCGTCTCGGTTCGATCGTCAATGAGTAACTCGATGCCAGCAGCCTCCGCCTCCGCCTCAAGGGCAAACGCAATCTCAGTCACCTTCGGATCCTTGTTCGCGCCAACGACCGCAACCTGCGCGTCGAATGGGCTGACGGAGATTGGCCAGGAGAGACCCTTCTCGTCGTGATGCGCCTCGGCGATACAGGCGACCGCACGGCCAACACCGATCCCATACGAGCCCATCACGATCGGGTGTGAAACGCCCGCCTCGTCGGCGTAAGTCGCACCAAGCGCACCGGTGTATCGGGTGCCAAGCTTAAAGATGTTTCCGACCTCAATGCCGTTCTCAATTCGCAGGTTGCCGCCACAGGCGATGCAGGCATCCCCCACCTTGGCTGATGCGATGTCGGCAACAGCAGATGGTGTGTAATCGCGGCCGACGTTTACACCAGTCAGGTGATAGCCCGCCTTGTTCGCTCCGGCAACCATATTGGCGGTAGACGCGACGAGCTCATCCACGACGACGGTTGCCTCCTTGATTCCCACAGGGGATGCGTACCCTGGCTCCATGCCGGCCGCACGGATCTCTTCTTCTCGTGCCGGCCGGAGGTCTCGCGCACCAATGGCGTTGGTCAACTTCGTCTCTTCTACCTCATCATCGCCGCGGACGATGGCAACAATGAGTCGCCCATCACGGTCGGCGAAGAAGACCGCCTTCGCGCAGGTTGATGCAGGAACCTTGAGTTGTGCCGCAAGTTCAACAATGGTTGAGGCGCCTGGCGTTGCGATCTCCTTGAGCGGCTCCTGTGGTGCGCTTGCTGGGATCTCGCGCTTCACAACGGCGACCTGTCGGTTCGCAGCAGCACCGCAGCCATCACAGAGCACGAGGCTATCTTCACCAAACGGGCTGAAGGCCATGAACTCATGCGCCAGTGAGCCGCCCATCATGCCAACGTCGCTGGCCACAGCGATCGCCTCGAGTCCGAGTCGCGCGAAGATGCGCGTATAGGCGTGGTAGTAGAGCTTGTAAGAGCGATCAAGCCCTGCCTCATCTCGGTCGGCGCTATAGGCGTCTTTCATCGTGAACTCGCGCACGCGAATGAGTCCACCTCGCGCCCGTGGCTCGTCACGCCACTTCGTTTGGAAGTGGTACATCTGCTGTGGGAGTTGGCGCCACGAGTTGATCAGCTTGCGAAGTAGGTCAGTCACCACCTCTTCGTGCGTCATCGCCAGCACCATGTCGCGACCGCCACGATCGTTGAATCGGCCCATCTCTGGTCCGATCTGGTCGTAACGCCCCGTCTCGCGCCAGAGATCGGCAGGGTGTACGACCGGCATTAGCATCTCTTGAGCGCCGATCGCGTTCATCTCTTCGCGAATGACCTGGGTGACTCGCATGTTGACGCGCATGCCGAGGGGGAGGAGCGAATAGATTCCGGCGCCGAGCGGTCGAATGTAGCCAGCACGGAGCAGGAGGCGGTGGGAGGGCATCTCCGCGTCGGCGGGATCCTCCCGAAGGGTCGTAAAGAAGAGTTCGCTCATGCGCATGGGGTCAATCCTACCCGCGCGCGGGGCTCTCGTTCAGAAGAGGTGTGTGGGTCAGGCTGGGCGGCGCAGGACGTAGCCGATCCCGCGGACCGTCTGAAGGGCCACGGGCTCGGCGGGGATCGCCTCCACAGCCTGACGCAGGGCATGCATATGCACGTCAACCGTGCGCGTCTCACCCGCATAGTCGTAGCCCCACACCTTGTCGAGGAGCTGCTCACGGGTATAGACGCGACCTGCGTTCTCAATGAGGAACGCCAGCAGCTGGAAGGCCTTCGGCTTGAGATGCACCACGGCGCCGTCTCGCAGCACTCGTTGCCCCTCAAGGTCAACCTCCGCCTCGCCGATTCGGAGGCGCGAGCCAACCGCAACGGGGCTGGCCCCAGCCTCTGCGCGGCGGAGCACCGCGCGGATGCGCGCGATCAGTTCGCGTGAGGAGAAGGGTTTCGTCACGTAGTCATCGGCGCCAAGATCGAGGCCGCTGATCCGATCAGTCTCCGACGCCTTTGCGGTGACCATGATGATCGGCACACGCGAGCTACTCCGAATCGATCGACAGACCTCAATGCCGCCCATCTCGGGGAGCATGAGGTCGAGCAGGATCAGGTCGGGTGGGGCGGCGCGAAAGGCGGCAAGCCCTGCCGCACCGGTCTCGGCTTGGGCGACAACGAAACCCTCGCTCGTCAACGCATCGGCGAGCGCCTCACGAAGGGCTCGCTCATCTTCAACCAGCAGAATCTTGATTGGTCGTTCTGGCACCGCGTCACTCTGAGGGAGCGGTGTTATCGCCATGTAAACGCTAGCTGCCGCTCACCAGCGCGACAGCGGCGTCAAGATGCGCCAGCACACGCGCACGACCGAGGAGGCGCATGCTGTCAAAGAGTGGTGGCGTCGCCGTTCGCCCCGTGACCGCGACACGGAGAGCCATGAAGAGATCGCCCGACTTCCAGCCTGAGGTCTCGGCGAGCGCTCGGAGCTGCACCTCCAGTGGATCCTCTGCATCAAGCAGTGGCTGGTCGCCCTCACCGATCGCCTCAGCGATCAGAGGACGAGCGGCTGCGAGCGCCTGCAGCGTGGTGGCAGCATCCCAACGCTTCGGTACCAGTGCCGCACGGTCATGCTCAAGAGCTGTGGCGAAGAGGAAGTCGGTGAGTGTGACCGCCGACGAGAGGAGCGGAATGCGATCACGGATCAACGGGATCAGCGCGACGATCTCGGCATCGGTTGCCGGCCGCTGCAGTGTTCCGTTTGCTGCAGCACCCTCGTAGAAGGGGCGAAGTCGTACGAGCAACTCCTCGTTGCTCAACCGTCGGATCCATTGGCCGTTCAGCCACTCGAGGCGCGTACGATCGAATACCGCGCCGGCTTTCTGCACATGTTCCAAATTGAATCGCTCCTGCAGCTCATCAATGGAGAGCACTTCGTCTTCGCTCCCGGTCGACCAGCCGAGCAGTGCCAAGAAGTTCACCAGCGCCTCAACCAAGAAGCCCTCGGCGCGATAGTCCGCGAGGGCAGTCTGGCTCTTGCGCTTGCTCATCTTCGTTCGGTCTGGATTCAAAATGAGTGGTAGGTGGGCAAACTTAGGGAGCGGCACGCCGAGCGCCTCAAAGAGGAGGATGTGCTTCGGTGTGTTGGAGAGGTGGTCCTCGCCGCGAATGACGTGGGTGATTCCCATGTCGGCGTCGTCGACCACCACCGTGAAGTGATAGAGCGGCGTGCCATCCGCGCGCAGGATTACGAGGTCGCCCCCCAAGGCATCAGTGTCAATCTCTACTCGTCCGCGCACGAGGTCATCGATAACCACGACCCCAGGCTTAATGCGGAAGCGCAGGGCTGCCGATTCACCTGCGGCAATGCGTGCGGCAGAGGTCTCAGCAGGGATCGCGGCACAGCGACCTGAATAGCGCGGCGGAAGTTTCGCCACTTCACGAGCCTTGCGCTCTGCATCGAGGTCACCGGGGGTACAGAAGCAGGGGTAGGTCAGCCCTTTTGCACGGAGTTCATTCGCAACGGCGGTGTAGCGCTCGCTGCGCTCAGATTGTCGGTACGGGCCGCGGTCGCCGCGCTCCCCCTCTGCAACTACACCCTCATCGGCGGCAAGGCCGAGCCAGGCGAGCCCTGCAAGAATGTCGGCTTCGAACTCCTTGGTGGAGCGCGCCGTATCGGTGTCTTCCACGCGCACGATGTAGGTGCCGCCATGGCGACGCGCAAAGAGCAGGTTGAAGAGCGCTGTTCGCGCGGTACCGATATGGAATGGTCCTGTTGGGCTCGGTGCAATGCGCACGCGCACAGCATCGCTCATGAGCGTGCCGGAATCTGATGGAAGAGAGACGCATCCACAGCTCCACGCATCACCTGTACAAGCGCGGCGGGACGAAGGCCGAGCGAAGCCTTGCCGATCGGACCATCGAGCGTGAGTGAGTCAAGTGATGTGCTTCGCGAGAGGACGGTGATCTTTGCGCCAGGGACCAGTCCACGAGCCTCGAGATAGCCGAGCAGCGCAGCATCAGCCTCGGCCGCTTCGGTAACGCGATAGATGGTCGCCGCCTCACCCGCCTCAAGCGCTGCGAGTGGCTCCCCCTTCGGTCGGCGTGCCTCGGTCGCTCGGTCGATCGGATTCCCGTGCGGGCAGGTCTGCGGATGGCCAAGCATCTCATCGAGGCGTGTCTCAAATTCAGGCGAGATGGAGGCATGCAGTCGGCGTGCCTCGACATCGGCCGCCGCCCACGGCATACCAACGATGCCAGTTAGCAGCCACTCCAAGAGCGCATGCCGTCGGAAGACCGCATCGGCCGCACTCTCGCCCGAGGCGGTGAGTTTCCAAAGCCGCGCATGCCCGCTGCAGGGTGTGATGAGTCGGTCATCAGCGAGTCGGCGAAACATCTCGGCGGCCGCCTGTTTACTCACCTCAAGGTCCTTGGCAACGAGTGACGGGGTCACCCCCACATCGTCGCCGTGGCTGCGGAAGGCGAGTAGATACTCCTGTGCCGCCGCTGTAAGTGCTGCTCGACGAGTGGTTGCCATAGGGATGATCCTACCTGCGACGCGAATTCAGGGCGACGTAGGCGAGAAGTGCACAGAGGGCCGCAGCTGCGAGCAGGCGAAGCGAGCCGCTCACCAGTACGGCAATGAGAACGAGTGAGGCAGCCCCGACGACTAGTGATGTGGATCGAGCAACACCCGCCGTCGCCGCAGTCTCAGGTCGCGCAACAAACTGCGCTTGGGTTCGTTCACGCGGCGTTCGGCGTACGGGGCGTTTCCCTCGGGCTCGATACTCGGGGCCATGTTTGCGGGGGTCGGCGTACTCGCGCGGATTGACCGTCCAGTACGTACCCGAGTCAGCGCCAACCCAGGCGGCTCCATCCCAGACCGGTTCCTCCTCCGTCGCCCCGTCATATGTCGTGGAGCCTGGACGCGCACTAGCTGTCGGTTGTGCGCCAGCCTTCGGCCGAGGTGGCTGCGCCGCACGGCGAGGGGCAGGTGAGGGAGTTGCTGATGGCTGAGCACGCCCCAATCCGACAAGTCGCCCAGCTGCCGTCGCTTCGGCGAGTGCAACTTCATACGCCTCGGTGATTCGAGCAAACTGCAGAGTGTTCGCATCGCCACCACCGATTGCATCGGGATGCGTTGACTTTGCCAGACGACGAAATGCGACCTTTACGGCGAAGGCTGATGGGCGCACCGGCAGTCCGAGTACCCGCCATGCCTCTTCTTTGCGCATCTTCGCCGCTGCCATCGCTTACAAAACCTTAAGCGCGGAGAGCGACTCTCCAGGGCGTACCGTAGCGAGTGCCGTACCATCCCGCGGATCGGCAAGGGTGACGATGCGATGCGAGTCGAGCGTGGCTGCTGTGGCAGCGCTGGCGCCGATCGCCGCAAGTACGGCGACTGTCGCAACGCGGCCAGAGCGAGCCGCGGCATCGCCATCCTCGGTGCGCACCGCGATGCCGTAGCCCGGGAGGCCAACAAGGCAGAGCCCCTCAGCCCCTTGCTTTGCGACAACGACTCCGTCACCACCGCGAATGAGATCGGTATCCAGGAAGCCCGCTCCCGAGATAAGGCGGGGGTTCTTGATGGCGGCAACGCGAACGCGATCAAGCAGCGCGCGGTAGCGCTCTGGCACGTGCTCATCGTGCGGGTTCGCCCAGCGTCGTGCCCCCTCCGCCGCCGCGCGAAGCGGGACCGCCGACGTGGGGATTGCACAGCCGTCGATTCCCCATGGTGCTGCGTGCAGGTCAACGCTCAGCAACTCACCAACAACGGTGCGCAACTCGCGCTGCACTGGGTGATCAAAACTCTCATACCCGACCGGATCAAATCCGCGTGCCTTCGCCAGGAGCAGCAGCGAAAGGTGCTGCCCTGAGCACATGTGGGCAAGCAGCTCGCCACTTCCGCCACGAGCGCTCTGCGGTCGGCCGTGCACAAGGTGTGCTGGGTTCAGTCCGAAGGTATCGATCATCCGCTGCGCCACCGCGATGTGCTCGTCGGCGCCCGCGTGACTCGCCGAAGCGAGGGCGATCATCTCGTCGTCGAACGTGAGGCCGGCCTCGTCTGCCGCGGCCAAGACGACCACCGCGGTGAAGGGCTTCACAGAGCTGCGCAACGAAATCAGCCGATCTGGCTCGCCAAGGCTTGCGGCGAGACGACCGCCGCCTGCCACCACCGCCACGTCGCCGCGATGTGCCGCCTCAGTGATTTGGCCCCGCTGGACCACCGTAATCACGGGCGGTGGCGCACCCTCGCCGACGCGAGCGTCGCTCATGCCAGGCCGAGGGCCTTGTCAACCTCTGTCAAGCCGCGGTCGATCACATCAAAGGCGAAGTCAAGTTCCTCGTCCGTGATGATGAGCGGTGGATTCGTAAAGAATCCATTCCATCGCACGATCGTATAGAGGCCGTTCTTGCGGAAGAATGCGCCGAGCGCGAGCATCTCTGGTGCGCTGGTGTTGAACGCCGCGATCGGATCTTGCGTCTTTGGATCGCGCACCAGCTCGATGATGCCGAAGAGGCCGATATTGCGGATGGGGCCAACACACGGGTGCTTCGCCTTCATGCGCTCGTGATGCGCTCGGAGAGTCTTCCCCATCGTGGCGGCGCGGGTGATCAGATCGTCCTCCTCGTAGACCTCAATCGTGGCGAGGGCGGTCGCGCAGGCGAGCGGATGGCTGTTGTAGGTCAACCCGCCGCCAAACACCTTCTCGGCAAAGTGATCGGCGATCGGTCGTCGCATACCGAGTGCGCCGAGGGCGACGTAGGCGCTGGTCAGGCCCTTCGCCATCGTGATCATGTCGGGGACAACCCCTGAATGGTCAATGGCGAACCACTTCCCTGTTCGGCCGAATCCAGCCATCACCTCGTCGGCGATCAGCAGAATGCCGTGGCGATCACAGATGTCACGCAGACCCTGCATGTACCCGTCGGGCGGAATCAGGATTCCGTTGGTGCCTACGACCGGCTCCACAATGATGGCGGCAACGGTGTGTGGTCCCTCAAAGCGGATGATCTTCTCGGTCTCTGCAAGCACCTCAGCGACTGGGCGTGGCTCGGCTGCACCGAACTCATGGAAATCCGGGATGCGGAAGATGCCAGGCATTCCTGGTTCGGCAAACCAACGACGCGGATCGCCAGTGGCACTGAGCGCACCAGAGGTACCGCCGTGGTACGAGCGATAGCGTGCGGCGATCTTGTGTCGCCCTGCATAGAGGCGCGCGATGCGGAAGGCGTTCTCAACCGCCTCGGCGCCACCGTTCGTAAAGAAGAAGGCATCAATGTCCCCAGGGCAGATTTCGGCGAGCTTCGCGCCGAGTCGGGCGCGCGGCTCCGTCGCCATAAACGGATTGGCGTAGGCGAGTTTGGCCGCCTGGTCTGTAATCGCCTTCAGCACGCGCTCATCACCGTGGCCGATATTGGTGCACATGAGCTGGCTGTTGAAGTCGAGGAACTTCTCCTCCTCAGGTGTCCAGAACCAGGAGCCCTTCGCGCGAGCAATCGGAATCGGGTTCGCCGCAGCCTGAGCAGACCATTCGGTCATGGTGTGGCGCTTGGAGAGGGCGACCATCTCTGGCCCGCTCAGTGGGGTTCGCTTGGCTGCGCTCATAGACCCTCCCAGTGATGAGGCGCAGGCGCGCCCTCGTGCCGCTGAGGATACCCCTCTTCTGCTGGTGCGTGGCGCGAGACAATCACGACGTGCGCAGCGCTAATGGCGCGGATCGGCGAGAATCTCGCCATGTCAACAACCGCTGAAAGCCTAGCCGCACAGAGTGCCCCTGCAACGCTGAAGAACTTCATCAACGGGCATTGGGTCGCTTCGACCTCGAACGCGTCCCTTGTGGTGCCGAATCCGGCGACCGAGGCCCCCCTCGCCTATGTACCCCTCTCGAATGCCGCAGACGTGCAGGCTGCCGTCGATGCGGCGCGATCCGCCGCGTACGAGTGGGGCGAGATGCCGCCACCAGAGCGAGCCGGTTACCTCTTCAGGTTGCGTGAAGCGATGCTCGACAACCGAGAGGCGCTCGCCCGGCTCGTCACCACCGAGAACGGCAAGGTGCTGAGCGATGCGACCGGCGAGGTCCGCCGCGGCATTGAGGTCGTTGACTTCGCCTGCGGGGCCCCGACACTCCTCATGGGCCAGAACCTTGACCAGGTCTCACGCGGCATCGACTCCGAAATGGTGCGTTTCCCTGTCGGGGTGGTCGCTGGCATTACGCCATTTAACTTCCCCTTCATGGTGCCAATGTGGATGCTGCCGCTCGCCATCGCTTGCGGCAACTCATTCATCTTGAAGCCCTCCGAGCGCACCCCACTATCGTCGCAGCGCATCATCGAAATTTGCGAAGAGGTTGGCATTCCGGCAGGCGTTGTTGGCCTCGTGCATGGCGCCGTTGAAACTGTTACTGGGCTAATCACCAATCCGGGCGTCGACGCCATTAGCTTCGTTGGATCAGAGCGCGTGGCGCGCATCGTCTACGAGACGGCGGCCAAGAGCGGGAAGCGCGTGCAGGCGCTCGGTGGTGCCAAGAATCACATCATTGCCATGCCTGATGCGGTGCTTGATCAGAGCGTGCCCAACATTGCTGAATCGGCCTTCGGCAATGCGGGACAGCGTTGCCTCGCCGGCTCGGTGCTCACGCTGGTCGGTGAGGCGCGTGAGCGCGTGTTGCCGCGAATCCTCGAACACGCCGACACGATCAAGATGGGATTCGGCCTCGATGCTGGTGTCTCGCTCGGCCCCGTGATCCGCGGCGAAGCGCGAGAGCGCATTCACACCCTGGTTGACCAAGGCGTTGCTGCTGGAGCGAAGATGCTACGAGATGGTCGCGGCACCGGGCCAGAGAAGGGCTACTTCGTTGGCCCAACGCTACTCGAGATCGCACCAGAATCGCCACTGGCACGCGAGGAGGTCTTTGGACCCGTCCTCTCAATTCTCTACGCGAAAGACCTTGATGAGGCGCTCCGCCTCATGGCCGAGACGAACGAGTACGGCAATGCGGCGAGTATCTACACGGCATCTGGCTCAGCCGCCCGAGAGTTCAAGCGCAAAGCGACCTCTGGGATGCTCGGCGTGAACGTTGGTGTGGCCGCCCCAATGGCCTTCTTCCCATTCAGTGGACGCCGCAAGAGCTTCTTCGGCGACCTACACGCGACCGGCCGCGACGGAGTGGAGTTCTACACCACGAAGAAGGTCATTACCGCTCGCTGGTTCTAATCCTGAACGCGACTGGCGCTAGAGCAGATCGACGAGCTCTTTCACTGCATCAGCCGAGCGCTTGAATGCCGCAGCTTCATCGCTCGTCAGAGTAATCTCAATCACCCTCTCGATCCCGTTCCCGCCAATCACGACAGGGACCCCAACATAGAGACCGTCGACGTCATATTCGCCCTCAAGAAGGGCGGCGCATGGAATCAGGCGACGGCGGTCAAGCAGGATGCTCTCCACCACCTCGAAAGTTGCGGCCGCTGGTGCGTAGTAGGCGGAGCCAGTCTTCAACAGTTCAACGATCTCGGCACCACCACTGCGGGTTCGCTTGACGATTGCGTCGATACGATCTGCAGCGAGGAACTCTGGCAACGGAATTCCACCAATCGATGAGTAGCGCGGGAGCGGTACCATCGTGTCACCGTGGCCGCCGAGCACAAATGCGCGCACATCCTCAACGCTTACGCCCGCCTCTTGCGCAATGAAGGTGCGATAGCGCGCGGAGTCGAGGGTGCCTGCCATGCCGATCACCCGATGCTTCGGGAAGCCCGACGCCTTGAGAGCAACGTGACACATCGCGTCAAGTGGATTGGTGACGACGACCAAGATGGCATCAGGGGATCTCTTAGTTGATTCGGTGACTACGCTGCGGACAATGCCAGCATTGGTGTTGAGTAGATCGTCGCGGCTCATCCCTGGCTTGCGGGCGATACCACTGGTGACCACGATCACGTCGGAGTTCGCCGTGTCGTCGTAGCTATTGGTGCCGATGATGTGGGCGTCGTGACCCACAACCGGAGCCGCCTCGGCAAGGTCGAGCCCCTTCCCCTGAGGGAGCCCTTCCACAATGTCGATCAGAACGACATCGGCGAGCCCTGACTCAGCGATGCGCTGGGCGGTTGTGGCTCCCACGTTCCCTGCGCCGATGACGGTGACCTTGCGACGCTGAATCTTTGCCATGAGCCCTCCTCTCTCGGCGGGATCGCCGAGCACGCTGATCCTACCGCTGGCGCCGCTTCTTGGCGGGGGTGGCCGCTCGCAGGCGGGCGATGGCGACCAGCAGCGTGACGAGCAGCACCGCTCCCATCACAAAGTAGGCGGTCGCAATCCCGCCCACCTGCCAGTTTTCTAAACGAAGGCCCTCAAGAGTGATGCGGGTAACGCTATACCAAGCGACGGCACCGAGGCCGATCATGCCTGGGATGAGATGCCCCTTAAGCCGCTGTCCGAGCGCAGGAAGGATCAGCGCACCAGCCAGACCCGAGAGGGACTCGTAGAGGAAGAGCGGGTGGAACCGCGTGGCTTCCCCGACAGCGGCACACGAGACGGTGGCGGCGCGATGGACACAGTCGATTGCAAGCCCCCAGGGAAGATCGGTCGGCGCACCGTAGAGCTCCTGGTTAAACCAGTTCCCCCACCGTGCGATTGCCTGCATCACTAGAATCGCCGGACCGGCCACGTCGACCCAGCCCCACGGCTCTTGTCGCCAGCGGCGAAGGATCACAACTAGGGCGATGGTGCCTGTGATGAGGCCACCTGGAGCACCGAGCCCCTCGTACGGAGGAATGAGAGCAGCGATCGGGTTCGCTGCGAACTGCCGATCCCATGCGTCAATCACGTGATAGAGGCGGCCACCAGCTAGCGCGGCGATGGAGATGATGATGAGACCATCAAGAATTAACTTCTCGTTAAGAGAACGACGTCGTGCCTCGCGAAGCATGAACTGATACGCCACCAAGAGCCCGATGGCGTAGAGGACTCCATACCAGCGGATAACGATCGGTCCGAGCTCGAACAGAACGGGATCCGGTGGCAGTGGAAGCATCTAGACGTTTACTCCGATCAGTGAGCCAACGGCATAGGTAATTGCCGCAGCTGCTGCACCAATCGCGAGCTGGCGAAGCCCCGTGTAGATCGCCGACTTACCCGTAAGCAGACTGACAGCAGCACCGACACTAAAGAGTGCGACCGCCGTTAGGGCAATGCTAACAGCGAGTGCGGTAAAACCGGTGAGCAGAATGAACGGCAAGAGTGGTACGAACGCGCCGACGGCAAAGGCGATAAACGAGGAGATCGCCGCGCCCCAGGGAGAACCCAGCTCCTCTGGGTCAAGGCCAAGCTCTTCTCGAACCAACGTCTCGAGAGCAATCGCCGGATCAGCCATAAGTCGCGTTGCGATCGCTTTCGCCTCGTCATCGGGGAAGCCGCGCGCGCGGTAGATCGCCGCAATCTCGGCCTCCTCCTCTTCAGGCATCGCTTCAAGTTCGGCGCGCTCCAGCTCAATCTGGCGCTCAAGCAGCTCGGTCTGACTGCGCATCGAGACGTACTCACCCGCCGCCATACTGAACGCACCAGCGAGCAGACCCGCTACGCCGGCCAGCACGATGAAACCACTCTGCCCACTGGCGGAGGTTGCCCCCGCAATACCCATCACCAGAGCGGCATTTGAAACGAGTCCGTCCGATACACCAAAGATCGCGGCGCGCACGGTGCCACTATTTCCCGCGCGATGCCACGGCTCACGTGCCTTTGTCTCTTCAAGGGCACCGCGGTGTGCGGCGACGCCCTTCCCGCGACCGGCGGCTTTACCCGCATCGAGTTCGCGCCAGATGTCGGCGTGCTTCGCCTCATCGGCGGCTATGTCGGTGACCTCAGCCACGTCACCGTGAGCGCCATACACTTCCTCTTCATACCCTTCAAGCGCCTTCACCATGTCGCTCACGGCACGGGTGCCAAAGAGTCGCGCGAGCAGCGTGATCTGACGCACGCGCCAACTCGGGCGCTTGCTGGCTGGTACCTGTTCGCCGAGGCTGATGAGCTTCGCCTCCCAGATAGCGGCGTGGCGACGCTCACTTGTTGCGATGCGCTCAAATGCGCTGCGGCGGGCGGGATCCTTCTCAATCTTGGCGAGCGCGTCGTACAAATAGATTGCATCGCGCTCTAACGCGAGACCGGCGAGGCTTGCGGCGCGATCCTTGATCTCTTGCATTGGGGCTCCCCTCTTGCGCAGTGGCTGCGCGTCGCCCCCATCCTAGCGCGCTGTGCAGGGCTAGGTTTGCAGAACCACCCACCCCTGTTCGTCAACGCTCACCACATGAACCCCGAGCGGGACTTCGGCCGGTGGATCGAGCGGCTCGCCGCTCTCAAGGTCAAATCTCGAGAGGTGCAACGGGCAGGTCACCGCAGGGCGATCAACGGTGGCAGGAGAAAGGAAGCCACGATCTAACTCGCAATACTCGTGCGTGCAAACGCCGTCGACCGCCAACAGCTTGCCGCTGCGATTCACCACTAAGATGGCCGCGCCGCCCGGCCAAGCGAGACGCATCGTGCCGTCGGGAAGCTCTGTTGCAGGGAAGAGGCGCTCTGCAGGCATGGGGTGAGTTTAGGAGGCCAGCGCTGCAGGCTGCTTTGCCAGCGCAGCGTCAAGCTTTGCTGCAAGCACCTCGCGCAGGCGCTCCGCCTCGGCATCAAGCGGCAGTGCAGCGACAACGGGCTCAAGGAAGCCCATCACAATCGTGCGACGCGCCTCCGCATCGGTGAGCCCACGGGAGCGCAAGTAGAAAATTTGGGCTGGGTCAATTGGCCCAACGGAGCTGCCGTGTGCTGCGCGCTCACAATCGGGTTGGTCGATCCAGAGCGATGGGATCGCCACGCTGCGCGCCGTCTTAGAGAGGAGCATGCCGAACTCACCGAGGTACGAGTTCGTGCCGCGCCCGCTGCGCGGGATCGTGGTGACACCCTTGATATAGCCGCGTGCGTTCCCTGCGAACACACCCTTTGCCAGCAGGTCGCCCACCGTCTTCTGGCCGGAGTGCAGGCTATAGGTGGTGAGGTCGTGGATCTGATCGCCAGCGCCGAAGACAACCTCTACTTGGCGAACGCCAGATCCATCGCCCGCAAGCAGGTGATCGATGCGCCCGCGCACCAGCCGTGCGCCGACCTGTGCCACGGCCAGCCGCAACTGTGCCTTTTCACCAAAGGTATGACGTCGGACCGTTACATAGGCCCGATCTTCAGGGAGGTCTTGAATGGAGGAGAGGGCCAACGTCGCGCGGGCGCCGAGCATTATCTCGCTACTGGTCGCCAAGAGCGATGTGGCAACCGCGGGGGCAGCAGCGCTGCCGCTGATCTCTTCCACGATGGAGGCCTGTGCGCCGTCGCCGAGCGCTACCGCGATGCGCGCAATGAGTGACGACCCAGACTCTGGGGCAACGATGCGAAGGACAATCGGTGCGCGGAGATGACCGGCGCTCAGCGAAATCGATACGCCCGTGTTCCAGAGTGCGGCAACCAACGCAGCGGTGCGGTCCTCGCTTGCGCCAGTCATCGGCGTGGATGGGGCGAGCGGTGCAATGCTCAGGCCGGCAGTGATGGCCTCCACGCCAAGGTAGGCGCCGACCCCTGCGCTCGAGATTTCGATGAGTGCAGCGGCGCCCTCTGGCAGTGCCGTTGCGGGGAGTGCTCGAATCTCCTGCGGGAGGAGGGCGGGCGCCGCGCGCTCAACCTCTGCCGCTCGAAGGTCAACGTACCCAGTGAAGAGTAGGTTCGACTCTGTTGGGAGGGTGTGGAACGCGGCGAGTGCCACGGTTCGCTCAGGTAGGCCTGCGCCTCCTGGGCTGAGCTTGGTGATCATCTCGGTTGTTGCCCACTCGAGTGGGAGATCAGCGAGTGCGCGACGGGTCACCCGAGGGCCCCCTCCATCTCGAGTCGAATCAGACGATTGAACTCAAGGGCGTACTCCATCGGCAACTCCTTGGTGAAGACTTCAAGGAAGCCCTGCACGATCAAGTTCGTCGCCTCGTTCTCCGTCATGCCGCGGCTCATCAGATAGAAGATCTGATCGTCGGAGACGCGGCCGACCGTGGCCTCGTGACTCATTGAGGTGTCGTCCTCTTGGATGTCGATGTACGGATAGGTCTCAGAGCGGCTCCCCTCATCGAGGATCAGCGCATCGCAGCGCACGCTCGTGGTGACGCCCGTTGCGCCCGGTGCCACGCGGACGGTGCCACGATAGGTTGCCACGCCGCCGTCCTTGCAGACCGACTTGCCGACGATGCGGCTGGTGGTGTTCGGCGCAAGGTGCACCGCCTTCGCACCGGTGTCCTGATGCTGGCCCTTTGACGCCACGGCAACCGAGACGATCTCGGCGTGTGCCTTCTCGCCGAGTAGATAGATGCCTGGGTACTTCATGGTGAGCTGTGCGCCCGTGTTGGCGTCAATCCACTCAACAGTTGCGCCGGCGTGCGCGTGTGCGCGCTTCGTCACCAGGTTGT
>Ga0315899_10001986_pt1 | contig 22972 bp, 20 predicted proteins | sample LakEriMetagenome_2_FD_203518 | JGI IMG/M metagenome (GOLD analysis project Ga0315899, IMG submission 203518) | Freshwater fungal communities from buoy surface, Lake Erie, Ohio, United States - Buoy 4 MA112 | ecosystem: Environmental > Aquatic > Freshwater > Lake | place: USA: Lake Erie, Ohio... | reverse complement strand
CAATCCATGAACAAACAGTTGCCGACGATTTGTCTATGATCTCCCATAGCATCGACGTGATCGCTGCTAGCGAAGCGACCTGCCCCAAAGGGATGTGATCGCCTAGACGTCTGAATTTTGATGAAGGAATTGAGTCTCGTGAGCATCGAACTTATCAGATGCATGAAATGGAAAATCATGCAGTAACTAGTTGTTAGAGTCTTCCGTACGAAGGGTAAATGAAAATGAAATTGGCTTCCACGATCGCGTTGTTGGTGTTTGTTGGAGTTGGGCTAGCATTTGGTGCAAGTTATTCCGGCACAAGAACGGCGGAGTCGACTAACTCGGCATGTTCTTGCTCCAATTGCTGTCCAGACGGAGACTGTTGCTGTGAATCAGGGGTCTGCGGATGTAATGATTGCAGTTGTGACTGCTGCAAAGCTGGGCCAACTTCCTGCACATCCGGTTGCTGTGCAGATAAAGGCAAAGCGCTTGCGACTAAATCCGAGTGCAGCGAAAACGGCACCTGTCACGGCTGCTCGGAAACTTTGCCGACGAAAGTTTCAATCGAGTAGTCCCAATTGAGGAAACTACTTATGTGAGGGATAAATCGCCCCCGTAAGTTAACAAACCGTGAAGTGTCGTTGATCACCACTGGAAAGTACACTGAGTATGACTTGTAAAGGCTCGTACGCATTCTCGACAAGACAGCGCATCCCGTTCTGAGACGCTTCGGTCGTGCGGGCAAGAGTCTTCTGTTTTGTTGCTACACCAAGACGCAAGACTGGTAGCATGCTCAGCTTTCCAGACGACATGCAATTGCTGAGATTGCGCGGGATCAATTTTGAATCTGATCCCGCGAATAGATGTGCAATTTGCTTGTAGCGTTAACGACAGGGCAAGCGGCTTTCTTAGGATTCGGATATCGGCCTCGTACCAACCTTAGCGATGCGCAGGCATTTTTGCGTAGTCGACTTCTGTTGGAGAGGTTAGAGGGAGCGAGTCTCCTCGGGGTCAGGTACTTCGCCATGGTCAAGTTCTTCCCCCAAGCTTCTGTAGAGCCCGAGCAAGATCCTCACTTCTCCAATTGGGTTGTGCTCATTCGCTCGCATAATCCTGTAACGACTTTCAAATATAAGTGTTTTATTCTCTGAAGCATGTTTAGTTCGTGCGCATCTAACAGGTATACGGGCCGATTGGCGGCTTGAATTTCTGACTAAACGGCACTCCGTTATAACAGGGTGCCGAGGTCATGTTCTTGAAAGGAACGATGATGAGTATCGAAAGTATCGGAAAGTTTGTAATGGCATTGGCGGTAATCGCTGGCTTGTCGGTCGGCTATCCGCAGACATCAAATGCGCAAGTCAATGACAAGGTATCGAGGAACAATGGTGCACCTTTCTTCGCGAACCAGCGGACATCGCGAAACATTCAACATGCGAGAGATTACTCTCGCGGCATCCAACGTTATGCGACACAGGCTCAAGTCATTCAGCCGACGGTTATTCAAGCGGAATCGCAGATGCTTGGCCAACAGCTGCAAGCTATTCAACGCGACATGGTAATTGTGCGACAGGAGAATGCATCCAATCCAAAGGCCGTGGAGCAAATCAAGAAGATCGAAACGCAGCTTGTCCAAGCGACTACCGTTCAGAAGTCGTTGCATGAGGAATGCTGCAAGTCGTCACCAGATGGAAAAACATGTGCCGAAATGTGTAGCAAGATGCATTCATCTCTCGATGAGATCAAGAAAGAGCATGATAAGCTGCTGAAAGAACTCGGTCACGAGGAAGCGGCTCATGATCATCATGCAAGCCATGAACATCAAGAGCATCAAGCGACTGATAAAAAAGTGAAGTAGCGAGCGGTGAATGGTGATTTTGAACCGATGGACTCTCAAAATCTAATGAGATGGGTGGCTCAATGCGGTGAAGTCCCACCGCGTTGAGTCGATGACGGCCCTGATGTGGAAGGCAATCAGCAAGTAACGATCTTAGTACAACCCTACAGATCGCTCTCCCAATTCGCAACTTGGCGTCTCCCCGGGCGAATTAAGGCTGCCGAAGTGCATTTACAATAGGTACAGTGGCTGCTTGCATTGCTGGTGCGATACCAGCTATCAGGCCAACGAAGATGGATATGAGACTGCCCGAGATTGCCAAACTCAAAGTAGGTCGAAATGCGATCGTCGCACCTTCGGCCCCGATTGCAAAACCACCTAGGCTCAGTGCAATTATCGCAAGCAACGTTCCAGACAATCCACCGATCAGGCATAGCAAAGTGCTTTCGGTCAGAACCAGTCGAAGAGTGGTTAAGGGGCGAACTCCAATTGTCTGAAGTACGGCATACTCTTTGATCCGATCTTGAACACTCATCACTGTGGTTGTCGCGACTAGCGACAGGACTAGACCGACGCACGCATAGCCAAGCCAATGAGCAAAGCCAATCAGGTCGACGAGGTCCGAAAGTGTGCTCGCCTGAAAGGCGCCTTTTCGGCGAGTCTTAGTTGCTACGGAACCGGATCGAAGCGTGGCATCGATTGCGGCTGCAACGCGATCTGGATCAGCATCCTCGGTCAACATAACCTCATGCTGTGTCACCACGCCGGCCGTATCCGCGCCACGCGTGTACTGAAGAAACCCGAGGCCCGTGTAAATCAGATTCTCCTCAGAAGGGACCGTCGACTCAAAGACCCCAGCAATTCGAACGGAAAGTTCACCGATGGAGAATTGGTCGCCCACCTTCAAGCCACGGCGAATCGCAACGTTTCGTCCCACAATTGCGGCATCTCGCTGCGATTGAAATTGCTGCCAGTTGCCGGTCACAAGCTTGATCGGGCGTGTTTTTTGAATTTGATTCGGGTCGGCACCATTGAAAACAATGATGTCGAGACTTGCACGGCAGTTATTGGTCCATACTTGAATGGGCATGACGTCACGCACACCAGGAATCTCCTCGATCTTTCGCGAATAGTCCTCTGGCAATCGACTGGTAGTTGGGCAAAAACGATTCTCCTGAAAAACAATCAAGGTTCGATCCGCATCCGACCCCGTGGTCAGCCGATTCAGCCCTTCCTGCACGGAACCAACGAAGCAGAACACAAACATGGCAACTGATGATCCAGTGACCGTTAATAGAGTTCGTGTGCGATGACGCCAAAGGGTCTTGAGAACATAAGAGATCATCTGACCGCTTCCTCTGATCGAGTCATGAACTTGCCTCGGTTGAGGACCAATTGCTTTGACGCAATCGATGCAATGCTGCTGTCGTGCGTCACCATTAGCATGGTGATGTTCAGTTCGCGATTGAGTCGCTGCAGCAATACTTGCACTTGCTCACTTGTCTCGGCATCCAAACTACCAGTTGGTTCGTCAGCGACGACGACTTTAGGGTGAGCAACGATCGCTCGTGCAATGCCTACCCGCTGTTCTTGCCCGCCTGACAATTGACGTGGATAGTGATTGGCGCGATCGCTAAGTCCTACTGCTTCAAGCGCCAATTCAACGCGTTGTCGTCGCTGTGCAGAAGACAGCTTCAACAATAGCGTTGGAAGCTCAACGTTTTCATACGCAGTGAGCACAGGTATTAGGTTGTGCGTCTGAAAGATGTACCCTAGATTCGCCGCTCGCCAATCGGCTAACTGTGTTCGAGTCAATTTAGTCACATCCGTACCATTGACTGTGATCGTACCTGAGTCAGGGCGATCGATGCCACTGACGAGGTTGAGCAGTGTACTTTTGCCGGTACCACTCGGTCCCATCAGCGATACAAACTCGCCTGCATCAATATCCATACTGATGTTGTCGAGTGGAGTGATTGTTTCTTCACCTTTGCGAAAGCTCTTGCTGACGCCACGAAGTTCCACGAGTGCCATTTACTTCATTCCTATCGTTTGATCATCACCAGTAATCTTCACGCGGCCCCCTTCTCGGAGACCTTTGATTCCACTGGTGATCAGTTTGTCCGTTACTCTCAGGCCTGATTTAATTGCAACGAGATCACCTCCACCTTTACCGTCTAGCTCGATGAATCGTTTTCTAGCTGCAGAGTTTTCATCCGCAACCCAAACAAAGGATGTAGACTCACCAGTTTGCACCAATGACCGAGGGACAAACATTCGTTCTGTTTCAGTTGGTGAGAGCGACGCGTCATTCTTGGGTGCTAAGAAAGTTGCCGTTACCAACATCTCGGGGCCGACTGTGGTTGGCGGATCGAGCAATTCAACTTTGACTTCGAGCGTGTTTTTCTGAATGCTCGCGGAGCTAGTTAGCTGTAAGACCCGTCCGTGGATCACTTGTGACGAAGACGCCGTTTGGATTTCAACTGGCTGTCCCTTTGTGACCATGGGTACATCTTCCAGACGAACGTCCGCCCGTACTTGGAGGTTCTGTGGATCATACATTTCGGCCACAGTACTGGAACTCTGGCCGGCAGTTGCCTCTAACCCCATAACCCGCGAACCTGGAGATGTAATCAGTCTCAGAATGCGGCCATCCATAGGAGCTCGAACAGTACAACGCTCCAGCATGAGTTCCGCTTGTCGAACCTGTAGCTTCGCTTCATCTCTATATGCTTCCGCTGACTGTACCTTAGCTTCAGCTTCGCCAAGTTGTCGTTTCTCTTCAACCAATAGTTTCAATTGCTGTTCGAGTGCTATAACAACGTCCTGAAGCGCGATCACCTCTCGCTCCAGGTTTGGTTGACGTAGTTCCAATTCCTTCAAGCTTGCAGCGGCAACTGCGTGGTCATTTTCAGCTTTTGCGATGATATTATCTGAGATCGCTCCTTTGGCTGATTGCTTGCCTTCTTTGCTGCTTAGCGCATACTTCAAATTCGATTTGGCAGCCTCAATCAGAAACGGCAACTTGCCAAGCTCAGTTTTGGACTTCGACAAATTACTCTGCGCATCAGCGAGCTGGACTCGGAGCTGCACAGGGTTATCCAATCGAACGCGCGCCGCCGACAGTTCGGCCTTCGCGCGGTTGAGTTCACCTTCACGAATGGCGAGTGCATTCTTGGTTTGTAGCAATGCCAGCTCAGCATCGACACAAATAAGTCTCGCGATAGGCTCGCCCTTATTCACGATTTGCCCAGCCACTACCATTAGCTCTTCAATCACACCAGGTGCCATCGCTGCTACGCTAATCGCCGTTGGTCGCGGCTCGATCCATCCCGGCGACTGAAAGAGCGTTGAACCCGCTTGCTGCATCTCAGCCCGTTTCACGATCACAGGCATGATCGTCACAGAGCGGGCAGGCATTAGGCGATCACCAGCCGCTGATGCGAGCAACACAGCAAAGCCTATGAGGATGGCGAGGGGCAATGCGTAACGCGATAACCAACGCTTTTTGTTCTTAAGCGGAGGCTTATTGGAAGCGGCATTCGTGGAATCACGCTCCAATGCAAGCTGACTGAGATCTAATGGTGATTTGAGCATGACTATTCGCCCGGCCGAACAAAGACTTGATTCGCAGAGACTGTCAAATTGCCTTGGTCATCCCGTTTTGCCTTGCCTTTCACGACAACCGTTGCAAGCTCTTTCACGTTCAGAAGGTCACGTGCGCTCTGACTTACCGGCGCGCCGGCTTCACCAATAATCTTCACTGTGGCGATGTTGCTTTTCACAGCTTCTGTTTGACAGCAGTAGTCCCACGGCGTCGGACAACCTTCGTCGGGAGCGCAGAATGGCACTTTAGGATCAACTATCGTGAAGGCTGCCAGTCCGTCGATAAATGGTTTGCTTGAACCTCCAATGCGACCAACGAGTGTGACCTCTTGGCCATCCTCGGTCTTTTCCCTTGCTTCACCTACGGGGATCGCTCCCGTGGGTTCGCTAGTTGCGAGGAATGTCGACGCATCAAGCGAACCATTCGTTTTGGCGGTGCTAGCGTCTCTAGGCTGGCAACCTACTACACCGAAAACCATTGAGACCAACAGTAGAACTTTTAGAACTTTCATCGAAACTCTCCATGAGTAAAAACAGGGTTAACAACTCAAACTGCTTTAAGGCTGGCTGCTACTTCCGCCCGCAGTGCCTTCAGTGCCGGAGGCAACGCGCCCAAGACACCCAATACCAAACCCACGCCGCAACCAATCAAGATGGCGACACCATCGATGCGCAGTGTGAATGCGCCCATCGTGAATCTGACTGCCATGCCGTTCAGCAGCGTCAGGGCGATAAAGCCGGATACAAGAGAACCAGCCGCAGAAAGCAAAACTCCTTCTTGGATTAGGCTGATAAGGATGGCTCGGCGGCGATATCCGATCGCTTGCAAAGTTGCAATCTCTCGAACGCGACCAGCGACAGCGCCATACATCATGTTCAACCCAGCGAATATGCCCGCGCCGGATACGAGCAACACTACCATCCATGCGAGCAATCGCACCGGCTTGTAATGTTGCTGGAGCGTTGCGTAGTAATCCGTTTCGCGGCTAGCACGAAGTTCTAGATCCGTGCGTTCCTTGCAAAACAGTTCTACCTCGGCAGCGGAACTACTTGGCAACAATAGTAACGCAACCAAGCTGATGTCTTGACGTTTGGTCGCTGTTTGCAAGTCGGTCAGCTTGCACCAGATTTCGGATTCATAGGCGGCACCACCAGCGGCAAATCGTCCGCTGATCTTCCATGATCTTCCTTCGAATTCGACACTCTTGCCAACAGCCATGGAATCCTGACTACTACCAAGCTTGGCCGGCACCAGACGCCCAACGATCACTTCACCGTCACCAGGCCAATTCCCTTCAATCAACTGGACGGATCTTCGGACCAAGGGTGCGGCCAACGTTACGCCTCGCACTAAACCGAGTCCAGCGTCGCTGCTCTCACTTTTTACCCTAGTTCCTGAATACAACTCTGGTGATGCGTGCGACAGGCCAAAGCGATTGACTGTTCCATCTAAGCTTGATGTCAGTAGTGCCGGTGTTCGAGCCGGGATCGACGAGTTTTCGATGTTCTCTTCCGAATTGACTGAGTAAACCAAAACGACGTTGTCATCTCCGCTGACTGCAAGCGATTGTTCCAGTCCACGAATAAAGCCAACGACTACGAACACCAGCATTACGACAGTGGCTAGTGCCATCATCGTCAGCGCAGTGCGAACTGGTCTTCTGGCCAGATTGCGGACACCGTATTCCCAAGGAAGCAGCATGAACGGATTCTTACTTTGGCTTATTTCTATAAATCTCACGGATGAAGCGTGGTTGGCGTGCTTCAAATTCCCGTATGGTGCGCGGCATAAAGGCCACAGGATTTACGACCGAAAAAGAAGTGCGATCACTTGAGCCGACTTTTAGAGCTGGGCTTTAAGGTTCGCTAAATTCGTCGCGTGGCTCAGATCTGCCAAGATTGTTGCGCTATGCACGCGTCGCGACCCGAGAGAATTTGTCCAGAGTGCTCGGACCAATGATTACCAAGAAAACCCGTCGAATGTAATGGTACCGGAGTTGCGAATTGAATTGGCAGATTCCAGCTAAGGGCATGTTCTGAATCGGGTAACTCGACAGGATTCGATACGACTGCTCCTTCACAAATGCAACTCTTGCAGCTGCAGTCTTGGTCATGAGGCATCGTATCATTAGAAGCTGGAACTTCCTCGCAAGGTGAGCAGCAGTCGCAACATGCGCACGCATCTTCAATACCGAATGCAGATTGCGATGCGCTCGCAATGCAGCTCAGCGGGCAAGTCAACAAGTTGACGATCAATAGCAACACAAAACAAGGGGATTTCATGCTTTTAGGATAGCTCCTTTATCCATCAACTGCAACCTCGGAGGAACTCCATCGCTTGAAACCACCCTTCAATCCCGATTCAATCCCAATTCAATCCCAATTTTGGGAATTCGAAACTTCCTGGATTTTCCATCAACGCAAATGCCTTTCGAAGCAACGACGGCCTTCGTCCGACGGGGCGAAACAGATGGTTTTGGCCGTGCAATCCCTTCAGACGGACATTCCGCGTCAAAGGTATCGGGCGAAATACCGGTTTATTCCACCCTCCCCGTTTCGATCATGAGCTACGGTTGGATTAGGTAAAAGGTTTCTTGTTCGATTAGGAGTATTTCAAATGGCTGGTTCGCTTAAAACGGTAGTGGTATTCGCGATAGTCTCGATATTTGGCATTACGGCATCGAATGCAGCCGAAAGCTCGTTTGCTCGTCCGCGAGAAAAAGGGATTACTCACAGCGATTCTGCGCGCCACCGAACGCATGGCCATAGCACGAAGCACTCTACAGACTCTAAGAACAAAAAGGTTCAACCGACCAAGCTACAAGTCGCTTTGAAAAAGTAGGCTGTATGGAAAAATCATGCACGTTTGAAGCAAGTCTTTAGAACTTTTGTCGTTGGAATTTAAGTCTCCGACAACGTGCCAACACCGAGCTTTTTGTGGCAGTGTCCTTTTAGATTGTCGCTGCCACAATATCTATTCGAACCAGCCGACAGCAACGCAAGTAGATTCTACCTGTCGTCGATCCGCAAACGCGGAATCTGCAAACACAAGCATCCCGATGAAGTCGAGTTGAATGCCGTGTGTTATCGAAATGACTACCAAACGAAGGTTCGCAGGCTTGTGAGAGGCGGCTTTGTTTGATTCTATTCATATTGTTTTAACTGACCAGCATTCTCAAAATGCTGTCCAAACCCTGTGGATTTGTTGAACGCTACGCCGGAGGGAAGAGGAAGAGTTAGATTTGTCGAAGAAAAGGCGAATCTGGCGCACCCTATTTGCTAAGATCTGAAACTATCCACGGATGTGATGTCTATTCGCATGGAGGCTTCAAAGCTTTGCGAACAGGGAGAGTAAGATGAACAGGATCTTTGGTAGTTGGGCAATTGGGGCGTTGATGTTGGGAATGACTTCGAGCGCTGCTTCTGGACAGCATGTTCATTCGGTGCCGCATACCACTACACACTACGATACTGTCCGGCATGGCGGCCACTATCACAATGTGCCCCATACAACGACCCATTTTGACAACGTGGTTCACTACGGTCCCGACTACATTCCTCACACAACCACGCATGTGGATGCAGTTCGTCACAATGGACATGTCGACTATGTTCCTCACACGACAACCCACCTTCACCCGACTTATCCAGGTAGTGGCGTGTTACTCAACCCTGGTGAGCGAATCATCTCCTCGACTCCAGTTATTCCTTCGAGCCCGATGGTTATCACTCAACCACCGCCGGCCACCCTTTCTTCATCATCGATTGCAGTCCCTGGTCAGTCCACAGTTCGAGTCTTGAAGCCGAACGCGATGCCATACACTGGTCGTGGCGTGAAGATCATGATGCCCGCGGAGCTTAACGCATCCGTCAACTATTTGATCGATGGAGCCCGCGATGGCGAGATCCGATCGGGCGAAGAACAATTGCTGAGAGAGAAGGGCAGCTACGAGATCCGTTTTTCCCGAGGTGAGACCCCTGATGGCCGGGATCTGGGCGAAGCAAAGTATTCGATCACTGAGGGAAGCTATAGATTCGCTGTAACGCCAAAAGGTTGGGACTTGTTTCGAGAAAGGGAAGTAGACAATGCCTCCCTAGTGGCACCTACAACCAATCGATCTCCGAAGAAAAACTCATCGCCTTCTCTGCCAGCGGACACTCCGATTGTTTCTAGCGGCAATTGAAACGACAAGTATTTGCCGATGGATGCGACTTCTGCACCTTGAAGCTGCCAAGATTCAGCCGCGCGGTTCTTTCCGTCGGCTGAATAACGAACGCGTAACGAACCCGAGGCATCTATCCTCCAAAACCCCAAACGGGATTTGCATGCATTCTCAGCTACGATCGATTGGCAACGTTTAAGCGTTCTGGAGAAAATGGGAGATTCAAATCCCGACTCGTTGGGAAGCTTTAACGATTCAGACATCCTTTCTAAGTTTGCTGGTTCGGCCTGTCGATGAATTTGATGACGTCGTAATTCGCGATGTCACCGACTAAAAGCAGGGAAGCGAAGTTGTGTTTTCCAGACCAAAGGGAATCTCGCGATGGATTGTGGCGTTTTTGCTGCTGTCTTTCTGCTTTCCTCAATCGGTCTGCATGTCTTGCTTATTCTCGACGTTGACGACAGCACATTGTGACGCTTCGAGTTGCGATTGCGAGCATTCATCCGAATGCAGCGACAAATGTCCATCTGAGGAAACTCGCCACCAACCGTTAAGCGACGAATCAAGTTGCCCGCATTGTGCTGTAAAGATGTTGAACGTCGCTTCGGCTCATCTGAGCGATGCTCCAATATCAACGTCCTTATGTAGTTGGATATCGACGCAGTTCACACAGTTTGAAAATTGGACTAACACTACGCGTTCGATGATTCCTCGTCCTCCTGCTACAAGTCTTCAACCGTTCCATACTCGCATTTGATCGAATCGTCGCTTGTCATTGTATTGATAGGTTTGGCGTTTCACTCAATTCTTGGACGACGATCAGATGAAGACACACTTCTTATGGCTTGCTCTAGCTTCTACCAGCGTCATGCTTGGGTGCGCGACGACAGGCAATCGAATCTCAACAAATGCATCTGTGCCGTCGACTGCAATTGCGTCTAGGAATATAGCCAAACCGGCTCAATCGACGTCTCAACCGGGTACCGAACCTTCCGTCGTTTTAGCGGCGAGCAGCGAATCCTCCGAATCATCAAGTGTCGTATTCGCTGCAACGGAGCCCCTAAGCGGTGATCCAAGTGCAGATGCTCTTGCGTTCAGCGGGGGCGAAACCACTCTCGATCAGCTAGTTGATCTTGCGCTGGCAAACAACCCAGCCATCAAGGAACTCGCGGCAACCACACAAAAAGCAGCCGGTTTCCGCACTCAAGTAGGCTTGTATGCTAATCCAATTGTCGGGTACCAAGCTCAACAGCTTGCCGATCGTGGGACGGATCAGCACCTATTATTCGCCGAACAAGAATTCGTCACTGCCGACAAGCTCGGGCTTAATCGCCGCGTGCAAAATGAAGCTCTTCGTTCGCAGCTTCAAGAGTTGGAAGCTCAACGTATTCGCGTTACCACCGACATTCAAACACGGTACTACGAGGCACTAGGATATCAGAAACAACTGGAGCTTATCCAAGAATTCCGCAAGCAGCTCGACAAAGGCTATGACGTTGCCCAACTGCGGTTGAAGGCTTCCGAAGGATCGAAGATTGACGTCCTGCAAGCCAAAGTCCAACGCAGTGAGATCGAACTCGTTTCCCGCCAAACTCAAGCGAAGTACGAAGCGACATGGCGAGAGATTGCTGCGATTGCAGGCGTTCAAAGCCTTCCTCCTCGAACTCTCAGTGGGAGTTTCGATCAGAACGGAGATATTGTTCAGTGGGAAGAAGTCGCTACCAATCTAATAGCAATGAGCCCAGAGTATTCAGCCGCTCAAGCTCGCATCAGTCAGGCTCAAGCAGAACTCAGCCGCCATGGAGTTCAGGCAATACCCAACGTAACTGTTCAATTGGGTGCGGGAGTCGACAACGGAACCAATTCAGGAATGCTGAACTTACAGGTCGGTGCTCCAATCCCAGTATTCAACAAAAATCAGGGTAACATTGCAGCGGCTCGAGCTGAATATTGCAGAGCCGTGATGGAATCGCAGCGCATTGAACAATCGATTCGTGCGCGACTTGCGGCCGTATCTAGTGACTATCAGTCAGCGTTAGAGGCGTCGAAATCCTATAGCACTGATATTTTACCGACCGCTTCAGAAGCATTGAATTTGGCCGAAGCTGCTTATAAAGCTGGCGAGATGGACTTTATCCAGGTACTTGTTGCTCGACGCACCTACTTCGAATCGAACCTTCAATTGGTGAATGCTCAGGCGCAATTGGCATCTTCAAAGGCGAAAGTGGATGGCTTTGTCTTAACAGGGTCGCTAGACGCTGTCATCGACCGAAGCGGCAGCGATGCGTTAAGAGGTCTGACTTTTAGCCAGCAATAGTCAAGGGTTTTGATTTGTCGATCAAAGCGTGTCTTATTGATAATAGAGAAGTCAACATGACGACAAGTCGGACAGTCGTAATGCTTAGCTCGTAGGTACGAGCCACGTTCTACAACTTCTGTACCAGTGAAAACACTTCGATTTTTAGTTTTTAACTCTCATCTCGCTCAAGTTTTCCGTTTCTTTGCTCACGGCACGGGGAATGCGATCACTAAATTGCAGCAATGCAAGTCGTTTGCTTTGCATCTTGGTTTAGCGATTCTTGCGAGGAGTGCATGAGATGAGAAGCGTTTTGTCTATGGCAGTTTGCGTGTTGGTGTTTGCTCTGAGTAGCCAACAGGCCAAAGCTCAATACCCAGTGTATGGCGGTGGATATGGCCATGGCGGCCACCGCGTACATCACGATCACCACTACTCGGTCCCAACACCGATCTATCAGCAAAACTACAACTCGGGCTACGGTTCCTATGGGGTGGGCAACGCTTTGCCTCCAGTCTACGGCAGTAGTTACTCTTACCCTCAGTACGTTCCGCCCGTGACTACTTCGATCTATCCGAACAACTACTACGGGCGGCCGGTTCATTCGCACCATAGCTGGCACCCAGGGCACTACCTCCTCGGGCACCACTAAAAGGCATGAGGCCAGCTCAATGCAAGCAAAAGGCTGGGGAATTCTCGATGATTCTCCTTCATTTGCGATCGATTGGTAGCCGATCAACGTGGTAGTCGTTACGTAAATTCGCTACAATCGTCGACTTAGACACAACGTAACCCTCGGAAATATCGTGTTTGCCGCAGCATCCAATTTACTCGCACTAATTGCTTTTACCGTTCATGCGGTATTTGGCTGCTGCGTGCATCATCATCACCACGCTTTGGAATACGAGTGTGTTGCCGTAGATGCTCCCAAATTGTGTTGCCACGATCATGCGTCTGAATTGCATGATGTCGAAACGGAGCATAAGGATTGTTCGGACCACGATGAAGATCGTTCAGGCGACTCGCCAGAAGTTCCATGTGGTGGCTCGCACGATTGCAATGAGCCAAGTTGCAGTTTTATAGCTGCGTCATCAAATAGTCTCACCGACATTAGGGTCTTGTCATCCATTGATGTCTGTTTTGGTGACACGACAGCCTTAGCGCCGTTGGCCTGCGTGTCGTACGCCAAGGCCTCTAGTCACTTTGAATTAGCGGGCCCCCCCGCATCTTCGTCTTTACGCTGCGCGCTTGCGCAATCTTGGCAAATCTGATTGCCCTAGCGATCGTCTCGGCTTGAGCCACTGCGATCTTTGTTGATTCGCTTTTGGCCGCTAGCCCATCTTGATTGATCAGATCTATCACCATTCGTAGCTTGATTTCACAAAGCCAATTTCGCTTTGTACATCTCAGCACGTATGTGATCTGACGCTTTCGGTTTGTACTGACTGAACTTGTTAGCTGAATTCCGGTAATGAGCCGCATTCATGCACATATAGAAACTTCTTATTCATTGACACACATGTCGAGGTGAGGCCATGAGCTGGAAATTGATTAGCAATCACAGGAAGAAATTGCTGGCTGGAAGTGGCCTGTTGTTCGCAATCGGCGCTGCCGCAAGCTATAGCTTTTGGTGGCCAACGATGTCTGCATGGATTGACGCTACGCTGCAACAACGACGTTCGGTCAACGCATCTGCTGATGCTCATGCTGGCCACGATCACGCGGAGGGAGAACATGACGACCATGCTGGGCACGATCACGAGGGCCACGACGAAGGCACGTCCTTGGAACTCAATGCGCAGGCTTTAAAAAATCTCGGGCTGACACAAGAGTACCTACAACCGATCGTTCTCCGCGACTACAAACGCACCATTACCGTGCCGGCGATTGTCGCTGCTAAACCTGGGCGCACTCAAATTCGCGTTTCCTCTCCACTTAGCGGTGTAGTCACACACGTGCATGCAGTGACCGGCGAAGCAGTGACGGCAGGGGAATTGCTTTTTGAGGTTCGACTCACCTACGAAGACTTGGTTGATACACAAACTCAATTTCTTAAGACGCTGAGTGAACTAGAAGTCGAAAAGCGAGAAATCGCAAGATTAGAAGAGATCACACAGTCCGGCGCAATCTCGGCCAAATCGTTGCTCGAACGCCGCTACTCCAAAGAGAAGATCGAAGCCTATCTTGGCTCCATGCGCGAGGCGCTGAAACTACATGGACTTTCTGCCTCGCAGATTGCAACCATTGAGATGGAGCGAAAGCTTCTTCGAGATCTTTCTATCGAGACACCTGATATCGATTCGCATAGCAAAAATGAAGAATTGCGACTCACACGCTTGCCGTTCAAGCCAGCGTCTTTCACAGCGAATGTCTTGGAGGAACCAATCGCCAGCAAGCGACCGCTCATTGTTGAAGACTTGAAAATTCAGAAAGGACAAGGCGTCACTTCAGGCGAGATGCTTTGTTCGCTCTCAGACTTCTCAAGCCTGTATATCGAAGGCCAAGCGTTTGAACAAGACGCACCAACTGTTACCAAGGCGGCTCAGAACGGTTGGATGATCGATGCAATGATCCAGACGACGACAGATCCAGAAGTTATCAATGGATTGAAGCTTGCATTCGTCGGCTCATCAGTCGATCCAACGTCTCGAACTTTATCATTCTTTGTGGAACTTCCCAATCAGATTCTTCGAGATGAAAAAAATGATCAGGGCCAACGTTTTCTAACTTGGAAGTATCGCGTTGGCCAACGCCTCCAACTGCAAGTTCCCGTTGAGGTCTGGAAGGACCAGTTGGTTTTGCCCGTCGATGCTGTTGTTAAGGACGGAGCAGATTGGTTTGCATTTCAGCAGAACGGCGACCATTTCGACAGGATTGCAGTGCATGTGAAACATCGCGATCAAACCAGCGTTGTCATTGACAATGATGGGGTGCTTTTTCCAGGTGATGTTGTTGCACTTCGAGCTGCACACCAACTTCAAATGGCGCTTAAAAACAAATCAGGCGGTGGTGTTGACCCTCACGCCGGTCATAACCACTAGGAAGGATCCTGAAGATGCTCAATGCAGTAATCCGTTTTGCGCTACAGCAGCGACTGTTGGTGATCGCTATATCCGTATTCCTAGTCGCTTTTGGCGCTTGGCAAACAATGCGCATGCCGATCGATGTTTTTCCGGATCTGAACCGTCCACGCGTGGTCATTATGACGGAAGCGCTCGGGATGGCTCCTGAAGAAGTCGAATCGCTAATCACATTCCCAATTGAAACAACGATGAATGGTGCGAACGGCGTCGAAGCCGTACGCAGTTCCTCTGGAGTCGGAATTTCGGTTGTTTATGTTGAATTCGCTTATGGGACCGATATCTACACCGATCGCCAAATCGTCGCCGAACGAATGCAGATGGTACAAGATCGTCTGCCTCAAGGAATCCAGCCCCAACTGGCACCGATTTCATCCATCATGGGCCAAATACTTATGTTGGGCATGTGGAGCGATGACTCGAAAATTAGCCCATTAGAATTGCGTACTTCTGCGGACTGGGTTGTGCGACAACGTTTGCTCACGATTCCCGGAGTGTCGCAGGTTTTCACCATGGGAGGCGAGAGAAAGCAATTTCAAGTTCTCGTTGATCCTGAAGCAATGACTCGATTGGGAGTCACGCTGGAACAAGTTGAACAGGCCGTGCGAAAGAGCAACGAAAATGGAACTGGCGGCTATTTGGATCGCCAGGGACCAAGCGAATTATTGGTTCGCTCATTAGGCAGAATCACTTCGCTCGCTGAGCTTGAAATGCTACCCGTGACCATTCGGGACGGAAGGCCTGTGCTGCTTTCCCAAGTGGCAAGTGTTCGCGAGGGAGCTCAAATCAAACGCGGCGATAGTTCTTGCTTCGTAAGAGTCGAGAGTGAGAACGCGGCCAGTAAGAAGCCGGCTGCCAACTCTCAAAACTTCTCAGGTGGCCCCTCTGTTGTTCTCACGGTCAACAAGCAACCAGGTGCAGACACTCGCAAAGTGACCGACGAAGTTTTACGTGCAATCGAAGAACTTCGACCGTCGCTTCCGGCTGGCGTCCGAATTGAAGCAACCTATTCACAGAAATCGTTTATCGAACGAGCGATCAAAAATGTCGAGGAAGCTTTGCGAGACGGTGTGATCTTGGTTGTGATCATCCTGTTTCTGTTCTTAATGAATATCCGCACAACATTCATTACGCTGACAGCGATACCGCTGTCCTTGTTTATGACGGCGATCGTTTTTGCTGTTTTCGGATTGTCGATCAACACCATGACCCTGGGCGGGATCGCCGTAGCGATGGGCGAACTGGTCGATGATGCTATCGTCGATGTTGAAAATATCTTTAGACGGCTGAAGGAGAACCGAATTGCAGGTAATCCCGTCAATCCATTGCTAGTTGTCTTTCGGGCAAGTGCGGAAGTGCGAAGATCGATTGTCTTCAGCACCATGATTGTGATCCTCGTCTTCCTTCCGCTATTCGCACTCTCAGGGATGGAAGGAAAGCTCTTTGCGCCGTTGGGAGTCGCTTACATCGTCTCCATACTCTCGTCGTTGATCGTTTCCCTCACGGTAACCCCAGTGCTGTCCTACTGGCTGCTGGGGGGAAGCAAGTCTAAAAGGCACGAGACCGATGGGATTGTCTTGCGAGGACTGAAATGGCTGGGGCAGCGAATCATTCGGTTTAGCCTTGCGATGCCCTACCTAAATCTATCAGTAACTCTTCTGCTTGTTGCCATTGCTGCGATATTTCTTTCAAGGCTCGAGCGAGACTTCCTTCCGCCTTTCAACGAAGGAACCATACAGCTCAATGTTGTTCTTCCGCCAGGCACGTCGTTGTCGGCCTCCAATGAGATTAGCAGAACAGTTGAAAACTCGCTGAAGGAGATTGATGACGTTCAACGATTCGTTCGACGAACGGGACGAGCTGAGTTAGACGAACATGCTGAAGGTGTGAACATGAGCGAATTTCTGATCGAACTTGATCCGAAATCGCCCCGCTCACGTGAGCAACAGCTAGACGAGATTCGCGTTGCTATGGAAAACATTCCTGGCATCGTTACTGCCGTCGAACAGCCCATCGCTCACTTGATTTCTCACATGCTATCTGGTGTTAAGGCGCAGGTCGGTATCAAAGTCTACGGTGATGATCTCGATCTTCTTCGTCAAAAGGCTGAAGCAATAAAGTCCAAGATGCAGGGTGTCGCCGGCGTAACGGACTTACTTATCGAGCCGCAGGTGATTATCCCGCAGCTTCGAATCGAGCTCAATCGAGCCGCCCTAACTCAATATGGGTTGAACGCCAGTGATGTGAATGACTACGTTCAAACGGCCATGAATGGCGCGATTGTGTCTGAAGTGTTGGATGGCATGCGGACCTTCGATTTGGTGGTACGCATGAAAGATGAGTACCGTGAAGATATAGCAGGTTTGAAGCGGCTCGCGATTCATTTGCCGGGCGGTGGTACCGTGCCTCTGGGAACCGTCGCCAACATCTATGAGTCTGGTGGTCCCAATACGGTGAATCGCGAAAACGTTCGACGGCGCGTAGTCATACAATGCAACGTGAAAGACCGTGGGGTTGTCGATGTCGTCAAAGACATCCAAAAAGCAATTGAGCCAGTCGTTGCTTCGCTGCCACCCGGATATTACCCCACGTACGAAGGCCAATTCCAAAGCCAGCAGTCAGCCAGTCAGATGATCGCAATTTTGTTTGCCGTTGCGCTGTTGGGTGTCTTCCTGGTTCTGTACACACTGTTTCGATCCATCAATCTTGCGCTCCAGGTGATGGCGGCCTTGCCGATGGCGTTCATTGGATCAGTCGCTGCGTTGGTTTGGACTGGTCAGACTGTAACGATCGCGGCGATGGTCGGTTTCATTTCTCTTGCTGGCATCGCTTCCCGAAACGGCGTGTTGCTCCTTCAGCATTACTTGCATCTTGTGGAATACGAAGGTGAAAGTTTCACGAAGGAGATGATTGTTCGCGCTGGCATCGAACGATTGGCTCCGGTGTTGATGACAGCGCTTACGGCTGGCATTGCTTTGGTTCCGCTTGTACTTGCTGCCGGCGAGCCTGGTAAAGAAATCCTCTACCCCGTGGCCACGGTCATTCTGGGCGGAGTGATTAGCTCAACGATGTTGGACTTCTTTGTTCATCCGGCATTGTTTTGGTTGTTTGGACTGCGTTCCGCAGAACGCGTCGTCCGCAGTTCCAAAGAACGAATCGAATTGAATGAAGAGTCTGAGGCGAAGGTAAGCCTCCAATCCCATTGAGTGTTTCAATTGGGTGTTTTGTTAGCCTCGTAAAGGATTGAAAGAATGAAGATTCGAATTGCCAAATGCTCGCTAGGTCTGGTTTCGCTCTTAGCGGTTGGAATGAACACCGGGTCGGTGTCGGCCCAGGTTCAGGCTCAGACAGCGAGCCGCTCCCAGAAAGCGCAGCCAGCTCATTCACACGAAGGTCATGATCACGACCACGATCATGGCAAAGAGACCATCGCGTTTCAATTGGCTCAATGGAAAACCATGCACTTTGATGATGCAGCCAAAGCGAAGCAACATGCGGATATGGTTAAGAAGCTGGGCTGTGAGGTAAAGCAAGGACAACACGCAGGCCACATCGATCTGACCTATCGTTGCACTGAATGGAAATCGATGTCTGTTGATACTCACGCCTTGGCCGAACAGTGGAGTGGATGGCTGAAAGGCTCCGGATTCGATGTGTCCCATGCACACCCCGACGCCAGCTATGCCGAAGGCAAGGAAGTCGTCGAATTTCGATTGGTGAATTGGAAGTCGTTTCACGGCAAGGGGACGGCCGAAGAAAAGCAGTTCATCGATTTACTCGGCAAAATGGGTTGCGAAGTCGTTGTCTCCGATCACGCCGGACACTCTGACGTCAAATTCCGAGCACCAACTTGGAGAGACGTCCATGTTGCTGAACACGCTGCCGCCGACGAACTCGGCGCATGGCTAAAGAAGAATGGCTTTGAAGTTGCCCCGCATAAACACTAATACACCTACTTTTCAATTTCACAAGGAAACTAACATGTCGAGACACCAATATCTAATCGCTGCGCTACTCAGTATGTGCGGCCTTTTGGGATGCAATCCAAAAGACTCAAGTTCGGAGTCTGGTTCGTCTGCCAGTCTTACGATGGACGCACCGCCTCCCGCGACTGTTGACGTTCACTCGCATCCTACCGAAGGCCCTCACCATGGCACTTTGATCGAACTAGGCAAGGAGGAGTACCACGCTGAGCTTGTACATGATGACAAAATGGTGACGATTTACATCCTCGACAGCGCTGCAAAAACGGCTGTGCCGATCGACTCGCAGGAGTTAGTAATCAATCTCGTGCATGATGGCAAGCCTGAGCAGTTCAAACTAGCGGCAAGCCCCGATGCCGGTGATCCATCTGGCAAGTCCTCTCGATTTGCATTGCAAGATGCTGAATTAATCGAAGAACTCGAGCATGCTCATGCGGCCGCAAAACTCAGCGTATTGATCGGTGGTAAATCCTATCGTGGTGATATCAAGCACGATCATGCCGGACACGATCATGCACATTAGCATGTCCCAATTCTATGGGATTCCGTCGAACGACCGTCATTGCGCGGTCGTCACTGAGGATGTTTCCACCTTCTTACTGTTGCATTCGCGTTTGGATTGGAAGATGTTGTGGAAAAGCTCAAAGTTGAATACCGCTTGCTATTTGGTAGCGGCGTAGAGTCGAAGGACGCGTGTGTCCTTCGTTTGATTTCTATGTTGCAAACCAAGAATGGAATCGAATCGGCACACCTGGTTGTAACTGAGACTGGAGAAGCTGAATCGGTTTGTATTCACTTCGATCCTTCGATCGTTTCAACTGCGGAAGTTCGGGACGCGGCATTAAAGAGTGGCGCGACCTTAGACGCGGCCTTCGGGCATATTCTGCTACATGTGCCAGTGATGCACGCCCATCGAGCCAGCGCATTCGAAGCCAGACTCGCACGGTTAGATGGCGTACTGGAAGCAGTTGTCTCGCCTGATGGCGCGATCCGTGTCGAGTTCGACCGACAACGCACGGATGTGACTGCAATTGAGAACGCACTTGCCAATTGGACCGGAGGCCTCAAAAGTCCTGAATCCCATAAGGAGGCTGCACACGACGAAGGTCATGAGCATAAGAACCATGACAAAGGTGAGCAGCACGAACATGCCCACGGTGGCATATTCGGAGAAAGATCCGAACTGATTTTTGCCGTTCTATGCGGTATCTTGCTGTTGATTGGTTGGCTCATTGAAACATTCGGACAGCTAGCAGATTGGCTTCCAATCATCTGTTTCATTTCCGCCTATTTCTTTGGCGGCTTCTATACGGTGTTGGAAGCGATTGAGAAGTTGCGTTCGGGCAAGTTCGAAATCGACTTTCTAATGATTGTTGCTGCAATCGGTGCCGCGTTGCTCGGTGCTTGGGCTGAGGGCGCACTTCTGCTGTTTCTATTTAGTATCGGCCATGCCTTAGAAGGCTACGCGATGGGGCGAGCCAAACGTGCTATCGAAGCACTTGCAGAGTTGGCTCCGCCGACGGCACGCGTTCAGCGTGATGGAACGGAAATCGTAGTTGCTGTTGAAGATGTGCGAGTCGGAGATTTGCTGATTGTGCGGCCCGATGAACGTGTACCGACCGACGGATTTGTTGTCGAAGGTGAATCCTCGGTGGATCAATCAGCCGTGACCGGTGAAAGCATACCTGTAGACAAACGTCCGGTTCCCGATCCCGTTGCGGCCTCGCAATCCGTTAACGTACCGCAAGAACATCGCCTCTTCGCGGGAACGATAAATCAGTCTGGGTCGCTTAAGATGCAGGCAACCAAACTAGCATCTGAAAACACCCTCTCGCGAGTCGTTCAGCTTGTCAGCGAGGCAGAAACCCGCGTTTCACCGACTCAGCAGTTCACGAAGAAATTCGAAAAATACTTCGTTCCTTCGGTACTGTTAGGTGTGGTACTTCTGCTGTTTGCACCCTTGGTAATCGACGAATCCTTTAGCGATTCTTTCTATAGGTCCATGGCAGTCCTAGTGGCAGCCAGTCCATGTGCCCTGGCAATCTCAACACCCAGTGCGGTCTTGAGTGGAATCGCGCGTGGAGCGAGAAGCGGCGTTTTGCTGAAAGGAGGAGGCCCACTTGAGAAGCTCGGGAGCATTGATGTCATCGCGTTCGACAAGACTGGAACACTCACGGAGGGAGAGCCTAAGCTGACAGATGTGGAGACTATAGACTCCCACACAGTCGATGACCTTCTGATCGTTGCAATCGCAGTTGAGCGGCTTAGCAATCATCCACTTGCAAAAGCGGTTGTGAGAGACGGTGTAGCTCGATTGTCGCAAAAAACTGAAACGCGTATACCAACAGCGACGGACGTAAAGAGTGTATCCGGAAAAGGCATACAAGCCACGATCGAAGGTGAGATTGTTCAAATTGGAAAGGAAACATTGTTCGTTGACGGCGAGTCTTCCAAGCTAACTGAATCGGTTCGCTCCGTCGTACAAAAGCTCAAAGAGCAAGGTAGAAGCACGATGATCGTGCGGCGCGGCGATCGGTATATCGGCGTTCTGGGGTTGATGGACACGCCCCGCGAATCATCCAAACGAGCGATCGAACGTCTCACGGCCTTAGGCGTACGCCGAATGATCATGCTCAGTGGCGATAACCAACAAGTCGCAAGTGCCGTAGCAGCCGAAGTTGGCCTGACGGAAGCCAAAGGCGATCTCATGCCGGAAGACAAAGTCACCGCGATTCAGCAACTGGAAAGCGAAGGAGGTGTCGCTATGGTTGGAGATGGCGTCAACGATGCACCTGCGATGGCCGCGGCATCCGTTGGCATCGCAATGGGAGCAGCGGGCAGCGACGTTGCCCTCGAGACGGCCGACGTTGCCTTGATGGCCGACAACCTTGACCAACTACCGCTCGCAATTGGTCTCAGTCGAGCAACTCGACGCATCATTCGCCAGAATCTTTGGATGAGCTTGGGCATGGTGGCATTCCTTGTTCCCGCAACGATATTCGGCCTTAATATTGGTCCGGCTGTCGTCTTGCACGAGGGAAGCACATTGGTAGTCGTTTTCAACGCGCTCCGACTGTTGGCCTACAAGGAGTGAGACGCCACGAACCGAGCCGATCCGTTGGTTGAGGATTGTTTCTTACTTTTTGAAGAATCTGGTTGAGCCATCTTTTCGAGGTTGCTGTATCTGCACTATTGACTCCCGCTGGAAAATCCGGGTGCCAAATGGTCGAAGTTGGATTCTCGATAAACTCTCAGAGCTCTTGTCTCCCTACCGAAATGTCGCGCATCCCATTACCTACCGTTGAAGATTCACAACTTTGGTCCTCCTAGTGAGGCAGATCAATGGATCGAAAAGAAAATGCTCTCAGGCAGACAATTCATAACCCAGAGTCGTTAACCCGGCGGTTTTCATAACCCAGAGACTCTGAGAGTATTTGTCTCTGATTGGCCCCCAGAGAGGGGCTGTTTTGGCGAGAGTCGCGGACGGAAATCGAGTCTCTGGATAGTGGTTGAGACCCGGAAGATTGCAGGGAAATACGAAAAAAGCCGACGTTTTGCTTGTTTGCTAAACGTCGGCTTCTTCGAATAACCTACTGCGGTCAGTTTCCTAACCAAACAGAGAAGTTGCGGGAGCCAAACTCTCCACGAAACGGAACAGAGAACTCTCGCCTGACACACCCATCGATGCTCAAGGTTGGCTTTGACCATGCGAAGTCAATCCAAGAGTTTGTTCTTCCTTGAAGTAACAGTTGGTGTAACGCCACGAACTGAATCCAGAATGAGAGTCCCAACCTGAGACAGCTCTTTCTTCAAGGCGTTTCGTAATAAACGCGACCGCTCCTTCATTTACTCGAGAGGATCCTGTGTTTGGTCGTCTGGTTGGGAATCATGGAGGATTTCCTCTTTGACGTATTTTCGAAATGCACGAATAGATGAAAAGGTTCGGAAGCCTGCTAGGCTTGCTGCGTCTTCTACTGATTTGTCTTCATCGATCAAGACGCAGACAGGATCCGACAATCCTGGTT
>Ga0315899_10001982_pt1 | contig 22989 bp, 21 predicted proteins | sample LakEriMetagenome_2_FD_203518 | JGI IMG/M metagenome (GOLD analysis project Ga0315899, IMG submission 203518) | Freshwater fungal communities from buoy surface, Lake Erie, Ohio, United States - Buoy 4 MA112 | ecosystem: Environmental > Aquatic > Freshwater > Lake | place: USA: Lake Erie, Ohio... | reverse complement strand
CGCGTTGCGCTGCAGCATCCACAGCGTGGCGCGCTTGATGGCTGAGCCCTTGAATGCCGCCGCGTACTCGGACGGCCCCATCATGAGGATCTCGCGCGCCAGGGCACGCGTGCCCGCGTGGTCGTACGACTCGGCGAACAGCTCCCGTGGTGCGAACTCCGGCAGCATCGCGTCACGCGCGCACTTCACATTCCACGGGCACACTTCGTTGAAAGAATGGCCGGAAACCCGTATTGAGATCAGGCTGTCGACTGGTCGGCTAACTCTCAAAAATACAACGACTTGAGCAAGCAAGGAGCGATTGCCTTGGGCGGCGGATTGGCCCCTCGCTCCATCTGCTCGGAAGCTTGCCCCAGAAGAAGCTTCATAGTATACTTCCGAGCATATGGACCTCCTCGAGATCCTCACCCGCCCGGAAGGCAAGACCCTCGAGTTCAAGCGCGATCTGTCCTCTCCGGACGGCGTGCTCAAGACGCTGATCGCCTTCGCCAACACGGCCGGCGGTACGCTGCTCGTCGGGGTCGAGGATCGGACGCGAAGCGTGCGAGGCGTACCTGATGCCCTCGATGTCGAAGAGCGGATCGCAAACATCGTGAGCGATTCCATCGCGCCCCGGCTGTTGCCGGACATCGAGATCCTGCCGTGGCGCCGCACGCAGGTCATCGCCATTCGGATTCATCCGAGCGCTGCTCGCCCGCACTATCTCAAACGTGAGGGAGCGGAGTCCGGGACCTACGTCCGCGTTGGCTCCACCAACCGCCGCGCCGATAACGAGATGCTGCAGGAGCTCCGCCGCACCGCGCGCGGAGAGAGCTACGACGAGCAGCCGATGATCGACCTTGACTCGGAAGCGCTCGACTTCCGAGCTGCTTCCGAGTCCTTCAAGCCCACTCGGACCCTTCGGCGTCGCGACTTGGAGACGCTGAGGCTCGTCACCAGTCATCAGGGCCACACCGTACCGACGGTAGGCGGCATGCTACTCTTCGGTCGGGAGCGCGAGCGCCACTTCCCGGACGCTTGGATCCAGGCGGGGCGCTTTGACGGGCTCGAAAAGAGCCGTATCCTCGACCGGGCAGAGTTCCGCAACCCACCGGTCGCTGCCATCGAGGACGCCATCGCGTTCATCGAGAAGCATTCCCTGTACAGTGCCGACATCGGGAGAGTCCGTCGAACGGATCGTTGGAACCTCCCGCCTGTTGCCGTACGAGAAGCTGTTATCAACGCGGTCGCCCACGCCGACTACGCGCAGCGCGGCGCTCCGATTCGTATCTCGATCTTCGACGATCGCTTGGAGATCGAGAATCCGGGTCTGCTCCCGTTCGGCCTAACGGTCGCAGACCTCGAGAATGGCATCTCCAAGCTCCGAAACCGAGTAATCGGCCGCGTCTTCCATGCCATCGGCCTTATCGAGCAGTGGGGGAGTGGCATCCAGCGAATGACCGCCGCGTGCCGCGAGGCCGGGCTGGCTGACCCCCGGCTTGAGGAGATCGCAACGAGGTTTCGCGTGACCATATTCACCTCACGGGTCAACCGCCCCACGCTCGATGACACCGATCAGGCCATCGTCGATGGACTATCAGATGGGAAGGGCAAGTTGACCAGTGAGATCGCCGCCGTCATTGGACTGACCCCTCGGGCCACCCGTACCCGACTGGCCCGCCTCGTGGGTAACGGGCTTGTTCGCGAAGTTGGAAGCGGACCGCAGGATCCGAAGCGGCGCTATTTCCTGGCGAAGTAGAGCCAATACCACGTATGGAGCTCCCCGGGCATTCCCCGATGAGCCAGATCGACGAATCGCCCCGGGTTTCAGTAGAATCGTGAGTTGAGTCCCACTTCGACCAGGTCCGAGGATCGGACACCCGTCCCTATCGCGCTTGCTACTTTGCCGGGGGACTAGTAGCCGATGGCCTCCATGATCCGCTGATCATGGTGAAAGGACCAAGGTGTGCTCTTCAGACTGCTCCGCGACTCAATTGAAGCACCGCCCACGCCGCCTGCTCGCGCACGATCTCGTGCTCGTGCTCGCGCATCGCCTCCAGCACGGCGAGATCCTCGTCGGTGCCCACGTTCCCCAGTACCACGCACGCGTTGCGCTGCAGCATCCACAGCTTCGCACGCTTGATCGCACTGCCCCTGAACGCCGCCGCATAATCGGCCGGCGTCATCATCAGGATTTCGCGCGCGAGTGCCCGCGTCCCCGCGCGATCGTGCGTATCCGCAAATAGCTCGCGCGGGCGGAACGCATCGAAGGCCGTGTCCCGCGCGAACTTCACGGTCCACGGACACACGTCATTGCAGATGTCGCAGCCGTAGAGCAGCCCGCCCACACCCTCGCGCAGCGCCGGCGGAATCGGCCCGCGGTGTTCGATGGTGAGGTAGCTGATGCAACGGTTTGCATCGAGCACCCGTGGCGCCGGAAGCGCCCCCGTGGGACAGGCGTCCAGGCAGCGGGTGCAGGTGCCGCAACGATCGGCATCGAACGGCGCGTCCTCATCGAGCGCCACATCCACGAACAGCGAGGCCAGGAACAGGTGTGAACCGGCCCCCGGCACGATGAGCATGGTGTTCTTCCCCACCCACCCGAGCCCCGCGCGCTGCGCGAGATCCCGCTCGAGAATGGGCCCGCTGTCCACGTACGGGCGCGCGTTCACCGGTCGCCCTACTTCGCGCTCCAGCCAGCCGTGCAGCTCCCGCACCCGCTCGCGCAGCACCACATGGTAGTCGTCGCCCCGCGCGTAGCGCGCCACGGGACCGGCTGGGGTGCGTCCCCCATACGAGGCGGCCACCACCACCGCGTGCGTGGCACCGGGGTGCGGCAGGCGGCTGTCGCGGCGCCGTGCCGCCCCTTCCCCCTCCAGGTACGCCATGGAGGCCTGATGGCCGGCGGCCAGCCAGGCGTCGAACGCGGCCCGTGTGGTTGGCTCACCCAATCGCGCCACGCCCGCGGCATCGAACCCCAGCCCGTACGCCTCGGCCTTGAGCCGTTCGGTGAGGGAGCGGATCGTCAGGGCTGTCGCCCCACCCACCGGGCAAAGGCGATCACGTCGCTGGCCGGCGGAATCGCCGCCTCGTCACCGTAGGCCGTGTACATGCGCCACCGTACGTAGGTCGTGGCGGGAAGCGGCAGAAACGGGAAGCGCCGGTACCAGTGCCGGTGCCGGAATCGCCACGCTACGCGCAGCAGGTCCACCGCCAGCGCCGGGGCCAGCAGGGCACGCCAGGCGAGCTGCAGGGAAAGGGTAATCCACGCCATGCCGAAACCTAGCGGAATGTGTCGTGGCGAACGACGGCCACGCTCGGGAACAGGCGCGCGGCCCCTTCCGTCGGCACCGGGCCGGCATGGCCCGCATTAGATTGCCCGCTCATGACCTTCGATGACTATCAGCAGCTGGCAGCCCGCACCCTGGGACGCGATCGCACGCCCGAGCAGCAGCTCGCCAACGCGGCGCTCGGGCTCACCGGCGAGGCGGGCGAAACCGCCGAGATCATCAAGAAGCACCTGTTCCATGCCACGCCCCTCGATCACGACGCGCTGGTGAAGGAACTCGGGGATTGTCTCTGGTACATCGGCGCCTTCGCCACCGTGCTGGACCTGTCACTCGAAGACATCGCGCAGCGCAACATCGACAAGTTGCGGCGGCGCTATCCGGATGGCTTTGATCCCGAGCGCAGCCGCACGCGGACCGAGTGACGCCCCGTGGCCGGCCCGTGCGGTCCCCGGCGACGATCGCCCCTCGCAGCCCCCCCGCGAACCGTACCGCGCGAAGCGGCCATCGGGGGCGCCGCGCCCCTCGATGGTGGTGCCCTACCGGAGGAATGATCGCCCGTCGAAATCGGTATCGGTGCGGATTGCCAGCAGATCCAGGGCCGACGGGACAATGTCGGCAGTGCGCTGTGGCGGTCGCGTGGTGGGACAATCCACGATGAGGGGCACCAGCATCTGGTCTCGAAGAAGGGCGCCGTGGGTGGAGACGTGTCGCACCGGTTCGAAACGCGCGCGCAGGTCCCACCCGCTGGCGGCCGAGACGATCACATCCCCCGACCGCGAGGAGGCGCCGAGCCAGGACAGCTGCACCAGCGCGTCGGGATACGCCGACGCGTGGGTGGCCTGCCATGCCGCGTCGGCGTCGAGATCGCGCAGCGTGCCGCCGAGGCCCAACGGGTCCCCCTCGGTGCACACATAGGACCAGCGTGGGCCGTGCGGGCTGTCGTGTCGACGCACCTCGGCCACGCCGCGCGCCGCGTGGCGCACCTGCACCGTGTGCGCATCATTGTTCACGGCGAGCAGGTCGACGGCCGGGCGGTCCGCGAGCTTGTCCAGCAGGCGCCCCCAGCTGGCCGTGTGCGAACGCCACCAGCGTCGCTCCCGTTCCTCTGGCGCGAAATAGAGATGCGCCATGGCGTTCCCTCCCACCATGAGGACGACGTCGGGGTTGCGCACGCGCAGTTGCGGGTGCGCGCGCACCCGCAGCCCTTCGCGCTGCAGCCAGCCGTGCAGGTCGTCGTGGTGGGTGACCTCCGCGTGCCCGTGGTCTCCGGTCACCCACACGTGCAGTGAATCGCGCCAGCCGCCATGCGTGGCGATGGCCAGCGCCCGGGCTACGGCGTCGTCCACATCGGCGATGGCGGCGCGCACCGCGTCGGACCGCGGCCCATGTTTGTGGGCAAGCTTGTCGGCGCTGAGAATGGCCAGCACGGCCACCCGGGGGCGCACGCGCGCGAAGCGGGCCAGAAAGGCGGCCGTGGCCTGCTGTTCCACGCGTCGCCACCCCTGCAGGTCACCGCGAAAATGCGCCGGTGCGGCCCGCAGCATCCATCCCACGCCGCGGCCGATGCGCCCGTGCGTGGCTCCGCGACCAATCATGCTCATGGCGGCGAGCGAGGGCTGCGCGTATTCGAGCAGCGTGGGAACGTGGGCGGCCACATCGCCATCCACGTGCCAGATGTCCATGCCGGCGTAGCTGCGCGATTGCCCCGGGGCCCAGCGCAACGAACGGCTGCGGTCGAACCAGCGCAGGCCGGGCAGCCCGACGCGCGCCGGGTGCTGGCCCATGAGGAACGGCACGTACGCCGGCCCGGTGACGGAGGGGAACGACGTCGTGACCGCGTGCGCGCTGCCGCGGGCCCGCAGTGCGGCCAGAGTAGGCGCACGGCCGGCATCCATCTCCTCGGTCAGTACATCGTGGCGCACGCCGTCGGCCACGACGAGGAGCAAGCGCCGGGTCGTGGTGGTATCATGCGTCACGGCGGACCCACTCGTGCCATGCCGTTGGGGCGTGCGTGCCCGCTCGTATTGCGCTTCACCGACCCCCTGTCTCCACCCGTCCACTCATGGCGAAATCCCGACGTTCGTCTCCTCGTACCGCAACAGGCAAGCAGGCCTCTCCCGTCACCCGGGCCACGGCCGAGCAGCAGTCCGTGGCCGCCTATCGGGAACGCACGGAGGCCGGGCATCGCGCCGCGGGCCGTGAACCTGCCGGCACCGCGAATCTGGTGTCGAAGGGAGCACGCGCCGTGCGACGCACCGATCCCCGACTCGTGGATCAGTCGTTGCGCGACCGGCCAATGCTTACGGAGGACGAAAAGTTGCTGCAGGCGCCACGGGAGGAGGCCACCGCCTTCACCCGCTCCGACCCCTGGCGCGTCATGCGCATCACGTCGGAGTTCGTCGAGGGGTTCGACGCGCTCTCCGACGTGCAGAAGGGGGTGACGATCTTCGGGTCTGCCCGCACCGGTCCCGACGACCCGATGTACGAGGCGGCACGGGAAACGGCGCGGATTCTTGCGCGTCAGGGGTTTTCCATCCTCACCGGCGCCGGTCCGGGCATCATGGAGGCGGCCAATCGCGGGGCCAAGGACGTGGATGGGCACTCGGTAGGATGCAACATCGAGCTCCCATTCGAACAGGGCGCCAACCCCTACGTCGATACCCTGGTGAACTTTCGTTACTTCTTCGTTCGCAAGACGATGTTCATCAAGTACTCCAATGCCTTCCTCATCTTCCCGGGCGGCTTCGGGACGCTCGACGAGCTGTTCGAGGCGCTCACGCTCATTCAGACCGGGAAGATCTATCAGTTCCCCGTGGTCCTCTTCGGCACGCACTACTGGGCGGGGCTCGTCCGCTGGATCACCTCGCGCATGGCTGCTGAAGGCAAGATCTCGCCGGGGGATCTCGACCTGCTGCTCCTGACCGATGACCCGCAGGAGGCGGCGCAGGCGGTCATCGACGCGCACGATGCGCAAACGGCCGGGCGTCTGCGAACGGACGAGGGCTGAACGCCCCGAGACTTGAACCATTCGCCAGACACGGCATATTTCGGCCTTCCAGTGCGCCCGGCCACCACGGTCGGGCGCTCGCCTTTTATCCGGCCCCAGCTGGCACGCGCATGTTCCAGGAACTGATCGCCCAGATGGCACGCGAAGTCGAGAAGCTCCAGTTCGAGCTGAACGTCACGCTGCCCGCGGAAATCCGCAAAGCCGTCGAACTCGGCGACCTCAAGGAAAACAGCGAGTACAAGGCGGCGCTGGAGCGGCAGCAGTTCGTGCAGGCGCGACTGGGGCAGCTCACGCAGCGCGTAACCAAGCTGGCCAACATCGACATCACGCAGATTCCCGCCGACAAGGTGGGGCTCGGGTCGAAGGTGGTCGTGACCGACGAAGTCACGACGCAGCTGGAGACGTACGAGCTCGTCTTCGGTGATGCCGGCGAGCTGCATGACGGCCATGTGACCATGGGCTCTCCCATCGGCCGCGCGCTGCAGGGCAAGGCCGTTGGCGATGTGTGCATTCTCAAGCTGCCGACCAAGGTGCGACGGCTGCTCATTGTCGAGCTGTACACGATTCACGATCGCAACGCCGACGATCTCGTCTGATTACCGCCCCGACCGGAGCACTCATGTGGCAGGCCGTCTACGACACGCGCGGTGACGCCCCGCACACGCGCATCCGCTGTGTGGAGCGCGATACCCCAGCACCCGGGGCCGGTGAGGTGCTGCTGGAAATGCTCGCGGCACCCATCAACCCGTCCGATGTCCTCACCATCACCGGACAGTACGGCGCACTGCCGCCGCTGCCGGCCGTGGGCGGGAACGAGGGGGTCGCGCGCGTCGCGCAACGGGGCGCCGATGTCCGGCGACTGGCCGTGGGTGACCTGGTCCTCATGCCGGTGGGCGCCGGCACCTGGAGCTCGCATGCGGTCGCCCGGGCCGACACGCTGCTGCCACTCCCCGCCGGCGGTGATCCGCTCCAGTTGGCCATGCTCACGGTCAACCCGCCCACCGCGTCGCTCCTGCTGTCGGAATTCGGCACGCTCGCTCCCGGGGACTGGGTCGTGCAGAACGCGGCCAACAGCGCCGTGGGGGAGTATCTCATCCAGCTGGCGCGTGCGCGCGGCATTCGCACCGTGAATGTCGTGCGCCGCGACGCCATGGTGCCCGTGCTGGAAGCGCTCGGTGGCGATGTCGTGCTGGTTGACGGCCCCGATCTGCCAGAGCGCGTGGCGGCCGCGACCCAGGGAGCGAAGGTGCGCCTTGCCTTCGATGCCGTGGGGGGCACTGCCACCGATCGGCTGGCTCGGTCGGTGGCCATTGGCGGCACCGTGGTGAATTACGGCGCCATGAGTGGCGAGGCCTGCAAGGTGGCCCCCGGGTCGTTCGTCTTTCGCGATGTCACCCTGCGCGGATTCTGGCTGGCGTTCTGGTTCCGGCATGCCACGGGCGAGCAGCAGCGTGCCCTGTACGGGGAGCTCGCGCAACGGGTCGCTGCAGGGACGCTGGCCGCGCGCGTGGATCGCACCTTCCCGCTGGCGCAGATACAGGATGCCGTGGCGTATGCGGCCGCCGGCGGGCGCAACGGCAAGGTGCTGCTCGTTCCCTGAGTCAGCTACACGGCATCCACCGCAAACAGCCGCGTCACCTCGGCGTCGTACGCTGCCAGCGCGGCCGCCGTGGTGGTCGCACTCCACTGGAGCGCTGAGGCCATGTGCGGCGCAATGCATCGTGCCGCCGCGCGACCGTGATCGCGCGTTTCGAAGGCGATGTGCGTACGACGCACCAGGACATCCGCGAGCGTGCACGCCAACTCGTGTTCCACCGCGTGCCGTACTTCGGCCAGCACGTACGGCAGCTGCTCCACAATGCGTGTGCCAAGCCGCTCGTCGGCTTCCGCGTACTGCCAGACCCGCCGCCAGTGGGCGCCGTACGACTGCGCCAGCTGCTCGCCCACGGCGGCGTCTCGCGTCGTGGCGCGTGCTTCGGCCAGGAGGGGTTCGCGGTGCGGGAACGCGCCGCCGGGCAGTGGGGTGCTGGTACTGTCCTGCGGGGGACGACGCGACACGAGTGCGGCGCCGGTGGCCGCCGCCCCGCGGGTGGCATGGGTGAGGACATCGGCGGCCATGGCCCGGTAGGTCGTGAGCTTGCCCCCGGTCACACTGACCAGACCGTCCGCACGGTGTACCACGGCATGCTCGCGTGATGCCGATCCCGCGTTGCCGGCGCCGGCCCGCGCCGCGGCCAGGGGGCGAATACCGCACCACGCGCTGATCACATCGTCGCGTGACAGGCGGGCGTCGCCAAACTGCCCGTTGACGCTCTGGAGCAGGTAGGTGATCTCGGCTTCCGTGGCGCGAATCTCGTCGGGGCCGCTGCGCGCAGCTCGCTCGGTGGTGCCAATGATGGTGTGCGCCCCCGCCGGGAGCACGAACATGACGCGCCCGTCGAGCGGCGAGACCATCGTCACCGCATCGTGGTTCCCCACGCGGTTCCGCGGTACGGCAATGTGCGAGCCTGCAGAACCGAGCAGTTGCGTGCCCTGACTCTCACCGGTGAGGGCCGCCGTGGCATCGCTCCACGGCCCGGTGGCGTTGACCACCACCCGCGCCTGCACCACCAGTTGCTGATCACCGAGCCGGTCGTGCACGAGCACGCCGGTGAGCCGGCCGCTGCTGCGCACGCCCCCTACCACGGCCGCATGGTTCACGATCACCGCCCCGGCGTCGCGGGCGGCCAGGGCCGTGGCCAGCGTGAGGCGCGTGTCATTGGTTGCCGCGTCCCAGTACCGGGCCCCGCCCTGGAGCCCGTGCGTGGCGAGGGCGGGCTCCTGGGCATGCACCTCGGCTGCCGAGAGTCCCTGGTGCGGGTGCACATTGCGAAAGAGCGACAGGGCATCGTACAGCGCCAGTCCGGCGCGCACCTTCCAGAGCGGCACTCGCGCCCCGCGGTAGACGGGCCACGTGAAGGCCAGCGGGCGCACCAGATGCGGCGCGAGCTGCAGGAGCAGCCGGCGTTCGCGGCTCGACTCGAAAACGAGCCCGAGATGTCCGTGCTCGAGGTAGCGCACCCCACCGTGCACCAGCCGCGAGGAGCGACTGGAGGTGCCGGCGGCAAAATCGTCACGCTCGAGCAGCGCGGTGCGGTAACCGGCAAGCGCCGCCTCGCGTGCCACGCCGGCGCCCGTAATGCCGCCGCCGATCACGACCAGATCGAAGGGCTCGCCGGCAAGCGCGGCCCAAACCGCGGGGCGGTGCGGTGGCGGTGGCGGTGCGCTGCTCCCCATGCCGCATCATCGCGAACGGACCGGCACCCGGCAAGCGGAGGCCGTCGGCCCTGCGGCCCACTGGTTATGTTTGCCCCATGCCCACCTTCGGTAACGGCCGACGCATCGCCATCATTGCCGGCGTCCGCACGCCGTTTGCGCGCTCCGGCACGGCGCTCAAGGACCTCACGGCCATCGACCTCGGTCGCGCCGCCGTCGGAGAGCTGGTGCAGCGCACCAGCCTCGACGCCAGTACGGTGGACCTGCTGGTGTACGGGACGGTCATCCCGTCGGTCATCGCCCCCAACATTGCGCGCGAACTGGCGCTCATGCCGCACTTCCCGCGTACCGTGCAGGCCTACACCGTGGGACGCGCCTGCGCGTCGTCCAATCAGGCCATCACCGACGCGGCCGACCAGATCGCGCTGGGGCACGCCCACGTGGCCATCGCCGGCGGAAGCGAGAGTCTCACGCAGGTCCCCATTCTGCATTCCCGCGGCATGAGCGACATCCTCGTGGCCGCGTCGAAGGCCAGGAGCATGCGCCAGCGCGTGGCCACGCTCGCGCGCGTGCGACCGGGCGACTTCGTGCCGATCACGCCGGCCATTGCGGAGCCCAGCACCGGCGAGACCATGGGGCAGAGCGCCGACAAGATGGCCAAACTGAATGGCATCAGTCGCGAGGCCCAGGATCGGTTTGCGCTGCGCTCGCATGAACTGGCGGCGCGCGGTCTCGACGACGGCCGGCTTGCGGCCGAGATCGTGCCCCTGCCCGTGCCTCCCGCCTACGACACCATGCTCGCCACCGACAACGGCGTGCGGCGCGACAGCAGCTACGAGCAGCTGGCGCAGCTCAAGCCCGTGTTCGATCGGCAGTACGGCACCGTCACGGCGGGCAATGCGTCGCCGCTCACCGACGGCGCGAGTGCCGTGCTCCTCATGAGTGAGGAGCGGGCGCGGAGTCTGGGCTACACCCCGTTGGCATTCATTCGGTCGTACGCCTACGCGGCCGTCGATCCAGGGGAGCAGCTGCTGCAGGCACCAGTGCTGGCCGCGCCCCTCGCGCTCCAGCGCGCCGGCCTGTCGCTGGCCGACATCGATCTCGTGGAAATGCACGAAGCCTTCGCGGCGCAGGTGCTCAGCAACCTGCAGGGGCTCGCCTCCAGCACGTGGGCGGCCCGCGCCGGACTGGGGGCGCCCGTGGGTGAGGTGAACCCCGACCGGCTCAATGTCATGGGTGGCTCGCTCTCCATTGGCCACCCCTTTGGCGCGACCGGCGCGCGCGTGCTCACCACGCTGTGCAACGAGCTGCAGCGGCGCGGCGGGCAGTTCGGTCTGCTGACCGTGTGCGCCGCCGGCGGACTCGGCCACGCCATGATCGTGGAGCGCGTGTGATGACGGAGGCGCAGCGCAGGGAAGGTGCTGACGGTCTCGTGGCCGACGCGGCGACCGGAGTGACGTGTACGGTGGAGCAGGGCGTGGCCGTGATCTGCTACGACCAGCCGGGTTCGCCGGTGAATACGCTCAACTCCCGGGTCGCGCCGGTGTTCGATGGTCTCTTCCGTCGCATCGAGCAGGACGAGGCGATCGTCGGGGCCGTGCTGCTGAGCGGGAAGCCCGACAGCTGGATTGCCGGTGCCGATATCGACGAGCTCACGCGCATTGACACGGCAGCGCAGGCCGAGGGGCTCTCGCGCGCCGGACAGGCGGTGCTCGATCGACTGGCGGCCATGCGCAAGCCGGTGGTGGCGGCGGTGCATGGCGCGGCGCTGGGCGGCGGGCTGGAAGTGGCGCTGGCCTGTCGGCATCGTGTGGCCACGGACCATGCCAAGACGGTCCTCGCCCTCCCTGAGGTGCAGCTGGGGCTCATTCCCGGCGCCGGCGGCACCCAGCGCCTGCCGCGTACGGTGGGGCTGCAGGCCGCGCTCGACATGATTCTCACCGGGCGCAACATCAGGGCGCGCAAGGCGTGGCAGATGGGGCTGGTGCACGAGTTGGTGCATCCCGCCATCCTGCGCGAGGTGGCGCTCCGTCGCGTGCACGATCTGGCCGGAGGGCGTCCCACGCCGACGCGCCGTCGCGCCAGCGGCGCTGCGGTGGTGCTGCTCGAAGACAACGCGCTGGGGCGCACGCTCGTGTTCCGCAAGGCCCGCGAAGGGGTGATGGGCAAGACGCGGGGGAAATACCCCGCGCCACTTGCCGCCATCGACGTGATCCAGCAGGGGTACGCGGAAGGCATGGAGGCCGGGCTGCGGGAAGAGGCGCGCCGGTTCGGGGAGCTTGCCATGTCACCGGTGTGCCGACAGCTCACGTATCTCTTCTTCGCCACCACGGCGCTCAAGAAGGACAGCGGACTGCCCGCTGGCGTGGAGGCAACGCCCGCCGCGGTGCGCAAGGTGGGGGTGCTCGGGGCCGGCTTCATGGGCGCCGGCATTGCCGGCGTGGCCGTGCAGGCGGGCACCCAGGTGCGGCTCAAGGATGCCTCGGTGGAGCGCCTGGCTACGGGTTGGCGTGCGGTGCGCGACGTGCTGCGCGAGCGGCTGCGCAAGAAGCAGCTGACCCGCGCGCAGTTCGACGACACGCTGGCGCTGGTCGGCAGCACCACCGATTACCGTGGCTTTGCCAACGCCGACCTCGTGATCGAGGCGGTGTTCGAAGATCTCGCGGTGAAGCATCAGGTGCTGCGCGAAACGCAGGCGGCGGCGCCCCGCGCCATCTTCGCCTCGAACACCAGCACGATTCCCATTCGGGACATCGCCGAGGCGGCGGCGCGCCCCGATCGGGTGGTGGGCATGCACTTCTTCTCGCCGGTGCACAAGATGCCGCTGCTGGAAGTGATCGTGACGCCACGCACGAGTGCCGCCACCACCGCCACCGCCGTGCACTACGGCCGACAGCTGGGCAAGACGGTCATCGTGGTGCAGGATGGCGCCGGCTTCTACGTCAATCGCATCCTCGCGCCCTATCTCAACGAAGCGGGACGCCTGCTGGACGAGGGCGCGCGCATCGAGGAGCTCGACGCGGCGCTGGTGGACTTCGGTTTCCCGGTCGGACCCATCACGCTGCTCGATGAAGTGGGGCTCGACATTGCCGGCAAGTCGGGGCCGATCATGGTGGCGGCGTACGGCGATCGCATGCTGCCGTCGGAGACGCTGCGACGCGTCGTGGAAAGCGGTCGGCTGGGACGCAAGGCACGGCACGGCTTCTATCGGTACGACGAGCACGGCAAGCGCGACGGCGTGGACGAGAGTGTCTACGCTCTCACGCCTGCCGGCGCGTCGCGGCAGGCAATGGGAGGCAGCGAGATGCAGACGCGCTGCGTCCTCCCCCTGCTCAACGAGGCGGTGCGCTGTCTGCAGCACGGCATCATCCGCAGCGCGCGCGACGGCGACATCGGTGCCGTGTTCGGCATTGGCTTTCCGCCCTTCCTCGGCGGTCCGTTCCGCTACCTGGACACGTTGGGTCTTCCCGCCGTGGTGGCGCAGCTCGACACGCTCAACGCCCGCTTCCCCGGCCGCTTCGAACCGGCGGCCCTGCTCCGGGAAATGGCGGCGAGCGGGCGCCGCTTCCACCCCTGATCCCCTGACCATGTCGACACCCGCCCTGCATCCACGCATTCACGAGGTGATCACCGCGCTGGAGGATGCCCAACGCGAGACCGAGGCCCTGCTGGCCACGCTCACCGCCGCGGATGAAGCGCGCCGGTTGGGTGACGGCTGGACGGTGGCGCAAGTGCTCGAGCACATGGCCATCGTGGAAAGCGGCGCCGGACGCGTGGTGGGTACCATCGCCAAGCAGGTGGCCGACCAGCCCGAATCGAGCGACGAGCCGGTCGCACCGTCGGTACTGCGTTTCAAGGTGGCCGACCCGACCGTGCGCAAGGTGGCCGCCCCGGAGATGGTACAACCGGTCCAGGGAACGCCGATGGCTGAATCGGCTGAACAGATGCGCGCGGCGCGCGCGCGACTCATTGCGGCGTTCGCCGCCGCGTCGGGACGCGCCCTCGGACAGGCGCACTTTCCGCACCCGCTGTTCGGGCCACTCGATGGCTACCAGTGGGGACACCTCGCCGCACAGCATCAGCTTCGCCATCTGGTGCAGATCCGCACCATCCTCGCCTCCTGACTCATGTCGCCGCCAATGCCACGCCTCGCGTGCTCCCGTGTCGCCGCGCTTCCGGGGGCGGTGCTCGCCGCCATCGTTCTGGCGGGATGCGCCGCGGCCCCCGGCACCGCGCAGCCCGCCGCGTCCGCTCTCGCACTGCCGCGCACGCGCGCCGAACGCACCGACTATCGCGAGACGTCGTCGTACGCCGACGTCATGAGCTTCCTCGACTCGCTGCGCGCGCTGGGCGCGCCCATCAGCGTCAGCGAGCTGGCGCGCTCCCCCATGGGCAAGGCGGTGCCCCTCGTGGTGGCCTCGCGCCCGGTCGTGCGCACGCCGGCCGAGGCCCGGCGGCTGGGGCGGCCGGTGGTGTACGTACAGGCCAACATCCATGCCGGTGAGGTGGAAGGCAAGGAGGCCGTGCTGGCGCTGCTGCGCGACTGGTCTTTCGGGGCCCGCCCCAACGTGCTCGACTCGCTGGTGCTGGTGATGGTCCCCATCTACAACAGCGACGGCAACGACAAGCTGGCGCCGCAGGCGCGCAACCGCGGGGCGCAGAACGGTCCCGAGATGATCGGGGAGCGGCCTAACGGCGCGGGGCTCGATCTCAATCGCGATTACGTGAAGGCCGAGGCTCCCGAGACGGTGGGCGCACTGGCGGCGTTTGCCGCCTGGACGCCTGACGTGTTCATGGATCTGCACACCACCAATGGCAGCTACCATGGGTACGCGCTGACCTATTCGCCGTCGCTGCATCCGGCGGCGCCGCTGGCCCCCTTCACCGCCGACACGCTGCTTCCGGAGATTCGGCGCCGCATGAAGGCGAAGCACGGCTTCGAGGTCTTTCCCTACGGCAACTTCACCGGGGCCAATGGGCGCGAGAGCCTCGCGGCCGACCTCAAGTCGGGGTGGGCCACCTACGAGCACAAGCAGCGCTACGGAACCAACTACGTGGGACTGCGCGGTGCCGTGAGCATTCTCAGTGAGGCCTACTCGCATGATCCGTTCGCGCGCCGCGTGGCGAGCACGCGGGCGTTCGTGCAGGAGATCCTGAGTTACGTGGCGGAAGACCGGCCGCGCATCCTGCGCCGGGTGGCGGCCGGGGTGGCGGCGGCCACCTTCACCGGTGCCCGGCGCGCCGATATTCCCATTCGCGGCCGCTTCACGAGCCGGCCGGATACCCAACCCGTGCTGGTCGAGCGCCTCGACCGCGTAGCCGATACGACCCAGCTGACCGAGCCGGGGGTGCCGCGCGGCCTCCGGCGGTCGGGGGTGATCACGGCGCAGCGCATGCCGGTCATCGACCGCTTCGAGGCCGCCCTGACGCGCACCCCGTCGCCGTACGGCTACGCCATCGAAGGCGACTGGCCGCGCGCGCGGGAACTGCTTGCGGCGCACGGCGTGGCCTTCCGCCCCCTCGCCGCTCCGGCCTCCGTGACGCTGCGGGAGTTCGTCGTGGACTCGGTGGTGGCCAGCGGACGCCCGTTCCAGGGGCACCGGGAAATGTCCGTGCAGGGCCGGTGGCGTGACGCAACCCGCACGCTCGCGGCCGGCACCGTCATCGTGGCTGCCGGGACGCCACAGGATCTGGTGGCCTTGCTGCTGCTCGACCCGGAGAGCGACGACGGCCTGCTCACGTGGAACGTGTTCGACACCGCGCTTGCCAAGGGCGCGGTGGCACCAGTCGTGCGCCTGACGGCGCCCATCCGCTAATTTCCGGCCATGCTCAGGACGTCCCTCCTCTATCTCTCGCGCCAGCAGCGCGTCTTCGACTTCGTCAAGAATGTCGGGTTCGCGCGCAAGATGGCGTCGCGCTTCGTGGCCGGCGAAACGATCAGCACCGCCGTCGAAGCGGTGGCGCAACTGAACGCCAAAGGCATTGCCGCGTCACTCGACCTGCTGGGCGAAAGCGTGCACAGCGAGGCGGAGGCGCGCGCGACGGGCCGGCACTACCTCGAAATCCTCGATCGCATTCACGAGCGCCAGCTCAATGCGAACGTGTCGGTCAAGCTCACCGCGCTCGGGCAGGACATCTCCGATGACCTCGGGGTCGAGGTGGTGCGGGAGGTGATCGCGCGCGCGCGGCAGTACGACAGTTTCGTGCGACTCGACATGGAGTCCAGCGCCTACACCGATCGCACCCTCGATACGTTCGAGCAGCATCTGTTCCCCGGCTTCGAAAACCACGTGGGCATCGTACTGCAGAGCTCCCTCCGTCGCACGCTCGACGACGTGGCGCGCGCGAACCGCCTCTCCGCGCGCGTGCGCATCTGCAAGGGCGCCTACCTCGAGCCGCCCGACGTGGCATTCCCGGACAAGGCTGACGTGGACAAGAACTACGTGGCCGCGATGCACACGCTGCTGACCGAGGGGCGCTACCCCGGCATCGCCACGCACGACGAGGCCATCATTGCCGAGGCGAAGCGGTTCGCGAAAGCGCAGGGCATCGCCCCCGACCGCTTCGAGTTCCAGATGCTTTACGGCGTGCGGCGTGACCTGCAGGAGCAGATCGTGAAGGAAGGGTACCGCATGCGCGTGTACGTGCCCTTCGGCAGCCAGTGGTATCCCTATCTCATGCGCCGCCTCGCCGAACGTCCGGCCAACATTGCCTTCATGGCCGGCAACATCGTGAAGGAGTCGCTTGGCAGCTGACCAGGGCGATGCGTCGCCGACGGTACATCACGGTCATCATCAGCCGCCCGATCATGCGGCCGGCGATGAGCGGACGCTTGGCGGCTACATGGCGGTGCACAAGCGGCCGGCGGCCTTCGAGGGCGCCGACGGGTGCGCCTACTCGGTGGACATCCTCACCGATACCACCGGCCAGCCTGAGGCGCCGTGGGGCGCGTATCTGTTCTTCGTGCGCTGGAGCCACGGAGAGCCCGAGGTGCAGGGGCATCTCGAAACCGGGTTCATGGTGACCGGTTTCAGCGAAGCAGCGGTCCGGCATCAACTTGGCGGCATGGCGCTCTCGCTGGTGAAGGCCACCCTCGACGGCCTCGTGCGCACGCGGTCGGCCCCGTGACCCGCGACGCGAGCCTGTTCGTGCAGCAGGGGCCCGCGCCGCCGCCAGATCACGCCGTGGAAGGCGTCGTCGTGCAAGGCACGGGCGGGGTGTGGGATGTGCGGCTCGAGAGCGGGGCCGTCGCGTCGGCGTCCCTGCGTGGACGGCTCAAGCACGAGGCGCACGGGGCACTCAAGCTGGCCGTGGGCGACCGGGTGCGGCTGCGTTGGGACAACGGCGACCCGGGCGCGTGGTTCATCACCGACATTCACGAGCGCCGCAGCAAGCTGGCCCGACGTGCGCCCGGCGGAGCGCGCGGTGAACGGGTGGTGGTGGCCAATCTCGACCAGGTGCTCGTGGTCTTCGCCGCCGCGCGTCCGGAACCGCACCCGCGCATGCTCGACCGATTCCTGGTCATTGCCGAGGCCAATGGACTGCACGCGCGCATCGTGGTGAACAAGTGCGATCTCGTGTCCCCAGAGGGGGCGCGCGCGCTCTTTGCCGAACACGTAGCCGCGGGATACCCGGTGCACTACACCAGTGTGAAGACCGGCGAAGGGCTCGAGGCACTACGGGCGGAGTTGGCCGGCCGCAGCTCGGCGCTCTCCGGCCCATCGGGCGTGGGGAAGTCGTCACTCATGAACGAGCTGTTCCCGGGGCTCGAGCTGCGCACGGCTGCCATCAGCGACAGCGTGAACAAGGGGCGCCACACCACGGTCGGGGCCGTGCTCCATCCGTTGCCGGGCGGTGGGTTCCTTGCCGATACCCCCGGCCTGCGCGAGGTGGGGCTCTGGGGGATCGATCCCTCGGAGTTGCCGCACTGCTTCCCGGAGTTCGCTCCCCTGCTCGGGGCCTGCCGTTTCGCCGATTGCTTGCACACCGTGGAGCCGGGGTGCGCGATTCGTGACGCCGTCGAGCGCGGCACGATTGCCCGCGGTCGCTACGAGAGCTACGTGAAGCTGCGCGAGGAGTTGGCGGCGTAGGGTGCCGTCCATGGTGCGGCGCCACGGTCCCGGAATTCCCAGCGGTTCCGGCAGGAACCGCGGACCGCAGTTGGGGATTGGCCCGATATGACGCCCCCTCTCGTTCTCATTGTCGGTGCCACCGGTGGCATTGGCCAGGCGCTCGCCCACCGGCTCCACGCCGCCGGCGTGCCCCTCCTGCTCGCGGCGCGGCGCGCCGAACCGTTGGCGGCCCTTGGCGCTGCGGTGGAGGCGCCGAGCCTGGTGACCGACGCAACCGACTGGAACCAGCTCGACGCCCTTGTCGACGCGGCGGTCGCGCACGCGGCGTCGCGTGGCACCACGCTGGGCGGGGTGGTGAACACGGCCGGCTCTCTGCTCCTCAAACCGGCCCATCTGACGCGCGCGGATGAATACCAGCAGGTGATCGCGCAGAACCTCACGACGGCGTTCGGGGTCGTGCGCGCGGCCGCTCGCGTCCTGACCGGAGGCGGCAGTGTGGTGCTGTGCAGCACGGCGGCGGTGCGGATTGGTCTTGCCAACCACGAGGCCATCGCAGCGGCCAAGGGAGGGGTGGAGGGACTCGTACGCTCGGCGGCGGCCACCTACGCGGCGCGCGGGCTTCGCGTGAACGCCGTGGCGCCCGGGCTTGTGGCGTCGCCCCTCACGGCGCGCATTACCGCGTCGGCGCCGGCGCTCGCCGCCTCGCAGGCCATGCACGCGCTCGGCCGTATCGGGACGCCCGACGAGGTGGCGTCCCTGATCGCCTGGCTCACCGGTCCCGACGCCGGCTGGGTGACCGGCCAGGTGTTCGGGATCGACGGCGGGCTGGGGAGCGTGCGAACGCGCTAGCGCCGGACGCTCCGCCTGCCGCCGCGCTCACCACTCCCTGACGTCGCCCCACGCAACCCAACCCAGCGCTCCTCCCTTGAACAAGGGACCGAGCCGGCCGAGCTCCGCCGACTTCGCCGTCAGGGCCGCGATCTCCTCGGCGGTGAACTTGCCCTCGAGGGCCTTCTTCAACTCCGGGTCCGACTGCGCCATGGCCCACAGCGCCATGCGCTCCCGCAGCAGGCCAAATTCCTCGCGCGTCATGGCCTTCCGCGCCTCAGGCGTTGGCTCCAGCGGCTTTGCGCTCTTGCCGTTCAACCACGGCTGCTCGGAGCCGTCCACGTACGCCTGCCCGCGGATTGAGGCTTCCAGGGCAATCAGCTCGGGGGGCTGGTGCGGATACGCGCAGCGGCCACCCATGGCGATGACCTGTGTGGTGGCCGAGAGCACCTGAATCGAGTCACGGAGCGCAATGACCGCCTTGGCGTCCTTGCGGGCCATCGCAGCCTGCACACGCTTCTCCATCGCCTCGCCCTGCTTCTGCATCCCCTCGAGCCGGGCAATGCTCTTCTCGTCCATCGACATCATGGCGGCCGGGCTCACCGACTTCTGCGCCGCCGACACGCACTCTTCGGCCGCCTTCCGCTTCGCCTCGTAGGCGGCTCTCGGCGTTACGGCAGCGAGCGTGAGTTCAGCGGTGGCGACGAGCGGTTGAAGGCTGGTCAGCACCAGATCCAGCCGCTCGGGGGTGATGGTCATGTTCGCCTTCTTCGCGCTGCTGTTCGCACTCGGCTCCGCCAGACCAGCCTTCGTCTTCGCGGCGTCCTTGATCGCGTCAGCGCCCATCTTCTTGAGTCGGCCGAGCTGTGCAGACGCCGGCGTGGACAGGGGGCCGAGGGCGGCGGTGCCGACCAGCAGGGCGGTGATCCAGTGGAGACGGCGCATGGCGCAACTCCCGAGGGAATGAGTGGAGGAAAGCCGGTCGGATAATCTTGGCGTTTGGCCGACGCTGGCAAGTCGGCGGTCGGTCCGGGCGGCCCCACCTCGCGGCGTGGCGTCAGGCGGGTTCCGCACGGAGCTCAGCGCGGGCGCGCGACGATCGCCAGCGGCACGGCCCGTAGTCCGGGCCAGCGTGACGCCGCGGCGCCGCGGCCAATCCGCAACTGCGCCGACAGGCCGCCGTCGAGCATCAGGGCGTCGATCGCCCCGAGTCGCCAGGCGATCTCGGCCATTTCCGGTGTCGTGGGACCGATCGGCACCCGTTCGACGGCTCGCGTGAGGCCGCTGCCGGTGTCGGCGTAGCGCGACAGGAGGACCAGCAGCATTCCATCGCGCCGCAGGCCGATCACGAGGCGCGCGTCCCGATGGGCACGATCGAGGTCGGTGCCTGCGCACAGAGCCGGAACCGGCAGGCCACTCACGAGGAGCTGCGGATACGACTGCACCGCCTCCTCCCAGCGCGCGTCGAGGGTGGCGGCCGGCAGGGTGTGCGCCGGCAATATTGCCGGCCTGCCGGCGGTGTCGACCGCGAACGCCCCCGCCAGCGCGCCGGCGCCCGGAGCGGCCCGGTCACGGCCGCGATGGCGCACCCAGCCCCACGGGCCGGCATCCGTGAACTGGCCGGCGTTGAAGGCGAGAATGGCGTCCGGCGGGGCCTCCTCGATCGTCCATGGGCCCAACGCATTGCCCGCGCGGGCGATTTCCAGCGTGAGCGTCACGCGGGCCGGATCCACCACCGCCACGATGATCCGGTTGCGCACCCCCTCGGCGCCCAGCCGGACTGGCCATTCGGCCCAGCGCACGGTGGTGCCGCGCCAGCGCAAGGCCGGTGGGGACGCGGGCGCCGCCTCACGCGCCTGGCAGCGGATGGCGTCGATGCGGGTCGTTTCCAAGCGCGCGGTACTGCCGGCGGCCGCCGGCGACCCGGCGGAACGTACCGACGTGCCCGGCCGGGACTGGGCGCCCGCCAACCTTTCGCCCGCCGCAGCGGGAGTCACGATGACGAGGCCGGTGGTGGCGAATGCCAACCGCCACCGGCGCCCGTACCTCACGGCGAGAGGCGCCGCTTCACCCAGCGGCCGGCTTCCTTCCGGAACTGGATGCGGTCGTGCAAGCGACTCGGACGCCCCTGCCAGAATTCGATCTCCTCCGGCACCACACGGAAGCCACCCCAGTGCTCGGGCAAGGGCACGGAGCCGTTGGCGAAGTGTTGCGCATTTGCGGCCAGCTGCGCCTCCAGCGTTTCGCGCGACGCCAGCACGCTGCTTTGCGACGACGTCCACGCACCAATGCGACTGGGCAGGGGGCGCGTTTGGAAGTAGGCGTCGGACTCGGCGCGACTCACCCGCTGCACCGCGCCGTTGATGCGCACCTGCCGCTCGAGCTCGGCCCAGAAGAAGCAGAGCGACGCGCACGGATTATCGGCCAGCTCCGTGCCCTTGCGACTGCGGTAGTCGGTGTAGAACACGAAGCCGCGTTCGTCCACGCCCTTGAGCAGCACGATGCGCGCCGAGGGATACGCATCGGGGGTGGCCGTGGCCAGACACATGGCGTTGGGTTCGAGGACCTCGGCCTTGACCGCCTCGTCGAACCAGACGGAGAACTGCGCGATGGGGTCAGCCGCCACGTCGGCTTCGGAGAGCACGTGACGCTGGTACTCCTTGCGGATGTCGGCGATGGACATGATCTCGGGAAACGGGGGGGAGGGCGCCGTGGCCGGTGTGCGTCGGGTCAGGCGACATCAACCAGCGGGAGCGGTGCACGCGGGTACGCTTCCGGCACGCCATCGAAGGGGTCGCCGGTGAACGCGTCGCCGTCCGGTGTTTCGAGGACAAAGCCCGCATCCTCGATCATGCGCAGATCCTCGCGCGCCGTCTGCCCCTGCGTGGTGAGGTAGTCGCCCACGAAGATGGAGTTGGCGGGATACAGCCCCATGACCTGCATGCTGCGCAGGTGCACCTCGCGGCCACCGCTGATGCGGATCTCCTGCGTGGGCAGCAGCAGCCGATACAGCGACAGGATGCGCAGGCACTGGCGCGGGTCGAGCTGGCGCACGCCTTCGAGCTTCGTGCCCGGGACGGGGATGAGGAAGTTCACCGGCACGCTCTTCACGTCGAGTTCACGCAGGGAGAGCGCCAGGTCGATGACGTCGTCGTGGCTTTCGCCCATGCCGAGGATGCCGCCGCTGCACGTCTTCATGCCGGCCTTCTTCACCGCTGCCACCGTGTTCACGCGATCCTCGAACGTGTGCGTGTTCACGATCTCCGGCGTGTAATTGGCCGAGGTATTGAGGTTGTGGTTCACCGTCTCCACGCCCGCCTCCTTGAGGCGCAGGACCTGCTCCTCGTTGAGCAGCCCCAGGCAGGCGCAGATCTTGAGGTCGTGCTTCGCGCGCACCGCCTTCACCGCGTCGAGCACTTTGCCGAAGACCGTTTCGCCGGGGGAGCGACCGGAGATCACCATGCACAGCGTGCCGGCCTTGAGCTGCGCGGCGCGATCGGCGGCTTCCATGATGCGCTCCTGCGCCAGCATGGGGTACTTCTCGATCTCGGCGGCGGAAATCTTGGACTGCGAGCAGTAGCCGCAGTCCTCCGGGCACAGCCCGCTCTGCGCGTTGAGCAGGAAGTGCAGGCGCACGCGATTGCCCCACGTGGCGCGCCGCACCCGATAGGCAGCGGCCAACTGGTCGAGCAGCTGATCGTCGGGCGCGGTGAGCACGGCACGGGCTTCATCGCGGGACAGCAGGTCACCGGCGAGTGCCTTGTCGGCGAGCGACTGCCAGATGGGGAGCACGGTCATGGGACGGAAGGCGAGAGTGAGGGGGCGCTGCGCGCCGATACTGCGTGAAGTGTAAAGGGTTGCTACCCAACTGCACGACGGTGGGGTGCTGCCCCGCCGCCCAGGAGCGTGTCCAGCCCCGACGCGTGCGCCGCATCGGCGAGCGCGTCGAAATCCTCCACGCGATCGACCCACGGAAAGCGCAGCAGACGCTGCGTGGGCAGCAGTTCCTGCAGCACGTCGAAGTTGGTGGCCTCCGCCACCGTGGCGTCGTGATCGGTGAGCGAGGTGAGCACGATCCCCAGCAGCGGCAGCCGGGCGCGTTCGAGCGCCTGGACGGTGAGCAGCACGTGGTTGAGGACCCCCAGCCGGTTCCCCGCCACGAGGACCATGTCGCACTGCCAGCTGGCGAACAGGTCGGCGTACGACAGCGTGGCGGTGAGCGGTACCAGGAGGCCGCCGGCACCTTCCACGAGCAGCAGCTCCTGACCGTGTTCCAGCGCCGTGCGCGCCTCATTCAGGTGATCGAGCGCAATCGTCACGCCGGCGCGTCGTGCCGCCACCATGGGCGCCAACGGCTCGCGCAACACGTACGGCCGCACCAGCGACAGGGGGTGCACATTGCCGCAGGCGCCTCGCAGGCGGTCGGCATCGGACAGCAGGCCGCTCGCCGACACGGGTCGCTCGTCGATCCCCGACTCCGCCGGCTTCATGGCCGCGACGCGCATCCCCAGCTGCCGTGCGCGCGCCGCCAGCGCACAGCTCACGACCGTCTTGCCAA
>Ga0315899_10001981_pt1 | contig 22993 bp, 18 predicted proteins | sample LakEriMetagenome_2_FD_203518 | JGI IMG/M metagenome (GOLD analysis project Ga0315899, IMG submission 203518) | Freshwater fungal communities from buoy surface, Lake Erie, Ohio, United States - Buoy 4 MA112 | ecosystem: Environmental > Aquatic > Freshwater > Lake | place: USA: Lake Erie, Ohio... | reverse complement strand
AGTAAGATTCACACAAAAACTCCAAGTGCAATTTCCTGCATCTCCCCAGTCGTTTGATGCGTTACCATCAATTGGGCCCGTTGGACCTTCATAGAAATAACCCGGACCCACTGGGCCAACCGCCGTATTATTAGTAACCATCCAAATCCAACCTTGACCACCACCCGCTGTTCCACCACAATCCGCTGGAGGAGTAACTGGTGATACATTCGTCCATCCCGGACCAAGATTTAAATCGAAACCTTCGAACCATTCGGCTGTTCCACAACCTCCAAAACCAGTCATGGTAAAACACATCGTAACCACCATTCCTGTTGGATACTGACCATTGATTGGTTGTGGGTTTAAGGTGTAGGTTGTTGGACCCGGCTGCGCCTTTGCGACAACGGACAACAAGACTGCTAAAGCGATAAGTAACTGTTTTTTCACTACTGTAAGGTTAGGTCAAATGACAAGGAAATTCTCCTTATGAACATCAGACTAACAAAAGTACAAAATAGTTGCGGGCGAATTAAAATTCTAACAGCAAAATTTTAGCGAATCAAAACTATAGATCCCACTTTACGGAAAGGAACTTCCCCAGGTCTCAATTGCAATGTTATTTCGTAAACATAGGCATCGGTTTGAGCGTAATGCTCTCCACCGTGAACATTTCCTGTCCAAACCTCATTCGGATCATTCGTTTCAAAAATCACATCTCCCCAACGGTCATAGACTCTAAACGAGTAACGATAATCACTCGTTAAACCTGCAATTACTGGGGCAAATACGTCATTTGTACCATCAGCATCCGGCGTGAATGAGTTCGGAACAAATATGTAAGATTCACTACTCAACACAACTGTGTAACACTGAGTACCCATGCATCCGCCCTGTCCTTCAACTTGCAAACACGCTTGAAACTCACCGTCTACTCCTGAAGGAACGGTATAGGTAACATTCGCGCCAGATGCTCCTTGTCCATTAATGTCCCAAGTATATGTCAGTCCACCAATTGAAGTGTTTTCAAAGGAAACCGGTGCTCCTAGCATGGGTTGAAGCGGTGACCAAGTAAATGACGCAGAAGGATTAGGATATGCGCAAACCAAATCAGTCGTTGTAATGCTTTGACTGCAACCTGCCGCATCAGTAACCATAATTCCAATATCTGAGCAAGAGCTTCCTGTAAATATCTCACTGAATGAATTCCCGTTTCCAGCAGGTGCTCCGTCTACATACCAAACACAGTTACTTCCCAAAGGATTCGATGTGTTTGTAAATGTTACCGACAACGGAGAACAACCCTCAGTTGCACTTGCTGAAAAACTTGGTTGCGGTAAAGCATTTATCGTTACTTGAATATTATCACTACTTAAACAACCGTTGTTATCGATGTTGTAACTGAAAGTATAATCTCCAGGTTCCAAAGCAGATGGAGAAATCTGTCCATTGGCAGCAATCGCTCCTGTTCCACTCCAAACTCCACCTGCACTGGCAGTGGAAAGCGTATAAGGCGCGGCGTCCTCGCAAAATGGGCCTGCAGATGCTATTGTTGCATCTAAATTCGCTATAACCTGAACGACTTGATTAAACGCCTGTGAACACTGTCCAGGAGTTGTATACGTGATCGTATAGTTTCCAGCTGGAGTGTTTGAAGCACCGAACGTGCCATTCGCTGCACTTGTAATTCCGGTGCCGCTCCAATTTCCACCTGTACTAGCCGCTACCAATGTTTGTGGTAAGGCATCCTGACAAAATGGACCAGCAGGAATAATTGTTCCGTCAGGAACATCCAAAACAACAACGTTTTGAGTGTCTGAATCTGGACATGCACCACCTATGGAATAGGTGATCGTATAAGTATTCGGGGTTACCGTGTTCGGAGAAAAAGTTCCCGTTGAACTTACTCCTTGTCCACTCCATGTTCCTCCTGCATCAACGGCAGACATGTTAAATGCAGGTGCATCATTACATACATCTGCAACGGCAGATATTGTAGCGTCAACGTTGGCATTTACCACTATTGTTGTAGTGTATACTTCAGAACAGTTGCCTTGGGTTGTATACGTGATGGTGTATGTGTTTGCAGCAAGCGTTGAAGATCCAAATGTTCCTGTTGACGCATTGTTTATTCCAGTTCCGCTCCATGTTCCACCGGTACTCGCGGCAGCTAAAGTAACCGGTAGGTCTGCTTGACAAAATGGTCCAACCGGAGTGATTGTTCCATCAAATACCGCGTAGACCGTGATAACCTGTGTGTCACTACTTGGACAAGCGCCTGGGATAGAATAAGTAATTGTTGGCGTTCCGTTTCCAACAATACTTGGGTCAAATGTTCCTGCAATCGCATCGGTAATACCAGTGCCACTCCATGTTCCTCCTGGGTCTACAGAAGTTAAATTAAACGGAGGAACATCGGCGCACAAAGGAGCAACATTGGCAATGGTCGCGTCAACGTTCGCGTTCACAACAATTGTTTCATTGAATACACGCGGACAACTTCCTGCGGTGGTGTAGGTAACCGTATAAGAATTTCCAGCAAGTGATGTCGAACCAAAACTTCCTGTTGAAGCGTTATTAATTCCGGTCCCTGTCCAAGTACCTCCAGTGCTTGCTGAAACAAGTGTTATAGGTAAATCTGCTTGACAGAATGGTCCTGCCGGGGTAATGGTTCCGTCGAAAACTTCATAAACCTCTATGGTTTCAGTATCAGAATCCGGACAAGCACCTGAAATCGTATAAGTGATAGTATAAACATTTGGAACTACAGAGGCCGGATCAAAAGCTCCCGTAGCCGCATTTGTTATTCCACTTCCACTCCAAACACCTCCTAAATCTGCTGCAGCAAAAGTGACAGGAGAAGCATCCGCACAAATATTCGGTTGTGGAGTAATTGTAGCATCTACGTTCGCGTTTACTACAATAGTCTCTGTAAAATCTTGAGCACAATTGCCGCCAGTATTATATGTAATCGTGTATGAATTTGCAGCCAAAGTTGTTGAACCAAAACTACCTGTAGAAGTACTATTTATTCCTGTGCCACTCCAGGTTCCTCCGGCTGATGCTGCAACTAATGTAACCGGCAAATCTGATTGACAAAAAGGGCCAGCAGGAGTTATGGTTCCATCTGGAACATTGTAAATGACAATGTTCTGAGTATCTGTGCTTGGACAAGGTCCGCCAATTGAATATGTAATGGCGTTAGGGCCAACATTTGCCAATGCTGGATTAAAAGCCCCTGTTACTCCACTGGTAATTCCAGTTCCTGACCAAGTCCCTCCTGTTTGAGCTGCTGTTAAAACCACAGGGGCTTCATCGGCACAATAAGGACCCGCAGCAGAAATAGTAGCATTCGTATTCGCATTAACGACAATGTTTTCCGTAAATATCTGAGGGCAGTTTCCACCCGTATTATATGTTACCGTATAGGTATTAGCAGCAAGTGTTGTTGAACCAAAACTACCTGTTGACGTATTGTTAATTCCTGTTCCACTCCACGTCCCGCCTGCACTCGCAGCAGTAAGCGTAAAGGGCAAGTCTGATTGACAGAACGGTCCTGCCGGAGTAATTGTTCCATCAGGAACCGAGTTCACTACTATAACCTGTGTATCCGTACTCGGGCAAGGACCACCAATTGAATACGTAATGGTGTTGTTTACGGCAGTGGTATTTGCTGGGTTAAATGCTCCAGTTGAGGCATTCGTTATTCCAGGACCACTCCATATTCCTCCGGTTTGAGCAGCAGTTAGAATTACCGCTGCATCGTCTTGACAAAAAGGTCCTGCAGCCGTAATGGTAGCATTTGTATTTGCGTTTACCACTATGTTCTGGTTAAACGTTCGTGGACAGTTTCCTGATGTAGTATAGGTTATCGCATACGTATTGGCCGCTAAGGTAGTCGAACCAAAACTACCTGTTGCCGGATTATTAATTCCGGTTCCACTCCATGTTCCACCGGGTGTTGCTGCTGTTAGGGTTACCGGAAGAGCAGATTGACAATAAGGTCCAGCAGGTGTAATTGCACCATTTGGAACAGCATAAATCGTTATCGTCTGAGTATCTGTGCTCGGACAAGAACCTCCGATTGAGTATGTGATTGTATTCGGACCTACATTCGCTAACGCCGGATTGAAAGCTCCTGTTGATGCATTGGTGATTCCTGTTCCACTCCACGTTCCTCCCGTCTGTGCAGCAGTCAAAACAACTGAAGCAACATCGGCACAATATGGACCAGCAGCATTGATGGTAGCATTACTCTGTGGAAGCATAGTAACTACTACGTTATCCGTAGAACTACAAATTCCTGAAGTAACAGTTAACGTATATGTCTGAGTGCTGTTAGCTGTATAGGTTGGGGTAAGTGTTGTTGTATTGGTAAGGTTCGTCGTGGGTGTCCAAGCAAAAGTCTCATTACCCGTGTTCGAATTGGTAAATGATCCGCTAAGATTCACCGTTTGCCCTTGACAAACACTTTGGTTCACCCCTGCATTCGCAATAGGAACGCTAATTATTTGAATCTGGGTAATGTCAGACGCAGGACATTGATTGGGTAAATTCAAAGTATAAGTTATTGTCGGGGTAGTGCCAGCACCCGCTAACAGAGGATTAAACAATCCACTAGAAGTATTTATTATTCCTGGTCCCGACCATACTCCTCCCGGGGTAGCGGCAACCAGCGTTTGAAACCCTACATTCGAACAAATGGGACCTATATCGGTAATCGTTGCTGAGGGGGCGTTATTTACGGTGAGGTTAAAAGTAACCGGGGTGCCTGTGCAAGCTCCCTGAGAGGGTGTTGCAGTAATTGTTGAAATGGTTTGGTTGGTAACCTGACTAGCAGTAAACGTTGGAATAGTTCCGGTTCCCGAAGCACCCATCCCAGTTGCTGTATTGTTATTCGTCCAAGAAACCGTTCCAGTTGGGCTGCTTGTTGTCCAAGTAATTGCGGGAACTGTGGCGCCCTCACAATAAACATTCGATGTAGGAGTGGTAATTGTTGGAACTGGATTAACTATTATATTGAAATTGGTAGCGGTCCCGTTGCAGGTACCTAAATGCGGAACAACTGAAATTGTTGCTGTAATAGGATTTGCAGTGTTGTTTGTTGCAGTAAAGGAAGGAAGCGCACCGTTTCCTGAAGCTGCCAAACCAATACTTGTCTGATTGTTTGTCCAAGTAAATGTGGCTGCCGCTGGTGTTCCCGTAAACGTTTGCGCCGGCACTGTTGCTCCTGAACACAGGGTAATTGGGGAAACAGGTGTAACGGTAGGAGATGGATTAACCACCACAGGTATGATTTGCTGCGCTTGACAGCCGTTCTGAAGGACTGTTACCGTATAGTTGCCTCCGCTAGCAGCTGTGGCACTCGGAATGGTTGGACATGGACTCAAGCTAGCATATGCCGGACCCGTCCACGCGACCAAAGCCCCTACCGGGGCACCTGAACAGAGTGTAATTGGACTTCCAATACAAACAGGGCTGGTAACAGTTGGATTCATTGTAGGAGTTGGGTTTACAACTACAGTTGTAGATCCTGTGCATGTTGCAGCTCCCGTAGCCGTAACGGTGTATACACCGGCCATAGTCGCGTTGCCATTCGGAATCGTTACGTTCTGTCCTGTTGCTGTAAAACCATTTGGGCCTGTCCAAGTGTAAGCTGTTGCTCCATTTGCGGCTGTTGCATTTAACGTAATTGTTGTTCCCGCGCAGTATGGACCTAGGTTCGAAGCGGTTACTCCACATACAGGTACACAAGAAAGTGTTCCTCCTCCGGCAGCTTCTGAAATAGAAACATTACCCGTGCAGCCTCCGAAATTGGTCAAAAGCATAATATAAATTTGTCCAACTGTGCCGGTTAAAGTAAACGAGTTGTTTGCTGCAGTTGAGAAGCTGCAACTAACAGGGGCAGCAGTCAAACCGGCACAAGCCGCAGAAAGTGAATTAAAAGGTCCCCAAACCGCATAATCTTGATCGCACGGACCCGTTTGATTTATCGAAATTGTACCGCCTGTTCCAATCGTCAGCGTAAACCAGGACGGATTGGGCTGACTTCCCAAACACCCATAATTATTTCCCGCAGGAACAGTGCCGCCTATGGTCGCCGGAAAAGTTGTGGTAACACTTGAACACAATGGAGTTGCTCCTAAGCAATTCGTCCCCTGTCCATATGAACGAATAGAAACAGCCGCTAAAAAAATTACTGCAAAAAAAAGAATATACTTTTTCAAAATAAAGGCTTTTATGTAAGGTCTAAGCTAAAGACGCAACAAAACCAAATAGGGTTGCTCAAATGACTTTGCTCATTCGCAAATATAATTTATAAACACCTAATGAACAATGCTTTCTACATGCAAAACTTGCGCATTTTCATTGTAACTCGTGACCGTCATTGTGCTGTTCATGATTTCAACAACCATAAAACCCAACGTCGATTTAGCAAAATGTGTAAACTCAAAAGGGGCTTGCACCGCGCGTTTCCCTCCTCCTCCTCCAGAAACAAAATATGTTACAGAACCCACCGGCTTATGAACTTGCAGATCGTGTTCGTGCCCACAGAAATAAGCATCTACTTGGGTTTCATTGAACAAACCTTCAAACTTCCGCATGTATTGCGGCTGATTTTTTCTAACACCACAGGTGTACAAAGGATGATGGCCAATCACCAATTTCCAATTGGCACTTGAATTCCTTAAACCGCTTTCTATCCAACCATTCTGATAAACAGTGTCCAAAGCATTCAATTCTGGATATGCGCCCCCTGCTGAAAGCAAATCTTTTTGATACGGGTTCGAATCCATGAAAAACATATCAAGCGTTTCACCATTTAAAAAAGAAAATTGCTCCTTATAATATTTCGCCGGCAATCTCCAACGAGGACTCAACTGAGTGTAAGCAATCTCAGCAGAAGGCGCTCCGCGATAATCATGATTTCCTAAAACGACATACCACGGACATTGCAGATGTGCGCCAGTGTATACATATTCGTATGACATGTTCCACAATACATCTTCAACAGAATCTACACCAGCGTCATAGAAATTGTCTCCTGTGCTGATAATAAAATTATATCCGCATTCAGCTCCAATTTTATCCATGGCGACTGCAACTTTAAGCTGATCCGCTTGTCCCCAAACGCCCCAATCACCTATTACAGCGAAACGAATTGCAGAATCACCTTTACATACTGGAGCATACAGACACTCGGGGCCGTTTTCTCGACAACTTATAAGCGAGCTAAACAAGACCATTGAAAAACATAACGTGATAAAAAACAGTGCGCTACCCTTCAATAAAATTTTATTCATACAAGTTCTCGTTTCGTTTTTTTCAAATTTAAGGCGCATTCCCACTATTTTTGGAGAGTTATGTTAAAACAAGGTCTTCAATTAAAATTACAACAACGACTTTCTCCTCAACAAATTCAGTTGATGAAGATGCTTCAAATTCCAACCATGGAATTGGAACAGCGCATCAAAGAAGAAATGGAAAGCAATCCCGCTCTTGAAGAAGGAGAAGAAGAAAAGGAAGAAAGCGAACGAGACGAAGACAACAATGAAGAAGAAAATGATAATCAAGAAGTTGATTTCGATTTTTCTGAATTTCTTTCTGACGATGATATTCCAGATTATAAATTAAACGTAAACAACAATTCCGCAGATCAAGAAGATCGGGATATTCCAATTGGAGCAGGTAAAACGTTTCACGATTTACTCTATGCACAAATTGGACTTCGAGACCTAGATGAAGAGCAAGTGCAACTTGCAGAATATATCATTGGAAATTTAGACGATAACGGTTACCTTAGAAGAGAATTACAGGCCGTTGCTAACGACCTGTCATTTTCCATGAACATCGTCACGTCTGTTCCAGAATTGGAAGAAATTCTAAAGGAAATTCAAGAGCTGGACCCCGCCGGTGTTGGGGCAAGAGATCTTCGCGAGTGTTTATTCATTCAGCTGAAACGTCAAGAAAAAAACTCTCCGACTGTTGAACTGGCGAAAACTATCATTCAAAAATATTTCGACGAATTCACCAAAAAACATTACGAGAAAATTTCGAAAAAACTCGGAATTTCCGATGAAGAGTTAAAGCCTTCTATTGAACTCATTCTACACCTCAACCCAAAACCTGGGAACAGCATGCAAGAGTCGAATAGAACGGTTCAACACGTTACTCCTGACTTTATGCTTGTCGTAGAAAACGATGAGTTACGTCTTCAGCTCAATTCAAGAAATGCTCCTGAATTGAAGATTAGTCGCGAGTACAAGGGTATGCTCGATCACTACGCCAAGCTCAAAACAAAGGACTCAAAAGCAAAGGAAGCCCTTCAATTCGTAAAACAAAAAATTGAAAGCGCGAAGTGGTTCATAGATGCTATTCAACAAAGAAATCAAACACTCATGATTTGTATGGAAGCCATTCTTACGATGCAGCGAGAATTCTTCCTTTCAGGTGATGAAACGAAATTGAAACCCATGATCTTGAAAGACATTGCAGATCGAGTGAACATGGACATTTCAACCATTAGCCGCATGGCGAATAGCAAATACATTCAAACGCCATACGGAACTTATTTGTTGAAATACTTCTTCGCAGAAAGCCTCTCAACAGATGAAGGAGAAGAGGTGAGCTCTCGAGAAGTAAAGCAAATTCTAAAAGATGCCATCGGGGCAGAGGAAAAAAAGAAACCGCTTACCGACGAGAAATTAGGAAAACTGCTCAACTCGAAGGGTTACAACATTGCGAGAAGAACTGTTGCCAAATACCGTGAACAGCTGGGTATTCCTGTTGCCCGATTAAGAAAAGAAATGTAATGAGAGAAAAGTTTATTATACAATTTTCGAAGTTCCTTTCTCTGATATTTCATCCACTCGGAATGCCAATGGTCATCTACCTTTTAGTGCGTTGGATAGACCCTTACTACATTGCGCCAGCAGAGGCAGATTATTTCGTTTTTCTTTTACTCGGAATAAATATTATCGCTCCTGCATTGAGTATTCTCATCATGATCAAATTCAAAATGGTTTCGTCCATTGATTTACATGATCGCAAGGAAAGATGGGCGCCTTATTTATTGGTTATCTTGTACTACGTTATGTCTTACGGTCTGCTCAGATACCTAGGACCATCACTTCCAACAGAAGTGTTCTCATTTATTCTTTCAGTGATTTTTTCATTGCTCATTTCCCTCGGGATCAATTTTTTCTGGAAAATTAGTGTTCACATGCTCGGACAAGGAGGTGTGTTCGGCTCGTTAATAAGCTTAAGCATTTTGCACCGTGCAGATGTTTCAATCATCATCATCGCTTGTCTTTTAATGGCTGCTCTTACCGGTTTCTCGAGACTACGACTTAACGCACACACACATCAGCAAGTGTATGCTGGTTTTGTTTTAGGAATGATTTGTAACCTAATTATTCTCTGCGGAGAGTGGTTTATTTAACCTGCGTTCTCGTCCAGTTCCACGCGTGAGCTAAAGCATCTTCAATGGTCATCTGACATTTCCAACCCAATTTTTCTTCGGCATAATCCGGAACCGCCCAAATAGCTGGAACATCGCCCGATCTTCTTCCGGTTATTTCAACATTTAGCGTAACGTTATTTATTTTTTGAAAGCAATCCACAACTTCCTTCACACTGTACCCTTTTCCAACACCCAAATTGAAAATTTCTAATTTTAATTCTCTCGAAAGATTCAACGCTAATACATGCGCCTTCGCAAGATCTACCACATGAATGTAATCACGAATACAAGAACCATCTGGCGTGTCGTAATCTTCACCGAAAACAAACAATTTCGCACGCTTTCCTGAGGCCACTTCGCACACCAAAGGAATTAAGTTTGTTGGAGCATCATTTGTAGACTCTCCAATCTTCGCGGAAGGATGAGCACCTACGGGATTAAAATATCGCAACACAACAGATTGAAAAGGAGCGGTCTTCGAAGCTTCAAAAATTAAATCTTCACAATCTTGTTTTGTTTGTCCGTAAACGGAAGCCGCCGGCAATCGTGGTGTTTTTTCGCTAACTGGATTTAATTCCGGCGTGCCATAAACCGTACAAGAGCTAGAAAACACAAAACGCTCTACTGAAAACTCTTCCATCAATTGCAACAAAACCTTGGTTGAACCTACGTTATTGCGCATATACGCCTCGGGCATTTTCTGAGATTCTTCAACCGACTTAAACGCCGCGAAATGAATGACAGAGTTGATTTTATACGTTGAAAAAACCCTACGCATTTCAGACTCGTTGGTGCAGTCAACTTCCTCGAAAGAAATTTTAACACCAGTCAAATCTTCCAAACTAGCCAAACGACCAATCGTTGAATTCGCTAAATTATCTACAACAACAGGAGTAAATCCCGCAGAAATCAATTCCACAACCGTATGCGAGCCTATATATCCTAGGCCGCCGGTAACCAATACTGTTTTGTACTCCATAACTCGAGCAAAGATAGAAAGATAAAATTTCAGCTTCTGAAACCTTTCAACGTTTCGCTACGTATTAGAAGAAAAAGTGCAAAATGAATCCCTCAATTCTCCCTTCCAAATCATACGATAAAACCTATCTTCTTCGATTGTTAAATGGAAATACTGAAATGATGGGGGTTGTGCTAAATGAAATTTACTATAACCTTCCGAATTGCCTTTCTGAACTAAACGCCAGTCTAAAATCAAACGATTCCTTCGGAGTTGTAACCTACGCATCGCGAGCTAAAAGTGCTCTTCAAATGCTTCGTGAAGATCAACTTGCTCTTATTTTCTCTTCTATTGAAGATTCAGCGAAAAGAGGTGAACTGCGTCTTGCCGAAAACACCTTCTCAAGCGTCTTTAATACCACGCTAACTCGAATTACAAACATCAAAGAGGCCGCTTAACTCTTATTCAGGGAAACTTCTTTTCTTTTTATTTAAGTTTGTTGGTTCATTCTTTTCAATATGAAAAATAAAATTGAACAAGCACTCAACCTGTTGTCGACGAATAAGCCCGCACATCTCATTCGCCATTGCAGCGTTGGCGACGGCATTGTTCAAATAGATGGTTCATTATTTTTAAATGCCATTCATACGTTTGAAAAAAATTACGCAAACATCAAAATTGAAAAGTTTGTCCCTGCGTCCGGAGCAGCAACGCGCATGTTCGCTTCATTAAGCGGTGTAGATTTATTGAATCCAAACGACGAAGCAGAATACTTTTTTCTACACCTGCGCGACTTCCCCTTTTTCAATTCTATACTTCTCAACTTCGAAAAAGAAGCGTTGAATTACGATGAAACTACGGGAATAGATAGATATTCAAGGGTATTGAATTTCTTATTCAACAACGGTTTCGCAACCCTTCCGAAAGGAGCTGTTCCGTTTCACTCTTATGAAGAAGAAGAGCGCTCAGCATTTGCAGAACATTGTGTTGAAAGCTCCCATTACATGCTACAGAATGGGAATCACGAAATTCATTTCACCATTCCCGCTGAACACAGAATGTTGGTAGAAAATATCTTCCATTCATTTTTTGAAAATCAGGTCGATGGCATTAAAAAGATTTCCTTCAGTTCACAAGATCCAAATACGCACATCCCAGCGCTCGATAAAAACAATTTGCCCATCCTCAATGAAAACGGCGAAGTGTTCTTACGTCCCGCTGGTCATGGCGCGCTACTTAAGAACTTGCAAGAATTAAAAGGAGAATGTGTCTTCATTCAAAACATAGATAACATCACAGAAGCTTCGCACCATGCAGATGTGGCGGCATATAGGAAGTTAATGGGTGGAATTCTTTTATGTCTCGTCGAAGAAAGAAACAACTTAATTCGAGAACTTGAAAGTCATGAAAATCACTCTGAAGAGCGTGCAATCGCTTTTATTGAAAAATGGTTCAAATCTCAAAAGAATAGCTCGTCTCTAATTGAACAATTGAACAAACCCCTTCGCGTTTGCGGAATGGTTGAAAACACCGGAGAGCCCGGTGGTGGGCCTTTTTGGGTGAAAGACGATGCAGGAATTGAATCGAAACAAATCATCGAAAAAGCGCAAATCAAAAATGAAGATGCGGAGCAATTAGGTGTATTCCAAAAATCTACACACTTCAATCCGGTTGATTTGGTTTGTCATTTTTTAGATCACAACGGAAAGAAATACAACCTTGAGGATTTCCGAAACCATACAGCGGCGCTTATTAGCGAGAAACTCATGTTGGGAAAACGAACGAGTGTAATTGAACTACCTGGACTTTGGAACGGAAGTATGTGGGATTGGAATACGGTTTTTGTTGAAATTCCTTCGCGCGTGTTTCATCCCGTAAAAAATGTGAATGATCTCTTAAAAAGTGGGCACAAACCAAAGGTTTAACTCAACGTCCAAATATCTGAACACCCGGTTAATTCTGACTCTGAAGCATTAGACGCAACGACAATGGTTTTGTTTTTCTTACTTGAAACAACAAAATCCGAAAACCAGTTTTCAGCATCTTTATCGAGGTGGGCACAAGGCTCATCTAAGAAAACACAAGAAACATCTGATAACAACGCAGTTCCCAATTTCACGCGTTGCTTCATTCCACTTGAAAAATACTTCAACGCCTTATTTGCATGTTTTTCAAGTTGAAGAATTTCAGGTATTTCATTCACAGAATAAGAGGCTTCAAACGACTTCAATCCGTGCGTGAACTGAAGATGTTCCAATAAGGTGAAATCTTCGTAAAGTCCCATTGCTGGCGAGCATAACGAAATGTTTTTCCAAATTTGGTCGGAAGGAACTCCTTCATAAGTTACCATACCTTCAGAGGCAGATAGATAGCCCGAAATAATTTGAACCAAAGTCGATTTTCCCGATCCGTTTTGACCTACAATACCAACGTGATCTCCTGAATGAAAGGTTCGATTCAGTTGACGGAAAATATATTTTCCACCGAACTTCTTACCAATATTTTGAAGTTCTATTTGCAACTTATGTAGTCTGTGCGCCGCGAACCACGCCCTTTTCAGAACGTTGAATAAACGCGAGAACGATTTGCTTTTCTTCTGATTCAGGAAGCGTTTCTGCAATTTGCTTCACACCTGCCGCCAAGCTGTTGTTGTGCACAAATAACGCTCTGTAAATATCTTCCAATCGAGATACTTGCTCGTCAGTATATCCTCTTCTTCTTAATCCAATGCTGTTAACCCCAATGAAACTGAGGGGTTCGCGAGCAACTTTAATGAATGGCGGTACATTCTTTCTAACCAAAGATCCTCCTGCAATAAATGCGTGATCTCCGATTTCAATAAATTGCTGAACAGCAACAACGCCTTCGACTACCACCCAATTGCCAATAGTCACGTGACCCGCAATATTCGCCGAATTCGCAATCACACAATTGTCTCCAACGAATGCGTCGTGTGCCAAATGCACATAAGCCATAAGCAAACAGTTGCTACCCACTTTCGTAGTCATGCGGTCTTTCGTTCCGCGATTAAGTGTGCAGCATTCTCTAATCGTTGTGTTATCTCCAATTTCAACGGTAGTCTTTTCACCAGCAAACTTCAAATCTTGAGGAATAGCCGAGATTACAGCTCCAGGAAAAATGCGGCAATTCTTTCCAATGCGAGCACCATCCATAATAGTTACGTTCGGTCCAATCCAGGTCCCTTCTCCAATAACAACATCGCCATAAATCGTTGTGAATGGACCTATTTCAACCCCCTCTCCGATTTTAGCATCTGGATGAATTTGTGCTAAGTTGCTCATGCCTTTTCTGTTGTTTGTGCTGGTACTTTATCTTTCACAACTTGTGCTAACATGGTGGCTTCACCCACTTCCTTTCCATTTACATAAGCTATACCGCGCATATTCACCAAGCCTCTGCGAATCGGAGATTCAAGTTTTAGGTGGAAAATAAGTGTGTCTCCTGGTAATACTTTTTGTTTGAATTTCACCCCATCGATTTTCATAAAGTAGGTGCTGTATAATTCAGGCTCCTCCACTTGACTTAGCGCAAAGATTCCACCCACTTGAGCCATGGCTTCAATTTGTAAAACTCCCGGCATTACCGGATTTCCTGGAAAGTGTCCTTGGAAAAAAGGCTCGTTCAACGTGATGTTCTTTAACCCAACAATACTCTCGTTGTCCATTGCAATTACGCGGTCAACCAACAAGAATGGATATCGATGCGGGAGCATCTTGGTAATTTGATTGATATCGAATACAGTTTTTGTTAAGTCGAAAGAGACTTTGGCTTGACGTTTTTTATCCCAATCCTTCAACACTTTTGCGAACGCTACGTTTCCAGCATGCCCTGGACGTGCAGCCAAAATATGCCCGCGTAAAAACTTTCCTGTTAAGGCTAAATCTCCAACAATATCAAGCAACTTGTGTCTTGCTGGCTCGTTTTCATATTGAAGCTTTATCGTGTTCAAAACACCAATTCCCTCAACTTTTACATCTATTTCTTCACGACCTAACTCTTTCAAGATATCCTTGATCTGTTGATCGGTGTAATCTTTATCTACCATTACAATGGCGTTATCTAGACTTCCACCTTTAATCAAACCGTTTTTAGCAAGTAGCTCTAGCTCTCTCAAAAAAACGAAAGTTCTACATTTTGAAATTTCACTTGAGAATTGATCCAAATGATACATCTGAGCATGCTGAGTGCCTAATATTGGCGAGTTGTAGTCAACCATTACAGTTACTCTGTATTCTCCGCCATTCGTAGGAACAGCCAACATTTCAACACCTTTTTCCGTATCTTCAAAAGCTATATTCTCGTCTAATACAATATACTTTCTATCTGCGTTTTGCTCTTCGTATCCTCCTGCCTCAATTGCTTCTACAAACGGCCACGCGCTGCCATCCATGATTGGAATCTCAGGTCCGGTAATTTGAAGAAGCGCATTGTCTACGCGACTTCCATAAAGCGCAGCCAAAACGTGTTCTGTTGTATAAACACGCGCGCCATTTTGCTCTAAGGTTGTTCCTCTTTGGGTTCCAACAACACGATCGCAATCCGCATCAATGATTGGTGAACCTTCTAAATCTACACGTTGAAATTTGTATCCGTGATTCTCCGGTGCCGGGCAAATCGTTAGTGTTACTGTTTCTCCTGTATGTAAGCCAACTCCGTTGAATACGATTGGCGCTTTAACTGTTCTCTGTTTTGAAGACATGCTGCAAAATTAGTGTGAATTAACAGGTAATTCACTTGATTTTCAAATAGATTCTTTCTTTGTTATTTGCGAATAGACTGAATAATGGCATCGGCCATTTCTCTTACTTCCTTCTCGGTAATTTTCTTCTTCTCAACAGCCTTCAATCTTACAACTGCAAACACACTTGAAAGAACTTGTTCAAACTGAAAGGCAACATTCATTTTCTTGAATTTACCAGACTTTTGACCTTCCTTCAACAAGGCTGTCAATGCAGAAAACGCATCTTCCATCTCCTTATTTTTGCTGTACTGAGGTGAATTGCGGTATTGAATAACAGCCAAATAACGCAAAGGCGCGGTTGAAAAATATCCGTAAAGCGCTAACCACGCTTGGGTCAAACGCTGAACCTCTTTTCCTTTTACCGAAAGCGACTCGTGAAGTGCACGGGCCGCCTCAGTGCATGTTTCCACATATAGACTTTCAAATAAATCTTCTTTACTTGGAAAGTGGTGATAAATTGTACCTACTGCAACACCTGAAAGCTTTGCTAATTCAGACATTGGGGAAGCGTGAAAGCCGCCGTTTGAGATTAGTTTTAGGGCGGTGTTTACAACCTTATCTCTTCTTGAAATTTCTTTTGCCATAACCGAATGTTCGTTCGGTCAAAGATATTTCCTTTTCTAAATACTGGAGTTGAAACTTTTCACCAACGGCCTTTTAATAAAGAAGAAATTACTAAACTTGCAGAACTAAAATTTGAACACATGTCAATACAAGAAAGAATCAACGAAGATTTAAAAACAGCTATGAAAGCTGGAGAGAAGGATAAGTTAATGGCTCTTAGGGATATAAAAAGCAAGCTTCTTCTTGAAATGACCAAAGACGGTGGAGATAGTGCTGTAGACGATACAAAAGCCGTTGCTATTCTGAACAAACTCTTCAAACAACGTCAAGAGTCTATCGAAATCTACAAAACGCAAAATCGTCCAGATCTTTTAGAAGAAGAGCAATTACAGGCCAATGTTATTGCTGCCTACTTACCCGCTCAATTGACTCCGGAGGAGCTTGAAACTGAAATCAAAAAATTCATTGCGCAAGTTGGCGCTAGTTCTCCAAGCGATCTTGGAAAAGTGATGGGTGTTGCTTCAAAAGCCTTAACAGGTAAGGCAGACGGAAAAGCAATCTCTGAAACAGTAAAGCGACTTTTAAGCTAACCATGAACATCATTGGTCGTAAAACCATTATTCAACTTCCTCAATTGGGAGGTGCTAATGTGCGGGCCAAAATAGATACTGGTGCTTTTCGCACCGCCGTTCACTGTGAGTCTTGGTCTCTGAAGGAGATAGACGGACATGAGGTTTTGGAAGTGACCATTCAATGGGAATCAGGGAAACCCGTTGTGCTTCACTTCGATAAATTTCAAAAGCGCACGATTAAAAACTCTTTCGGACAAACGGAAGAACGCTATTGCGTTAGAACACTCATACTCATTCACAAGAAAAAGATTCAATCTGAAATTTCGTTTACGAATAGATCAGGAATGAGGTATCCCGTGTTGTTGGGAAGGAAAACTATTGGGAAGAAATTCTTAGTAGATGTTTCGTTGAAGAGTTAAAAAAAAGAGGCCGCCTCTCCCAAAACGACCCCTTTTTATAATCACTCTTTTCCACACTAGATGAAAGAAGAATGAATAACTAAACCTTACCTATTTGAAAAAATCTAATCCTTGTTTTTTAGGGAGAGTATAACTTTTGAATGTTCTCTACAGCATTCATAGTCTTATACCCTAGGTGTTAAATAAAGGTTACGTTTTTTTATTTTATTTTTGAAAGTCCCAATTTCATTGAGGAAAAACATGACAGAACGAGTAAACGCATACGTGCTTTCAAGCCGAAAATTCAAAGATTCACTTCGTTTGGCGCATGTGTTTACATTAGAATATGGCGTTCAAACGTTTCTCTTTCGAACAGGAAAGAAGGGCGAGAACATTTCATTCTTCCAACCCCTGAACGCCATTCAATTTTCTGGAAAAAAACAAGAAGGAAAGTTAGAAATCGCGAAAGACATGAGCCTAAGCGAAGTCTATACGAGAATTCCCTTTCAAGTTGAAAAATCTACTGTGGCTCTTTTCATTGCGGAGTTTCTCTATCGGTGTTTACCTGAGCACTACGTCAACGAAGAAGTTTTTCATCTGATTCAAACAACAATCCAACGACTCGATTCATCTGAAAAAACCGGCACGCTCCCAATTCACTTTCTGGCGCAATTCGCTATGGAAATGGGCTTTCTGAGCGATGAATATGAGTTAACGTTTGAAAATACTCGCAGCGACGAAGCGTTGCTCCATAAAGCCCTTCAGCTTTTCATTACAACCCCCATTGAACAAGAAGTGCAAAGCGCGTTAAATCGCGATCAGCGAAAGTCCTTGTTGGAAGAACTTATCGCATTTTGTTCCTCGCATCTCGACACCTCCATTCGGTTGAATTCGTTGGAAATGTTTCACGAAATTTTCGATTAAACTTCTGTTATCTTCGCAATGAAATGAAGTTCGCAGATATCATTGGGCAGAAAGACGTAATCGACCGTTTGCGCAAAGCAAAAGCGGAAGATCGTATTGCCCACGCCCAATTATTTCTTGGACCTGAAGGGTCAGGGAACCTCGCACTTGCTTTAGCTTATGCACAGTTTATCAATTGTCCAAACGCTACTGCGGAAGATTCATGCGGCACTTGCCCTACTTGCAGAAAAAACAGCTCCTTTCAATTTGCAGATCTTCATTTTAGCTTTCCATATTTCACTAAACCGGGTTCAAAAGAAACCAACTCAGACGACTACGGAACAGAGTGGCGAAACAGACTTTTACAGTCGCCTTATTTCGGAATAGAGGATTGGATGAGAGAATTATCGAAGGATAACAAAAACCTCATGTACACCGTTCACGAAGCGGCGAATATTGTACGGAAACTCTCATTGAAATCGTTCGAGGGCGGATATAAAGTCATGGTTATTTGGATGGCCGAAATGATTGGTGAAACCGTTGCAAATAAACTTTTGAAAATTGTAGAAGAACCGCCCGCCAACACACTCTTTTTCTTCGTAGCCAACTCTTCTGAAAATATCATAAATACAATTTTGTCTCGCGTTCAAGTGATTCAAGTGCCGAAAATTGATGAGGCTTCTATCTCTGCTGGATTAAAAAATTTGGGAGTAGACGATCATAAGATTCCAAATATTGCGCATTATTCAGACGGAAGCTGGGACATTGCTCTTCGACTTCGTGACAACAACGATCCGAACGAATTCTTAGCCATGCAGTTCCAAACATGGATGCGCCATTGCTACTCGAAAAAAATTCCTGCATTGCACGCCTGGTCCGAGAAAATGGCCGAATTAACGCGTGAAGATTTGAAGCACTTTCTGTTGTATGCTCTCGATCAGATGCGTCAAAATTTAGTGTTGAATTATACTTCCGAAAATATCTCTCGCTTCACCGCGAGTGAAAAGGCTTTCGCGCTAAAATTCTCGCCGTTCATTAACCACCTGAACATTGAAGATATCATGCTCGAATTAGAGGCGGCGCACCGTAGCGTTGGGCAAAACGTAAACAACAAAATTCTCTTCTTCGAACTTTCAATGCGAATTTTTCGATTGTTGAATCGAAAGGAAACAGCATAAAAAAACACCTCCGAAGAGGTGTTTTGTTTTTGAGGTCCCGAGCGGATTCGAACCGCTGTACGAGCTTTTGCAGAGCTCTGCCTAGCCGCTCGGCCACAGGACCCTTGTGAGTGGCAAATATACATTCATTCTTCAATAATCCGAATCTTTTCAATACTCTTCATTACAAATAATTGTATTTTCGCTGAAAACCTGTTTTATGAATAAAAAAGTTGCCATCATAGTTATAAGCGTTTTAGGCGCTCTTTGTCTTAGCCTTGCCTACTGGGTGAAAGTAAGTCGCGACCGCATTGTTGCTTTAGAAAATAACATGGGTGCTTTGAACGTACTTGCTATGGATGCGGCAAACGCTACACCCGAGCAGATCATTGAGTTGTACAAGTTGGCGGAAGATTCGTTAACGAATATGAAAATGATGTACGACACGTTAACGACGGATAACACAGAAATGATGGCGCAAATTGAAGCGCAACGCACGCAAATCGAAGGACTCTTGAAGCGCGCTAAAAACAAAGATTACGACATTAAAAAACTTCTTGCTGAAACCCAAACCCTTCGCAATATCATGAAAGGGTATATTCATCAAATCGATTCGCTTCAACAAGATAACGATCGTTTGTTCGCTGAAGGTCAGCAAGCAAAACAACAAGCTGCTGCTGCAGAAACAAGAAGCAAAACATTGGAGACCGATCTTAACTCGGCGAAGGAAATTGTAAAAGCAGGTTCTGTGCTATCTACAGGCGGTTTCTCAGCAACGGGTGTATTCGCAAGAAACAGCGGAGCTGAAGCAACAACAGATAGAGCTGCAAAGTCTACCATGATCAAAACATCTTTTACTCTTAGAGAAAATAAAATTGTAAAGGCTGGAAGAAAAACGATTTACCTCAAAGTTATAGCGCCAAATGGAAATACACTTTCTGGAAAAGGAGGTGGATCTTTTACCGCAAGCGGACAATCAGATACCTTCGGTGCTTCACGTGAAATAGACTACCAAGGTCAAGATACAGACGTTAGTATCTACTTCACACCAACTTCAGCGCTAGACAAAGGTTCATACCGTTTAGAGATTTATGAGGGTGGAAATTTAATTGGAAAATCAGAGGTCATTCTGAAATAAGTAAGATGAAAAAAGCCCTGAAAATCGTTCTCATTGTTTTCGGTTCAATCGGGCTTCTTATTGGAATTCTTTACCTCACGGGCAATGGCTATCTCGCACGCGGTATTTATTGCACGTATTTGCATGGAAAGATAAAACCAGACATTGACGACCTGTCTTTTTTCGACACAAGAAAGATAAACAGTGGCGAGGCAATAAACCTTCCAGCCAAATTAAATGTCTTGTCGAATGAAAACATTGCCTTCTTAAACTCAACAGAGTCTGAAGCTTTTTTGGTTTTTAAAAACGACACGCTTGTTTCTGAATGGTACGGCAATTATGGCGCAGACTCAACGCATTGGAATTCTTTCTCCATGGCGAAAAGCGTGATTTCCTTACTCATTGGTTGCGCAATCGAAGACGGGAAAATTTCATCCGTTCAAGACCCTGTTTCAAAATACATTCCTTGGAGTGGAAATGATGTAACCATAGAACAACTGCTTCACATGAGTAGCGGTATTCCTTTCGGAGAGAGCTATAGCAGCCCTTTCGGTTATATGGCCAAGGCGTATTACCATTCTGACTTAAAAGCCATCACAACACCTTTCAAAGTAGAACAGGCGCCTGGATCGTATTGGTCCTATGAAGGTGGAAATACAGTTTTACTGGGAATGGCACTGGAAGCAGCTACGCAAAAGAAAATATCGAACTATTTCGAAGAGAAAATCTGGACGAAAATAGGCGCGGCATCCCCTGCCTATTGGAACCTAGACGCAGAAAACGGTTTTGAAAAACCTTTCACAGGTATTTATGCAACAGCGAAAGACTTTGGAATGCTCGGTCAATGCATTCTTCATCACGGAAAAGTAAACGGAGAAGAGATCATTGACTCAACTTACTTAGTGCAATCGTTTGAACCTTGGACCATTCAAGATGGAAAAAATTCAATCTGTGACTGGTATGGTTTGCATTGGTGGGTGGGTGAAGTAGATGGTATAAAGTTCAAGTCTGCGCGCGGAATGCGCGGACAATACATTGTCATTATTCCCGAGAAAAATATGGTTGTTGTGCGCATTGGTCACCAACAATCGAAAGAGCGAATAGGGCATATGCCTGTAGATTTATTCGCCTACATAAGAATGGGGTTAACCTTCTAGTAAGCCCGCTCGGTGCGGCCTTCCATGTAATTGATGAAGGCTTTATTCACTACTTTATTTCCGCCGGGTGTTGGATAATTCCCGGAGAAATACCAATCGCCTTGATTGTTTGGACATGCATTGTGAAGACCATCAATGGTTTGGAAAAGCACGCTAACTTTAGCTTTCGTGCCTTCAGGCGTAACCAACGTAGCAATCATTTCCGAAATTTCTTCTTGCGTATACGCTTCGTAAACTTCCTTCACATAGTTTCTTACTTGTTCTTTTGGAACACTTTCTTGCTCTTTACATTTCATGTACACAACATCAAGGATTCCCTCTTTACCGTCTCGTTTCAACAAAGCAACTATCGCCTGGAAGGCAATGAAATCGCCCATTTTCGCCATGTCAATTCCGTAACAATCGGGGTAACGAATTTGCGGTGCTGAAGAAACAATAATGATTCTTTTCGGCTCTAAGCGGTCTAACATTTTAATGATAGATTTCTTAAGAGTCGTTCCGCGAACAATTGAATCGTCTATAACCACAAGCGTATCAACGCCAGGTTTTACGGTTCCATGCGTTACATCGTACACATGCGAAACCATTTCATCTCGTGCAGAATCTTGTGTAATGAACGTGCGCATTTTCACATCCTTGATCGCAATTTTTTCAATGCGAGCACGCTTGCGGACAATGGCTTCTATCTCTTCATTTGACCATGTTCCCGATGTTAGTTTTTCAATTTTCACATCGTTCAAGTGATCTTCCAACGCTTTAATCATCCCGTAAAACGCCGTTTCAGCGGTGTTAGGAATGAAAGAAAAGACTGTGTTTTCCAAGTCGTAATTCACTTCTTGTAAAACGCGCGGAACAATGTTCTTTCCTAAGTCTTGACGCTCTTGGTAAATTGAAGCATCATTTCCTCTTGAAAAATAAATACGTTCAAACGAGCAGGGTGTTAAAGCGGTTGAAGGTTTAATTTCTTTCATGGAAGAACTTCCGTCCTTCTTCACTACATAAGCACAACCTGCGGGAATTTCTTTGATTTGATCAAGCGGCACATTGAACGCACTTTGAATCGGCGGACGCTCACTTGCTACAACACAAACTTCATCGTCTTCGTAATAAAAGGCTGGACGAATTCCGTTTGGATCGCGGTACACAAATGCATCGCCGTGACCCAACATTCCAACCATCGCAAATCCCCCGTCCCAATCTTTACTTGCGCGTTGCAGCACTCGCTGAATATCTATATTCTTCGCTATTAACTCTGAAATCTGTTGATTTGAATACCCTTGTTGGTGATACTGATTGAAGAGAACTTGGTTCTCTTCATCGAGGAAGTGACCAATTTTTTCCATAACCGTAACAGTATCTGTTCGCTCTTTTGGGTGTTGTCCCAATTCTACCAACAAGCCAAACAATTCGTCTACGTTGGTTAGGTTGAAATTCCCTGCAAGCACGAGATTGCGGGTCATCCAGTTGTTTTGACGAAGAAACGGGTGACAGTTTTCAATGCTGTTTCCACCGTAAGTTCCGTATCTCAAGTGACCTAAAAATACTTCGCCGGTAAAAGCAAAATTGTTTTTTAGATGTTGAGCATTTTTCAATTTATCTGGATTCTTCTTTGCCATTTCAGCAAAGCGATTCATCACTTTCGCGAACACTTCACGAACGGGCTGAGCATCATTACTTCGAATACGAGAAATGTACTTTTTGCCTGGTTCTGGATCTAACTTAATGTTCGCTAAACCAGCGCCATCTTGGCCTCGGTTGTGCTCCTTCTCCATGAGGAGATACATTTTGTTTAGTCCGTAAAAAGCTGTTCCGTATTTATCGGTGTAATGCTGAAGAGGCTTCTTCAGTCTTAAAAATGCGATACCGCATTCGTGTTTGATAGCGTCACTCATGGAGTGAAAAATAATTTGCGGCGAAGATAGTCTATGCTTGGCGTATGTTCGAAATAATTAAATCCATTTCT
>Ga0315899_10001980_pt1 | contig 22997 bp, 18 predicted proteins | sample LakEriMetagenome_2_FD_203518 | JGI IMG/M metagenome (GOLD analysis project Ga0315899, IMG submission 203518) | Freshwater fungal communities from buoy surface, Lake Erie, Ohio, United States - Buoy 4 MA112 | ecosystem: Environmental > Aquatic > Freshwater > Lake | place: USA: Lake Erie, Ohio... | reverse complement strand
AAACGGGAGCGCCAGCAGGCCCGAGAGGGCGAGCAGGCGCAGGGACTCGATGGAGGGCTTCGGCACGGCGTACGGCCTCGAAACGGAGGGGGACGGGGTGGGGCTGCCCACATAGCTTACAGCACTGTCCCGCGCTTGTCGCCAATTCCTGCAGGAGCATGTCGCATGACCCAACCGGCCGGCACCCCGGAACCCGGCGCCTCCCCCGCCATCGGCGCCACCACCGAGAGTAACGGGGCACTTCCCGTGGAGACACCGCCCGCCTCCCCGGCGCTCAGGGAGCGGCTGGAGGTGGCGCGCACCCTGCTGCTCAAGGTGCACCGTGCCCTGCTGGAAGCCGAACGGGTACGCTACGAGAAGGCACGCGGACGGATCGCCAACAACAGCGCCTTCCTCCAGTTGGTCATCAACGACCCGTGGTTCGACTGGCTGCGCCCCATGGCCCAGATGGTCCTGCTCATCGACGAGCGGGCCTCCGACCGGAAATCGCCACTGGGCGAAGAGGAGGGGCAGGCACTGCTCGACCGCGCCCGGGGACTGCTGCGGGCCGATCCGGAGGGGGACGCCTTCCAGCGACTCTACGCCGAAGCGCTGCAGCACTCCCCCAGCCTGGCCGTGCTGGCAAGGCAGGTTTCCACGCTGCTGGCCGGGTAGCCGCCCGCCGCCAACAGCCATAATTCGCGCCCCGAACCCGGCACCCGAAGCTGATGAGGTACGGCCAGCGGGTTTGAGTGGCGGGTATTGGGTGCACCCGTTCCGGGGGCTCCGATTTCGGGGACGGGACGGACCGGTGGTCTGGACCTTGGCCGGTCCGTGCCCCATGCTACAGGTATGCACCGCGCAGGGCACTCCCTGGCTGCGGGCGTGCTCGCGCTGCTGGCGACCGCGACCGTGGCAACCTCCTGCGTGCGCCCGCCGGCACCGTCCCCGCCTGGTCCGGCCCCGCACGTCGCGCCGCAGGGCGCCCCGTACGTCGCGCAGTTCGATTCGCTCTGGTCGCGCTTCGAGGCCGTGTACCCCTCGTTCGCGTACAAGCAGATCGACTGGCGCGCGCAGCGGGCGCGTTTCCGGCCACGTGCCGAACGCGCGCGCTCCCAGGATGAATTGGTCGCGGTGCTGCTGGCCATGCTCGCACCGCTGCGCGACCTGCACATCTGGCTCGTGGATCCGCGCGGGCAGGTGGTGCCGTCGTACAAGCCGTCACGCGTGGTGAACTTCGACCAGCGACGCTGGACGCAGGCGCTGCGCGACGCCAACTACCTCGTGCGCGCCCCGGCGGTGGGTGATGGCATGGTGGGAGGCTATGCCTACTTTCATATCGGCACCTGGAAGGCGCCGCTCGACGATGACCTGCTGGAGAGCATGCTGCAGCGTGCGCGTGATGCGCAGGGACTCATCATCGACGTGCGCACCAATGCGGGCGGCAGCGATGCGCTGGCGCTCGCCTTTGCCGGCCGATTCACGCGCAAAGCGTTTGCCGCGTCGTACGTGAGCATCAACACCGACCCCCGTGTCACCGGGGTGGAGATGCCCCTCGCGCGCACCATTGCCCCCAAGGGCGGATGGCAATTCACGCGGCCCGTCGTGGTGATCAGCGGCCGCGGGGGATTCAGCGCCACCGAGAGCTTCGTGGCGGCCATGCGCACGCTGCCGCAGGTCACGGTCATTGGCGACACGACTGGCGGTGCCTCGGGCAACCCGGCCACGTACGCGCTGGGGAACGGCTGGCAGCACACCGTGCCGCGCTGGCTCGAGTACGGCCCGGACCGGCAACCCATCGAGTGGCGCGGCGTGGCCCCGCATCTCGTCATTGCCTGGAACCCGTCCCACTACGACAGCACGCGCGACCCGCTCATCGATGCGGCCGTGGGACTCCTCGGCGAGCGCACCGGAGTCTACCGCATTGCCCCGGCCCTTGGCGAACCGGCCACCGCGCGACAGCTGGAGGGGAACATCGACCGGCCGTCCGACGCGCGCGATCGCGTCCCGCCGCGCGACACGTTCGCGCCGCCACGCTGAGCGGCGCGGCCGTCCATGATTCACGAGGGGCGTCTGGAAGCGGCGATGACCAACGTGCCCGTATGGGATGACGGCGCGTGGGTGCCGCTGCCATCCCTCCAGGGCAACGTGAGCGCCGACGCGTGCGTCATCGGCCTCGGGGGGTCGGGGCTGACGCTCATCGGTGAACTGCTGCGCCGCGACGAGCGCGTCATTGGCCTCGACGCCACCGATGTGGGCGCTGGCGCCGCCGGCCGCAACGGTGGCTTCCTGCTGGCGGGCACCTACGACTTCTACCACGACGCCGTGGCCCGGCACGGCCACGAGCGGGCACGCGCCATCTACGGCGCCACGCTCACGGAAATGCAGCGGCTGGCCGCAGGGGCGCCTGGCACGGTGCGCTTCGTCGGGTCCAAGCGCATCGCCGCCACCTCGGCGGAGATCGAGGACTGCCGCGTGCAGTACGACGCGCTGCGAGCCGACGGTTGGCCCTGCGAGTGGTACGAGGGGGCCGATGGGACGGGGCTCTTTCTCCCGACCGACGGCGCCTTCGATCCCCTCATGCGCTGTCGCGTGCTGGCCCGAGCCGCGCGCAATGACGGGGCCACGCTCTTCGCCCGCACGCCGGTCACCGCCATCCACGGGACCGCCGTGATCACGCCGCACGGGACCGTGCATGCGGGGCGTGTGTTCGTGGCGGTGGATGGCCGACTCGAGCAGCTGGTACCGGAAGTGCGCGACCGCGTGCGCACGGCGCGCCTGCAGATGCTGGCCACGGCCCCTACCGCCGAGATCACCGTGCCGTGCCCCATGTACTACCGCGACGGGTTCGAGTACTGGCAGCAGTTGCCCGATGGGCGGATCGCGCTCGGTGGGTTTCGGGATAAAGGTGGCCCTGGTGAATGGACCACTGATGCGACGCCATCAGCGGTCGTGCAGGCGCATCTCGAGCGCTTCCTGCGCGACACACTCGCGGTGCGGGCGCCCATCACGCATCGCTGGGCGGCGTCGGCCGGCTACACCTCCACCGGGCTCCCCGCCATTGAGCAGGTGCGCTCCAACGTCTGGGCGTTGGGAGGGTATTCCGGTACGGGAAATGTCATCGGTGCCCTCGCCGCCCGGGCGGTCGCCGCCGCCGCGATCGATGGGGACCTCACCCAGGTACGCCGGCTCCTTGGGGAGGCGTGGTCGCCGGAGGTGCCCGTGCCTGACGTCCGTCCCGTCGTGGCGCCATGATCGCTCCCCGTTCCCACGGGTGAGTCGCGCGAGGAATGGGCGGCGGCGCGTTTCGGTCCCACGCGGCGTGAAACCAGCGCACGGACGGACACGTAACGACCCGAAACCGTGTGCTACCCCCCCACCTAGCCAGGTACATCCGCGAATGACACTGCGCATCGACGCCATCGCCAAGACCTACCCCAACGGGGTCCGGGCGCTCCACAACATCTCGCTGACCATCCCCCCCGGCATGTTCGGGCTGCTGGGCCCGAATGGCGCCGGCAAGTCGTCACTCATGCGCACCATCGCCACGCTGCAGCCCCCCGACTCGGGGAGCATCCGGTTCCGGGATGTCGACGTGTTGCGTGAACCGGAGCGACTGCGGGCCCAGCTGGGTTACCTGCCGCAGGAGTTCGGGCTCTATCCCAACATGCCGGCCGAGGCCATCCTCGACCACTTCGCCACCCTCAAGGGGGTCGTGAACCCCGGAGAGCGCAAGGATCTGGTCGCGATGCTCCTGCAACAGGTCAATCTGTACGACGTCCGCAAGAAGAGCGTCGGCGGGTACTCGGGCGGCATGAAGCAACGGCTGGGCATCGCCATCGCCCTCGCCGGCAGCCCCAAGCTGCTCATTGTGGACGAGCCCACGGCGGGGCTCGATCCCACGGAGCGCAATCGCTTTCTCAACCTGCTGGCCGACATCGGGGAGGATGTCGTGGTCATTCTCTCCACCCACATCGTGGAGGATGTGCGCGAGCTCTGCTCGCAGATGGCCATCATCAACAAGGGACAGGTGGTGGTGCAGGGGGAGCCGGAACGGATCATCGACGAGGTGCGCGGACGCATCTGGCGCCGCACGGTTCCGCGAGCGCAGACGGAGGCCTACCGGCAGCAGTATCAGGTCATTTCCACGCGCCTTGCCGCCGGCAACACCGTCCTGCACGTGTACGCCGAGACCAATCCCGGTGACGGCTTCGTGGCCGTGGAGCCCGATCTCGAGGACGTGTACTTCCACCGGCTGGCCGAAGCCGCCGGTGGCCGCGTGCCGGTGGAGGCCTGATGTTCGGCCCCCTCTTCGCGTTCGAGCTCCGAAGTCACTTCCGGCGCCCGGTCACGTGGCTGTACGTGGCCATCGTCTTCCTGCTGGCCTTCTTCGCTCTCAGCACCGACGCCATCACCGTCGGCTCGGCGCTGGGCAAGGTCAAGAAGAACAGTCCCTATCAGCTGGCCCAGCTGTACGCCATCCTGCTGGCCATTGGGCAGATCATCACCAGTGCGCTGGTGGGCACCACGGTCCTGCGCGACTACGACACCGGCGTCCATGAGCTGCTGTTCACGACCCGGATCTCGCGCGGGGCCTATCTGGGCGCCAAGTACCTCGCCGCGTTCCTGGCCATGCTGCTGGTCTTCGCGGCATTGCCGCTGGGGGCCCTGGTGGGGTCGGTCATGCCGTGGACCGATGCCGAGACGCTGCAGGCCGTGCGGCTCTGGAACTACATCCAGCCGTTCCTGCTGTTGGGCGTCCCCGGGGTCTTCTTCCTGAGCAGTCTGCTCTTTGCCGTGGGATCGCTGACCCGCAGCAACTTTGCCGTGTACGTGGCGGGGATCCTGCTGCTGGTGGGGTACTCCATTGCCGATGACCTCGTTCGCCAGCTTGACCGCGACATGCTGGCAAACCTCATCGATCCCTTCGGCGTCCGCTCGATCGACCTGGTGACCCGCTACTGGACCCCGGCCGAGCGGAATGCGCAGACGCTGCCGGTGGCCGGGTTCATTGGCGCCAACCGGGCGCTCTGGTCGGCGGTCGGGGCGGTGATGCTGGCGCTGGCGTTCCGGTTCGTGAAGCTCGAAAAGGAGGCGGCGGTGTCGTCGCGCCGCCGTACCCGGCGAGGCGACCAGTCTTCGACGCCGGCCACGGGCCCCGTACCGGCGACGGTCTCGGCGGCGGCCCCGCCAGTCGCCGGTCGTTCCTACGCGCCGCCGACGATCGCCGCCGGCTGGCGCAGCGTGACGGCGTTTCACGCGCACTCGCTCCTGCGGTCGATCCCGTTCCTGGCAATCACCGCCATCGGCTTCATCAACGTCATGATGAATGCGTGGTATGCCGATCAGAACGGACAGAGTCGCAGCTGGCCCATGAGTTGGCTCATGGCCGAATCGTCGGTCGTGAGCGGCACGCTGTTCATGATCGTGCTGCTCACCTTCTTCGCCGGCGAGCTGGTGTGGCGCGAACGGCAGGTGCGGCTCGATCAGGTACTCGACGCCTCGCCGGTGCGCGACTGGAGCGTGCTGCTGGGCAAGTACTCGGCCATGATGCTGCTCCTGCTGGCCTTCACCACCGTGTCGATGCTGGGCAGCATGGCGGTCCAGATCCTCAAGGGGTACCCGGTCATCGACTTGAAGGTCTATGCGTTGTACGTGTACCTCACCGACTTCCCCGGCTGGTTCACGATGACGGCGTTGGCCTTCCTCGTGCAGTCACTTGTGCCCCGGAAGGCGCTCGGCCACGTCATCATGATCCTGATCTGGGCCGGCAACATCGTCACGATCAACCTCGGCTACAACTACCGCCTGCTCCAGTTGGGGACGTCGCCGGCGATGACCTGGTCGGATCTCAACGGGGTGGGGCCATACCTGCGCGCCTATCCGGCGGTGCAGGGCTTCAACCTCGCACTGGCCGTGCTGCTGCTGGGGCTCACTATGCTGGTCTGGCAGCGCGGCGCCGAGGTGATGCGGTTCGTCCGGCGCTCCCGGGGGCGGTGGCAGGGGACCACGCGCTGGCTGACGGCCAGTGGCGCCGCCGGGGCCACGGCGGCGGCGGGGGTGTTCTACTACCACGCCAGCATCGAGAACGTCTACACCACCCGCAAGGAAGGCGAGCGTCAGCAAGTGGCGTACGAGCGCACGTGGCGCCGGTACGAAACGCTCCCGGTACCGCGCGTGGTGGGGATTGCGCTCGATGTCGATCTGGAGCCCACGGCCGGGAAGGCGCGTGTCGGGAGCCGCTTCACGCTCGTCAACCGGCTGTCGACGCCCATCGACACGATCCTGGTGAATGTGGCGTCCGATGCGCCGGGGCTTGCAGTGTCGCTCGACTCACTCACCTTCGACCGGCCGTTCACGATCCTGAAGGCCGACACGACCTGGGGGGTGCGCCTGGTGCGGCTGGCGACGCCGCTCGTGGCGGGCGATTCCCTGCGGGTCCGGTCGGTGCAGCGCTTCCGCGTGCGGGGCTACCCCAGCGGTGAACCGGATGTCTCGCTGGTCCACAACGGCACCTTCTTCAACCGCGACAAGTTCCCGACGTTTTTTTACGCCCAGAACAGCGAATTGCAGAGCGATGAGCTCCGCCGCAAGTACGGGCTGCCGCTCCAGCGGCGCGGCAAGCCGCGGACCGACAGCGTGGCGCTCTACCGCCAGTCGTTCCTGAGCGATGCGGACCTGGCCACGTTCGAGGCGGTGGTGAGTACCGATCCCGACCAGATCGCCATGGCCCCGGGCTATTTGCTGCGCGAGTGGACGCGCGACGGTCGACGCTACTTCCAGTATCGCATGGATGCGCCGATCGACAATTTCTTCTCGGTGCTGTCGGCCCGGTGGACGGTGACCAAAGACCAGTGGCAGAACGTCGCCATCGAGGTCTATCACCATCCGGGGCATCGCTTCAACATCGAGCGCATGATCGAGGCGTCGAAGGCGTCACTCGCCTTCTACTCGCAGGAGTTCGGGCCCTACCAGCACCGCCAGCTGCGCATCCTCGAGTTCCCGCGCTACGCGGGGTTCGCGCAGTCGTTCCCGAACACGGTGCCGTACTCGGAAGCCATCGGCTTCGTGGCCCGCGTCGACACCACCGACGTGGAGGACACCGACCTGCCGTACTTCGTCACGGCCCACGAGATCGCGCACCAGTGGTTCCCGTACCAGCGCATGGCCGCTGACGTGGAAGGGTCGCAGATGCTCTCCGAGTCGCTGTCGGAGTACGCGGCGCTGGTCATTACGGACCGCGCCCACGGGCGGGCGTTCACGCAGAAGTTCCTGCGGAGCGAGCTTGAGACGTATCTCCGCGGACGAGCATCCGAATCCAAGGGGGAGCGCCCGCTCACGCGGGTCGACCTGCAGAGCTACATCTGGTACCAGAAGGGATCGCTGGCGCTCTACGCGCTGCGCGATCTGATCGGTGAGCGGGCGCTGCATGGGGCAATCCGGGCCTACCTCGACGAGGGGCGGTTCAAGGGCCCTCCCTACGCCACCACCTTCGACTTGATGCGCCACCTTCGCGCGGCCACCCCGGACTCGCTCCAGTCGGCGGTCGACGACTACTTCGACACGATCACCCTTTGGGACGTGAAGACCGACAGTGTGGTGACCACACCGCTGCCGGGCGGCCAGTTCAAGGTCACGGTCATCGGGACCGCCGCCAAGTTCCGCGCCGATTCGCTGGGTACCGAAACGCCCGTGCAGCTCAACGACTACATCGACGTGGGCCTGTTCGATGCGCCCCGGCCGGGTGCCCGCCTGGGAGAGGCGATCGCCATTCGCAAGGTGAAGGTCACCAGCGGTTCCGTCCGCGCCGAGTTCACCGTGCCCCGCAAGCCGGTGCGCGCCGGCATCGATCCCTACAACCTCCTCATCGATCGCGTGCCCGGCGACAACAGCCGCGACGCCAAGTAGCGAAACGCGTGTCAGCCGGGGGGCGGCCGCCCCCCGGAGGCAGCCCCCCACGCACACCCTCTCCGAGAACCCGAATGCATCACGATCCGGAATCCCCGCTCGACGACCGTCGCCGTTTCCTCGCTCGCGCCGGGGCCATGGTCGGCGCCTCAACGCTCGGCGCCTCAACCCTGCGCGCCGCACCACCGGACACGCCGAGCGCAGCACCGCGCGCCACCGCCGGCGACCCACTGGTACACGCCGCCGATGCGTGGATGAACGCGTTGCCCAGCGGGCATCGAATGGTGTGGGACGCGTTCACTACACCAGGTGCCGTGAACGCCGGTCGCTTCTGCGGCAACTGGTTTGCCAGCAACGGCAGCGGCTACGATCTCAAGCCATCGCAGCTCGGCGCCATTATCGTGTTGCGCTCGCTGGCGACCGTGTTTGCATTTGCCGATGCCATGTGGATGAAGTACCCGCTGCTCGGCCAGCAGCTGCGCACCATGGACCCAACAACCAGCAAGCCTTACTCCATCAATCCCTTCCTGCACCCCGAGCGCGGGGACAGCCCGGCGCAGGGGGTCTCCTGGACGCCGCTGGTCGCGCAGGGCGTGCATTTTGCGGTCTGCGCCGGGACGACCGCTGGGCTGGTGCAGGCCATCGCCGCCTCCCAGTCGCTGCCACCCGACGATGTCCTCGCCGATCTCGTGGCCAACCAAATTGGGAATGCACACCAGATGGCGACTGGCATTGTTGCCGTTGGTCGCGCGCAGGAGAAGGGATTCACCTACGGCGGCGGGGGCTAGCCTCCTCGGCGGCTCCTGTGGCACCGCAAGATGGCGTGAACGGGCAGCAGAATGACGAATTCGGGCATAGGCGCAATACCGTCCGTGCGATCACTATGCCCGTATGCCTATCTCACCTTTCTTTCGATCCCAGCGCCTCGTAACAGGCATGGCTCTTGGGACCAGCATTCTCGCCTGCGACAGGGACGGCGCTGTCGGCCCCACTCCCGATGAATCGGGACGGTTCGTGGCTTCGGCCTGCCCGAAGCCACTGCCGCCGGGGCTCACCGAAGGGACGACCGTGCGCTGCGGAACACTCACGGTTCCCGAGAATCACGCCGTACCCAACGGCAAGACGATCCAACTGTCCGTCCTCATCCTCAAGGGAACGACCACCGTCACCAAGGATCCGATTGTCCACCTGCAAGGAGGGCCAGGTGGCAACTACGGCAACTACGCCTCGGTCCTCGGCGGGGAGTTCGGCCTCGGGACCTCGCGGGCAACTGGCCGCGAGGTCGTCTTCTTCGATCAGCGCGGCACCGGCGAATCGAAGCCGTCGCTCACGTGCAAGGACAACGAAGACATTCCGGCGTGCCTGAGACGGCTTCAGGCGGCGGGTAGTGATCTCGCGGCGTACAATTCCGAGGAGAGTGCGCGAGACGTAGAGACGCTGCGCAAGGCGCTCGGCTACGAGAAGCTCAACTTGTACGGCCAGTCATACGGGACGGTCCTGGCGCAGACCGTGATGCGGCTGTTCCCCAGCTCCGTGCGGACCGCGATGCTGGAAGGTGTTTCGTCAATTCCGTTCGACGCCCAACTCCCCAGCTCACCGAAGGCCCTCGAGTCAGCGCTCGGGCGCGTCTTCGAGGAATGTGCCGCCGACGCTGCCTGTAGGGCGGCGTACCCGTCGCCCGCCAGGGATCTCGATGACATCGTGCGCGCAGCGGCGACGGCGGGCGAGGACCCGTCGGGTATCGTGCGTGTGCTCACCGCGCTGACCCAGTTCGCTCAAGGCGCGTCCTACGTCCCGTACGCGCTGCGCGCCCTCGCCACGGGTGACCAACAGAAGCTCGCGGCGCTCGTGCCAGTGCTCGAGCAGGCCGAGGATTATGAAACGGCGGTTCAGCAGACCCTCGCGCTGGGCGCCTTGATCGCGGTGAATTGCTACGACTACGGGCCACTCGCCACGACCGCGCGGTGGAATGCCGTCAACGGCGGCGCGCGCCCCGCATTCCGCACCGCCATTCCCGAACAGCCGCTCCCGTGCGCGCTGCTGCCGACGTCGAGGGTCTCCGAGGCCCACCGGAGCCCGTTCGCCAGCAGCATTCCGACGCTGTTGATCAGCGGCTCGCACGACAGCAACACACCCAAGGAGACCGCCGACGCGCTCGCGCCGTCGCTCAGCAAGGCCTACAAGGTGGTGGTCCCGGGTTGGGGGCACGTCCTGTTGGCCTTCGGCGAGACGTGCAGCACGAACATCTTCCGCGAGTTCATCAGGGACCCGGCGCGGGTGCCAAACACATCGTGTCTCGCGGCGACCAAGTTCCCGACGACCATCCCCTGAGCACTCCGTGCGCGAGGGGACTCTGCGGCCCGTGCATCCCCGGGGGGCACGGGCCGCCGGGGAGCGGCCGCAACGCCGACTCAAGTGCGTTGCCCCACGCGCCGAAACTCCCCCGCTGAACGGGCCGCTGTGCGTCACTCGGATGGTTCGGCTTGCCGCATGCGGAGGCCCCGTTGCTAGATTCTCGTATCGGGCCTTACGGGGGACATGGTGGGGGCATGCAGCGGTAACAACGTTGGGCGGTATGGCGCTCCGGCATGGTGGAGCATCCGGGCGAGCGTGGTGGAAGGCGCGTGGCGGTGAACAGTGGTGGCAACTCGGTCGTGTCGCTCGCCAAGTTCGCGTCGGTGTTGCGTGCGGCCGAGGAGGTGGGGCTGGACGTGAGCCTTGAGCGGACCACGCTCGGTATCGCTGCCGATGATGACGCCGACCGTGTTGGCTTCCTGCCGGTCGAGGCGTACTTCGCCATGTGGGAAGGATTGATGCGCCGGCACCACGATCCTGCTCTGCCGACGCGGATCGCCCAAGTGCCGGTGGAAACGTACGGCCTCATTGGCTTCATGGCGATCACGAGCCAGACGCTGGGCGAATCGCTGGAACGTGCCATTCGCTTCCAGCGGCTGTGGGGAAGTCTGGACCAATGGTCACTTCCGGAGTACCTCGAGGATCGGGTCGTACTCGGCTGGAGATCGAGCGGTCCCGATGTGCGACTCGGAGTTCGCGCGGCCGCCGAGTACGCGGCGGCCAGCATGTGGGCGGGGCTGCAGGCCGTTGTCGGTTCGATGCTGCCCGCTCGAAACGTCGAGTTCTCGCACCCGAGGCCTCGTGACGTGACGGCGCACGCGGCGCTCTTCGGGGTTGCGCCCACCTTCGGCGCGGCGCGGACGGCGATCGAGTTCGACCGTACCGTACTCTCCGTGTCGCTCCCCAAGGCCATCCCCCGGCTGTCGTCCCTGCTCGAACAGCAGTGTGTCACGCGGCTCACCCACCCGCCTTCCCCATCGCCGACTCTCATCCGCGCCAAAACCGTGCTTCGGCAGGCAATGCTGCACGGCGTCAAGCCGTCCGCGTCACTCCTGGCCAAGCAGCTCAACATGAGTCACCGCACCTTGCTGCGTCGGTTGGCGGACGAGGGACAGACGTATCGCAGTACGCTTGATGAAGCCCGGCAGGATCTCCTCCGCAGCGATCGCGGCGACACTCGCATGACGACGACGCAGCAGGCGGCGTTGCTCGGCTTCTCCAGCGTGAGCGCCTACCATCGGGCTCGCCGGCGGTGGGGGGGCTAGGGGAACGTCATCGGAGTGCCGTGAGGCGATAGGGGGGCCTCGCCCGGCCCCACGGCGAGGGAGGGCGTCATGGCCCCCGGTCCCTACGGAAGACCGGGGGGGAGCGCGAGCCGTCCGCTGTGCTGCCGGTGTTCACGGCGGGGTGCCCATCTGGGAGGCGCCAGCGCCGTATCGGGGGGCTCAACTCCTGGCCCGCGGCGGACGATACTCCCCTCAATGCAGGATATTGCCACCTATGCTCTCGTCGATCCCGACCCGTTTCCGGATGCCTCGAGCGACCTTGCCGTGCGTACGCGTCTGGCGCGCATCATGGCAGGGGGGGATTTCCCCCTGCTGTCCCGGAAGGTGGCCGAGGCGTTGGGGACGGTCGACCACGCCGAATGGTCGCTCCAGCAGCTCACCGAGGTCGTTCTGCGCGAGTACGGTCTGGCGATGAATGTTCTGCGGGCGGCCAATACCGCCCAGCACCGTCGGGGTGGACTGCCGACGGAGAGCGCCACCCAGGCCATCATGATTCTGGGGGTCCAGGCCGTCCGTCAGATGGCTGGCAGCATGGTGCTGTTCGCGCATTTCCGCCGTCGCTCCCCTGAGCTTCGCCGGCTCATGGAGGACGCCCTGCTGAGCGCGCATCATGCGCGTGCCATTGCGACGCAGGTGGGCTTTGAGGATCCCGAGCTGGCCCAGTTGTGCGGCATGTTCCGGAATCTTGGTGAGGTGCTCGCCGCCTGTTACTTCCTCGACGAGTACCAACGGATCCGGGCGCTGGTGCGCGATGACGGGCGCAGTGAAGCCGAGGCGCTGCGGATGGTGCTCGGGTGCAGTTATGCCCATCTCGGGAGCGCCGTGGCCGCGGAATGGGCCCTGCCGGCGGTGATCGGCCAGTCGATGCGCGTGATCAACGGGGAGGTGCGCGCACGTCCCGCGCTCATTGCCGACTTCAGCGGCGCCCTCACGCAACTGCTGTATCGCCCGGCGGAGGGCGCCCGTGCCGGCGCCGGGCTCGACGCCTTGCTCGACCTGCACCAGCCCACGCTGGGCATCACGCGCCCGCAAGTGGCCAGGGTCGTGGCCGAGGCCTTGACCGAAACGCACGCCGTCTTCCACGAAGACCTGGATTTGGGCGACCCCGAGCGCGCACGGGATCTGCGTGCGCTCCGGGAGGCTGCGCATGGCGTGTTCGGCAGCGCCGTGATGCTGCCGGAGGCCGACGAGCCACTCCGCCGCCCGCCCCCCGATCTCTCGTCACGCAGTCGGCTCCTGCGTGACTTGCAGCAGACGGTCATCGCCCAGTCGGGGGCGACCATTGGCACCGTCATCTTGCAGGCGCTTGAAGTGCTCGTACGCAGCGGCCCCTTCGACCGGGCTGTGGTGAGCTTCTTCTCGTCCGACTTCTCGCGCCTCGAGGCGCGCTCCGGGTTGGGAATGGGCGTCGAGGCGCTCCTGCCGCGCCTGGTTTACTCCGCCGGCGCGCTCAACGAACCGTTGGTGGCCCTCACCCACCATCGGCAGCCTCTCTACCTGCCCGCCGACCGGGCCCTGACTCCCGCGGAGCGGCGGTGGGCGCAGGACGTCGGTGTTGCCCAATTCGGTATCCTTCCCCTGGTAGTGTTCGGCAAGGTGATTGGCAGTATCTTTTTCGGGCGGGCCGAATCGGGGCCCGTGCCCGACCGCTCGACCCTCCGGTTTGCGCAGGCCGTGGTAGACCTTGTGGTGGAGGCCATCGCGCGCCGTCGACTCTCGTCTTGAAGCACCAAGGACGTGGCATGAGTGAATTGATTCAGGTGCCGGTGCCGTCGCCGACGGCCACCTTGGAGGAGCGGGGCGCCGTGCTGCGGGTGACCTGCCCGCAGGATGGCGCGCTGGAATTGCGCGTCGATGAAGGGTTCGTGTTTGCGCGGTACCTGAACCGCGAGCCGCAGCGCTGGACCAGCGTGAGTCCCGCATCGGTCATCGCGGTGTTCGCGCAGAACTCGCCGGTGGGAGCGTTCCTGCGCCGACAGGGGGCCTCCCTGTTGCAGCAACTCCTTGTCGATCTCGCGTCGGCCCCCAGCAACCCCGCCGAGTCGGCGGAATGACTGCGCCGGTCGGCGACCCGATGCCGCACGACGGCCTCTCGCCGGAGGCCGAGGCCTTCATGCGCACGGTTGGCGCGGCCTCGAACCTGCCAATGTTCGTGCAGAATGTGCGCGCCATTGGCCAGATGGCCAGCAACCTCGAGTCACGGATGGCCCTGCTCGAAAAGGCGATCATGCAGGATGTGGCACTCGCCGCCAAGGTCCTCAAGATCGCCAATGCCATGACCGGTACGCCGGGGGGCGATGCGTCCAACCGGCAGCAGATCACCTCCGTGAAGCAGGCGATCATGCTGCTCGGGTACGATCGGGTCCACTACCTGTCGTCGGCGACCAGCGTGTTCGGACAGCTCGAACAGGATGCGCCCGCGGTCCGTGATCTGCTGGTGGAGTCCGTGATCACCGCCAATCATGGACTGCAACTCTCGCTCGCAGCGGGGTGGGCCAAACCCGAGCTGGCCTACCTGTGTGGCCTGTTCCGACGGTTGGGTGAAGTGCTCGTAGCCTGCTACCGGCCCCAGCAGTACCTCACGTGGCTCGAACGGTCGCAGCGGGAGAAGTCGCCCCGCGAAGGGGATGAAGCGGCCGTGTTCTCCTTCACCTTCGAGGAGGTGGGCGTGGCGCTGGCGCGGCGTTGGGGCATGCCCCCTGATGTCGCGCGTACCATGCGCCCCTACCGCGGCCTCTCGGACGGCGACCACACGCTGCACCTGATCACGCAATGCAGTGCCGAGGTGACGCGCGCGCAGTTCGGCGCGGGTTCGTCGGACAATGAGGAGGCACTGGCCGCCTTGCGTGCCGACTGGGCGCATCGACTTTCATTGTCCATTCAGGAGATTGCCGACCTGCAGGAGGCGGTGATGCAGGAGGCGGGACCTACGCTGCGCGCCATGCGCGTGGATGTGGACTCCTGGGTCCGCGAGCGGCGTGATGTCCAGGCCGCGGCGAGAATCCGGCGGGAGCAGCACGCCGCGGGCGCTGGCGACTCCAATGGCGAGGCGGCAACGCTCGCGCGACTGGGCGAAGAACTGCAGTCACGGGACGACGACACCGTGACCGAGGCGAGGTTGCGGGCGGCGGTCCGTGCGCTGGTGGAGCGCCGGCGGGATGCCACGGTGGCCAACGACGTGGGACTGGTGACGCAGGCCACCCTGCGGGCCGCGCACGAGACCGGGTTCGAGCGAGGCGTACTGGGGATCAGCACCGAGGACTTCAAGTTCGTGCGGGGTCGTGTCGGCTTCGGGAACGGCAGCCCGGAGCTCGTGCGCAATTTCGTGGTCCGGCCCTCTGCCGCCGTCGGTCCCGTCGGCGCAGCCCTGCAGTCGCGCACCGACCTGTTCGTGCAGCTCATGGGGGCGGACGCCAAGCTCTACGGCCGTGATCGGCTGATCCGCGAATTCAATCCCAGCCAGTTCGTCCTGCTGCCGCTGGTGCTGGAGGACCGGCTCCTGGGCTGCCTCTACTTCGACAGCGTCCACGAGTCGATCGAGGCCACGGATACGGCGCGGCGGCTCATGCAGCACCTGCGGGATCAACTGGTGGCGGCGTTTGCGCGGCACCGCGCGGCGGCCAGCGGGCCGACGGAAGGGGCCGGGGACTGAGCGCCGGCGTCCGCCGGCCGCGCGCGCGCGCCGAGTGCGGCTTCGGGCGCGGGGAAACTGGCGGACATCGCCACCCCTGGCGGCGGACGCGCAGTACATTGTCGGAGTTGCCGCTCCGGTCACTCCGCCTCTCCCGCCCTGTGCCTTCGTCCCCCCTCCTGCGCCCGGCCACGCCGGCCGATGTCCCCGTCATCCGTGAGCTGATCGAGGGGCTCGCCGAGTATGAGCAGCTGCGGCATGCGTGCCAGGCGACCGACGCCCTGCTGCAGGCATCGCTCTTCGGCGAGCGACCGTACGCCGAGGTGGTGCTGGCCGAGTGGGAAGGGCAGGTGGCGGGGTTCGCGCTGTTCTTCCACAACTTCTCCACGTTTCTGGCGAAGCCGGGGATCTATCTGGAAGATCTCTTCGTGCGTCCCGCGCTCCGGGGGCACGGCATTGGCACGGCGCTGCTCGTGCATTTGGCGCACGTGGCGGTGCAGCGCGGTTGCGGACGACTCGAATGGTCCGTGCTGGACTGGAACGTGGATGCCATTCGGTTTTACGAGAAGATGGGCGCACGCGCCCAGGATGCATGGACCGTTTACCGTGTCACGGGCGAGGCCCTGACGCATCTTGCCTCTGGAGTGAGCTGACATGACGCACCCTGCTCCGCTGTCGCGCCGCGAAGTCCTGCGGCTTCTCTCGGCTGGTGTTGCCGGCAGCGCACTGCTGCCGCATCTCGCGCAGGCCGCGTCCGCGGCGGCGCCCACTGCCACCGTACTGCCCCGCATCGAGCGGATGGGGCTGCAGCTGTACACCGTGCGGGCCGCGCTGGCCAAGGACATCGAAGGCACGATTGCCGCCATTGCGAAGATCGGCATTACGGAGCTCGAGTTCTTCAATCCGTTCGGCAAGGACGTGGCGTGGTGGAACGCGCTGCTCACGAAGCACAACCTCACGGCACCCTCCAGCCACGAAGCGCTCCCCAAGACCGACAACGACTGGGGTCCCATCTTCGACCGCGCCCACGGCATGGGACACAAGCTGGTGGTGGTGCCGTACGTGGGCGATGAGTACCGCGGCAGCAAGGCCAACTGGCAGCGGCTCGCCGAGCGACTGGATACGGGCGCCCAGAAGGCCAAGGCGGCGGGGCTGCAGTTCGCGTATCACAACCACGACTTCGAGTTTGCGCCGGTCGACGGCACGACCGGCTACGAGATCATCACCACGCAAACCGATGGCAACGCGGTGAAGCTGGAGCTCGATCTGTACTGGACCGTGAAGGCGGCCCAGGACCCGCTGGCCCTCGTGAGGCGCTGGCCCAATCGTATCGTGGCCGTGCACGTGAAGGACGCGGGTCCCGCCCCCGAGCGCAAGATGACGGAAGTGGGCGCGGGCACCATCGACTTCAAGACCATTCTCGCCACGGGGCGCACGCAGGGGTTGCAGCACTGGTTCATCGAGCATGACAACCCCACCGATCCCATTGCGTCCATCACCGCCAGCGCCGCGGCGCTGAAGACGCTCTGATTCGCCAAGAGTTCGCTCTGACCCCCTCCCTGGAGTGATCCGCGTGTCCGCTCGCCGTTCGAAGGTGGCTCCGCAGTACGATGTAATCGTGGTGGGCTCGGGTGCCGGTGGCGGCATGGCCGCCTACCAGCTGTCGGTACAGGGACTCAAGGTGCTGTTGCTCGAGGCCGGTCGCGATTACGACCCGGTTACCGAGACGCCCATGTTCCAGACGCCCAAGGATGCGCCGCTGCGTGGCGCCGGTGGCGCGGACAAACCGTTCGGCTTCTACGATGCCACGGTGGACGGTGGCTGGCGGGTGCCGGGGGAGCCGTTCACCACGGCGCCCGGCTCGCAGTTCCAGTGGTGGCGGGCGCGCATGCTGGGCGGCCGCACCAACCACTGGGGGCGCATTTCGCTCCGCATGGGCCCGTACGACTTCAAGCCCAAGTCGCGCGACGGACTCGGCGAAGACTGGCCCATGACGTACGAGACGATGGCGCCGTACTACGACAAGACCGAACTGCTCATTGGCGTGTACGGTGGGGAGGAGGATCTGGAAAACACGCCGCGGTCGTCGCCCGGCGTGCTGCAGCCGCCGCCGGCCGCGCGCACGTATGAACTGCTCACCAAGCAGGCGTGTGATCATCTCAAGATCCCGGTCATTCCCGCGCACCGCGCGGTGCTCACCAGGCGTCAGGACTCGGCGCGATTGCCGCAGAAGCTGCATCCCGGGAATCGTCTCGCGCAGCGCGTGCTCAAACAGAGCATGGACCAGCGCATGGCCTGCTTCTACGCCACCGACTGCGGGCGCGGGTGCAGCATCAAGGCCAACTTCCAGAGCACCACGGTGCTCATTCCGCCCGCCATGGCCACCGGGAACGTCACGCTCATCACTGACGCCATGGTGCGTGAGGTGACGGTGGACAAGCAGGGACGCGCGAGCGGCGTGCACTACATCGACAAGCTCACGCGGGTGGATCATCACGTGACGGCCAAGGTGGTGGTGCTGGCGGCCAGCGCGTGCGAGACATCGCGCATCATGCTCAACAGCAAGAGCGCGCTCTTTCCCAATGGCATCGCCAACGGCAGCGGCGTGGTGGGCAAGTACCTCATGGATACGGTCGGTGCCGGCCTGTCGGCGCAGATCCCGCGGCTCGAGGGGCTGCCGCCCATCAACGAAGACGGGACGGCCGGCATCCACATGTACATGCCCTGGTGGTTGTATGGCGACCAGGCGTCGGGCAAGATGAGCTTCGCGCGCGGCTATCACATCGAGTTCGGCGGCGGACGCAGCATGCCCGGCCCCGGGATCTTCGGCGGCCTCGAATCGTTCACCGGCGGCGCGTACGGCAAGAAGTTCAAGGAAGAGGCGCGCCGGTACTACGGCTCGTTCATGTGGTTCGATGGTCGCGGTGAGATGATCCCCAACGAAGACTCCTACTGCGAAATCGATCCGGTCGCGGTGGACCAATGGGGCATCCCGGTGCTGCGCTTCCACTGGAAGTGGTCGCAGCACGAAATCGATCAGGCCGCGCACATGCACAAGACGTTCGCCGAGATCATTGCCCAGATGGGTGGCACGGTGCAGGGCACGGTGCAGACCGACGGCAACAAGGCCATTGCCGCCGGCGGGTCCATCATCCACGAGGTGGGGACGGTGCGCATGGGGACCGATCCGAAGAAGTCGGTACTCAACGAGTTCGGTCAGGCGTGGGAAGTGAAGAATCTGTTCGTCACCGATGGCGCCACCTTCGTGTCGAACGCCGACAAGAACCCCACCCTTTCCATCCTCGCGCTGGCGTGGCGCAGCTGCGATTATCTGGTGGATGAACTGAAGAAGGGGAACATCTGATGAGCGACGAGAGCACGAACCCGGCAGGCGGCGTGGGTCGCCGCGATGCGCTCAAGGTCATGGCGGCAGCCGCAGTCGTCCCCATGTTGCCCGACGCAGCCGTGGCGGAGCCGGCGCCGGTCTCACGCGAGCCGTTGCCGTTGCTCGACGAGCAGCAGCGGCCGGTCAAGCGCAAAGGTCCGCGCGGAACGCCCAGTGACCCCGTGCTGCAGGTGGCCAAGGCCGACTGGCCCATGAAGTTGTCGCTCCGTGAGCTCACGACACTGAGCGCGCTGTGCGACATGATCATCCCGGCCGACGCCAAGAGCCCATCCGCCTCGGCGGTGGGGGCACCAGGGTACATCAACGAGTGGGCCAGTCGTCCTGGCGGCGAGGCCTCGCTCGTGCGGGTGCGTGGCGGGCTGGCATGGCTGGATCGCGAGAGTCAGGCGCGCTTCGGTGCGCGTTTTCACCTCGCCACCAACGCGCAGCGCACCGCCATCTGCGACGACATTTGCTACCTGCCCAAGGCGAAGCCCGAGCATCAGTTCGCCGCACAGTTCTTCGATACGATCCGTGATCAGACGGCCACGGCATTCTACACCACACCGGCCGGCTGGAAGGATCTGGGCTATATCGGCAACGTGGCCCTCCCCACGTTCGCGGGGCCGAACGCGGCAGTCCGCAAGCAGATCGGTGTCGAGTAGATCCCGTCCTCCCCTCCCGCCGGAGTTTTCGCATGGATGACGTGCGTGTAGTGCGCAGTCCGTACCCCGACGTCGATATCCCCGACCTGCCGCTCGTGCCGTTCGTGATGCACCGGGCGGCCGCGCATCCGGACAAGCCGGCCATCATCTGCGCGGCGACCGGTCGTCAACTGACCTACGGCGAGCTGGATCGTGCCATCCGGCAGGTCGCGGCGGGGCTGCATGCCAAAGGCATTCGCCAGGGCGACGTGGTGGGACTCGTGAGTCCCAACCTCCCGGACTTTGCGGTGGTCTTCTATGCCGTGACCGTTCTCGGCGCGATCTGCTCCACGGTGAATCCCATCGCCACTGCCGAAGAGATCGGCGCGCAGTTCGCCGACAGCGAAGCCGTGATGCTGGTGACGATCGCCGACTTGTACGAGAAGTGCTCGGCGGCCGCGCGACTCGCCAGTACGGTGCGCGAGATCGTCGTGCTGGGCACCACCCCACCCGGTGCCACGGCATACGCCGCGCTCTTCGCGCACGGGGACACGCCGCCGGCCGTCGCCATCGACCCCGCCAATGATGTGTGCGCCCTGCCGTATTCGAGCGGCACGTCGGGGGTCCCCAAGGGGGTCATGCTGACCCATCGCAACCTTGTCGCCAACCTGCTGCAGTGCGAAGCCGCCGGCGTGGGCATCCGTCCCACCGACACGGTGATCGGTGTGCTGCCCTTCTTCCACATCTACGGCATGGTGGTGGTGCTGGGGGGCACGCTGCGGCAGGGTGCGACCATCGTGAGCCTGCCCCGTTTCGATCTGGAGCAGTTCCTGGGCACGATTCAGCAGTATCGCGTGAGCTACATGAACCTCGTGCCGCCCATCATTCTCGCCCTGGCCAAGCATCCGCTGGTCTCGTCATACGATGTGGGGAGCGTCCGCACCATCATGAGCGGCGCCGCCCCCCTCGGTGCCGATCTCGCCGATAGCTGTGCCGCACGGGTGGGGTGCCTTGTGCGCCAGGGATACGGCCTCACCGAAACGAGCCCGGTGACGCACTTCCATCCCTTCACCGGCGAGCGTGTGGATGGCGGGTCGGTGGGCCCCGGGGTGCCCAACACCGAATGCCGTCTCGTGGACAGCGACACGGGCCTGGATGTCGCGCCGGGTGAGCGGGGGGAACTCTGGATTCGCGGACCGCAGGTCATGAAGGGGTACTTCAACAAGCCGGAGGCCACCGCGGCGTGCCTCACCGCCGATGGATGGTTCAAGACCGGCGATGTGGCCGTGGTGGAGGAGGGATGGTTCCGCATCGTCGATCGCGTGAAGGAGCTGATCAAGTACAAGGGGTTGCAGGTGGCGCCGGCGGAGCTGGAGGCACTGCTGTTGTCCAACCCGCATGTGGCCGACGCGGCCGTGATTCCCGTGCCGGATGAGGACGCCGGCGAAATCCCCAAGGCGTTCGTGGTGAAGCGAGGGGAGATCGACGCCGAGCAGGTCATGGCGTGGGTGGCCGAGCGGGTGTCGCCCTACAAGAAGGTGCGGCAGGTGGAGTTCGTGGAGGCGATTCCCAAGTCACCCTCCGGCAAGATCCTGCGCCGGGTACTGGTCGAGCGGGAACGGGCGCGCGCTGGGTGATGCCGGCGGGCGGCGCGTGCCCTGTGCGCTTCGGGGCGCCCGGTGGTAGGTTCGACCGTGGCTCGTGTTCCACCCTCCTCGAACTCCCCCGAACACCCGATCGCAATGTCTGGTCATCGCCTCGGTATCGGATTCATCGGATCCGGCTTCAACGCGCGTTTTCACATGCAGAGCTTCCGCCATGTGCGCGACGCCGACGTGCTCGGCGTGTGGAGCCCCAATGCCAGGAACGCGGCATCGGCCGCGACGTATGCGCGCGAGCTGGATGTCGGCGAGGCCAAGGCGTACAAGACCATCGCCGACATGGTTGCCGATCCGCACATCGACGCGATCTGGTTGAACGGTCCCAATCACGCGCGCATCGAGAACGTCGAGGAGATCGTGCACGCGGTCACCAGCGGCAAGGGAACGCTCAAGGGCATCGCCTGTGAGAAGCCGCTCGGGCGCACGGTGGCGGAGGCCAAGCACATCCTCAAGCTGGTGGAGAAGGCCGGTATCATGCACGGCTACCTCGAGAACCAGTTCTTTTCACCGCAGGTGAGTGCCGGCCACGACATTCTGTGGAAGCGGGGCGCGACTGCCACCGGGCGCCCGTACCTGGCGCGAGCGGCCGAAGAGCACAGCGGTCCGCACGGCCCGTGGTTCTGGAACGGCGTGCAGCAGGGCGGTGGCGTGCTGAACGACATGATGTGCCACTCGGCGCTCGTCGTGCGCCAGCTGCTCTCCGAGCCGGGCAAGCCGCTGGGCGATCTCAAGGTCAAGCGCATCACGGGGCACATCGCGTCACTCAAGTGGACGCGCAAGGAATACGCGGCGCAGCTCAAGCGCGACATGAAGGTGGACTATCTCAAGGCGCCATCGGAGGACTTCGCGAGCGTCCACATCGAGTTCGAGACGCCGGAAGGCCGGATCGCCATTGGCGAGGCCACCACGTCGTGGAGTTTCGTGGGCCCCGGCCTGCGTCTGAGCGCCGAGTTGCTCGGCCCCGAGTACTCGATGAAGTGGAACAGTCTCGACAGCGGGCTCAACCTGTTTTTCTCACGCGCCGTGAAGGGAAAGACGGGCGAAGACATCGTGGAAAAGCAGATGGCGGAGCAGGGGCAGATGCCGGTGGTGGTGAACGAAGCGATTGCCTACGGCTACGAAGCCGAGAACAAGCATTTCGTGCGGGCCTTTCTGGGCAAGGAGAAGCCGCTGCTCACCTGGCACGACGGACTGGACGTGGTACGCATCCTCATGCATGCGTACAAGAGCGCGGAATTGGGCAAGACGCTCGAGTACAAGGAGCACGGCGTGGACAAGTTCGTGCCGCAGGTGGGGCAGGGGACGTGGAGGCCGTAGCAGGCGCTGGGGCGGCCTGAGACGGGTCAGCTGCAGGTGGTTCAACCGCGGACGGCTTTACTGCAGACGGTTCAACCGCAGACGTTTCAATCGCAGACGGCAGACGGCAGGAACCACAGTGCGCAGACGGCAGGGATGCGGAAGGGGCGGGCGCGACCGCTGTGCGGCGCGCCCGATTTCCGTTGGTGGTGCGCGCGGCTATGGCTTCCCGCGCTGGCGCAGATGGTGCGCGCGGAGGGCGTGCAGCATGCGGCGGATCTGGCTTACCTCGTCGAGCGTGGCGTTCACCTGCGGCAACCCCGGCACCAGTCGGCGCGCGAGCTCGAGGTGACTCTCCACCTCGCTTGTCGACCCGATGGCATAGGCCAGAAAGCGTGCATTCTGCGCCGACGTCTCCTGCCTGGCCCCCTCGGCGATGTTGGCCGGAATGGATGATGCCGCGCGGCAGAGCTGATTCCTGAGCCCCGGGGCCCGGGCGGCGGGGAGCGCCCGCGTGATCAGGTGCACTCGCACCGCGACATCCATGGCGCGGTGCCACACCTGCAGGTCGTGGTAATCGTGCATGGCGCAGCGTAGCGCCGTCTGATCGTGGTCGCGTAACCGGATTGCCGCGGCGCGGGCTCAATTGACGCACGGGGGGAGGCGGGGGGCGGTCGGTACGTGGCAGAGGGGGAACCGTACACCTCACACTGCACACCTCAGACGGCAGACGGCAGACGGCAGGAACCACAGTGCGCAGACAGCAGGCATTTGGAAGAGGCGGGCGCGCCCGCTGCGCGGCGCGCCCGATGTCCTTGGCAGTCAGGAGATCGGCGGCGGCGCGCAGCGCCT
>Ga0315899_10001978_pt1 | contig 23017 bp, 23 predicted proteins | sample LakEriMetagenome_2_FD_203518 | JGI IMG/M metagenome (GOLD analysis project Ga0315899, IMG submission 203518) | Freshwater fungal communities from buoy surface, Lake Erie, Ohio, United States - Buoy 4 MA112 | ecosystem: Environmental > Aquatic > Freshwater > Lake | place: USA: Lake Erie, Ohio... | reverse complement strand
TGTACGAAGCCGGTTTTGTGAGTGCTGCCCACACCGACGCCGACATCGCCGAGACGGTGCGTGTGGCGGCTGACGTGTTCAAGTTGCTCTGAGCCACTCTATGAAGCGTTTGGCTTGCCTGCTTTGCGTCAGCTCGGCGGCGCTGACGGCCCACGCCGAGTTCGACGCCAGCCGCCTCTGGGTGAATGCCGGGTTTTACTCGGCGCACTTTGACAGCAACAAAGGCCTGCGCAATGCCAACCCGGGCATCGGTTTCGAATACCGCATCGACGACACCTGGTCGGCCACAGCCGGGCGTTTTCGCAACAGCAACAACGCCAACTCGAACTATGTGGGGGCCTACTACCAACCTTGGACTTGGGATGGCGTGAAGCTGGGTGTGGTGGCCGGGGCTTTCAACGGCTACCCCAATGCTTTCGAGGGCGGCTGGTTTCCGGCCCTCATTCCCACCGCCAGCTTGGAAGGCCAGCACTGGGGCCTGAATGTGGCGCTGGTGCCGCCCCTCAAAGACCGGCTGTATGGCGCCGTCAGTTTCCAGCTGAAGTACCGCTTTCGTTGACACCGTCTTGTCCTGCACACGACTTGTGCAGGGATTCCATGGGTGCACAAGGCCGATGCGCTCACCAATAATGGCCATTGACCGAAGCCCCATGGAGACCGCCCCGATGAACCCCTCACGCCGCCAACTGAGCACCTTGCTGGGCGCCAGCCTTTTGAGTTTGGGCGCTGCCCCTTTGGCCTGGGCGCAAACAGCGGCCACGGCTGTGCCACTCAAACTGATCGTGCCTTTCACGCCCGGCACCGGCATTGACCTGATCGCCCGCACCCTGGGCCCCAAACTCTCACAGCGCCTGAACCGCCCGGTGGTGGTGGAAAACCGTGTGGGGGCCTCGGGCAACATTGGCACCGAAGCCGTGGTCCGCGCTGCGCCCGATGGCGCCACCTTGCTCGTCAGTGTCAACACCCTGGTCATGAACCGGGCGCTGTACCCGGGCCTGAGTTTCGACGCGGTGAAAGACCTGAGTGCCGTCTCGCAAACCAGCTGGGGCCAATTGCTGCTGGTGACCCACCCCAAAACCGGCTACAAAACCGCAGGCGAATTGGTGCAAGCCGCGAGGCAGCAGCCGGGGCGCTTCAATTACGCGTCGCCCGGTGTGGGCACACCACACCATCTGTCGATGGAGTTGTTCAAAAACACCGCCCGGGTGTTTTTGACCCACATCCCCTACCGAGGCACGGGCCCGGCCGTGACCGATTTGCTCGGCGGTCAGGTGGACGCGATGTTCTTGCCCATCCATGTGGCCTTGCCGCACATCCGCTCCGGTCGGCTGGTGGCACTGGGCATTGGCAGTGACAAGCGCCACGCCTTGCTGCCCGACCTGCCGACCCTGGCCGAAGCCAAAGCGGGCAATGTGAACGTGGACATGTGGTACGGCATCTTTGCCCCCAAAGGCACTCCGGCCGACATCGTGAACCTGTACAACCGCGAGATCAACCAACTGCTCAGTGGTGAAGATGTGCAAAAGGCATTTGTGTCACAAGGCATGGACCCCAGCGGCAGCACCCCGCAGGCCTTTGGGCAATTGGTCGAGCGTGATGCCGAGCGCTGGGCACGCCTGATCAAGGACCAGGGCATCAAGGCCGACTGATGTGAAAGGGCTCAGGGCGCGGGGCCTGGATTGGTGTGGGGGTTGGCGTCTGTGGGCAACACCAGGCATCGCGTCAGCCCGAAACGCTTAAAGTCACGGTCGAACGTGACCATGCGCAGGCCTGCGCTTTGGGCTGTGGCCGCCAGGCACATGTCGGTCCACAAACGAATGGGCTGAGGCTCTCCGCGACGCCCCAAAATTTGCTCTATCGCGTCATCCAAGCTGGGAGGATCGGCCAACAAACCCACTGCGGGCGTGTTCAACCATTGGCGGTACATGGCCATGGCCTGGGTCAAAGTCAAGACATTGGGACCCATCGCCCGGGGCTGTGACAGCACACGCACCAAACCCATCATGGTGGTTCGACAAAACCACAAAGGTGTTTCGGTTTCGCATGCCGATTGCCAATAGCGCATGGCTGGATCGTGAAACGGGTGCGCGGCGCTGCACAAGCCCACCCACACATTGACATCGAGCAAATCGCCCGAAATCAAGCGCCAGTTGGCTGCGGGCTCAGCCACGCCCCAATAGCTGGATGGTTCGCTCATCGTCTTCCTCGTTGATCAACGCATAGAGATCGGCATTGGTCATGTGGCTCACTGGCAGAGCCATAGGGCCTTGGCTTGGAATCACCAGGGGGCGAGCCAAAAACCGCTTTTGCGGGTCCACCACCTCGCGGGCGGTCAAGCCGCGTTCCACCAGCTCAATGACCAAATCGCGCAGGGTCCGGCCCTCTTGAGCAGCCCGGGTTTTGAGATGCTTGAACAGCGCGTCGGGAAAATCAAGTGAAGTTCGCATGTCTGCATTTTTGCATGAATGCATAAAAATGCGCAAGCCATCTTGATGTGCACCACGGTGTTGCCCCGTTCGCCCCATCAAACCAGCGATAATTCGCCCCTGCATTCACGTCCAGACCGGGCGCTTGCCCATCCCTCAGGACCCACATGAAAAAAAACTTCCCCCTGCAAGCCGAAGGCAAGCACCCCGACCGTGTGCTCGAAGCCGTCAAACACGAGATCCGCAAATACTTCAAGCGTGAGCGTAACCGTGACGTGCCCAAAGGCGTGGACTTTTGGGACTTTGACTGCAAGGTGGGCCTGACCGCCGACAGCGCCGAAGTGGTGCGGGTGAGCGCCGTGATCGAAGCCGTGGACGCTGCGGCCAAAACGGGCGCTACTCCTGTGTATGTGGAAATTTTGAGCAAGCACGGCGTGCGCGTGATCAAGGCCCAAAACCCAGATGATCAAGACCATCCGGTTGAAGACAACGGGCATTGAGGCAAACAAATCTGCCCGCTTGGCAAGCGGTTTTACCTGACACTGAAAGTCCTGAAGCCAGTCCAACCAACGCCCATGGCGCATTGGTCTATGGACTGCACACAACGGCAAACACGTGAGAAGCTGCTGAGAACAGCTTGCGCCATCACATCAATTGCGCGTGAATAGCCGCTCAATCACCCCTCGCATCCACTGCTGATCCGAGTCCTGCTCGGTGCTGCTGTGCCAGACGAGGTTGACCTCGTAAACAGGTGCGTCTTCGATGGTCCACATCTGCAGCTGCACGCGCTGGCTCAGTTCGCGGGCGTACATCTCGGGCACGATGCACAGCAAATCGGTGTTTTGCGCCAGCTCGGCGATCGCGCCAAAGTAGCGGGGACGCACCAAAATGCGGTCTTGCAACTTCATGCCCGCCAGCATTTTTTCGACGCTCCCATGAAAGGTAGCCGTGGGCGAGACCACCACAAAATGGGCTTGGGCCAATTGTGCGGGGCTCAAGGTGCGACCACGCCCGCGGGGTGTGGGTGACCAGTCTTTGGAAGAGATGGCCATGTAACGTTCTTTGAACAGCAACTGGCTGCGTATGCCCCGGTGTTGCGGCTTGAGGATGCCGATGGCCATGTCGATGTCACGCGACTCCAGCGCCGCAGCCACTTGGGACGCATCCACCGACACATTGGACAAACTCGCTTGCGGCGATTCACCGCGCAGCGCTGCGGTCAGTCGGGGCAAGAACAAAATTTCGCCCAAGTCGGACAAAGACAAACGCCAATGACGGTGGCTGCTTTGGGCGCTGAAGGGCTGATGGTTGAGCACCAGGCTTTCCATGGCCAGCAACTGCGACTGCATGGCGGGTGCCAGTTGCTCGCACAGCCGCGTGGTCTGCAAACCAGCGGGTGAACGCACAAACAACTCATCGCCAAAAAATTCACGCAAACGGGCCAAGGCGTTGCTGGTGGCGGGCTGCGACAAGGCCAGCGCTTTGCCCGCCGCTGTCACCGAGCGGGTTCGGTGGATGGCCACCAGCACCCGCAAGAGGTTCAGATCAAGTTGCCGAAAATTCATGCTCGCCCCATGGCTCAAACAAATAAGGGTTGCTACCAATTATTCACAACATCAATGTACACCATTGGAAGAATCCATTTGCACAGCCCCTGCAGCTGTCCTACATTGAAATCCAGTAATGGGTCACTGAGGGGTTCAAACCCCGTGAAAGGTTGCGGGCATGGCTGAACGCTCATTTGTGCAAGAGGTGCAAAAGCTGCGCTTGGGCGATGGCGACGAATTCCATGGCGAAGGCATACTGGCCGTGACCAAAGCTTTGCTGCAGTCGGGTGTGTCGTATGTGGCAGGCTACCAAGGGGCACCCATCTCGCACCTGATGGATGTGCTGACCGACGCGAACGACATCCTGCAAGATCTGGGGGTGCATTTTGAGCACAGCGCCTCGGAAGCCACGGCCGCCGCCACCTTGGCTGCCTCGGTCAACTACCCGCTGCGCGGCGCGGTCACCTTCAAATCCACCGTGGGCACCAATGTGGCGTCGGACGCGCTGGCCAATTTGGCTTCAGGAGGCGTCACCGGCGGAGCCATGCTGATCGTGGGCGAGGACTACGGTGAAGGCTCGAGCATCATGCAAGAGCGCTCGCACGCTTTCGCCATGAAATCGCAAGTCTGGCTGATCGACCCACGCCCCAACTTGCCCAGCATCGTGCACGCGGTGGAAAAAGGCTTCGAGTTGTCCGAGGCCAGCAACACGCCGGTGATGCTGGAGTTGCGCATCCGCGCCTGCCATGTGCATGGCCGCTTTCCCACCCGTGACAACGTGCGGCCGCAGTTCACACTCAAAGACGCCATCGAGAACCCCAAACGCGATGTCAACCGCATCGTGTTGCCGCCTGCCAGCTACTTGCATGAGCAGGAAAAAACCCACAAACGCTGGCCCGCTGCGGTCCAATTCATCCAGGAACACCAGCTCAACGAATTTTTTTCTGAAGACGCGCGAGACTTTGGCATCGTGATGCAAGGTGGTCTGTACAACGGCGTCGTGCGTGCGCTTCAGTTGCTGGGCCTGGCCGATGACTTCGGCAAGAGTGAGATCCCACTGTATGTGCTCAACATCACCTACCCACTGGTGGACGAGGAGTTCAAGCGCTTTTGCGCGGACAAGCGCGGCTTGCTGGTGGTCGAAGAGGGTCAGCCCGATTTCATTGAGCAAAACATCCACAGCATTCTGCACAAGGGGGGTCTGAACACCGAGGTGCACGGCAAGGATGTGTTGCCCATGGGCGGCGAATACACCGGGGCTGTGCTGCTGCAAGGCGTGCGTGCTTTCATCGAACGCTATGCGCCGCAACTGTTGACTGCGCCGGTGTCTGCGGCCAAGCCCGGCAACAGCCTGGCCGTTCGCGAAGCGGTAGCCCAGGTACACCCGCGCCCGCCATCGTTTTGTACCGGTTGTCCGGAGCGGCCCATCTTCACGGCCATCAAGATGATCGAAAAAGAGCTGGGCCAGCACCATGTCAGCTGCGACATCGGCTGCCATTTGTTCTCGATCTTGCCGCCCTTCAACATCGGCGCCACCACCATGGGCTACGGCTTGGGCTGGGCAGGTGCGTCGGCCTTCAACACCAGCGAGACGAGCAAGCGCACCGTCTCGATCATGGGCGACGGGGGCTTTTGGCACAACGGCCTGACCAGCGGCGTGGGCAACGCGGTGTTCAACCAATCCGACAACTTGCTGCTGGTGGTGGACAACGGCTATTCGGCCGCCACCGGTGGGCAGGACGTGCTCTCGTCCAAAGCCATCAACCCGATCCGCAATACCAACAACCCGATAGAAAAAGCTGTGCGCGGCGTGGGCGTGGAATGGGTCAAGACGGTCACCAACACTTACAGCCTGGACCAGATGCGCCAGGCTTTACGCGACGCCTTGACCACCCAGCAGCAAGGCCCCAAAGTCATCGTGGCGCAAAGCGAGTGCATGCTCAACCGCCAGCGCCGAGTCAAGCCGCTGATTCGTCAACGCATCCAAAAAGGCGAGCGTGTGGTGCGCGAGCGCTTTGGCATTGACCCCGACACCTGCACCGGCGACCACTCGTGCATTCGCCTGTCGGGTTGCCCGTCGCTGAGCATCAAGCCCAACCCCGATCCGCTGCGACAAGATCCAGTGGCGGCTGTGGCCGACAGCTGCGTGGGCTGCGGTCTGTGCGGCGAAGTGGCGCACGCGGCGGTGCTCTGCCCCTCGTTTTACCGGGCCGAGATCATCAACAACCCCAGCGCCTGGGACCGCTTCAAACAAAGCCTGCGCCAGCGGGTCATTGGCTGGTTGCAAAACCGCATCGAGCGCCGACTGGAAGGCATTGCCGCATGAACGAGACCCAAAGCCAACCCGGGATCATCAGCCTGGCCATTTTGGCCATGGGCGGTGAAGGCGGCGGTGTGCTGGCCGACTGGCTGGTCGACTTGGCCGAGCACCATGGCCACTGGGCACAAACCACTTCGGTCCCGGGTGTGGCGCAGCGCACTGGGGCCACGGTTTACTACATCGAGATGTACCCGCAAGCGGCCTCACCCACAGGGCAGCTGCCGGTGATGGCGCTCAGCCCCTTCCCCGGCGAGGTGGACATCGTGCTGGCCTCCGAGCTCATGGAAGCGGGCCGTGCCCTGCAGCGCGGGCTGGTCGATGCCGACAAAACCACCTTCATCGCCTCCACCCACCGCGTGTACTCGATGACCGAGCGCACCGCCATGGGTGATGGGCGTGTGGACGAGGCCAAGCTGCTCGCCGGTGCGCAAGCGGCCGCCAAGCAGTTCATCAGCGCCGACTTTGCCCAACTGGCCGAACAGGCGGGCAGCCTGATCGCGCCCGCTTTGTATGGCGCCTTGGCTGCCAGCGGGCGTCTGCCCTTTTCAAGGGCGCAATTTGAGGCCACGATTGAGCGCAGCGGCGTGGGTGTCAAAACCAGCCTGAAAGCATTTGCCGCGGGTTTTGATGCGGCCATGCAGGTACTGAATCCCCGCCCATCGAGCGTGGCCGATGCCGTCCCTGTTGTGCTGCCTTTGCACCGCCAAGTCGGCCCCAAGCTGCTGGCCTTGGCGCAAAGTCTGGAAGGCGCATTCGCACCCTCGGCCCACGACGTCATCGCCTCAGGATTGACGCGCCTGGCCGATTACCAGGACCTGAATTACGCCACGCTGTACGCACGGCGCTTGCAGGACATGGCACAAGCGCTGGCTTCGGCATCGCTGGCACCGGCTATGGCCGCTGAAGTGTTGCGCGAAGGCGCTCGGCACCTGGCGCTGTGGATGTCTTACGAAGACACGGTGCGTGTGGCCGATTTGAAAACACGCCGCTCACGTTTTGCACGCGTCAGCCAGGAAGTGAGTTTGAGCGAGACACAGCTGATCGACATCCACGAATTCATGCATCCGCGACTGGAAGAAATTGCCGACACTTTGCCTGCGGCTGTAGGCCGCTGGTTGCTGCGCTCCAAGGCCGCCCGCTCCGTGGTGGGTCGCTTCACGCAAAAAGGCCGCGTGGTGCAAACCAGCTCCTTGCGCGGGTTTTTGCTGCTTTACGGTGTGGCCAGCCTGCGCCGCATTCGCCCGGTGTCCTTGCGTTACCAAACCGAGCAACAACGCATCGAGGCCTGGTGGGCGCACGCCCTGAAGCTTTTGCCCCAACAAGCCGATCTGGCCCTGGAGGTGCTGCGTGCGCAGCAGTTGGTCAAAGGCTACGGCGACACCCATGCCCGTGGCTGGCGGCACTTTGAAAAACTGATGACCACCTTGCCGCGCCTTCAAACTTTGCCCGATGCGGCCAACCGGCTGAGCGCTTTGCGTAAAGCAGCCCTGGCCGACGACAGCGGCCAGGCCCTGGACCAAGCCGTGCACCAAATGGCCCCCGCGTGACGCCCAAACCATGAGCTGCAAAGCAACCCGACAAGTTCCCCATCGACCCCCAACCACAACAGGAGACTAGCCATGAAACGACGTTTACTCACCCAGGCCACGGCACTGGTTTTGGCGCTCGGCGCAACTTCCGCCACCTTGGCCCAAGAGGTCACGTTGCGACTGATCAGCGGATTTGCCGAAAACGGCATCTATGTGCAACGCCTGCAGCCCTGGATCAACAAGGTCAACGCCGAAGGCAAAGGGGTGCTGCAAATCAACTTCATTGGTGGGCCACGCGCCATTCCCTCGTTTGAGCTGGGCAACGCGGTCAAAACCGGCGTGGTCGACATGGCGCTCAACACGGGTGCGTTCTACACCAACGTGATGCCCGAAGCCGACTTTTTGAAGCTGACCCAGATCCCGGTGGCCGAGCAGCGCAAGAACGGTGCCTTTGACGCGATCAACAAGGTCTGGAACGACAAAGGCAACATGCAGTATTTGGCCCGCATGGTGGAGAACCAGCCGTTTCACATCTACACCAACAAAAAAGTCGACAAGCCCGACTTGGCAGGCCAAAAAATCCGCATCACGCCGGTCTACCGCGACTTCTTTCAGGCCCTCAATGCCAGCGTGATCACCACGCCACCAGGAGAGGTTTACACCGCTCTGGAGCGCGGTGTGGTGGATGGTTATGGCTGGCCCATTGGCGGTATTTTTGACTTCAACTGGCATGAAAAAACCAAGTTCCGCATCGACCCGGGCTTCTACGACGCCGAGGTCTCGCTGATCATGAACCTGCCGGCCTACAAAAAACTCACTGACACACAGCGCAATTACCTGCAAAAACAGTTGCTGGCACTGGAGGCCGAGAACACTTTCTGGGCGCGTTATGGCGCCGAAGAAATCGCTCGCCAGACCAAGGCTGGCATCCAGACCATCACTTTTGATGCAGCCACCAGCAAGGCCTTCCGAGACAAGGCCTATGACGTGGGCTGGGCCAGTGCTGCCAAGCAAAGCCCAGAAGTGGCGGCCCGGTTCAAGGCTCTGTTTTCCAAATGATGCAAGCGCTGTCTGAGCGCTTTGGCCGGTGGCTGTCGGGTCTGGCCCTCTTGGGCTGCCTGCTGCTGCTGGCCATGATGCTCATCATCGTGGCCGATGTGGCCCTGCGCAACCTGGCCATTCCTGGCCTGCCACTGGGACTGTCTTGGAGCAACGAGGTGTCCGAACTCATGCTCTACCTGATCACCATGTGTGTGGCCCCTTGGTTGCTGCGCCAGGGCCAGCACATCCGGGTGGACATTTTTCTGCAAGCCATCCCACGCCGCGCTGCTTGGGCGCTGGAGTGGGTGGGTGATGTGCTGGGCTTGTGCTGCTGCCTGGTGCTGGCCTGGTATGGCGCCCAAGCGACCTGGGCCAGTTATGCCGCGGGCTCGCTCAGCATCAAAACCCTCGTCACACCCGAGTGGTGGTCTCTGGCGCCCTTGCCCGTGGTGTTTGTGTTGCTGTCCATCGAGATGGTGTTTCGCATGCACCGCCTGCTGCACGCAGAACGCGGTCCGCGCCAAGATGCGGTGAGCGCGGCTTGAAACTGTTCCCCATGTTTTTATATTTCTCATCTGGAGTCTGCACATGAGCAGTTGGCCAATCGCAGCCTGGTTGATGTTGGGCGGCTCCACCTTGCTGCTGTTCATGGGCATGCCCGTGGCGCTGACTTTTCTAGGCGTCAACATCATCGGGGCCGTGCTCTACATGGGGGGCGAGCCGGGTTTGGTGCAACTGGTGCGCAACAGCGTCAGTTCGGTCACGGCCTTTGCACTCACACCCATTCCGCTGTTTGTGCTGATGGGTGAGATTTTGTTCCACACGGGTTTGGCCGTGAAGGTGATCGACGGGATCGAACGCTTGATCGTGCGTGTGCCCGGACGTCTGGCCGTGGTCGCCGTGGTGGCAGGCACAGTGTTTTCAGCCATCTCGGGCTCCACCATTGCCACCACAGCCATGCTGGGCGCTCTCATGCTGCCCGTGATGTTGGCACGCGGCTACCACCCCACCATGGCCACCGGCCCGATCATGGCGATTGGCGCGGTGGACATGCTGATTCCACCTTCAGCACTCACGGTACTGCTGGGCTCGCTCTCGGGGATCTCGATTTCCAAGCTGCTGCTGGGGGGTGTGGTTCCTGGGCTGCTGTTGTCGGTCGCGTTTGTGGCTTGGATCATTGTGCGCGTGCGCATCAGCCCTCATCTGGCCCCCACCGACACCGATGCCGTGGAGCACCAAGGTTGGGACCGCTGGCAACCTTTGTTCGCCTACGTCTTGCCCACTTTGTCCATTTTTGGGGTGGTGGTGGGTGCACTGGCGGCAGGCTGGGCCACGCCCACAGAGTGCGCGGCCATTGGCGCCTTTGCCACCATGCTGCTGGCCGCGCTTTACCGGGCCTTGCGCTGGGAGGCGGTTCTCAAGGCCCTCAAGGGCACGGCAGGCATCTCTGGCATGATTTTGTTCATCATTTTGGGCGCCACCACCTTCGCGCAAATTTTGTCTTTTTCGGGTGCCAGCTCCGGCTTGGTGCAGCTCATCACCGACCAGGGTTTGTCGGCCAACCAGATCCTGATTGGGATGATGGTGTTTCTGATTTTTCTGGGCATCTTTGTGGACCAGGTCAGCATGATGATGATCACCCTGCCCATCTTCATGCCCATCGTGAACGCCTTGGGCATTGACCCGGTTTGGTTTGGTGTGTTGTTCCTCATCTGCATGCAAATGGGCCTGCTCTTGCCACCGCATGGCTTGCTGCTCATGACCATGCGCGGCGTGGCCCCACCGTCGGTCACCATGACGCACATTTTTCTGGCGGTCACGCCTTATTTGGCGATGAGTGTGTTGCTGCTGGTGGCGGTCTTCATGGTGCCAGGCATCGCCACATGGTTGCCCAGCTGGATGGCTTAAGACCCGTCTTTTGCCGCAGCATCCCGCAACTTGTCTTTCTTGCTCGGCCGTGAACCCTTGATGCCGCCATTGCAGGGCGATGGCGGTGGCGGGGTTTCGGTTTGCTCAAAGCCTGGGATTTGCTCTAAAGCGAGTTCCAGGCTTTCGCGTTTCTGGATCAGTTGCCAGTGCGCCAACGCCGCAGCCGTGACAAAGCTCACCGCGTCGCCATGCGCACCTGCCCTGCCCGTGCGGCCAATGCGGTGGGTGTAGTCGGTGGCCGAGCGCGGCAGGTCGTAGTTGACCACCACGGGCAGCATGGCGATGTCGATGCCGCGTGAGGCCAGGTCGGTGGTGACCACCACATCCCAGCGTCCGGCTTTGAATTCGCTGAGCACTTCTTGGCGTGCGCCTTGGCTCATCTCGCCATGGAAAGGCGTGGCAAAAACACCCGCTTTGTAGAGCTTGTTCGCCACATGCTCGCAGGCGTAGCGCGTGGCCACAAAGACCAGCACTTGCTTCCAGCCGTTTTCCTGTATCAGATGGCGCAGCAAGGCGGTGCGGCTTTTCTCGTCGACGGCGATGGCGCGTTGGGTGATATCGGGTTTGTGGCCTTCAAAGGCCTCTACCGTGATGCGCACCGGATCGCGCAACAACTTGGCTGCCAGCGCTTCCACCTCCGGCGCAAACGTGGCCGAAAACAGCAGCGTTTGGCGCTTGGCAGGCAGCTGCGCCAACACGCGCTGCAGCTCCTCTGCAAAGCCCAAGTCCAGCAAGCGGTCGGCTTCGTCCAGCACCAGGTGCTGCACATCGGCCAGGCGCACGGCGTTCTGGTCAATCAGCTCGAGCAAGCGGCCGGGTGTGGCCACCACGATGTCGGCTCCGCCGCGCAGCGCCATCATTTGTGGATTGACCGAGACGCCGCCAAACACCGTGTTCACCTTGAGTGACTGCGGCAACTTGCAGGCGAGGTTGGCCAGCACATCGCCCACCTGCACCGCCAGCTCGCGTGTGGGCACCAGCACCAGCACGCGCACGGGACGGCGAAAGTTGGTTTGGCGCGGCGCAGCCAGCAGGTGCTGCAACAGCGGCAGCGCAAAGGCCAGCGTCTTGCCCGAGCCGGTGGGCGCGGTGGCCCACACGTCGGTCGACTTCAAGGCGGCTGGAATCGCCTCGGCTTGGATGGGGGTGGGGGCGTACAAGCCCATGTCACCCACAGCTCGCAAGAGCGCGGGGGTCAGGCCGAGTGGGTCAAAGTTCAAAACAGTCCGATCAGTGGCGCGAATCAATGGCGGAAGTGCCGCACACCCGTGAACACCATCGCCACGCCGTGCTCGTTGGCGGCATCGATGACTTCTTGGTCACGCATGGAGCCACCGGGCTGGGCCACACAGGTCGCACCTGCGTCCACCACCACGTCGAGGCCGTCGCGGAAGGGGAAGAAGGCATCACTCGCCACCACGGTGCCCTGCAGGCTGAGCTTGGCCGCTTCGGCCTTGATGCTGGCAATACGGGCAGAATCCAAGCGGCTCATTTGGCCTGCGCCCACGCCCATGGTCATACCGTTTTTGCAGAACACGATGGCGTTGGATTTGACGAACTTGGCCACTTTCCAGGCGAACAGTAAATCGTTGAGTTCTTCAGGGGTGGGTTGTTTGACGGTGACGATCTTCATGTCGGCCAGCGCCAGCTCGTGGTTATCCGCGCTTTGCAACAACAGACCTGAGCCCACACGCTTGGTTTCGAGCGCGTTGCGCACGTCGCCGTAGCTGGTTGGTAGCGCGATTTTCATCAAGCGCACATTCACTTTGCTCTTGAACACTTCGAGCGCTTCAGCGCTGAAGTCAGGGGCCATCAGCACTTCGACAAACTGCTTGCTCACGGTCTCGGCAGCGGCTTTGTCCACAGGGCGGTTGAAGGCGATGATGCCGCCAAACGCGCTGGTGGGGTCGGTTTGGAAAGCTTTGCTGTAGGCCTCGAGCGGGTTCGCACCCACGGCCACACCGCAGGGGTTGGCGTGTTTGACGATGACGCAAGCGGTGGCCTCGAAGCTCTTCACGCATTCCCATGCAGCGTCTGCATCAGCGATGTTGTTGTAGCTGAGTTCTTTGCCTTGCAACTGAACGCCGGTGGCCAGCGATCCGGCCGCTGGGGCCAAGTCGCGGTACCAAGCGGCTTGCTGGTGGCTGTTTTCACCGTAGCGCAGGTCTTGCACCTTCACATACTGCTCGTTGAATTGGCCTGAGAACTGAGCCCGCTCGGGTACGTAGTCTTCACTCAGCTTCTCAGCTTCAAAGTTCACGCTGGAGAGGTAGTTGCTGATCGCGCCATCGTATTGGCTGATGCGGTTGAACGCAGCCACGGACAAAGAAAAGCGCAGTTTGTCGCTGAGCTTGCCGTTGGCTTTCAACTCGGTCATCACCGCTGGGTATTGGCTGGCGTCGGTCACGATGCCCACGTCTTTCCAGTTCTTGGCCGCGCTGCGCACCATGGCGGGGCCGCCGATGTCGATGTTCTCGATGGCGTCGGCCAGCGTGCAACCGGGCTTGGCCACGGTGGACTCAAACGGGTAGAGGTTGACGATCAACAAATCGATGGTGTCGATGCCATGCGCCTGCAAAGCGGCCATGTGCTCGGGCGTGTCGCGGCGGGCCAGCAAACCGCCGTGCACCTTGGGGTGCAGGGTTTTGACACGGCCGTCCAGCATTTCGGGGAAGCCTGTGACTTCGGCCACCTCGGTCACGGTCAAGCCTTGTTCGGCCAAGAGCTTGGCGGTGCCGCCGGTGGAGATCAGGCCCACGCCAAGGGCGTGGAGTTCTTTGGCCAGGTCGACGATGCCGGTTTTGTCAGAGACGGAGATGAGGGCTCTCATGGGGACTTTCTTCAAAATTCTGGAGGGTTCAAGGCAAGGCCGGGGCAAGGATTCCGGCGGGCATTCATGGACACTTGGCGGGACCAGGCCGCACCAGCGTTATTTCAACAAATCGTGTTCCAGCAATTTCTTGCGCAAGGTGTTGCGGTTCAGCCCCAACCATTCGGCCGCACGCGACTGGTTCTGACCTGACTGGCTCATCACCACATCGAGCAGCGGCTTTTCGACCAACTTGACCAGCATGTCGTACAAGCCGTTGGGGTCGGTGCCATCGAGGTCACGGAAATAGATTTCCAGGTTGGCCCGGATGCAGTGTTCAATCGATTGGGGTTCGCTCATGGCGTGGTCTCTAAATCGGGGCAAGCTTCAGGGTGCAGGGACTGGCGCTGGGGCAGGCGCTCCATCTGCTCGGCCAAGCCGTCCAGATAGGCGGCCACTGCAGCCAGTTGCCCGTCTGCAGTCTCCAGGGTGTTCATGTGTTCGCGAAAAGCATCACCACCGGGCAGCGTGCGCACATACCAGCCAATGTGCTTGCGGGCCGAGCGCACCCCGGTGTATTCGCCATACAGGCCGTAGTGGTCTTGCAGGTGCTCGAGCAAGGCGCGACGCACTTCGCCCACCAGCGGCGGCGCCAGGTGTTCGCCCGTGGCCAGAAAGTGAGCGATCTCACGAAAGATCCAGGGGCTGCCTTGCGCGGCACGGCCGATCATGACCGCATCGGCCCCGGTCATGCGCAGCACATCACGGGCTTTTTCGGGCGAATCGATGTCGCCGTTGGCCACCACAGGGATGCGCAAAGCCGCCTTCACAGCGGCCACCGTGTCGTATTCGGCCAAGCCTTTGTAGCCCTGCTCACGGGTGCGGCCGTGCACGGTGACCATTTGCACCCCCGCACTTTCGGCCGCACGGGCCAGGCTCAGGGCATTTTTTTCAGCGTCGCACCAGCCGGTGCGCATTTTCAATGTCACGGGCACCCCGTGCGGCAAGGCGGCTTGCACCACGGCAGAAATGATCTCCAGCGCCAGCGGTTCGTCTTGCATCAGGGCCGATCCGGCCCATTTGTTGCAGACTTTTTTGGCCGGGCAGCCCATGTTGATGTCGATGATTTGTGCGCCCCGGTCGATGTTGTAGCGGGCGGCGTCGGCCATCATCTGCGCCTCGGTGCCTGCGATTTGCACCGCAATCGGGCCGGGCTCGCCGTCGTGGTTAGCGCGGCGCGAGGTTTTGAGCGAAGCCCACAAATCAGGGCGCGAAGTCACCATTTCGCTGACCGCATAGCCCGCACCAAACTGCCGGCACAGTTGACGAAATGGCCGGTCAGTCACCCCCGCCATGGGGGCGACAAACAAGTTGTTCGTCAAGGGATAGGGGCCTATCTGCATGACCGGAGGTGGGTGTTTTTGGGGGGTGAGCTGTAGGAAGAGGCACGATTGTAATTGCTTAATATTTCAGCAAATGAAAGCTGGGTGTGCTAGTGTTTTGGGCGGTCTTGTTCACCCGCAAGTCATGTAAGCAGAACACACCCGTGCGTTGGACACGGACAAAAAGATCGGGGTCGGGTGGCTTTATGCGACAACGTTGCGCAGCGCTTGCCCCAAGGTCCAGCACTTCAGGTTGTCCAGGAACATCTGGCTGACCCGGGCTTCATTGCCATCCGAGTGGCCAGCCGCGTGGGGCGTGACCATGACCTGGGGCATGGCCCACAGGGGTGAATCGGTGGGCAAAGGTTCATGCGCGAACACATCCAAAAATGCACCGCCCAAGTGACCGCTTTGAAGGGCCGACACCAACGCGTCCTGGTCCACCACTTCGCCCCGGGCCACGTTGATCAGGTGCGCCCCCAATGGCAGCGCGGCCAGCACATGGGCATTGACCAACTGGCGGGTCTTGGCGGTCAGGGGGCACGCCAAGATGAGCCAATCCGTTCGGGGCAGCGCGGTTGCCAGGCCATCAAAGCTCACCTGCTCCACACCGCCCTGCCCCTGGGAGCTGGGGTCAACGTTTTGACGCACCGCCACCACCTTGAGTCCCAGCGCCATCAGCAAACTGCCCAGTTTTTGCCCGATGGGGCCCCAGCCCACGATGGTCGCGGTCTGGCCCGGCAGGTCACGCGGCATGCGCTGGCCCATCATGGGAATCCACTCACGCGCTTGTTGCTCGGCCCACAACAGGGGGAACTTTCTGGCCAGGGCCAACAAGCCCGCCAAAGCCACGGTGGCCACCACCTGCGCATTGGCCCCGGAGGACGTGGAAATCCGCACCCCTTTGGCCATCAAGTCCTGGTAAATCTGACGGTCAGCACCGGCCGAATGGATGTGCACCCATTGGAGGCCAGGCGATTGGCGCAGCAAGGTGTAGACCTGCTGTAAAGCGGGATGGATTTCGTGTTTGGTCGAGGTGCCGGTGACTTCGCGCGAAATGAAGGCCACGTCGGCGTCCGTGCGTTGTGTGGCCACGGCCTCATCGAGCGCCAGCAACTCAAATGGGCGAGCCCCCATGACCTCGGCCACCGCGACGCCCAGCTGGGCCACACTGGCGGGCGACATGAGGATGCGCAGGACGGGTGCGGGCTCGCTGTTCAAGGGTGGCCTCAGGTCTTGTAGCTGGGGTCCATGCGGTCGAGCTTGCGCAGCAAGGCCGGCCACTCCATCAGGCCATACGGTCTGCGTGTGCTGGGCTGATAGTTGTTCCAGGTCTCCTCCAGCACGTCAGGCGCCACTTTCACAAAAGGCGTTTGGCAGGCCATGGCCGCCAGTTGTGAACGGCAGGACAACTCCAAACGGTGCATCCAGTTGAAGGCTTCGCCCACGCTGCGGCCCACCGTGAGCGCACCGTGGTTGCGCAGGATCAGGGCTTCGCCCTGCCCCAGGTCCTCCACCAAAGAGGCCTGCTCGGCCAGATCCAGCACCACCCCTTGGTAGTCGTGGTAACCGATTTTCAAAAAGCGCATGGACGTTTGTGTGAGGGGCAGCAGACCACATTCGAGCGAGGACACGGCCATCGAGGCCCAGCTGTGGGTGTGGATGACGCAATCGACCTCAGGCCGGGCCGCGTGCACGGCACTGTGGATCACATAACCGGCCTTGTTGATGCCGTAGTTCAAGTCACCAAAATCGGGCTTGGACAAAATGTTGCCATCGTGGTCGATCTTGATCAGGCTCGACGCGGTGATCTCTTCGTACATCATGCCGTAGGCATTGATGAGGAAGGCGCCGTCTTCGCCCGGCACTCGCGATGAAATGTGGTTGGCCATCATGTCAGACATGCCGTAGATGTCCACCAAGCGGTAACACGCCGCCAGATCGACACGCGCCTGCCACTCGGCTGCCGAGCAGCGCGAACGCATCGATTCAATTTGCAAAAAGCCTTTTTCCACCTTGCGCACTCCTGTGTGATCAGTCGATTTTGACACCGGCGCTCTTGACCAACTTGACCCAGAATTTGGCGTCTTCGGTCAGGAACGAGCCAAACTGCTCGGGGGATGAGGACAAGGATACGTCGGTGCCTTCACGCGCCAGGGCGGCTTTGACCGAGGCTTGCGTCACGGCCGAATGCGCGGCGTCAAAAATTTTCTTCATCACCGTAGGGGGGGTGCCCACCGGGACAAACAAGCCATACCAAAACTCGATCGCGTAGTCGGGCAAACCCGCTTCCTGCATGCCGGGCACACCGGGCACCAGCGGTGTAGCGGTTTTGGTGCTGACAGCCAAGCCCTTCAAGCGCCCAGCTTGCACCATGGGCAAGACCGAAGGCGGCGTGCCAAAGGTCACCTGGGTGTCGCCCGCGATGACCGACTGGATGGCAGGACTGCCGCCGCGAAACGGGATGTGTGTCATCTCCACCCCGGTCAACTGGGTGAACAAAGCCGCACCCAAATGGGGGGCCGAGCCGTTGCCAGATGTGGCGAAATTGATCTTTCCAGGCGACTGTTTGGCGCGTGCGATCAGGTCTTGCACCGAGTTGATGCCAATGCCAGGGTTGACAGCAATGACCAAGGGCGAAGTGGTCACCTTGGTCACCGGCACCAGGTCTTTGGGGGTGTAGTTGAGCTTGGGGTTAAGGGCCGGGTTCACCGAAATGCTGCTGGGGCTGGCTAACAAAACGGTGTAGCCATCGGGCGCGGCTTTGGCCACGTTTTCCGCAGCGATGCTGGAGCCTGCACCTGCACGGTTTTCCACAATCACGGTTTGACCCAAGGACTTGCCCATGGCGTCGCTCATGGCACGGGCCACATAGTCGGCAGCCCCACCTGGCGCAAAGCCCACCACCAAACGCACGGGCTTGTTGGGGTAGGCCGTGCCCTGCGCTTGTGCGCCCCAGGCCAAGCAAGCCAGGGCCAAAGCGGAAATCAGTTTTCTCTTGTTCATCATGTTGTCTCCTTCGGTTGGGTATTTTTAGGGATCAATCCGGGGTGGCGATGCGCAGCACGATCTTGCCCGTGTGCTGGTTGCTTTCCATGTGGGCCTTGGCTTGGCCCAGTTGGTCGAAATCAAAGACCCGATCGAGCAAGGGTTGGATGCGGCCATCGGCAAAAGCCGGCAGGATTTGCGCCGCAAACTGGGCGATGCCATCGGCACGTTGGGCCGGTGTGCGGTTCTTGTTGGACACGCCATACAGACACAGTCGCTTGGCGTGCAAGGCTTCCAGGTCAATGGTGGCGTTGAGGGTGTTGTCGACATAGCCCACAAAACCCAAACGACCCTGAAACGCCATGCAGCGCATGCTTTCTGCAAAGACACTGCCGCCCACGGTGTTGACCACCAAGTTGGCGCCTTTTTGGTCAGTGGCTTGCAGCACGGCCTGATGAAAATCGGCCGCGCGGGTGCACAAGCCCACATCCAGCCCAAGGGGCTTCAATTGATCGAGCTTGGCCTGTGAGCCTGAAGTGCCGATGACTTTGGCGCCCAGCACCTTGGCCATTTGCAAGCTGGCCACACCCACACCCGAAGACACGCCGTTGATCAGCAGCCATTGGTCGGCTTTCAAGTGGCCTTGCAAGACCAAGAGGTCATAAGTCACCAAAAATGTGAGTGGGATCGAGGCGGCTTGCTCCAGCGACAAGTTGTCCGGCACGCGCATGATCTCGCGCACATCCATCAAGGCGTATTCCGAAAATGCACCCGGGCAGCGGCCCATGACGCGTTCGCCCACCTGCCATGCCCCGGTCTCGCTGCCCAGCTGAACGATTTGTCCCGCCCCTTCCATGCCCGCAGGCTTGCTACCGCCTTTGCCATGCAGGCCGTGGCCGATGATCAATTCGCCACGGTTGAGCGACGCCGCGTGCAGCTTGACCAATACTTGGCCGGCGCCGGGCACAGGCTTGTCCACCTCGCGCAGCTCCATCTGGCCTTGGCCTTCGCTGATGTTCATCCAATACGATTTCATGGTGTGCCTCATTCGCCTTTGAAGACGGGTTTGCGTTTTTCCATGAAGGCCTTGCGGCCTTCGGCGTAGTCGGCGCTGTCAAAGCAGCCGCGGATGAGTTGGGTGCACAAGTCCAGGTCCAACTCGGGCGAGGGCTTAAGGATTTCGCGGGTGATCGCCTTGGCCGCTTGAATGGTCAAGGGCGCATTGGCCGCCAAAGCCGAGGTGTACTCGGCCAGCAATTCGGGCAAAGCCTCGGGAGCGCAAACCCTCGTGACCAAGCCCAGGCTTTGCGCTTCTTGCGCGTTGATTTTGCGGGCCGTGAAAAACAGGTCTTTGGCCGCACCGGGGCCGATCAGGTCCACCAGGTTTTTCATGGCCGAATAGCGGTAACCCAAACCCAGGCGGGCTGCCGGCACCGAGAACACGGCGTCGCTGGCGGCAATGCGCATGTCGCAGCTGATGGCCACGTTGATGCCGCCACCGATGCAAAAGCCGCGAATGCAAGCCAGTGTGGGCTTAGGGAAGTTGTAAATGCCCATGAGCGCGGTCTCTGCCATGTGCTCGTAGCGGGTCACCGCCTCACGCGCTGCACGCATGTCTTCGAACTGCGAGATGTCTGCGCCAGACACAAAGGCTTTTTCGCCCGCCCCGGTGAACACCACCAGGCGCACACGCGGGTCGTGTTCGGCCTGGTTCAAGAGCACCGGCACGGCTTCCCACATGTCCACCGACAGTGCGTTGTGCCGCGCCACATTGTTGAACTGGATGAACAGCGTGTTGCCGTCCAGCCAGGTGTTGACCCGCTCAGTGGGTGAGGTGTAGACCACTTCAGACATTCAAAACACTCCTTTGGATTTCAATGCGGCCAAGGTCTGGTCATCCAGCCCCAACTCGCCCAGAATTTCGACGCTGTGCTCGCCCCGACGCGGCGCGGCGCGGGCGATGGTGCTGGGCGTGCGCTCCAGCTGCACCGGCTGACCCACCAGTCGCTGCGGGCCTTGGTGCACCGACACCACGTCTTTGACCATCTTCAGGTGCTGCACTTGGGGTTCGTTGAACACCTCGTCCATGCTGTTGATCAAGCCGCAGGCCACACCGCCATCGTTCAAACGCTCGATCCAATAAGCGCGATCTTGCTTAGCCAAGCGTTCGTTGATCTCGGCGTTCAGCGCATCGCGGTTAACCGAGCGGCTGGGTTTGTCGTGGTAGCGCGGGTCGGTAACCCACTGCGGTGCTTCCAAGATGTCGCAAAAGCGCTCCCAAATCTTGGAGCCGAACACCGCAATGTTCATGTAGCCATCACGCGCTTTGTAGACCCCGGTGGGGATGCTGGTGGGGTGGAAGTTACCCGCCTGTGTGGCCACTTCTTCGTCGATCAGCCAACGCGAAGTCTGGAAGTCCATCATGTAGACCATAGACTCGAGCAGCGAGGTGTGCAGCCACTGGCCTTGGCCCGATTTTTCACGCTCGAGCAAGGCCACCAAAATGCCCTGCGCCGCAAAAATTCCGGCACACAGATCAGCAATCGGAATGCCCACACGCATCGGGCCTTGCTCGGCCAAACCGGTGACCGACATCAAGCCGCCCATGCCTTGTGCAATCTGGTCAAAACCCGGCCGTGCAGCCAGAGGGCCGGTTTGGCCAAAGCCCGAGATGCTGGCGTACACCAAACCGGGGTTGTCTTTCTTCAGGCTCTCGTAATCGATGCCCAAGCGGAACTTGACATCGGGGCGGAAGTTCTCAACCACCACATCGGCCTTGGCGATCAACTGCTTGAGCAGCGCAATGCCCTCGGGCTCTTTGAGGTTGAGGGTGATCGAGCGCTTGTTGCGGTGGGTGTACTGGTAGTCCGAGCCCTCTTGCCCGCCCAGCGTGTCGTCGCCGCGCATGTGCTCGGGCATTTGCACCTGCACCACATCGGCACCCCAGTCGGCCAATTGGCGGCAGGCCGTGGGGCCAGCTCGGACCTGGGTCAGATCGATCACTCTGAAACGCGAGAGTGCGGCAGAAGCAGGCTGGTGCGGCATGGGAAGTTCCGTGCGGTAGAAGGTCTAAAAATGGACAGGTACAGCGACCTGTTGCGGTCTCAAAGTGTGAACTTCACAAGACTAAGTGTCAACACTTTGGAGAAATTGTTGACACATTGGCGACGGAATCGGCATGATTTGGGACAATCTCAGTTAGGATAAACACGAAGGCCCTGCACCAAAAAACATGAATGCCGTCCCCGAAAAACCCGAGCAAGGTTTGCCCGTTTTTGTGGCAGACCAGCTCAAGCAATGGATCTTCAGCGGCGAGCTCAAACCCGGAGAGCGCCTGAACGAAGCCGCCCTGGCCCTGCGCATGGGCACCAGCCGAGGTCCGGTGCGCGAGGCCATCCGCATGCTCACCGGTCTGGGGCTGGTCAAGGCGGTCGTGAACCGGGGCGTGTTTGTGCGGCAACTCTCGGTGCGCGAAATGCTGGAGCTGTATGACCTTCGGGCACTGGTCTTTGGATTTGCCGCCGAACGCGCCACCGAACACATCGCCGAAAGCCACAAAGCACGCTTTGAAGAACTCCTAGACGGCATGGACCAGGCCTGTGAAGCCGAAAACCCCAACCTTTATTACGAACTGAATCTGCAGTTCCATGCCCTCGTCCTGCAACTGGCCAACAACCAACGGGCCCAGGCCGCTTACGACGACTATGTGAAGGAAATGCACCTGTTTCGGCGCGAATACTTCAACGCCCCGGGCAATATGCGCCAATCCAACGCCGAACACCGCACCCTGTACGAGGCCATTGTCAAAGGCTCCAAGGCCAAAGCCAAGTCAACGGCTGAGCGCCATGTGCTCAAGGGCCGCGAACGCCTGCTCAGCAACATCGACGCCAGCAGCCCGCTCGGACATTGATCGACTCTGCCCCCATTTGAGCGGGCCCCTCCCCTAATTTAGCGCTGGCAACTGGCCTGGTGTTTTGCCAAAGAAACGGAACGCCAAACCGCCCATGCCCCCGCAAAACAGGGCATGCACTGAGCCCAGTACACTGGGTGTGATGGAAGCATGGCTCAACGAATCACTGCAATGGCTGGCCTTGCCGCAACACGGCCTGAGCACCGTGTTTGTCGTCGCCTTCGTTTCGGCCACGCTGCTGCCCATGGGCTCGGAGCCTGCGGTGTTCGGCCTGGTCAAACTCAATCCTGAACTGTTCTGGCCCGCGATTTTGGTGGCCACGGCAGGCAACACGTTGGGCGGCATGGTCAGCTGGTGGATGGGCTGGGGCACACATCACGCGGTCAACAAGTGGCGCGACTCCAGCACCCACATCCGCGCCCTGGCTTGGCTGGAAAAGCTGGGGCCCAAGGCCTGCTTGCTCAGCTGGTTGCCCGGCGTGGGCGATCCGCTGTGTGCGGTGGCCGGTTGGCTCAAGATGCCCTTTTGGCCTTGTACGTTCTACATGGCGATTGGCAAGTTCTTCCGCTACCTGCTGATGACCGGTGGCTTGATTTGGCTTTTTCCATCCGCATGAACATGACCAAAATCCTTTTGACGAGCTTTTTGCTGCTCCTCCTGATCGTGGGGGTCGTAATCGGCCTGGCTTGGGCACCCGATCGGCCTGTGGACACCTTAAAAACCCGTTGGGCCGCTGCGCCCTCACGGTTCATCGAACTGCAAGGGATGCAGGTGCACCTGCGCGATGAGGGGCCCCGGGACGACCCCGAGCCCATTGTGCTGATCCACGGCACCTCGGCCAGTCTGCACACCTGGGATGGCTGGACCGCCGCGCTCAAGGCGGAGCGCCGCGTCATCCGCATGGACCTGCCCGGATTCGGTCTCACCGGACCCGCCCCTGATGGCGACTACCGGATGGAGCGCTATGCAGACTTCATCGTGGACCTGATGGACCAACTGGGTGTTCGCCAAGCTGTTCTGGCTGGCAACTCACTGGGCGGCGGCATTGCCTGGCGCACCGCCGTACAACACCCCGACCGCGTCAGCCGCCTGGTGCTGGTGGATGCCAGTGGTTACCCCTTGCAATCCACCTCGGT
>Ga0315899_10001975_pt1 | contig 23044 bp, 12 predicted proteins | sample LakEriMetagenome_2_FD_203518 | JGI IMG/M metagenome (GOLD analysis project Ga0315899, IMG submission 203518) | Freshwater fungal communities from buoy surface, Lake Erie, Ohio, United States - Buoy 4 MA112 | ecosystem: Environmental > Aquatic > Freshwater > Lake | place: USA: Lake Erie, Ohio... | reverse complement strand
TTTCCTGAAGTCTGAAGCCTGACACCTGACGCCTGGTTTGGAAGGTAGCCGGATACGGTTTGCCGGGCCTGTTTGCTAAACAGTGCAACGTAAAAGTTGTGAGGGTTCAACTCCCTTGCCTTCCGCTAGTGTTGGTTCAACCGATTGCTGAGGACCTATATGGCTCGATGGTGAAGCGGATAGTTCGCTAAAAAGGCGAATGCATGGATTCGAGCACGCTTACACCGAAGCTGAGTTTGAATCAGTGGAGTTTTTCGGTTCATCCGGGAAGTCAATGGCAAACGGCGTATGCAAAACAGCACTATTTGTATAGAAAACCAAGTATTTCGTGGTACTGGCTCAGTAGTGCCTCACCCATTCGCCCAGGGAATCGCATGCGCAATCATAAAATCTTGATGGAGCGGTTTTTCCATAAAAACTTTTGAGAAAATCTCAGTCGTAAGCTTGTTTTGAAGAATTCAACTGATAGATTGAAATCCAAAAATAGTCTCTGAAAAGACCCTAGGTACGCCCCAATGCCACCGATCATCGAGTTCGAAGATATTGCTAAACTCTACTCTGGATCAACGTTCAAGGCACTCGATGAAGTGTCAGTGAAAATAGATAGTGGCGAGCAGGTTGCGATCATCGGTCCCTCAGGTGGAGGCAAAAGCACGTTGCTGAACATAATGGCGACGCTGGATGCTCCAACATCTGGGAGTTACAGGTTTGATGGTCAGACTGTTTTTGACAGTAATCAAAAGTTTTTTGGTGGGCCACTTCGTTATCTAGGACAAGAGTGGCGCAATGCCAAAATACGTCGAGATATGGGGTTTGTCTTCCAAACACCGTTTATGCTTGGCAACTTGAACGTTTTTGATAACTTGCGCACCGCGTACAGCATCAACAAAGGGGTCGCGCCCTTAAAAAGTGAGACTATGGAGATTTTGGAACAGCTTGGACTCGCGGACAAGGCGTTTGATTCCACGGAAAAACTTTCCGGTGGCCAGCGGCAACGAGTTGCGATTGGGCGAGCTTTATTACCTCACCCTAAAGTGCTCTTCGCTGATGAGCCGACGGGTAGTCTCGACGTGAACACTTCGAGAAGCATAATCGAATTGCTCAAGGAAATGTGTTCAGAGAAAGGCGCCACGCTAGTTTTGGTAACTCACAATCCGGAGGTCGCGGTAAAAATGCACCGGTGTATTGGTGTTCGTGATGGGAAAATCGGCCGTGTTTGGAATTCAAATCTTAGTGAAGCGGAACTCGTCAAATTCCTATGTCTTTGATTTACGCAGATGATTTTTATTGTTAGAAATGAGTTGACTTAAATGGAGCTAAGAAGCCAGGTAAAATTTATCTTCCAAGACTTACTTGCCGCAAGAGCACGGTTAGAATTAACCGTGGGCGCACTATCCATCGCTTCGGGGGCTGCGGTTCTTCTTTTTGTTTTATCGTTTACTCATGGAGTTTATCGCTTCGTCGACTCAAGGTTTCACGGGGCGAAGCCGGTGATAGGATCCGTGTTTGTCCGCCTGAAAAGCGGGGAACAGTTTAGTAAATCTCAGGTGCAGGAAATCAGGGAGTTTGCCGAGCAACATCCCGACGTAGTTGAAAGCGTTTCATGGTACTGCGGGCGAATTGACCTCCAGGTTAAAAGAAATCGTGAAATGGAGACGGCAGAGCAGCCTGTTGTTTGGGCTTTCCCGTATGATCACTGTAGTGTGTTGGATCCATCTAACGGGATTCGATTCATTAACGGGCAAAGTCTCTCACCTGCAAACGGGAATGCAGAACCGGTTTTCGGTGTGCTAGTGAACGTGAGATTTCTAGAAGATTTTTTATCTTTCACAGAAGGAGAAATTAAGGAGGTTTTGAAGGGCAACTTGAAGTTGCTTCCCACTGAAATTTGGTTTCATTTTCCGCCGATACGCAGAATTGATGGATATCCACGTTACGAACCGAGAGAGATAGCCGTTCCTGTTTCCGGAGTTGTGTGTCTAAGAGACGAGATTTTCCCCCACCTTTTCGTGTCCCCCGAGATCGCCGGGGCTTTTTTCTACGAAGATAGACAACGTTGGGAGCCATCGTACGTGTTACAATTCGAGAAAGCAAATGGAGGTGGCCCGTTGATACCTAAGACTGATTACACGACGGATGAAGGACTTGACACGATTGATCGACGCGGTCGGGAATGGGTCGAACTCCCTGATTCAAAGAAATTGCGAGATCTCGACAGCATACTAACGAGCGACAAGACCCCATTTCAGTCCGCGATTTTCCTGTTGCGCAATTTCCGACGCCCCGGACTGCGAAGTGAAATTAAGAGGCGAATGGAGCAACCCAAAGAACTCTATCGATCGGCAGGTGAGGAAAAAGATAAGTTACTCGAAATGCTGGAGAGGAAGCAGACCCGCGGATTACGGCGATGGTTGGAAAACCCGATTGGGATGAAGAAAGAGCTTTCGAGTACGGAAGAAGGTTTTAAGGATCGAACGCGCGGAAATCTGACCATCGAAAACCGCCAGGGTGTGTGGGTACTGTACGACAGTGATTCTGGGGTTCAGCATCGAATTTCCACCCAAAATAACGAAATCGTTGTCGTGCAAGATAAGCCTTGGGATGTAGTTCCCCCAAGCGACACCGTCTCAGAAGCACTGAATCAAATTACAGGTTTGGTCGGTTTCTACTCGAATATTGTCTCGTGGACGATTGGGTTATTATCGACTCTAACAGCATTGCTTCTTGGAATTGGCCACATTCGTCGAAAACGGAAGGATATCGGCATTCTCAAAGCAAGCGGTATCAATCCCTTTGTTCTAGCCGTAATCTACGGAACACAAGTCTTGTGCGTTTGCATCGCAGGGGCTACTCTCGGTGTTGGCCTCGCATGGATCGTAGCACCGTTTCTTGAATCATCTGCACAGGCTTTGATAGGGGATTTTCAACTGGATTTCACTTTTACTGAATCCGTAATGGTTGTAGGACATAGGCAGATTTTTGAGACGTTAAGATGGGTGACTTTCGGCGCACTCCTTGGAATTATCCTACCCTGTTGGCAAGCAATGACCGTGAACCCGATGGAGGATCTACGTACCGGACTGTAGCGATCAAGTTCAATCCACAGTTTCATTTTAAGGCATTTTGAGAGAACGATCTTGCGGGCTACTGGACGCATTTGTCGGGGTTTATCGCTTAACCGTAATAGTACATTGATTGGGCAATTATCGAATCGACACAAACTTTCAAAAAGGGTTACGATGGTGGCAAAGCAGATTCAATTAGCGGGGGATGAAACATGAGCGGTGATTTACAACTGTGGCAAGGGACTGGATTGCTGTCAGTACCTTTTGCAACCAGATTTAATTTGCTGTTATTTATCTATCTCGTTTTTAATTTGACAACCGGAATTCATGCTAAGGAGCAGCAAGAACCGTATAAAATCACATGCAAAATAGAAATGACAGAACAGTTCATTAATCTTGATCCAAAAACATCAACATTAGCCTACATCAGAATCTCGAATGCAAGCGGGGAGGTTTTCCGAGTCGATATTACCAAAACGCTAGATCAAGAAATTAAGAGGAGTTCAAAAGTCAACAAAGAATCCGCTGTGCCAGTAAGTTTAATTCGTAAAATCCCAGAAATTGCTTATCGCGGAGATGAAAATTTAATATTGCAAGTCATTCTAAACCAACAAGGAGCGTCTGAAAAAAATGAATGGGAGTGGGTTGCGGGGCAAGAGTTTACCATGGAGGATCTGTGGAGCAAACCAAGAATTTTTAAATTCCATGAAGGCGATTTCCGACCTAATGATCAAAACCCAGAAGTAGCTAACACAACGCCGTCGAGCATATCAATTAATTTAGAGGTGGAAAAACTAGTAGAAGTCTCGTTTCCAAGAGCTTTTATCAATCAACTCAAAACATTGGCAGGAAATAAGGGTGATTTGCAGATCAAAGTCCCTGATCATCTGGAAAGTCTCTTAGAAGGCAAAGAGAAAACGATCCAATCGGTGGAAAACTATCTTGAGCAGATTCACATATCCAATGGAGATGATCGCTTCATCAGAATTGATTCAAACGTATACAATATAGCTCTCAAAAAGGTCGATCTGGATTACAAACAGTATCAGTCTTATGTATTAACCAGCCCTGGTGGCAAAACCATTCAACTAAGTAGTGAAACTCCTCTTTATCAGTGGACTGTTGACCACTGCATGACGAAAAGATCAGATTCTGATCAGCCAGTAGCTCTCTTAGTGCAAAAGGATAAGGCAGGGGCTCTTACTAAGCTGTATGATTTGTCAAGGCCATTTGATTCCGAGGACTCTGCATCAAATGGTAACCAACCAGCTGAATTGAGTTGGGGTTCGTTTGATCGGCTTGAGGAGAAGGATCTAGTTGAAAGCACAGCAATTAAATTTCTTCTGAAGCCAAGACGAGAAAATCGCTCTCAGTGGTGGCAAGCGAAATTCGAGCAATCAATCCTTAAGCCGGAAAAGCGTAATGGTCGATTTTATTTACCCACGCCTACGGGAAACTTCAAAGTGATGGATTATTTTGATGTGGTTGTTGACGATGGGGCCTCTGGGAATCTGGTTGTTGCGGAATTTGACAGGCAGTCGAATCGATTGCAGGCAAAATTGGCGATTGACTTCCCAAAAATAGAGGCGTTTCAGCGTTCAGACAAGGTGGAAAAATATCTAGCATCAGACGATTGGCTATTACTTCACAAAGACGGCGTTTTGTCAAAACCGGATGACAGTATCAGTATGAAAGAGATTGTCAAGTCCACGCTTCTCGGAGAAAACCTCACGGTTTTATCAAGTTTTAATAAGCCGTTGAAAGTTCAACCTAAAGTGAAAGACAAGAAATTCCGTATCGATTTAACGGAAGCTGAACCGCGTTTAATGCGATTCAAGTGCGAGGCATCTGGTAGACCGGTTCAACCTGCTGCTGGGTGGAAGATCAGCACTGGTTCCGGTGTCTCTCCAATTTTGTCTTCCCAGGGGGCGATTTCGCTTGCAAATGTCGAGGAACTTTTGAGGGGCAGTCAGCAGGTTACGCTCATTCCACCAACGAATAATCCTGACTTTGACCAATGTCGAATTAACATTCCCGAAATCGATAAATTCGACAAAAGTGGTATGGATATGGAGGTGAAATTTTCTCTTGCCTACGCGCAGGTGAAGGCGGATGCATCTCTTATTGGTAAATATCTACCCGAATTTGTAGTCCGCACCAAGAGTCAGGGGGGGGCAGATGCCACTGTTCTTCGTTCGGCTGGAAAAAATTCCGATATTGCGTTAGGAGGAGGCGCAGGGAAATCTTGGTCGAGGAAAGGGATTGGTGGTTCTTGGATTCCGGAACCTTCAATTGCTTCATTTAAAGTGGCGGAATTGGATTCCGTGGAGCCCATTGGTTTGCATAGCCAGCGCCTTACAACCATAACTAGCGAAAATCGTAGTCTATTGGTTAAAGCTTTTGTTAATTCTAAGGTTTCAGATTGGGATAGTCTTTTAGATGATGCAGCCGGCATTGATATTTATCTTGGTGAGGGGGACAGCGGGAAATTTTCAGTGAAGATTGGGAATGAGTTTTTTGATCTCAGGGAATCCGTTTATCTTCCTTCGCTTTTAGGGCGATCATTCTCGCCCATAGAGATAGAGAAAATTCAACTTGGAGAAGGTTTTCTTTTGAAGAACGGGCAAGCGATTCGAAAGCTGGAGCTTTCACAGTTTCTCGACAGTCGCGATTTAGCGACCGCTGGTCCTGTGCGCGAACAGGTTCTTCATGTTGTTCTCGTCCATAACGGCGGTACGTACAAAACATTAAATAAAATTTGGGCTTTATTGCGGTCCGAAATCGCTTCAATTCTGCCCCATGAAGCGGAAAGTGCGAAAACAGGTTTTTCGGTTAACGTATCTGTTGTCACTCACACACAAAAGAAGGTCAGTTCTATCGAAATCGTATCGGGCATCGTGGTGAAACCTGGTATGACTGCGGAAGCATTGTACAAGAAACTCCCTGCTGCGGTGCCTACGACAGTTGGGGATGGCGAAATTAAAGACCCGTTGGCGACGACACTCAGGATTGTGTCCGAAGGAAGGGACGTTGCGTCGAATGACGATCGCGTTCTGATCGTTGCCCCTGAGATGAAGGTTGTCCATAACGGCGCCCCCGTGGTGCCATTCGGATGGAACACAGTGCAAACGGGGCAATTTGTTCCGGGTGGTGTGCTCGACAAGGTCATTGAGGTCGAAGGGAGATTCCCTGAATCCCAACCTTTCGACCGTAAGGAGCTGGAGAAGATTAGTGAGGAGCTGAAGAAGATTCTTGCAGAATTGATGAATTGATGCTAGCTTCAGCAAAACTATGCGTAGTCTATGCGGAGCAGAAATTGGTTCGATCCCTTTTTATCCTTTAGCACAAGTGTCAGTGTCAAAATGAGAAGTTCGCAATGCGTGGTGATGTCTCTGAATTGCTTGGTCATTTTTTTCGTCATGTTCGTCCGGCCATGCCTGGGCTATGCAGATGACACAATAATTGAGGCGAAAGGAAAGGATGGCGTTTCGTTGGGGTACCAACCGTTTATCGTTGATAGAGAAAACGCACCCCTGTACGCATCTTCAAAAGGGGATGCCGAGAAAGTATCTTCCTTGCCTCTTGGTGAGCTTTTTTTCGGAACTAAAGAGGAGACTGTCTCGGGTCGAACGCGAATACTTATCGGTAAGTACGGGTTGAATAAAAAGTTCGAGAAAGTTGGATGGATGGATTCGGAGCATCTACTGCGAAATCGCGAGCCAATGACAGTCGGCAGAGCAGTCGAGCTAGGGGTTTTAGGAGAAGGTATACCAAGAAAGAGCGCTAGTGCGTTCAGTCGAACTAATGCTCTTGATCTTCGAATCGTTACCAAGCCAGAAGCGAAGCTCGAGCTAGCTCCTTATCCGGGTGGACCAGCACAACCCGGGAATCCAGGTTTTACGTGGTATTATGTTTTCGATTCAGAAGAAGTAAATGGTAAAAGCTATTACTTAATCGGTGCCCGGCGAACTCTTGATGACGGTGAAATACTAGAAAACACCGAAGAAGATGCTGCAAAATCGCGATTGCTCGGTTGGGTAGAAAAATCAAGAGTAAAAGAATGGTGCAGTAATATAGTACTCGAATACAATTCTGACGAAGAGGCTGTTTCTGAGCGGTATAGAGAGGGAGCGAATCGTCAGCCTGGGCAAGACGCCTCGCCCGCGTTGATTTATGTAAGTTCCAATGAGAATAGTAAGGTGATGGCTCGTGAGCCACTTCTCGATTTCTGGGGACATCATTTCGGCATAGCAACTCCGGTTGAAAACAAGTTAGCGTTTTTCAGCGATAAAGGCCTATTGCCCAATGTCCCAAGATTTCATGTTGTGGAAAAACTGGAAGAAAATGGCTCGGAGTCCTACAAGGTTGCGACACTAGGATCGCTCGATCGAAAAATCTCAGCATCTGAAATAGCTTTGAAAATGCAGAAATTGGGGGAGATAACAAATAATTTAGGCAAGGTGGATTTAGTGTTTTTGATTGACTGTACCGGGAGCATGCAGGAAGAAATAAAAACGGTAGGCGATTGGCTCAAGGAGATGGTTTCTGTTTTCGAGGTTAGAAGCAAAAGCGGATCGGGGAGTAGCTCTTTACAATTCGGTGGCAAAGACATCGAGATCCTAGGTAACATGGACATCCGTGTCAGTTTGGTCGGATTTCAAGAGATTGGAGGGGTTAAGTTGACTAAGCCACAACCAGCTTTTGAGGGAGGATTTGGAACACGCGTATTTCTAGAGGGGGTATCTCTAGAAGGGAAGTCGGAGGAGATTGGAAGGTCAATCGATCAAATGATTCGTTCTACTGGTGGAGTCAGGGAAGCCTTGCACGACGGATTGTTTGATACATTTGAAAATAGAAAATTGTGGCGTGAAGAATCCGCCTTACGTTTGATAATTGTCATTGCAGATGAGAAGGGGGATACTGGAGGAAAAACACAAGCGGATGTTTTGAAAGTGATGCCCAGAATTAAAGAAGCTGGCGAAATCATCGAAGGAAAATCTAGCAGGAAATTATTTACGCCGATCTACGGTATTTACACCTCTGAGAACGAATTTGATGAATTCGAAAAGAATCTTTCACAGTTGGTAGAGCTGGATGATATTGAAGAAAAACTTGAGGAAAAGCGATTTTTTCATTTGCCTAGAATTAAGGAGGATGAAGCTGAGCGAAAAAGAATGATAGATATTCTTTACGGACCTATCGAAAAAGTTCAAAACCGAATCAGAGCGAGAGCGATTGAATTTGCGGCACAACTTTATAATGATCCCAAGGACGATGCGTCCAAAAAAACTGAAGCTGCGACAGCGACGGCAATGATGGATGATATAGCGATAAACTTGGCGATTGAAAGTGCCGGCGTCAAAAGCATCGAAGAGCTAAGGATGCTTACGAACGTGGCCTTTGTGGAAGGCTGGGTTCATCTGCAGCAAAAGAATCACACACATCCTACGTATAGGATGTGTGCGACTTTACTGAGGCCGGAAATTGACGACCTCCAATTGGTTATGGATAAGATTGCCGAAGCACTTGCAAAAGTAATCAACGGGGGAGCTTGGATAAAAGCTAAGCCCGATCTGCTTATAGCTGAAGCACTAGTCACGGCACTTGCCGATGTTTCCGGTCACACTCAATTGGTAAGTGATCCTGACGTGCTTAGAAAGAAAGCTACGGAGCTTTTGGAAAAACTGTCGAGTGAACCCGATACAACACTTCAGTCGCTGCTTGGTTTGAAAGAATCATTACCGATTAGTGACAATGGACTACTTGGTATGCCTGCAAAAGATATCCTCAAGTTTAAGCTGGTTGATTTCAATAGATACGTTAAGGAGTTTCGGCAGAAAGCGAAATGTCTTCGAAACGTCAAGAATGGAGAGACGGCGCCATTGGATATTTCGAAAATCGAAGATCATTCGGCGGAAAACAAGCAATGGGTTTACAGGCACCCGTTATCCCAAGATGAATTCATTTTCGTTCCGGTAGAGTATTTGCCGTAGTCGATGTTTGAAAGCCAAAGTGTTTTCATAATAATGAGATTTTTGTTGCTCCTAATCGGCGTAGTTGCGTTTGGTTGTTCAGACAATCGGTCACCTTATAGCGTGAATCCCACAGTACCGTCTCGCACTGGCGTCACGGAAAGTACGGACTCGGACGAAGGGGTGAGTTCTGACTTCGCACAAGCTTTCAGAAAGAACGCTCTGCAACCCATCTTAGTGAATTCTAGTAAGGCGGTCGTCTATCGTTCGCCAATCGGTAATGAACAGGTAGATGTTCCAATTTCAATGGGCCAGTTGTTCTTTTCAACATCTGAGGAGCACGGACGCATCTGTTTAACCACGAAACAATTCCGCGAAGCGCCGATAATTCTTGGGTGGGTGAACTCCGAGCATACCATGCGAAATTCAATCGCGCTGACGATATCCGATATGGTTAATCGAGAGTTGGTTGATCCGCGATATATTAATCGACTTAATCGAGAGCTTGGAAACGTACATTCTGTTCCAATGCGAGTTTTAGTTCGGCCTGAAATACACTTATCGATTGCTTCTGCTCCAGGAGAAGACGCCAGGCTACTCTCAGTACCTTTTTGTTTTTTTTATGTGTACGACGTTAGGAGTGTTGGTGGACAGCAATTCTACCTTCTGGGGAGGGAACAGCGACTGTTTGATGAACCGATATTATTTGACACCGATTCTCGAACGGGACAAAGCCGCTTAATTGGCTGGGTATTAAGCCAAGATGTTGTTCCATGGTATAGCAATTTGGTACTGGAATACAACTGTCAGGTTGATGCTATCCAAGAGAGAAATGTACGTAATAGCAATCCAATGCTTGCGGGAGGATTAAGTAAACCAGCCGTCGTGTACGATGCTCCGAATGGTAATAGTCGCATCGTTGCATATGAGCCACTTGAGGATTTTTGGGGGCATCATCTCGGTGTCGAGAAAAATCAAAAGTTGCTCCCGTTAGCTTCTCCAGGTGACGTTGGGATTGAACCACAGGTTGCTAGATTTCACTTATTGGACCGCTCTTCGCATCTGGATAGTGAAGATGCCTACCAAATCGCAACGGTTGGTTCGCCAACACGAAATATAGGTTTATCGACAATAGATATTCTCCTACAGCGCTTTTATCAAACATCGGAATCAGTCTGCACTGTGGATATTGCATTGATGATAGCCTGCGATGGAGGCATTAAGGATAATGTAGAAGTATATCGTTCCTGGCTTAAAGAGATTGTCAGCGAGTGGGAAGAACGGGTTGGCAATTTTGCTCAGAAAATGCCAGCCATGCAATTGGGAGAGCTTAAATTGCAACCGTCACTCACAACGGACATCAGAGTAAGCTTAGTGGGCTACCAGCGTCGCGGAGGGCCGTGGATTGTCAGCGACAAGGGGCCTGGTAAGGTTGGCTTTGGCGTTTGGTCGTTCGCACGAGCTGAGCGATTGGATGGATTAAAGAAGAGAATTGATCCATTTATGGATTTGATGACTAGGTTTGCCAGCGACAAGGCCGACTCCGTTGGCGAAGCTCTCTATTTTACACTGACAGATAAGCAAATTTGGCGACCTGAATCGCGATGCAGGGTAATTATACTCTTGGCTGGATCTAATGACACAAAGCCTGGGGCGGGACGGATTGACCTTGGGAAAGCTGCTGTCGAGTGGTTACAACCGCTAACAGATAAAGCCACTGAGATTGAAGATGATTTTGGCCAGGGGATGGTCACCCACGTTTTTTGTTGCTATACCGGAGACAATAGCTATGCAGTTTTCAAGGACGAAATTTCGGATTTGTTTCTACGTCTTTCTGATGCGAAGAGTCGAGCATTACCACAGTTTTTTCAATTTGCCAATTTTCGAGAGAACCGGAGCACTCGTAATAACATGTCTGAAATCCTCACGGAACCGTTCGAGAAACTGGAACAAATTATAAAATACCGGTTCCATAGAATTTTTGGCAGTCTAGACGCATCGAGTCCTGATTACATCGAGGATTTATGGAAAAATCGTTTGTCTCCGTATCCGGCAGTCTCTATCTATAGTCCGAAACTCGAAGCGGGAGGTATCGAGGGGCAAAAGGCGCAAGCGAGTGAGGTTGCGGCCAATGCAGGTCGTTCTGAAAAGGTCATCTTGGGATGGGTACAAGTTCGGCAACCCGAGCATAGCCAGACTACCTATCTTGCAAGAGTTCTCGTTAATCGCAGAGAAGTCACAGAACTGTGCGATGTTATGGATCTATTTGCTAATGGGGTGGAGCAAACAATTGGAGTTTACACGGGGGGAATCCGCTCCCGCTCCACCCAGTTTAGCTTAATTGTAGAAGCACTAGTTAATGGTGTGTTGTCGTCTCAAGGAATACCATTGGGAGGCGAAAGTACTAAACACTATGACAGTTTAGCTCGACGGATTCTCGAACTAGCTGAGGCAACACCGCGCGAGCAATTTTCGAAGGTTTTGATGCTGAATTCTTCCGTACCTCTTAGTCGTGACGGCTTGTTCGGCAAAGCGATGGAAGACATCCTTAAAATGACTCCAGAAGAACTGCTGCGAGAAGTTCAAGTAATACGGATGAAAGTGCAATGCTTGAAAAACGTGAAGGAGGGCAGAACAGCACCGGAGAGCCTGTCATCGTTAGAGGATTACAAAGCAATCCAAAAAAACTGGGTTTACCGCCACCCCATATCACGAGTCGAGTATGTCTACTTACCAATAAACTATCTTCCCTGAATGTGATTGGACGCTACGATGATTGATTTGACAATCAAGGATTTAAGCGGACAATCACCGGTGAAACTGCCTCCCGTCATGAATGAATTTAACCGGTATATTCCATGAGTGGCTTTGATTCTACCTTATCTTCCAACGGAACTTTTGCCTTATGTCCCGATCTCCTCTAAAAACACCTCTAGGATTTGGGACGAGCGACGCACATTGGCGGTGAGCCAATCTGATTCCCCCAAAGTTCTGAAAGTCAATCACCTGTTTTCTGATATCCTGCACCCTTTGGAAACGCAAACTCTCCGAGAACTCAAGGCAATGTGCCTTGCTGCGGGTCCAAGTGTCGCCATAAATAACCAGGTCTTGCGACCAATCAGAATTCTTTTCATACGCCTCTTCACCTAGTTGTTGTCTATTGATAGCCGACTGTCCTTCTCATGCATATTCATCGCTTCCCCGTAAATGCGGTGCTACAGAATTTCCTGTCTAGGTTGTGAGCAGGTAGGACATTTTGAACAATAGGGCTAGTGGACTGAGGCGGTGCGTGAGTACCGAGAGCAATAGCGTGCGGACAAGGCAGACACAGCGGTCGTGCAAGCGAGGCGTTCTGGATGAATTACGCGGAGAGAAAAAGCGTCAAAGGGCTATCCTGCATATCACAATGAGAGTGAGTCTCCTGGCCTGAGCTATACACTCAAGTCTGGAGCGTGGATTCCACTCTTCGCATTACCCGGGACGAGCAGTCTGGAGTCTGTAGTCTTGAGTCTTTCATTTGGAGATACGTCTTACCGCTTTTGGGATCCAAAAGCAACGCTAATATCTTCTTGTGTTCCCGTGATTTCAGGTGTATAATACAGTGAGTAATCCGTGATTGTGAAGGCAACTTCTTTGACGGTATGGTATGAGCATGAGTAACAACGAAAAAGATTCAGAATCCAACGCCACAAAGAGGGCTGATTGTAATTCAGCACATCCTGATTCAGAGGATCAGTCGTGTCGCGTAGCCGATGGGGTTTTTGAAAAGCCAATGCACGAGAGTGTGCCAATGCCGAGTGTGTCCTGCGACAATGGTGTAGTTGTTGAATCCGCTCCTGAATTGATTGCTCCTCCACCCGAACAATTTCACACCGAAATTGGAGGCACGGTTAACGATACGATTGAGCCGGTGAACATAAATGCTGAAGTGGGGCAATTGGATCGTATTGAGGCTCGCGTCATTTCGTTAACTGGAGAGTTGCAGATCTTCGCTAGAGAAGCGAATAAGGCAATTCAAGAGGAAACCGAGAAATTTCGACGAGCTCTTGATTTCCTCGGAAATAGATCCTTTTTAAACGAATTGTTGGACATCTACGATGATATAAACAGGTTGTGCTTGTACTATTCACAGGTCGAGACAATTGATCCAAAAGATGTTTTTGATAATTTTGACGGAATTCGTATGCAATACGAGGAAGCTCTTCGGCGAAGCGGAATCACAAAAATCTCTGTGGAAGGATTGCCTCTAGACTTAACTCGTCATCGGGCAGTTCGGGCGGTATCTATTTCGGATCCGTCACGTCATCGAGAGATTGCTGAAGAAGTAAGGGCTGGGTTTGAGTCCCCCGCCGGTGTGGTTCGGCCCGCAGATGTTTCTATCCTACGTTATCAATCAAATTTGAACAATAAACCTTTAGGAGGCTCTTAATGAGATTAGGTATCGACCTTGGAACAACATATTCGGTAGTTGCCTTTATCAACGACGATGGGCAGGCGGAAGTAATTCCTACGCTACAGAATTTACCTACAACTCCTTCCGTCGTTTATATCGATGGTGACAATGTCACAGTGGGGGAGGAGGCGAAGCGAATGTCTGAAGCGATGCCCGAAAACGTCGTTTCACTAGCCAAGCGTTACATGGGCACTGATCACAAGTTCGAAATTGACGGTACGGTCTATGTGCCTCAAACCATCTCTGCTATGATACTGAAAAAGCTTAAGGAAGATGCTGAAAGGGTTCTAAATCGAAAAGTGACGGATGCGGTTATCACCGTACCTGCATATTTCGGAGTCCCGCAACGTCAAGCGACGGTTGATGCGGGCAAGATTGCTGGTTTGAACGTTTGTGGGATTATTGAGGAGCCTGTAGCTGCGGCAATCACCTACGGGTATGGCGGAAAAAGTGCGGTTGATGGAAGTAAAACCGTTTTGGTGTACGACCTGGGAGGTGGGACGTTTGATGTCACACTGCTAACGATCGAATCGATCGGAGAGGATCAGCCAAAAATTAATGTGATCTCGACTGAGGGAGATCGTCAGCTTGGCGGTGCTGATTGGGATCTTGCAATGGTTAAATACATTTCAGAGCAGTTTGAGCAGCAGCACGGCGTAGACTTCACCGTGAATCAAGGCTTCGTAAATAGCATCCAAATGAAGTGCGAAGCTGCAAAGCAAGCGTTGGCAACATCAAAAAATACCGTGGTCGTCTGTAGTTTTGAGGGCAAGACATTAAAAATCCCGTTTGATGCCTCGCTGTTGTTGGACCTCACACGGCATCTTTTAGATCGGACGGAAGCAAGAATTGACAAGTTGCTGAGCGCGAAATCGTACACAACAAAAGATGTAGACGAGGTTTTACTCGTTGGAGGGTCGACAAAGCTAAAGATGGTTCGAGACCTTCTCGAGGCCAAGTTTGGAGTGGAAAAGATCAAGAAAGACGTTCACGCTGACCTTTGCGTCGCTCAAGGTGCAGCATTGAAGGGAAAAATGCAGGATTCAGATTTTTCTCAAGATACATCGGGAAAATTAAAGGAATCTAATGTTAATTTCTCTTGTCCTCATGGGTTGGGAACGGATTTCCTTGAAGATGTAAGTCGAAAGATAGTAAAGGTAATCACCTTAATTCCTAAAGACCAGGAATTACCTTGTTCTGGATCGGACACTTTTTACACCGCGTACGATGGCCAGACTTCTACTAAATTTGATATATTCGAGAACGATTCGCGATCAATAGGACAAGTTTTGGATCCAGATCTTTGCCTATGTATCGGTACTGTAACACTAGAAGGATTACCCCCTGGACGTCCAAGGGGGCAACCTGTAAAGGCAACGTTCGCGCTCACCGATGGATACTTGTTAACAGTCACCGCTGTTGATATTAGCACTGGTAAAAGTGTAGAGACGACGATCGACTATCGGGGGACCATGGAAAGAAAAGCGATTCAGGCTGCCCAAGATGGAGTGGCTCGCGTCATTATCCAAAGTTAGGAGTGCTAGAATCTCCTTAGCGATCCTGTTTCTTATTTCGAAAGGTTTAGCAAGTAAGCAAAAACGAGGTTTTGGATGGGTTTTCCTTATTTTCGGATGCTATATGCTGCTCAAGAACTTGGGCTTTGGTCGATCGGCCAACCTACTTTAACGAATTTGTTGGTTGAGATGCTGTGTCGTTCCTTAGACCGCCCGGCCCCTGGTTTTACAGTTTTGTTAAATCCAGGTATTGGCTTGTTTTTTTTCTTATTAGGATTGAAAGACTTTAGTTTGTGGATTTCGGATTTTGCCTTTAGGAATTCTTCAATTAAGATTTTAAAACTATGGACTAAACTTCGCTATGTAAGATTCCTAAGCCTTGTTTTTGTCGGTTTTTTCGCGTTTGTAGTCATTTACCAGAAATTTCAAAACGCCAGATTTATCGATGTATATCAAGACAGGCCCTTTGTCTTGTCGATGGTTGCATTCGCGTTATTCTTCAGTGTCCATGGAGGAAATCGATCATGAGTAATTTCATTGTCTACGAGAAAGCGGGTTCGTTTTTTGTCGTGGTTGGGAGTGTAAGCGATATGCAAACGAAGTTGTCGCAACTCGAGGGTTTTCAGTTTAGTATCCCACCGACTGTGGTTCTACCAAATCCCGGGCAGAATGGGGTGCCTTGGGGCAAAAACCCATACATTCCGACTCAGCGATCTTTCCAGCCTGCGAGCTTAAATGGAGCAGAGATATTTGTCAATTTCAGGTTTAAATTTCTTTCTGGCGAGTACACGATTACTCAACAGCAGTTCGATGCGCTAAATGACATCTTTTCCAATGGCCCTGATCAAATAGTCGAATATTTGAAAAGCTGCGTAAATGGGTTGCTCGTGAAAATGGGAAGTACGAATCAGAACTTTAAAGCGAGAGTCTTGAGTGAGTTCATTGGATGGCTGAGTTCGGATCTGAATTGCATCGGTAAGGAATTAAGCTCGCAAAAATTCCCCTTTCTTGAATGCTCTTTTCATTTAGTGCCTAGTATTAGTTGGGCGGTAGAAAGAGATATCGATCTGGAGAAAACTAAAAACGAAGCTACAATAGAATTTACCAAGGCGTTGCTCTCAGAGCCCCATTTAAACCAAAAGCAACTTGCGGAAAGAATTGCTTTAATGAAATCTTCGCTGGATACAATCGGGCAGCATTTAGATGGCAAAGCGGTCGATGTTGAGGAAATGCTTGAATCCTGTACTTTAACGATCCAGAGAAACCGAGCTTTGCTTAGCGAGCAGTTAACTTTAGACATTGCGAAACTTAACCGGAGCAGCCCGAGACTTTTAGGCTTTTTGTTTGGTGGCTCTCGGAATGGCTGAGTATTCTGTCGTCAAAATAAAATGCATCATTTTGGAGGAAGATGGTATACGAAAATCGTCGTTCGTTATGGCAAATGACAACTGCAATCTGTAATCCACAGTAAAGAGGGCTATGGCAACCGAAGCAGAGGTGTACATCCTCAAAAAGTTAACTCAAGAAGTTCCTGAGATTCGACACCAGTATTTGGATCTGTGTCTGAAGGATCCTACGCTGCGATCCTATGGTAATCATTTCGCCAATCTGGGCGTTGATGAAAGTTTAGATGCCACAATCGTCCGTCAATCCGCTGAATCGAATTACAAAAAACTTCACTCGATACTTGATGGACTTGGTAGAGATGCAAAAAGAAGCAGCACGTGTGCAGAATTCGAGAATCGCTTATCAAAGTCTCGGCGAATCCTCTGTGATTCCACTCTAATGGAAAACCATCGCGCGGAATTGTCACAGAAACGAAAAGAGGAGCTGCGTGAATTTGCATCTCTCGCGAGGCAGGATCGCATAGATTTCGAAATCGCGAAGAAGCGGCTTATGCATTGTGCAAGAAGCCTTGGAATCCCCGTAAATCAACTCAATCATTCGGTATCCTCAGTTATGACGGATTGGCCTAGCTCGATGCCACCGAAGCCAGCTCCGGAGCCGATTAACCCACCCCAACCTACCCCGCGAAGAAAGCCTGATCCAACGCCTACAATGCCGCAGGCTAATGACGCTGATTCAATTCGTTTGCGAATGATCATTCTCTTGATCGCTTTTGCAGGAATGGCTTTAACGGTTTTACTCCGTTGTCAAACAGAGAGATCTTGGTTTTGGGTGGTACTCTCATCTGTTGCTGTTTGGGGCGGAGCTACTGCGGCGAATATTGCGATACTTTCGAAAAGCACTTGCAAAAATCCAATTCATCCATTGTGGATGGCGCTTTCCGTTTTAGTTTTTGTGTCCGTCTCATTTTCGGCGTTGGGAGGTTTGAATGTAATTAGCTTATGGTTCCGAATTCCAATTGCTTGGGTTTCGTCAATTTGGGGTTTCGAATTTATCGATCGTCTCATGTGTCGCTTTAGATCTACAGAAAAGGAACCAGTTAGGTCCATTGTGAGTCGTCTAAGCTTGGTCGCTCTTAGTTTGTCCGCTGTCGCGTCGCTGAAGGTGCTTGCTGATTCATATGACTATCTAGTCGAAGGAACCAAACTGGGCAATTTTCGTTATCTTACCAGGGCTCTGCTGTCGAATGCCCCAAGTGAATATGTTAGATCCTGGAATTGGACAATCGAATTATTTTCCCCCCTTGTAGACTTAATACCCTCAGCACTGGTAGCAATTCTACCGTCGGCATCAGCGATGGGTTTTCTTTTTCTCATGGTCATAAAAAGTGATATTAAGTACCTGCCTGAAAGAATCGTAATGCTAGGTTTAGGCTCTTTGGCTTTTTCATCTTTTATGTCAATTCTTTGTCATTTGTTTTACTATAGTTCTATTTTGCTTGCTGCTTTTGCAACGATTTTTTCGGGTTTCCTTTTCCGAATAGGATTTCGTTTATTCGTAAACGCAAAAGCGATAGCAACCCCCAATCGAAACCTTGGTTTTATAGGGCAAGATTTTCTGGGCGACTTGATCTTATTGTCGTTTGTCGTTATTCCTGCCAGTATTTTTACGGGACTATTGCGATGGAACCTTACGGATGAGGGACCCTTGAATGCATTCGTTTGGTCATTTATCGGATGGCTAGTTGCGGCACTTCTAGCCGCTAGTTGGCAGTTTGTAGCTACCAATCCGCGTTCGGGCCAATTTAAGCAGGTGTTGTTTCCAGTCTTTTTTGTCTTGGCTCTTTGGTCGGCAACTAATCGACTCGAATCAAGTCCTCCTTTTTTGTCAAAAAGCGATTCTTTATGGTACTTACTACCTCTTTCTTTTGTGTTCGCGGTCTGGATCGGTCGAGCATTCAATTCTTTCTATTCTGCTCGTTATTCAGGAATCGGATTGAATATTGCTTGGAGAAATTGGTTGGTTCGAATTGTTTTAGTGCTTACCGGCTTCACATCTGTCAGATTTCTTTTGGAAATCTACGATCGATTTGCAGAAAAACTTGAATGGTATTCTGCAGAGCGGCTTGCAGAGAATTTTTTGAGAATTATGCCTTCTTTCTATCACATAGGGTGGGAGAACATTCATACGGTAATTTCAATTACTGCCAGTTTTTTCCCGGCATTTGTCGTAGATATTTCTCCCCTGGTTGCACTTGCAGGATTTCTATTGGTCACCTTTCGCCGTGAGCAACTTGCCAGAATCGGTGGATGGCAAGAGATCGTCGTTTGCTTATTTTCCTTGATTGCAGTCCTATTGGCTGCGTCTGGTTCTTCGGCGTTAGTCGGCATTTTCTTCCTTCTTGGTGGTCTTTCTTTGCTGATTTTATGTGCGTGGTGGATGGGATGATGTAACTGCAGATGAAATTTCCTCTGCTTCGAAATCATGGAAGCCTAGAGAATTGAGCGGGTTGATAGCTTGAGGTGAAAATTAGGTGAGCGTTTGTCACGAAAGGATTTCGGCGGGATAGCCTTTCAAAACCGATCTGATTCATTTATTGAAAATTTTTGAAATATGATGCCAAATGAATTTCGCATTAATCCACTGCCTGATCTTCTCGCAGACCATACACTTGTGAGTTCGGATCAGGCTGGTCGTCTTAACGAGTATCTCGTGAGGTGGTCGCATTTCGTGAGCGGACTTTGGTGGCAATGCGATAAAGTCACCTACTATCTTCGATATCGTAGAGACCGATCTCGATTGTCGATTGACCTAACGATCAGTGTTAGTGCAGATGATCCAAGCGATCAAAAAAAAGCAGACGAACATCTGCTTCTTTTGCTAGGTATAAATCGGCTTCCAGTAGAGCCATTCGAATGCAGGGACGAGGCATCAAATTGTGTCATCAAAGAGGTTCGCCAAAGACTTGAGAAATTTTGGTATAGACCTGTTGATGAAGAGGTATCTGATGACGAAAACCGAAACTTGAACCACTTTGAAGGCATCTTCGATAAAGAACGTCCAGAAGTGGTGCTTCCATGGCGAGGCCCAGGTGGGACTTTTCAGTTACCGATAGCGACGCTATTGGATCTCCCGAGTCAGTATGCTGAATTTCAGGTTTTATTGCGTCCAACACTATCATCTCCTTTGGAGCGCGAGTATCTCACTCGTGCCGCTGCAGACGCTGGTCGGATAGGGAAGCAACTACAAGGTAAGGATCTACCTGCCTCAGTTGATGCTGCTTCTCAACTCGCGGTGCAGCTCTACATCGCATCATTTCGTCGGACTTTTAACCCTTTCCTAATCGCGGTCCGATGTTTGTCAGAATCAGAAGAGGGTGCCGCAACGCTTGCAGCGGCAATTGAGGCTGTGACTTCAGAGCGTCCGTTGATTGCGGTGGATGAGGGTATCTCTAGTTTACCTTCCGGCGCGGATGTAGTAAGAGTCGATAGCTACACTCTTCCGCCCAATTGCTGGTATCAAGCCAAAGGTCTTGAGCGACTCCCGTATCTTGCAGACGCTTCCGGTGCCGCAACCGTATTTCGTTTGCCAGTGAGTGTCCAAGGTGGAATACCGGGCATTGAAACGAGACAACTCAGTCCTGACTTTGAGCCGGGGCCGAGCAGTTCTGAAAGGAAAACTCGCCAGGTCACACTTGGATTATTGGAGTCGGGCAGGGAAATTGCTATTCCGGTCGATGATCTTACCAAGCATACATTGGTCACTGGATTTACTGGCTCCGGGAAAACAGTCACGGTTCAATTCCTACTACACCAACTATGGTGCTCGTACAAAATTCCATTTTTGGTACTCGAATCTGCAAAACAGGAATATCGCGGATTCATCGGTGTTCAAGGCCTAAAAGAATCTATAAAGATCTACACACTGGGGAATGAAAATGGAGTGCCTTTCCGTCTTAACCCATTTGAATTGCTAGCAGGTGTTCGTGTTGAGTCCCATATTTCGAGGCTTCAAGTTTGTTTTGAAGGGGCGATTCCACCAATTGGACCGTCATCCTCGATCATTGCCGAGGCGTTATATCGTGTTTACCATAAATTCGATTGGGGTTTGAGTGATGTATGTGATATCTCTTCAAGCACTAGTAAGCAAGGGCAGAGAAAGTGCTTCCCAACAATGAAAGATTTCGTCAGTGAGGTCGAGAATGTCGTCCGTCACCGAAAATATGGACCCGAAGTTGAGAGTAATATCCGTGCTGCAATTATTGGACGAATAACTCCTTTACTGATAGGAAGTAAGGGCAGGATGTTCGCCGGTACAGGCCACTTGCCAACAGGAGTACAAAATTTTAATGAACTATTAAATAGTCCGACTATTTTGGAATTGAACGACCTCAATACCGACGATAAAGCCTTGATGGTAATGTTTATTCTCACCTTTCTACGAGAGTATCGCGAACAGGAGCAAGGTTCAAACGACACAATGGGAAAACTAAAGCATGTGACAGTTGTTGAGGAGGCGCACAACGTACTCGCTGAAGTCGCGTCTAAAGGCCAGCCTGACGGGGGTGGCGCGGACACCAGGTTCAAAGCTGTAGAATCCTTTTGTCAGTTACTCACTGAGATCAGAGCGTTGGGGGAAGGCTTGATAATTGCCGATCAGAGCCCTGAAAAGTTGGCAAGAGATGCCATCCGAAATACAAATCTACAGATCGCCCATCAGTTACGTGACTCCTTTGACCGTGAAGCGATTGCACGAGCGATGATAATGACTCCAGAGCAGCGTGATTATTTGGGAAAGCTTGGTTTAGGGCGAGCTGCTATATTTAGAACCGGTTTAGAGCGTGCGACCTTTGTTCAAGTCCCACCTTATTATGAATTTAAAGAAAATTTCTCGATGCCAAAAATGGGTGAAATTTCTGGGAAAGGAAAAGGGTTTCTAGTGCAATGTAGTGACGGTGATGTCAGAGAGCATATGAATTTGCCACGCGAATGCAAGCCACGACCTTTCGATGGCTGTGAGAACTGTGCTGATCCGTGTAATCATCGGAGTATCGTATACCCTCTCGCTGGGAACTTACCTTTTGGAAAAAACTTGGAGATCAAGGGGCGTGAGAAAGTTAAAGTATGGCTTGGAGAGCTCAAAGAGGCGATTAACAAAAAGGATGCAGTCGTTCATGCGGTCATAAAAGAAAGAATTTGGAGACTTGCTTTGGGACTTTCTAAAGATGCGGGTGAAAGCACAACGATTGATCGCGAGTGGTGCTGCATAGTGCATCTATTGGGTTGGCTGCAGCGGTGTGATCTAGGTGTTACGATTCCGCCCCCAGATCAGAACATGCGGAAGGAATTTTCAGAATTTCGAGAAAGAAATGTAGCTTTTAGCAAATCTAATCAAAGATAAGTAACTACCGAACACCGTGAGCGAACGCTTATTTCCAAGTGTCTCCATTGGAATATCTCGTTAGCACCGACATCTCAGCGGTGCGGCCTTGGGCTTTGCCACGACGGTGGTATTAGTTAGGCAATTTCTGATTCACTTGCTTTAAAGTCATTTTTTTGGGGTCTGAAAACACGGAGTGAACAACGTCATCAAACAGAGATTCAATCGTCGTACGCGGGATAAATATTTGCTCTATATTAGTGGACTCATGTTGTTTATTACGGTGAAACGTATTCCCCATTCCACGAATACAAGGAATGGGATCGTCTGTTTTTATTAAAATTGTTTGGTCATATCCATTCTTGCTCCATTTGGTGTTCAGTCCCATTTTGTCTCTGAATGCGTCATTCAGCGTATATCCTGAATTCAATCGACTTTCTCTGGCCCAATGTTCATGTATTTGCACATAAGAATCCATCGTAATCCACCACTCACCTGCGGTAGCCCTCTGTGAGAGCACGATTCGAGCCGCATCCAATTCAGAAAGCGACGGATTCGTCTCTCTGGTCTGAGTTAAAAGCTCGTATGTCTTTGCCTTGAGTTCTCGATTTAACGAATCAATTCTTGCATTGGTCGCTGCTAATTCCGAGGCATCAGTTGCCGCGTCAGGTTCCTGCGGCCTTCCAGCCAAATAGTTTATATCAAAGTTCTCTTCGAAAACGCCTTGGTACGGATCAATTGGGCAAATTCGAACATAATACTCCCCCGGTTTTGTTTCATGGTACGAGGGCTGACCGTAAATGGACTCTATCATTCGAGGGTCTTGAAGGGCGTTTTCCGCATCATTTTTCATTCGAGCAATCGCTTCCGCTCGAGAATCGGCTACTGAATTGTCAGCCACAGACACCGCTTCGCTGATTCCTGTAGCGTCCCTATCGTTTTTCTGTGTTTCGGTCTTAATCGAAACCTTTGCTTCAGTAACTTCATTGTCATTGTTCTCCGCCTGATTCTTCTCAACCTGTTCCTTCTCAGCCTGGTCTATCTCGGCTTGATCCTGCTCGGCCTGAACCTGCTCGGCCTGATCCTGCTCGGCTTGATCCTGCTCAGCTTGAACCTGCTCAGCTTGAACCTGCTCGGCTTGAACCTGCTCAGCTTGATCCTGCTCAGCTTGAACCTGCTCGGCTTGATCCTGCTCGGCTTGAACCTGCTCGGCCTGATCCTGCTCAGCTTGAACCTGCTCGGCTTGAACCTGCTCGGCCTGAACCTGCTCGGCCTGAACCTGCTCGGCCTGAACCTGCTCGGCCTGACCCTGCT
>Ga0315899_10001974_pt1 | contig 23044 bp, 21 predicted proteins | sample LakEriMetagenome_2_FD_203518 | JGI IMG/M metagenome (GOLD analysis project Ga0315899, IMG submission 203518) | Freshwater fungal communities from buoy surface, Lake Erie, Ohio, United States - Buoy 4 MA112 | ecosystem: Environmental > Aquatic > Freshwater > Lake | place: USA: Lake Erie, Ohio... | reverse complement strand
TTATGAGATGGCATTCAAGTTACAAACAAGTGCGCCGGAGTTAATGGACTTAAGCCAAGAATCTCCCGACACTCTCGCGATGTATGGAATCAAGAATCCTAAGGAAGCAAATTTTGCTCGCAATTGTCTGTTGGCTAGAAGACTGATTGAACGCGGTGTCCGTTTTGTTCAATTGTTCCATGAAGCATGGGATCAACATGGCAATCTAAAGGGGGGCGTTCAGCAGAATGCACTGGATACCGACAAGGCCAGCGCGGCTTTGGTTAAAGACCTGAAGCAACGAGGATTGCTGGATGATACACTCGTAGTTTGGGGCGGTGAGTTCGGTCGAACGCCTATGGTGCAGGGAGGAGATGACGGGCGCGACCATCATAATCGTAGCTTCAGTGTTTGGCTTGCAGGTGGCGGGGTTAAGGCTGGTACGACTTACGGTACCACCGATGACTTGGGCTTTAATGTTGCCGAGAATCCTGTCCATGTTCACGACTTAAATGCAACACTGCTACATTTTTTAGGCCTGGATCATCTCAAGCTTACTTATCGTTTTCAGGGACGCGACTATAGGCTTACCGATGTGCATGGTAATCTGGTGCGCGGCATTATGGCTTGATAAAAAAATCGGGTGCAGTGTTATCTCGCACCCGATCGGATGATTCACGACATAGGTGAGCGTCAGCTGGCTATGTCGGATAGACGGTTTCTACGGTATCGTGGTTGCTGAATTACTTCTTTAGGCCGCAACAAGTGCAAGCACCGCAGCAATCGCAGGTGCCGCATGAACAATCGGAGCAGTCACATGCATCGCAATCACATTTGCTGCAGCATGTTTCGCATTCGCAAACTTCACAGGTGCATGAAGACTTTGTAGCTGCGGATGCAACGTCCTTTGACTCGGAGCAGCATCCTGAAGAGCAAGCTTGTGATGCGGTTCCGGTGGTTACACTCAAATCGCATGAACTTGCCTGCGATTGTTCACAGCAATCCCCCGTGGGGCAACAGGATTTTTCCGCACAGCAGCCAGCAGTACAACCACCTACGGAACTGGATACTGGAGTTGCATCTGTTTTCCATGCAACCGAGACAACCGCGCCAACCAACAAGGTAGCTAAGGAAAGTAGCGTTACTTTAATCATCGTTATATCTCTTCTTTGTGTTAGAACATTTGTGAAAATATGGCTTACCAAAATCACTGCTCAGGCTGTTCTGACAACCTTAAAGCTAGATGGGTTTTATGCCACTTTGTGATCAGCTCGCTCAAGCAGTCGAATCACAAGCTGTATCGTAAACGAATCGAACGGACCAACCAATTCAAGGGACCAATAGTGCACGGGTCGTGCATAACCGATCAACAGCGAATGACGCAAAGATAGAGGTGGCGTCGTAGGGGAGGCGGGTGATAACGAGCGGTCGAAATCAGATGACTACTCGAAATCGCGATCGGAACCTCCGAGATCTCAAACGCATACTGACCCATCTCTAGATCGATCAAGATCGCGGACGGCGGAAGCATCGGATCGGATTCTAGGCACTCACAAAGCTTGTGGCGGGAGGGATTTCTTGATCGCTCCGACGGACCATTCTCCGAAGCATCTGAATGGGATGATTGTACTGTTTTGGCAACCGAATTACTGACACAATCGTCGGTGTAAATACAGCAGTCGGCACTTGGCCGAGAGTCTGGAATACAGCATTTCCCGCCGCAGCAGGTAGAACTCAAAAAAGAAAGCTCGCCATCGGGAGATACAAAACCAGCAAATCGGGCAGTAGATCGAACGGCCCGGTTCGCAATACAGCAAAATCCAGGCAAAGAAATCTGAATGAGTAGAATTACAGCGACCAAACGACCCATACCAACATGTTAGATGGCTGATTAACACGAAACAACCCCACTTCTTGCGGGATTATGACACAATCGATTGGCGAGGTGTTAGGAAAAACAAGGCGGGCATCAAGTGAAATATGGTTCAAAGGCATTGATTTCCATTCTCGGCTCTGCGTTTTTGCTAGCGGTATCGAAGTGAAAAGCTACTTGAAAAAGGGGGAGAATAAGGGTAGGTTCAACCGCAGCCGAACTACAACCGGGAAAGTCCCAGAACGGTAGTGTTAACCAGGGCGGCAACTAACTTCGGAAACGTGTTTGAATGAGCTTTAAGGATCGCACAAGCCAGCTGCCCGATGAGCAGCGGATCGTCATGACTTCGGTTGGATTGACGTCACCCAATGGAAATGATCTTGAGTCGTACCGAGACGCACTGCTAAATGGCCGCAGTGGAGTACAAAATTACAACATCAGATATGTTGGCGACACCTTTGCGGGCGTGTGTCAATTTGAAGCGACCAAATATCAAAGTAAACGTGATATACGACGCGGAACGCGTGCCGGGACGGTTGGTATTTGGGCAACTGCCGAGGCGATCCGTCGTAGTGGACTGGATTGGGACAAGGTGGATCGTTCTCGAGTGGGGATTTATATCGGCGTAACAGAGCATGGAAATGTAGAGACTGAAAATGAGATCTACTCCATTAAAGGCTATGATTACGACGTTAGTTTTTGGTCCCATCACCACAATCCTAGGACTGTGGCCAACAATCCAGCCGGAGAAATTGCCCTCAACTTTGGAATAACCGGTCCACACTACACAATCGGCGCCGCTTGCGCCGCCGGAAATGCGGGAATCATCCAAGGCGTACAAATGCTTAGGTTGGGTGAATGCGACTTGGCGGTTGTCGGTGGTGTGTCTGAGAGTATTCACACGTTTGGGATCTTTGCCTCATTTAAGTCTCAGGGGGCATTAGCTACCCATCCAGATCCAACCAAAGCCTCACGTCCGTTCGATATCGACAGAAATGGAATCGTGGTTTCAGAGGGTTCCTGCATTTACCTTCTAGAGCGACTCTCCGATGCTAAGGCACGAGGCGCCAATATCTTGGCGGAAATCGTGTCTTATGCCATCAATACGGATGCAACCGACTTTGTCTTGCCGAATCCTGAACGACAGGCTCAGTGCGTCAAAATGGCGCTCGACCGGGGCGGGCTCAAGCCAGACCAAATCCAGATTGTCAGTACGCATGCCACAGGGACAAACAGCGGGGATTCCCAGGAAATCCAAGCATTACGAACTGTATTTGCAGGTTGTGAGGGAGTCCATTTCAATAATACCAAGAGCTTTATTGGGCACACCATGGGGGCGGCCGGAGCATTGGAATTGGCTGGAAACCTGCCTGCCTTTCAAGATGGGGTTTGCCATGCCACCATAAATGTGGACAATCTAGATGAGGCATGCGCGATCCCGGGGCTGGTTATCAACCAGCCCAAGGAGTTAGGGCAGGTTGATTACATTCTCAATAATTCGTTCGGAATGTTGGGGATCAACTCGGTCCTGATTGTGCGTCGTTTTAGCTAGATTAGATTCCCATTTCGTCTTTAACAACACTGATTGAATTAGGAGTATTCGTCTCCATGACACCAGCGGAAATCCGTGATGAAATCCTAGATATCTTGAGCGAAATCGCACCAGATGAAGATCTTTCTAATCTGGACGATAGCAAGTCGTTCCGCGAGCAACTCGAGCTGGATAGTATGGATTTCCTCGACATAGTGATGGAGTTGCGCAAACGACATCGAGTTCAGATTCCTGAGGACGAATACGGTAATTTGGCTAGTATGGCCAGCACCGTAACTTATCTAGAACCGAAAATGCGAGACATCGTTGCGGCTTGATTTGGTGGTTTGACGGCTGTCGGAAAACGCCCGGTTGTTGTTCTAATGGGTCCTGCTTCTGACGGATCCTGTAGATGTAACTGTCTTTCGCTGGAAACGTATGTATGAGCTCATCAGAAGCACCGTTGCTCTCGAAAATTATTCCAGGCTTCGGCGGTTACCTTACGGAACAAAAGAGGAGGGACGATGATTTGGCGCTCCGACGTTATCTCATCGATCGTCTTCAAGAATCAAAAAAAATCCTACAGTCGATGTCGTTGGGCTTTGTCGATAAAGCTATGTTCGATGCCATTAGAGAGTCGGAATCCCTTCGGCAGAAAATGGAAACTCTTCAAACAAAGATGCGGGCTGCAGTCGAAGGGTATTCCTCTTGGTTCGAGTCTAGCAAAACTGACGAGAAGAAACTCTCTGAAGTCTTAGAACTAGACAATTCATTGGTTGGTTTTATCGATAAACTGGATTCTGATCTCAAATCGATTCAAAAAGACATGCCCGACTTTTCTGTGTCTTTCGCCGCCTTGGATCGCCTTCAAGATCGATTCGGCCGTCGTGGTGAGATTCTGGCCAAGTAACTGGCAGCAAAAGATGGTAAACAAAGTCATGCCTGCACCCGACTTAGCAATCGAGTCCTCGGAAAGTGGAGCGTCTTTTGGCCACGATTTGTATCTGGTCCAGTGCGGAGCCAATGGAGATATCTACCAACTAGAGAGCATGACTAAAGGGCTAAACCGTGCCATGCAAGTCATTGTTCGGACAGACCGGGGGCTTGAACTTGGAACGATTCTAGGCTCTGCAAGCAGGCTTGGGTGCAAGGACCTGTTGGCCGCCAAGTTTGTACGACGTTGTCAACCAGAGGATCGTCTTCTGTGGGGACAATTGGTTGCCTTGAGCCAGGATTCGGCCAGAGCATGTCAGAGGTTCTTGGAGGATCGAGGTTCCCCCGATGTGTTGATTGAAGTTGAGCCTCTACTAGACGGTAAGACGATATTCTTCCATTTCCTAGGGGAAATCTCAGCAAGTACGGAAGACTATGTGGAGCAACTCGCAGAGGTTTATCGAAACGAAATCGCTAGCTCTAAATTCGCGAATCAACTAGAGACCGGTTGTGGCCCTGGTTGCGGGACGTCGGCTAAATCGAGTTGTGGGACGAGTTCAGGCTGTTCTACCTGTTCCCTTCGAGGCGGTTGCTCGGTACCTAAAGGCTCGAAAAAGTAAAGTTGCCAAGATTGGGTGTCTTGCGGAGAGTTAGGCAGCCAATGTATGAGAATCCTTTGGACTCTTTAACTGCAACTGCTGTAATACGGCATGAAGAACTCTGTCTGGCTTTATGTCCGACATACATCGATTGTGTTTCAAAGGACACACGCTCTTAGTGCATGGCTGACACGGAAGATGTGCCGAGATGGGAATTTCTTGGCTTTGAAATGTTTTAGATAGAATTTGCGATGTGGGGCCGTACAAGACAACGGATTTTCTACCCAACGCTGCAGCTATATGCCTCACACCGCTATCGGTCGTTATGACCAAGGCGGCCGATCGAATCACTCCACGTGAAAGCGAGATCGGTAACGGATCGATATGCCCCATACTTTGAACCAGCGGATGATCCGCAGCGGAAGCGATCGCGTTAGCTTCCAGTCGTTCGCTAGGTCCTGAATGAACGATCACTTGTACGTTCCGGTTGGCTAGTTCATGAGCGAGGATCGCACAATATTCCGTTGACCATAACCTGGAGACTGCCGTCGCCGATCCGTTGTTCAACACAACCGTTGGCGCCTCAGGATCCAGCCCGAGTTGGTGGTAACACTCATTGGCCAGAAGTTCGTCTTCTGAGGAATTTCCGATTTCCATACGCATGTCATCCACAAAGCATCCGAGAGGTTTTGCTAGTTGTGCATAATATTCGACCAAGGGGCGTTGGCTCCATGATATGATCTTTAATTCCCCCGTCGTGTTGTCGGCTTCTGTTTCACGTAATGGCAAGCCATCCGTTAACAAGAAACCTCGGCAATCGCGAATGTAACCTATTCTCCTTGGTATCCGAGAAAGAAAGGCGATCGAGGCGGAAGAAAGAGAATTCGGAAATAGAACAATAGCGTCCAAGCCGCGACTCTTTAGAGTTCGGATCAGTTGTCGCCTGCCAAGCGTGCCAGGTGTCCGCGACTGTGGCTTGAATTTCAGCACATTTTTTGCAAAAGGAGCCCCTCTGAGCAAATCTACGGGCGCATTCCGACCGATGAGGAGCAATTCCTCAACCTGGGAATGTTCGGAGATCGCACGGAGAGTTGGTGTTGCCATACAGGTGTCGCCCACCCAGGTTGGCAAAATCGCTGCAATTTTCATGATCCTAGATAGCTTTACACGAATCTTGAACACTGTGTCAATCCCATTGCGAAAAAGTTGCATGCTGCTTGACCGGCGGGTTACAATCTAGGCGGAGTCGGTTCCGGAGCCAGAATGTAACCTTATGAGCACACTAAATTCATACGACCATCCAGATCGGACGCTCGAACAAAACACCGATAACGGTGTGCCACGGGAATTGGAACAATCAGGCGCTCCCGTTGATTCTCGCATGCCAACGACTCGCTCACTAATTCTCTCCACCATTTTGAGCCTGACGGTCGTGTTGGTTCTGCTCGTAGTTTTGCGATTTCTCTTACCTGCGACTTTGGAACAGTCTCGGTATTCTTGGCATAGAGGGCAACTAAAGGCCGAGTATGATGCTTCAGGGGATTTCTTGAAGCAAGTCTCCCAATCGGCGCTGTCTGATATCTCCCGACTATCTCAGACTGTCGCGAGAAGAATGGTACCCTCTGTTGTTCACATATCAACTTCCTCAAACGACTGGGAGTTGGGTAGCGTCACCAATATCGCCGTGGCAGGGCACGGTAGCGGGGTTATCATCGATAAGTCCGGATTGATTCTGACCAATAGTCACGTTCTGGAAGAAGGCCCCGTCATTCATGTTTTGTTAGCGGATGAACGTCATTTTGTAGCCGAGTTGTTGGGCCGAGATTCCCTGACAGACTTGGCAGTACTAAAGATTAACGCAACGGGTCTTATGGCGGCCGATTGGGGAGATAGTGACAAGTTGCAGGTCGGTGCTCCGGTTTGGGCTGTTGGTAGTCCATTCGGTTTAACTGGTTCAATTACGTTTGGCATCGTAAGTAGCAAACACAGATTAGACCTGGCGGGTACACAGTATGGAGATTCCAGACTCCAGCGAAATGGAAAGAAACGGGGGGCAACGGCTCGCTACAGTGATTTGATGCAGACCGACGTCGCGGTAAACCCGGGGAATAGTGGAGGCCCGCTTGTCAACGATCGTGGTGAGGTCATTGGAATCAACACTGCGATTATCGGGGAATCCTACCGAGGTGTAAGTTTTGCGATCCCCAGTAACATCGCTAAACGAGTCTCCGACGAGATAGTAGCCACAGGAAAAATGAGTCGTGGATGGCTGGGTGTTTATTTTCGTTCGTCGATGGACTGGGATCAGCAACGCGGAAATGACAAGGTTGTTAGCGATACCGGCGAGATTCAACGTACTCGAACCGGAGTTGTGATTCATCAAGTTTTAGAAGGCTCACCCGCTGAAAAAGCAGGTTTACAGTTTGGGGACCTACTGATTAGTGTTGGTGGAGAGGCTGTAAAAAGTGTGGAGGAGGCGATCTTTTGGATCGGCAACCAATCCCCAGGTAGCTCGATCGCCCTGACCATTCTAAGAGATGGTGAGCAGCAAATCATCGAAGTCACCATTGGGGATCGCCCTGAAACACTCGAATAGCTTGATTTGCTTAACTGGCCCGAGACGCTCGAATAGTCAGTGTTCTTTATGACTGATGTAGTCTTTTAATCTCTCGATGTAATCAAAGTACACTGGCTCGAATTTATCATCCTGCGACGGAAGTGATTGAACGTCCTCGAACTCCACTTCCGAGTTGGCTAAAACATTTAAGGCAGCGACGGAGTTCAAAAGGCCACCATGCTGACTGTGGGCGATCTCCTTAAGCTGTGAAATCGCTTGCTCTTTTTGACTGGCGTCTCCTGCTGCGACCAAAGCATCCAAAGCGACAACCTGCACGGAAATTTCGGGGTCGCTTTGTAAGGTCCTCGCTAGATTGAGCTTTTCAGCTATCCGATCCTTGGAGTCGGCCGTTACCGAGGCGCGCACATGTTGAGCGAGCCAATACCTAACGACAGGATTTTGGCTTTCGATGGCATTCAAATCAGGAAGAGCATCACGGTCGTAAAACGCTGCATCAATCATCGCCGTCCATTTCCACTCGGGATTTACCTTACCAGACTTTACGATCGACTCGGGAATAACGCCCAAGTCCTTTGTCGCGAGCATCGTTTCTTTGAGTTGCCTGCGAAGTTCAATCCTGAATTGATCAAAACTCGGATCGGAAGCTAGATTCCGGATTTGGTATTTATCGGCTTGTAGATCATAAAGCTCCTCGACCGGTTTGGGCCGCCAAAACGAAGCCTGGTGAGCAGGAAGGCTTCCATTCCGAAATTGTTGTCTCCAAACTACTGTCGTAGGAGTTTGAAACATGTAATTCAAGAACATTCCTTGTGGCAAGTAGGGCATGAAGTTTCGGATGTATAGAAAGCGTTCATTACGAACAGCTCGCGACATGTCAATCCGTTCGTCCATCCGATCTCGAAAACCAAATAGAATCCGATTCGATGGTAAATCACTGGAGCTAAGAAAAGGGGTTCCTTGAAGATACTTGGGAATCGGTGCACTGGCTAGTTTAAGTACAGTCGGAGCTAGATCGACAAAAGATATCAATCGTTGATCGACACCTCCAGGCAAATAAGAAGTTGGGCGCAAGTGTTTAAATGCATCAGGAATAACAACGATCATAGGAACATGTAGTCCGCTTTGATAGAGCCAACGTTTGCTCCTTGGCATGCCACTACCATGGTCACCAAAATAGAAGATAATGGTGGAATCGATAAGATTGTCGTCGCGGAGCTGTTGTATAATTGTCCCAACCTGCGCGTCCATCTCCTCAATTTTGTCATAATACTGAGCCCAGTCCTTTCTTATTTCCGGAAGATCTGGATGGTACGGGGGAAGAGGCACTTTGGCCGCATCATGCCTCGGCGTGTGTGGTCGCTTTCTGATCTGACTTTCGTGTGAAGTCGTAAAATTGAAGACCGAAAAGAAGGGCGTATCTGCAGGGCGATTTCGCCAGTGCGCTTTATTACTCGAGTCATTCCATGGCTTGGACGATGCGACGAAATTGTAATCTTCCTTGCTATTGTTCGAACAATAGTAACCACTGGCTCTTAGCAATTCCGGTAGTAGCAATGTTCCGTCTGGTCGTTTGGCGCGACTTCGCATATTGGACGCTCCCAAACTGGTGGCATAAATGCCTGAAATTATGGTGGTTCTCGCGGGAGCGCAGACGGGAGCGTTAGACCAACAATTATCAAATCGAATACCTCGAGCTGCTAATGAGTCAATATTCGGACTCGTGGCAAAGGTGTCTCCGTAGCACCCGAGTTCAATACCATTGTCTTCGGAGGTAATCCACAGAATATTCGGCCGAGCGACCTGTGAGAAACACGTTTGACACGAGAGCAACGCGAAACATCCCAGATGCACCACGACTTTGACTATCCTGCGCACTATCGCGAGAAACCATACATAGTTCGCCATACGGATGCACTCCTCATTCAGCTTAAAAAATCGGGTAGTGTGAATAATCGGACGATAGAAAAAATAAACCGACTTTAATCGAGCGGTAATCGCGGTGGCTCGGTCAAAAGCAGTTTCAAGAACTCTTTTGCTCGAAGATAAATCTCCGGTTCCTTGCTTCCGCGAGGTCCTGCCACATTAAGCGTGTGAATCTCGTTATCGTAGAGCCATTTTCGTGCGGCCTTGACTTTAGTCATGAGGGTTTTGCTCTCCGACGCTTGCACTGTTCTAGGAAGTCTTACCTTATGGCATGGTTTGTTTTGCTGCTCGGCATACCTGCTCGTGAGTAACGTCCCGCCTTGAAGGCGTTCGTGAAACAGGATTAGTGTTCCCTCGGTGTCGACAATGTTTTGACGGGTTCGATCCGCGTAAAGATCGGTGGTCATTTCGATCAACTGGTATTGAAGCGGAATGACGCCGTCCTCGGAAACTCGACCTTTTGGGCACCATCCGCCGTGCGGAATGCCAAGCTCAATCGCAACATCCAGCGCAGCACGGTCCACGCCGGTTTGTCCGCCGGAGAAAATCTTGAGTGTCCTGGCTAGTTCTTTCGAGGTTGAATATTTTCTCAAAGGGAAAGGTATTCCGATTGTTTGGGTCGTGCCGATAGGTTCGTTTGCGGCTAAAGATTTTGATGTTTCCCAAGAAATATTGTAAAGCATGAACGGAGCTAGGGCATAGGCTTCGAGACGATCAAAATCCTCGAGTTCTCCCTTTTTACTTGGCTATGAAAAAAACAAACTTTAAAGTGCTCCTGTTTTCGGTGCTGCTTAGCCTATGCCTTGGAATGGGAGGCTCGATTCCCACTCCAGATCCACGCAATCAGCGCTGGGACGTGGCGGTTGACCCGCACAAGGTGATGGGGGTGCAGAGTTGTGAAAAGTGTCATGCTTCTGAGATACAAACATGGAAGAAAACACCCCACAATGAAACCTTCTTGACCTTGCATCGACAACCGGCAGCACAGCAGATTGCCTCCAAGCTGGGTATCGAAAATTTTAAAAGTGACTCCAACTGTATTCAGTGCCACTACACGATGAGCACCAAGCAAGGTAGCGGGCCTCTGGAAGCTATCGCAGGGGTGTCGTGCGAATCATGCCATGGAGCGTCTAAGGACTGGATTTCCGTTCATAACGATTATGGCGGAGCTAACGTTACTAAAACTCAGGAGACACGCGAGCATCGCGTGGCTCGTTTTCAGCAAAGCATCCAGCTTGGGATGCGAAATCCCGTGAACGTATACCTGTTGGCACAAAGCTGCTACCGCTGCCACACCGTTCCGGACGAGAAACTAGTGAACGTTGGTGGGCATAATGCAGGTAGTCTCGATTTTGAGCTCGTTAGCTGGTCACAAGGAACCGTTCGGCACAATTTCTTGAGAACGGATGGGCAAGCAAATGCCGAAGAAACACCGGGGCGTCTTAGACAGTTGTTTGTTGCTGGCATGATTGCAGATTTAGAGTTCAGCATGCGGGCTACTGCGAAAGCCACCCAAAAGGCTACGTTTGGTATCACCTCGGCACAAAGAGCTCAACGCGCTTTGGAAAGACTCCAATCTGCTCAAGAAAAATTGAATCAGCCCATCCTCAAGGAAATAATCGACATCGCAAGCAGCGTAAAGCTCAAACTAAACAATAAAGAATCTCTCGAGACCGCCGCTTCAGCCGTTCACGAGCTGGGTGTTAAATTTGGTTCAACGGTCCGTGGTGATGATCTTGTCGCAATCGAATCATTCATACCTCCCAAAGACAAATGGAAATAAGTTCTCTAGAAAACGAATCAATGACGATACGCGACTGTATTCGCGTTTCTTCTTTCGAGACGGAACCAAGAGAATTTAAGCAATGGCTGAGTGAGTCGACAGCTGATCGACGACTTCGAGTCGATACTCCGATCGAACCGGCTCCTCCCACCCTTCAAAAGTCCACTTATGGCGTCTGCCAGCCAATCCGGACTGTTCAATTAGCTTCTACATCGCAACCTTCTTTTGCTCACTACGCGGAAACGAACCTACGGTTAGTTAGACTCCTGGAAAAGCAGCAGGAGTGGTATGATGCGAGGGAACTCGCTCGCACGAGAGCGGCATCCTACCTTGACATCATCGATCAGCACCAAAAACAATGGTTGAACAATCAGCCCTCGACGCAGCTCGAAAACAGCTAAACGAATCGGAAAAAATCCGTTCCGCTCTAGTCATGGGAGCTGGCTGGGTTGGCCGCCAGATCGTGCTTCAGCTTTCTTCTTTCGGTATACAAACGAATTGGCTTGATCAATCTTCTGCCGCCTTGGAAAACGGAATGGCGTGGTTGAAAAACCAGGGCGAGACTATTCGCAATGAGAATGGCTGGACGACTGATGGAAATCAATCGCGAAAAGAGGTGGTAACACTCTTCGATTTGTCACACTTAACTCATGACGTGGATCTAATAATCGAGAGTGTGACCGAACAAAGCTCGGCTAAGCGAAGAGTATTGACGGCTGCTTCCGAACATTTTCCAACCTCGATTATCACTTCAAATAGCTCATACTTTACTCCTTCTGTTTTGCAACGGTTTGTCAAAAATCCAGAGCGGTTTGCTCATTTCCACTTTCATGTACCAGTTTGGAAGACGAAGCTTGTAGATATCGCAGCTTGTCCACTAACCAACGCAAAAACGATTGTACGACTAGAGGAACTCTCGGCTCGTATTGACCAAAAGGCACTTGTTCAATTGGTTGAAAACCCCGGATACGTATTCAATTGGATGCTGAAGTCCCTGATTCAGTCCTCATTGCAATTGGTTCAGCGCGGAGTAACAACCCCAGAGAATGTCGACATGGCTTGGAAAAGTGTCACGGGCATGCTCATCGGCCCATTTGGTATGATGGATCAAATTGGCCTAGATCTCGTCTATCAAACCATGGCGGCCGGCCGATTCATCGATGGTGATGAAGTCTGGGCTCCACTGATGGAACTTCTCGATCCCTATATCCGAGCTGGCAAGCTCGGAGTAAAAACTGGCTCGGGATTTTACTGTTATCAAGAACCGTGATTAGGATCGGCTGCGACTAGAACTTAACTAGGCAAGGCTTTGGATATGGATAAACGCGTGAACGTGTGGTGCGCCTCGAAAGTGGATGCACACATTCTCTCCAACGATGCGCCACATATCCCAGATACCATCTGCTTTCAAATCGTCTTCGGCATAGTATTGCAAGTAAAGCGACTTGAGCCCCCCCGCAGCTTCCAGCAGATCCTTGGCTTCTTTACTATCTTCTTCTCGATACACACCTAGCACTGAGCTGAGCGTCCCGTTGAACAACTCCAGTTGGTCATTGGACAGCTCTCTCGCTGATAATCCTACGAACGGTTTGACGTTTTGAACTTTGTGTTGGCTCTCGTTAGGAATGCTCTTTTGCAACAACGCGGTTCTACGCTGATTTTCGTTTAGTGAGCCGAAGACTTCGTTGAACTTTTTCGTTTGATAGAAAAAGAGATTTTCCTCTGGAGAGGATTCTTCGCCGTGTCCATACGTGACTGGTCCGCCGAAAACTGTTTTTTCTTGCGTGTTGCCATCCGCCCGAAGCGTTAGATGTCGCCCCGTTAACATCCATTCAAATTTGTCGTCTCCCGGTTTACCAAACCACGCCATGCTGTAGGCTTCGATTCCTCCATCGTCATAGTCGGTTTGCTTCTTGATTAACTCAAAACCGTCTTTAGAAGTTAGCTGACGTACGATTTCGATCGCCATATTTTGTTGAGATTTGGAAAAGAAATCCGAGCCGATAAGAGGCTTCACAACATGCCAATTTGCAGAAACTTGTTGTCGTAGCGGGTCTGTAAATGACTTGCAAACCGTTTCCCGTTGAGCTCCCGTTAAAGACTGAAATAGCTCTCCGATGACATTCTCTGCAGAGGGCTTGCCGCTGCCACCAAAGACGGCTCGTCCTGACGAAATGAGAGTCGCTGCGGAAACCGCAGAGGCGGTTCCAAGAAAGGATCTTCTCGATTGATGGTAAATGCTCACGATTGGATTTCCTGTGTTGGGGAGAAAAACTTTGTGGAGACTTCAGTATTGTATGAGCTTTTTCGGCCGTATGGGAAGTTAAGTTTTCCGTGGTTGGTGATTTAGAGCGAGAAAACGCCTTAAGGGTAGCGGAGGCAGCGTGGTTAGGTGCTGCAAAAGCGAGTGTTCCGCCTGTCTGGTCCTAAAGCTTCCTGTGATCCGAGTTTCGTCCCAATCGTTAGGATCGTTGTATTGCGATCATTAGGAATCACTTTGATGGCAATTAATTTAAGAAATCTGTGGACGGTCAACTCGCAAATTTTTCGCGACTAGCCATTATGGAGAGGTGGACTCGCAGTTCGAGACAACCCGCGAATTGCCACACCAGTACATCAATCGGATTTGTCCATGTTTGGCTTCTTGAAACGAAATCGTTCAAAACAATCTCGGCATGCCGATCGATTTCTTTCCGCAGGCGAAATGGAACGCCTGCTGATCAAGGAACGAATTCGCTGTGATCGTTACCAGCAGTATTTCTCGTTGATCATCTTGCAATTCCTTCAGGAGCATGATGCCGCGCGTTCAGCCAAGGAACTTTATCTAGATCGATTTTTGTCGTCCAAGCTTCGTGTAATTGACGATTTTGGTTTGCTTCGAAATGGAGGCCTCGGAATTCTACTTCCGATGACGAATATCGAGGGGGGCAGGGTTGTCTTAGATAAAGTCTTGCAGCATGCCAATCATCATGGCCCGAACATCACTGGAGATGTATTCGCATACTACGGGCGATTGGTGGAATCTGGGAACTCTCCGTCCGACGACTATGACGACCTGTTCCATGATCAGAATAATCAGTTATTCGAAAATCATGATGAATCCGGCGAGGAGAGAAACAGACTACATAGCGATTACTGGACAGCGGATGCTAAGCCTGAGAGCTTGTTCCAAATTGACACGAACGGTTCGTCGGCTCTCCCCAATCTATTCATGCTGTCTGGGCAGACTGTGTCGATGGAAATGGCGCCCCAAGTGGTGCGTGCAGACCTAGAAACGCAGAGTCTATTTCGCAGTTCCGCAGAACTATTGAGATTATGCAGTAAAGCCTATCCCCGCTGGAAAAGACTATTTGATTTAATAGGTGCATCAATTGGATTGATTGTCAGTGTTCCGATCTTGGTAGTTGCTGGGGTTGCTGTCAAGCTAACTTCTCGCGGGCCTATTTTTTTCAAGCAGTCTCGGTGCGGACAGTTTGGAAGGCCGTTTTTGATTTACAAACTGCGAACTATGTCAAATAATGCCGAACAGACAAAACACCTGCTCGAGGATTTGAATGAACGTGATGGACCGGCATTTAAAATTCAAAATGATCCCCGAGTTACACCAATTGGCAAGTTTCTGCGAGCGACCGGTATCGATGAATTACCTCAGTTGATCAATGTGCTCAAAGGTGAGATGGCACTCGTGGGACCGAGACCCTTGCCGGTCGCTGAAGATGAGAAGTGCTCTACATGGCAACAACGCAGGCTAGATACAAAGCCAGGGATCACTTGTTTATGGCAGATTAGCAAGAGCCGTAAAATGACATTCGATGAATGGATGCGATTGGATCTTCACTACCTCAAAAAGAGAAGCCTTCGCTACGATGTGTCTCTCGTGCTCCGAACCGTTAAAGCAGTGTTTTTAGGCAGGGTCGGGCACTGAGATTTCGTTTGTTAACTAGCATCGGATTCTGATGGGAGCTCTGGCGGAGTTGACTCTACGGAAGAACTTCTCTGGCTGGCTAGAAAGCTCATCCCGACAAGCTTGATTTCCCCCTGTGGGCCGATTTCGATGATTCGTAGACGCAACATCGCTCGGTCTACGAACTGATTCGGCACTAAATCCTCCTTTGCGATCTGACTCTTCAACCACTGCTCAAGACTGAGCTTCTTATCCGCATCTAGTGAGATGTCATAGATATTCTCAAGATCCTCAACCTTCAGGTCTGCTCGGAAAGGAAACTCTGTCGTTTGTGGCCAGTCTTGCTCAGCAATAAACGAACCAGGCCTGGAGAAAATCCTGTCCACCATCGATCGTACATGCGGCCGTAGTACAACGATAACGTGATCTCCTGCTTCAATCCGAGAACTGCCCTTCGGCAGTTTGATTTTGTGGTTGTGCACGATCAATGCTACCATTACTTCTTCTGGCAACGCCAGCTCACGAATCAACTTGCCTGCCACGCGACATTCACTATCAACAAAATAGTCAACAATGTCTCCCTCGACATCTCGGAGCGAACTGATTTCGAGCGTTACCGCAGACTCCTTCTTGGCTGGTGTTTCTAGCCCAAGCTTCCTGGCAACCCAAGGCAAACTCCAACCTTGTAAAACCGCAGATACCAACACGACGAAGAATACGACATCAAATATGATCTTAGCGCTCTCGATCTTTATCTCGCTGTCGAGATTCGAAAGAAGCGGAAAGATCGCTAACGTAATGGGAACCGCCCCCTTAAGACCAACCCAAGAAAGAAAAAGCTGTTCACGAAACGAAAACCTCGAGCAGCATAAACAAAGAAAAACAGCCACAGGCCGAGCAACAACTAAAAGAACCGCAGCAATCGCCAATCCAGGTAACCACACTGCCAAAAGCCTACTCGGAAAGCTAAGCAATCCCAACACGATAAACATGACGATCTGTGCCATCCACGCACCAGCATCATGAAACATCTCGATGCCACGTTGAAACACGATTTTTTTGTTACCTATAACCATGCCAGTTATGTAAACAGATAAAAAACCACTGCCTCCCATCTGCACGGCCGCTCCAAACGAGAACAACCCAAATGCGGTCGCTAAAATAGGATACAAACCTGCGGTATCGAGATGAATATTGCGAATGACCCATACCGCCATATAACCAAACGCCAAACCAGCGATGAGTCCAATCCCCATTTGAGCAACCAGCAATCCGACGAGATCCGCAACCGAATCGACTTTGCCAATCAAAATTTGAATCAATCCTACGGTCATAAAAATTGCCATGGGATCATTCGAACCACTCTCCACTTCGAGTGTGTCAGACAGCCTTCGTCGCAAATGGACGCCACCAGTCCTGAGTATCGAGAAGACGGCGGCGGCATCTGTGGAACCTACAATTGCGCCGAGAAGTAGCCCTTGCTTCAAATCGATCTTAAGTATCCAAGCCGCGGCTACCCCAGTGATCGAAGCGGTAATCAAGACTCCCAAAGTTGCAAGAACTGAGGCTGGTTTCCAAGCGTCCCGTACCGCATGAAATGGGGTCGATAGTCCACCGCTAAACAAAATGACCGCTAGTGCAAACGTTCCGATCGCATAGGAAAGATAGTAGTCTTCAAAGGCAATGCCACCGATTCCTTCCGATCCCGCTAACATTCCTAAACCTAGGAACATGACGAGAACAGGCATTCCCATTCGGGAAGAAAATTTGCTAGACAAGATTCCTAGCAAAAGTAGTACGCTACCAATCAATATGAGCAGTTCAATCGTCAGCAATCTAGCCCCCAGTTCACCAAACCAAAATCTACCTCCTCAACTTATCGAACATGGACAATCTCTGCTAGTCAAGAATTTTAGCCCGGTACATGCTCGTTCTGCTGGAAAGCTATTCCAAGGGAACTCTTTGACTAAACTCGAAATATTACACAGATTCGAACAAAGCACTGGGAATGCTCAGAACGACTTAGCGGTAAGCGATAATAGCCAAAGCTATCTAAGCCGCATGCTGTATAGAACTCCACCTCCGGTGATATAGAGTGTCTTGGAGTCCGAACCACCCAATGTGCAATTCGTCACTTCATCGGTGGGGACTGGTAGGAAATCTAAAATCTGCCCACTTATGTCCAATACATAGATTCCCGCTAGAACTGTATCATCGGGCTCATAAGGGGGATTCGATCGATTGAGCCCACCCGCTACATAAAGCCGCCCCGTAGCATCTTCTACAAGCCCGTCAGGGCCTCGCCCTCTACCCCAATCAAAGAGCATCGTCTTGGAGCCCAAATCGACACTGCCATCGTCTCGAAGCTCAAATCGCCAAAGTGCTCGGAGTGCTTGCTCAGAGTTATTATTGTTGTCAGCAACGAGCAGGTATCGATCGTCCTGCGTTACCAAAACGCCATTGGCTCGATCTACCTCTCGACCAAGGATGCGAGTCACTTTGCCATCGAGATCGATGCGATAAACCCCTTCCACCGTCTTGCCAGTCGAATCGACTTGTTGCATATCATCGCGATCACCATATCGTGGATCCGAAAAGTAAATCCTGCCTTTGGAATCAACCGTTATGTCGTTGGGCTGGTTGTAAGGTTTGCCATCGTAAGAATCGGTGAGGATCGTTAACTTGCCATCGCGGTCTAAACGAGTAACGCGACGATACTTCGGCTCGCAACACAACAATCGGCCTTGCTTGTCAAACAGCAGACCGTTCGTTCCAGCTCCTTCTCGAAAGATTGCCGTTTCACCTGAAATTGCAAGTCTCTGGATGTTGCCATTGCCACTGGTGAGTACACCAAGCTCCGCATCCCATGCTGGCCCCTCTCCACCATGCCCCTCGCCAGCCTCAATCTTAAGAGTCGCTCCCGGCTCAAAGATTCGGCGACTCTCGACTCGTGGAATGGAGATCGTAGCATTGGCGAACCTTTCACCAAGTTTAAGATACCCTTCGGAATCATAATGCCAGGGATCCGAATAATCATAAAGATCGGTATCGACGACCAGCTTTGCGGCGGCGTCTTCTAAAGTGAATTTTCTCTGCTCGGCACGGACCACATCTCCATGTATCCACGTGCGAGACGCCTTGTCTTTCTGGGAATAGGATATCTGGCCTATCACCACAGGCAGATCATCGACACGCAACGACGCCCGTATAAGATCCATGAGCCTTTTCAAATTGGCTGCATACTGCCTGGCGATCTCCTCCGTTGCCATGGCATCACTTTCCCCCTGCATCCAAAGAATACCAGCCGGAACAAGCTTGTCCTTGGTCCCGTCGCCATCGATGTCCTCGATCGTCATTGCATTTCGCACGGTGGCTAGAAAATGATCGTATTGATTAACATCTCTCAAGTCTCCCCGGGGCGATAGAAAGTCTGGCTCCCAACATCCCCACTGCCCAGCAGCCGCGGCCGCAATGGACGACCCATTCCTAGCGTATTTGATGATGGCGACTTTGCGATTCGGCTTACGCTCCCGCATCGTCTTGGCAAAACTCAACTCCAATCCGAATCGGTCCGATTTTTTGCTGGTCAGTCCATCGGTTGAGTAACCAGTCCCATGTCCTGGCCCTAATTGTTCCCATTTCCCCAACCCCATTGCGGGGACTTGATCGGTCATCGCTGTCGAATGAAAGATCCACGCTCCATCGATGGGCCGTTTCCAATCATCCGATAATTCCGCATTGGTTCCGAATCCTTCCATGTTGGATTGGCCACCGAGGAAATAAACATCAAACTCATCCGCCGAAACATGCGTTGCCCGGTTGAAATTACCAACTATGCCGATGGTAATAAAGGTACTTAGGAGCAATCGATTGTTAATTATGGAAAGCCATTGAGTTGTCATGATGTTACAGATCGACGTAAGTGAGAGAGGAAGGTCAAGGGACTGAACAACGCCCCATAGGCGACCGAGTGAGGTTTCCTTAGCATAACCACCACCGAAGCAGGTGTTAGCTAGGCTAAAGAAAAAATCAACGACTCGAACGCAAATCTCGCCCGGTCTTCGTGGCTGTGGCTCCCCTTCATTTGTGTCTCGAGCAAAACTAGATCGTTAATCAGCTTCTTAGCCCGCTCCCGACCAATACGCCGCAATCGTGTTTCGGCTTTTGCTAGGTCAAATCGATTAAATCCGGCACGCTCCAGTGCAGCCCCCAACGAAACTTTCTCGCCTGCCTTTTCGGTTTGTTCTATGATCTGTGCAGCTACACCATATCGCCGCAGCGACCAGCCCACTTGTGCTGTGACGCCAATCGTCGTTTGCCCAGCGTGGATTAACTTTTCCAACTGCTCCATGGCAACAGCAACCTTGCCATCGGCAATCGCATCTGCCACCTCCCAAGCGGTCTGACAGCGCCAACCACCGACCAACTCCAGCACTCGCTTGTCTGGCACTTTGCCTTCCGGATTCGCAAACAACGCCAGTTTCGCAAGCTCGCAATCGATTAAACCACAGACTGCGCCGATTCGCTCAACAATAATGTTCGCTTGGCTTGACGTTAGCTTTACGCCATGTTTGCTGCTTCCCCAATCGACGACCCATGCGGCAATGGCCTTATCATCTGGCGGATTACCCCACGATGATTTTTGTGGCGGTGTACATTTTACCAAGACTCCCTTTTTTCCGATTTGAGAATAGAGCTTGGTATTCGATGCCAGCGTCTGAAAATCGAGAACTAGCAGCGTGTCACTCGGTGCGGAATCAATCCATTTCTCTACAAGGTCTTTTGCCTTGGAAACCATCGAGTCCGCTCGCCTCGCGATCGCACACCGAGCGCCGAGATCATCAAACAACGATCTCGTGGCGAGCTGATCGTGTACATCCCGCCACTGGGAATCCTCGCCATCATAACTGCGAATCGATTCAGGCCCGAGCTCACTTCCGCTGAGTAGGTGCTGTATACATGTTCTTCGCAAGAAATCGTCTGTCCCGAAGAATGCAAAAACGGGAGGGATCGGCTTTGCAATGGGCGCCTTCAAGAATTCGAATGCGTGGGCGACGTCTGCTTTAGCCATTCGTGCGTCTCACTAGTTGCCCGAAACCTTTTGAATGATATCGCGATCAAAGTAATTCGTGGACATCGCCGCATCGACAATGATCGTTTGGGATTGTATACCCGACGATCGAGGGCTAATCAAAAAGGCGGCCGTGTTTGCGACTTCTTGAGTCGTGACTCCCTCGCCTCTCGGAATCGCCTTTTCCGCGAACAGATACGCATCGACATAACCAGGAATGCCGGCAGAGGCACTTGTCTTCAGTAATCCTGCCCCGACCGCATTGAACCGTACGTGTGAAAAACGGCTAAACGATTTGGTCAAAAACGCAAGTGACGAATCGAGAGCCGCTTTCACCGGAGCCATGAAGCCATAGCTTTCGCTCGCCATCTTTGTCGTCGAAATGCTGATGGTGACCAGCGAAGCATCGTTTGCAAGCTGGCTTTTGAGCGAGTTGCTGATATCGATAAATGAGTAACAAGAGATATCCATGGCTTGCAAAAACTGCCGCTTGGTCGTCTCATGAAATGGCTTCATGCCATCACTGTAGTCGGCAAAGGCGATGCTATGCACGACACCCGCAATGGGCTGGCTATCCTCAGCAAGCTGCTCGGCAACTCGTGCGATCTCTCCTTCTTTCTCAACATCGCAGGTCAAAATGCGGCGACCTGCGAGGAGCTTGCTTAACTCTTCTTTTCGCTTTTCACTTCGGACTACATAATCAACCTTGGCACCAACCCCTTCAAGAGTTTTGCCGATCGCGTAGGCGACACTCTTCTTATTGGCTACGCCAAAGATGACGATCCGTTTATCCTGAAGTCCGAGAAAATCCATTGAGTCTTCCGTAGTGATTGTCCAAAGAGCTTGCTACGACTCGATGAACAGTGGAGTAATACGTTCGAACGCTTGCGAATCATGGAGCTTGCCAAACGGAACCGCGAACAAGCCTCCCGCATGAGGCGAGGCCGCTTGTCGATCCACAGGCATAAACTCAACCGCCGTCGTAATGATCAACCAGAGGTTCCCGTCGAGCGTTACCCACTGCGGACAGGTCGCCTGCGGGCTTCCTTCGGTGCACCATTCTGTTTCTAGAGCTCCGGTTTCCAGGGAGACTTGAATGGTTCGACCATAGGCCGCTGGGTTCGGGTTGTACAGTGAAATGATGACGCTCTTTCCATCGAGCGTCATTGTCATTCCGTCTGGTACAGCTTCATCATGGCTCAGATCGACAACGGTTTGCTCCGATTCGATTCGGCCCGCTTCGGTATTAATTCGATACTTGACCACTTTGCGGGTCGGCGAATCAATATCGAGCAGATCGATCCAATCGGGCCCCGTCGCAGCGATACACTTGCCATTGCTGCAGATTTGATCGTTGCGAAGAACAAATAGCTTTTGGTCTCGGGCCCTCCAAAAGTTCAAAGAAGCTTTCTTCGTCTTGAACTCGAGATCTTTCGTGCCAAAGATAAGGTTGCCATCCCAGGTCAATCCATCATTGATGATCGTTCCGGAAACGTGCTCATCAATTCCTTGAGCAATCACTTGGAACTCACTCGTGCCCGGCGTAAAAAGGCCAGCCATGCGTTCACAACCAACGACAAAGCGTCCTTTGTTGGTAGGAAACGCAAAGCCAGGTCGTCCCGGCAATTCGTGGGTCGTATTGGTCTTGGTTCGCAAATTGAATACGTTTACCGAGCCGACTTTGGAACTGCCACCGTGTTGGATTGCTACCCACGAGAAACGACCATCTCCCATGGGATACGGGCCTTCCGGAAGAAACCGGAGGCCCGCGTCACTAGGATAAAACAAGAGTTCTGCTTTGTTCATTTATGACTTTTCGAAAGCGGAATCGAATGCTCGGCCACTTGGGGCGAAATCAAGGTTTTTCACAAAGCTGGCTGCTTCGGAAGCACCGAACTCGCGATCCATACCGCTATCTTCCCATTCCACGCTGAGCGGACCATCGTATCCAACATCATTCAAAGCACGAATGATCTCTTCAAAGTTGACACTACCGCGACCTGGGCTTCGGAAGTCCCAACCACGACGAGGGTCACCAAAGTTCAAGTGGCTACAAAGGATACCGGACTTGCCGTTTAGCTTCGTGGTCGCATCCTTGATGTGCACGTGATAAATCCGATCTGGGAACGCTCGAATGAATTCGACCGGATCGACTCCTTGCCAAATAAGGTGCGAAGGGTCAAAGTTGAATCCGAATTCAGGTCGGTTATCCAAGGCCTTGAGAGCCATTTGAGCTGAATAGATGTCAAACGCGATTTCAGTCGGGTGAACTTCTAGAGCGAATCGAACGCCGTTCTTTTCGAACTCATCCAGGATCGGATTGAATCGCTTGGCCAAGAGCGCAAACCCGTCATCGATCATCGATTGGGGAACGGGTGGAAAGGAGTAGTTCAAGTGCCAAATGCTGGAACCGGTGAAGCCGTTGACAACCCCAACGCCGAACGCCTTGGCGGCTCGGGCTGTTGCCTTGAGTTCTTCGATCGCTCGCTCGTTGACGCCAGCTGGATTGCCGTCACCCCACACATACGGAGGCAGAATGGCTTTGTGGCGCTGGTCGATGTTGTCCAGGACCGCTTGTCCGACGAGGTGAGCGCTGATGGCGTGGCATTGCAGCCCCATACTGTCGAGAAACTCGCGTTTGGCTTTGCAGTAGTTTGGATCCGAGTTGGCTTTATCGACTTCGAAGTGATCACCCCAGCAGGCAAGTTCGATACCGTCGTAACCGAACTCCTTGGTAAGTTGAGCCATTCTGGTGAGAGGCAAGTCTGCCCACTGGCCCGTAAATAGAGTGACTGGTCGTGCCATAGTCTGAGGATCTCCAATGTTGTGCGAGGGTTACATGACAGAAGTTTAGGTAGCATACCAACATT
>Ga0315899_10001973_pt1 | contig 23046 bp, 22 predicted proteins | sample LakEriMetagenome_2_FD_203518 | JGI IMG/M metagenome (GOLD analysis project Ga0315899, IMG submission 203518) | Freshwater fungal communities from buoy surface, Lake Erie, Ohio, United States - Buoy 4 MA112 | ecosystem: Environmental > Aquatic > Freshwater > Lake | place: USA: Lake Erie, Ohio... | reverse complement strand
GGTTGAGTTTGAAGGAACACCATTGCACCAGCAGCCTCCCTATCAACGGGCCCGCTCAGGCATTGGTTACGTGTCCCAGGGGCGCGACATCATTCCCCAGTTGACGGTTCGAGAAAATCTTTTGTTGGGTATGGAAGCTTTGCCGGGAGGTATGGCGAAAAATCGTCATATCGATCCATTGATTTACGATCTGTTCCCTATTCTTGAGAAGTTTCTAAGCCGTAAGGGTGGTGATCTTTCCGGTGGCCAACAGCAGCAACTCGCGATTGCCAGAGCGATGTTGGGTAAACCCAAGTTGCTCTTGTTGGATGAGCCGACTGAAGGCATTCAACCCTCCATTATTCTTGATATTGAACGCGCTGTTCAGCGCATCATGAAAGAGACGGGTATTAGTGTGTTGCTGGTCGAACAGCATTTACACTTTGTTCGTCAAGCTAATTTTTATTATGCGATGCAGCGTGGTGGCATTGTAGCAAGTGGACCCATCTCAAGTTTGTCGGAAGAAATTGTCTCTGAGTTTTTGACGGTGTAGAATTTCTTCCGATATTCACTGGCTGATAGGTTTGGATAAGCAATCTACAACTTAGCTTGGCATCTTTGATTCAGCAGCCTCGGTTTAGCATCCAGGGCCTGGTGCCCCCGGCGTCCTTCAGTCTTGGCTTGGAAGAATCGTTTGTTGCTTTGCGGATCAATCTTGGCTCACTGTTTTCAACTTTCAACCGTAGCGGACCAGACAGGGTGAGGGGTGGTGAAAACACGCGTTGGCCCTTGTCGCCACAGCCAGGGCATTCCGTGTTGGCTTGCCGTTGATCAATGGATCGCCAAACCTCATAATTCTCGCAGCCGTTGCTGCAGCTAAACTCGTAAACAGGCATCGAAGGGGAAGAAAAAAGTGGGGCTGGTGCAGCCAGCCCCATGACAGACGAAGGAACGGACAGACTCGGTGAAAAAGAATCTTCAGCAGGGAAGAATGTCTTTGTCAAAGATGCTTGTGGGAATCGCCAAGGTGGCGCAAGCATTGGGGATGTCGACGATACCGCTGATGCGACCCTCGACGGGGGCGCAACTCAGCAGCAGATAGGCCTGTTCACCGGTGTAGCCAAACTTTTTAAGATATTCAATGGCATTCAAGCAGGCACGTCGATAGGCAATGTGGACATCCATGTAGTATTGCTTGCCCTCAAATTCATCAACAGAGATGCCTTCAAAGACCAAATAATCTTTGAATTGTGGTTCAAGGGGACTGGTCTTAAACATGGGGTTGACCATGCCGTATTTGGCAACACCTCCTTTGATGATGTCTACATGCAGGTCAATATAGCCAGACATTTCGATTGCACCACAGAAGGAAATCTCACCATCTCCCTGGGAGAAATGGATGTCTCCCATAGAAAGCTTTCCGCCTTCCACGTAGACAGGGAAGTAGATGCGTGTGCCTTTGGTTAGATTCTTGATGTCGCAGTTGCCCCCATGTTCCCGGGGTGGCACCGTGCGCGCGGCCTCGTTGGCCACACGCTCGAATTCCGAACCAGGCAGGGTGCCAAGGATGGCGCTGTTGGGATTGGGTAGAGCGGCTAAGACGGGTTCACTGCCCGAGAGTCCGGCGCCATAGGTGCGCCGATCGGGAGCGGTTTTCACCAATTCAGTCTCCCTGCGGTTCCACTCCTTCAGCAGTTCATGGGACGGGGCACAGCCGATCAATCCGGGGTGGGTGATGCCAGCGAAACGAACGCCTGGAATGTGGCGAGAAGAGGTGTAAATCCCTTCGATATCCCAGATGGCTTTGGCTGCATTGGGAAAGTGATCGGTGAGAAAACCGCCGCCATTATTTTTGGCGAAGATGCCGGTGAAGCCCCATTCATCTCCTTGCAAAGCGCCCACATCCAAGATGTCGACCACCAAGATGTCGCCAGGCTCGGCGCCATTGACCCAAATGGGTCCGCTGAGCACATGCACGACCTCCAGGTTGACGGTTGCGATGTCCTGGGGATCGTCATTGTTTTTGATCTGGCCATCCGTCCAGTCCTTGCACTCAATGCGAAAGACATCACCGGGATTAACGGATGCCACCGCCGGAATGTCCGGATGCCAGCGGTTATGACCCGGCATCTCTTGTTGATCCATCGGTTTGGTGAGATCAACCTTGAAGAGTGTTTGCGGCATGGGCGCCCGAGAAAACAAACCCTTGGATCAAAGGGCATGCCAGTGATCTGAATGTGTAGCGCCCGCTACTTGCCGTCATCTTCCGCCAAGGAAATAGGAAGATTTACTTTTTGGGTCGATCATCAAAATCCTCGCGTCGGCAAAGGTTGTTTCGCAACCGGTCGGTCCATGGGCCGGGCTTTTGGCCCATTCGCACATCCTGAGTCCCGGAAAAGTTGTAAAGCACCTGCCACTGCGTGTTCCCCGAGCGACCCTCCGCCTCCTCCGCACGGCTCAGAATGCGGCCATAGAGGTTGTCGTAACTCGGCCAGCCCGGTTCATTGGGGAGAGAACAGATCGCATTGATTTCCATCAGCACTGGCTGGGTGTTCCCTTCTGCCGTCACCCGGATCACCCCATCAAAGAGGCCATTGGGTTCTCCTTGCCGAAATGGTTTCACCAACGTCACGACCGTCTTCCCGACACGCACCAGCCCATCACCGGGTTTGGCCGTGGCCTGAGGGGTTTCCCGTGGTAACCCTTGGCAGCCCGCCAATGCCCCACCCAGCAAGACGCCCAGAATGCAGCCCAGGCCCTGACGAGCCTGACGTCCCCCGCGGGTGACCGTACAGATGGCCGCAGGTCGCTGGCCGGGGTTGCGCATGGGTAGGGGAAAAGGACCCTTACAAACCTACGATCAGCGCGTCTGACGCGGTGCGGGAAGCTTGCTAAGGATGGGTGCGTGATGTTTGGCCTTGTCTTCGGATGACCCGCACTCTTCGCCTGCCACTCCATTCGGCGCTGCCTTCCGTTCTCATGGGTGCGGTGGCCTTGGGCTTGCCTGGAGCGAGCTTGGCGCAAACCTGCCAATTCCTCTCGCCCGTGGGTGGCAATGGCGTCACCAACATCGTCACCAAAACCATCAGCCCCGGCAATCCCTTGGGTCACCCCAACTGGAACACCGATTTCTTTGTCACTCGCCCCTACAGCTTCTACAAGCTCTTTTTCACCGCGGATTCTTCCGTTTCGGCCACCTATCCAATCCAGGCCTACTTGAAGTTCACCGATGGCTCCAATCTGCAGGTGGTGAATGAAAACTTTGCCCCTCAGCTGGGTGTGGGCCGCCATTGGGACATTCCTGCCGTGCCAGGCAAGTCTGTGGCCCAGGTGAACTTCAAAGTCGGTCGATCCAGCAACATGGCGGCCACCGGCTTCACCTACCGCATCTCGGTTCAGGGTTGCCTCTGAGGGGAGAGCCCCACGCACGCCTGCCAGAGCTCCTTGGCCTCCGCCACAGCCCGCTCCTGGTTCGTGACTTCCCGCAGCTTCAGGGGCCGGCAATCGAGGCTGTTGAGCAGCAGGCCAGCCTCGGCCTCCCCGAGGGCTTCCGGCGCTAAGGAAGCCTCCTGGACCAGGCCAAGGGCCAGGGCCTGGCCCCGCATCACCCCTGGCAGGCAGCCACTGGTGGCCGGTGGCGTGAACCACCGCCCTCCCAGTTGCAGCAGGAGGTTGGCCGTGGTGCCACAGCAGAGTTCGCCAGCGGTGTTAAGCACCAGGGCGTCGTCGACGCCAGCGGTGCGGGCTTCGCGGCGGGCCTGCACGGCCCAGCCGTAGGCGAGGGTTTTGCAGCGGCTGGTCGGGCTGGTGGGGTGGCGCCGTTCCCATTGGCTCACCATCACTCGCACGGCTGAAAAGGTGGGGCGCCATGCCGTGAGCTGGAGCCAGAAGCGCGGCTGCAGCGGCTCCTGGTGGGCCGCCGGCAGCTCGATGCCCCGCCCGCCGCTGCCTCGGCTCCAGTTGAGGCGCAGGGCGCCCCACCGCAGACCGCTGCGGCGGATCGCCTCCCCAATCAAGGGCTCCAGCGCTTCCTCGCCAGGGGGGGCTGGCAAGCCGAGCAGTGCCGCCCCTTGGCGCCAGCGGCCCAGATGCTCTGCCAGCAGCCAAGGGCGACCTTCAGCCACCAGCACCGTCTCGAAGACCCCATCCGCCAGGAGAAGGCCGCGATCATCCAGCGGCAGGCTCAGCTGGCCGGGATGCCCCCACTGGCCCTGCGGCTCCTGCCCCCCTGCTCCTGGCTTCCCGATCCAGGCCAGCGCCGCCTGTGGGGGCCGATCTGAAGGCCCTGGGTTCACGCCAGGGCCTCCAGCAGGGGCAGGAGCTTCCAACCCATCTCCGCCGCTTCCGCGGCGGGATCGGAATCCGCCACGATGCCCCCACCGGCGTGGACCCGCAGGCGGGTGCCACGCACCATCAGGGTGCGGATCAGGATGTTGCTGTCCAACTGCCCATCAGCCCCGAGGTGAAACAGGGATCCGCAGTAGGGCCCCCGCGGAACGGGCTCCAGCTCGTGCAGGCGCTGGCAGGCCCGCACTTTGGGCGCGCCGCTGATGGAGCCCCCGGGCCAGCAGGCGCGCAGCAGATCCACTACACCGGCATCGGGGCGGAGCTGGCCCTCGACCACGGAGGTGAGGTGGTGCACCTGGGCGTAGCTTTCTAGCCCCACCAGCTGCGGCACTTGCACACTGCCTGGGCGGCAAACCCGGCCCAGATCGTTGCGCAACAGATCAACGATCATCACGTTTTCCGCCCGATCCTTGGGATCGCACACCAGTTCAGCCGCGGCCGCTGCATCGAGCTCTGGTGTGGGGCTCCGGGGTCGGGTGCCTTTGATCGGGCGGGTTTGCACGTGGCCTTGGGCATCGAGCCGCAGGAAGCGCTCCGGCGATGCGGAAATCACGGCCTCCTCCCCAGCCACCGCCAGGCCGGAAAAGGGGGCTGGGCAGCGCTGCCGGAGCCGGGCATGGAGAGCTAGCGGATTTGGAGGAAAGGGGAGCTCACCGCTGCAGCAGAGGGTGAGATTGGCTTGGAACAGATCTCCACAGGCAATCCACTCCTGCAGCTTGCGCACGCCAGCTTCGTAGGCCTCTGGAGTGGTGTGCCAGTGCCAATGGGCTGCAGGAATTCCGGGCCAGGCTGGATCTTTGGGCGGGGGAGCATCGGCCAGGGCCAAGATGAGGGACTCCAGGGCCGCCAGGCGCTGGGGGTGGCTTCCCTCCAGCCAGCACAGTTGCTCGGCCCGGTCGAAATGCACCAGCGGGTCATGGCAGGCGGCCCAGAGCACGGCCATCTCGGGTTCTGGCCAGTGGCTGCTGGGCTCTACCCAGGCGCCAGCCTCATAGGCAAGCCACCCCAGCCAGGGGCCTCCGTTGGAGGCCATGGCCTCCAGGCTGGCAAACGGATCAGCAGCCCCCACCCCTCCAGGCACTCCCCGACACTCCACCACCTCCAGCGGGTCCACGCCGAGAACGGCATGGCGGCCCAGCCGGCTCCCATCGCCCTCCAGCAACACCAACCCCCGGCTGCCCAGCTGGGAGGCCAGCTGCAGCGTCAAGGCCCAGGGTTCCCTCCAGGGCAGGGTCCGTCGCAGGGGAGCCCTCTGCCCCGAGGAACTCCTCAAAGGCTCCATCCGGCGTCCCGCAGCGCCCCTTCCCGGATGCGGCAGCTGTCGCAGACGCCGCAGGGCGCGCTGCCCCCGGCGTAGCAGCTCCAGGTGTCGGCGATGGGCACCCCGAGGCGCAGGGCCTCCCTCACGATGGTCAGCTTGTCCCACGTCACCAACGGCGCCCACAGCTGGGCACCATGGCCTTCCCGGCCAGCGCGGGTGGCCAGGTCGGCCAGTTGCTGATAATTAGCGAGATAGTCGGGCCGGCAATCGGGATAGCCGGAGTAATCCACCGCGTTCACCCCGAGCACGATCCGCTCGGCCCCCCGCGCTTCCGCCAGGCTCAAGGCCAGAGCAATGAACACCGTGTTGCGCCCTGGCACATAAGTGGAGGGGATCACTCCCGCTTGCACCCCGTCGCTGGGAAGGGGCTCAGCCTGGTCGGTGAGGGCCGAGCCCCCCCAGGCCGCCAGATTCACTGCCACTTGCAGATGCTCGCTCAGGGCAAAGTGCCGGGCCAGTTTTTCTGCGGCTTCCAATTCCCGCCGATGCCGCTGCCCATAGTTGCAGGAGAGGCCAATCACCCGGTAGCCGGCTTCGATGGCCAGCGCCGTGGCCGTGGCCGAATCCAATCCGCCAGAAAGGAGGGCAACAGCTGTGGGCTGAGCCGGGTTGGGCTGGCCGGGGCTGGGGCCAGGTGGGGGTTGGCTGGAGCTGGGGCTGGAGGGCACCCCAAAGCAAATCGCTGCGATCACCCTACAGACAGAATGCCGACCATCCCCAACCCCTCCTCCCTTGATGGCTCGGGCTCCCTTGGCGATGCATGGTTTTGGCTGGTCCTGCCTTTGCTGGGCTCTGGGAATGGCGATGGCCTCGGCCTTCGCCTCCGGAGGGATGGGCAGTCCTGCGGAGGCGGCCGAACCTCCCGACCTCCGTGCCTACCCGCCTGCCGCCCCGGGCGAGCGCCGTTGGTTCATCTCCGTGGACGCGGCTCCAAGCGCCGCCGCGGATCAGCGAGTGGAGCTGATTGTGGGCCGCACCCTGATGGTCGATTGCAACAGGCACCTCCTTCAGGGGGGCCTGGAGGAGGAGAGCGTGCCGGGATGGGGCTACCCCATCTATCGCGTGAAGGGGGGTGGCCCGATGATCTCGACCCGCATGGCCTGCCCCAACCAAACTCTGCGGCGAGAGTTTGTGACGTTGGGAGGGACGCCCACCCTGGTGTCTGTGAATCCACGGCTGCCCATCGTGGTGGTGGCTCCGGAGCCTCTGGAGGTGCGCTGGCGGCTCTGGCGGGCTGAACCCCGGGTGCGCCCTGCTCGCAATTTTTAACAAGCTTGTTGTAATTCGCGTCAGCTGATGCGTTTCGCCGCACTGCTGCTTACTCTCCCGGCAGTGGATGGGCTGAACGCCCCCCGTGCCCTTGTCTCGCTTGCTCTTGCAGCGCCTGCCATCACAGCCTTTCCGCCGCATCGTTCCCCCCCGGGCGCTGCTTGGGCTTGGCCTGGCCCTCACCCTGGTCTGCGGTGGTTGCCAGCGGGGGGGGAATCCGCCAGTGAGCCTGCAGCTGGCCATCTCCACAGGAGAGGGGGCCGACGTGGTGGCCCGCAGCAACCTGAAGCGCCTCGCCACCCAGATCGCCAACGAATATATGCGCAATCACCCTGAGGTGTTGCTGCATCTGCGACTTTTGCCCGATGCCGATCTCGTTGAAAGCGTGCGTTCCAGGGCCCGGCTGGGCGCCGGACCCGATGTGTTGATCAGTCGGGTGGCACCTGTGGAAATCCTGGAGCGGGAGGGCTACCTCAAACCGATCGACATCAGTCCGGAGCAGCTTGATCCTCTCCGCCTTCAGTTTCTCGACGAGTTTCGCGATGGCAAGAACTACGAGGCACTGCCGTTTTTGCTGCAGCCCACGGTCGCTTGCTACGACCGGCGCCGTTTGCCCAATCCCCCCGTTCTCTTGAACGATTTGACGGCCCGAGCCGCTGAGGGCGCGAAGGTGGGGTTGCCTTTGCAGATCTCTCAACTGATTTGGACGGCCAGTGCCTTCGACGCGGATCGCCCCCTTCTCCAGCTCTTCCGCACGCGGGTTGGCGAGACCTCCACCTGGCAGGGCCTCTCACCCACGGATCGCCGCCGCCTAGAGGAGTGGTTGGCTTGGCTCTACCGAGCCAACATCGAACCCAATGTGCTGTTTGTGGACACGGCGGATGAACTGGTGGAGCGTTTGGAGCGGGGTCAGCTTGATTGGATCAGCTGTAACAGCACGGCGATTGAGCGCATCAAGCGCAAACTTGGCCCCCACCTGGGGGTTTCCGTGCTTCCTGCTGGGGCGATCGGTAAGCCCGCGCGCCCCTTGGCCCGCCTCCAGCTGATCAGCTTCGGCCGGGATTCCACACCAGCCCAGCGACGGGTGGCCACCAGCTTTGCCCTGTTTGTGCTCAACGATTTCAGCCAAAGCAATCTGATCACCAAGGCCTTCGGCAACATGCCAGTAAACCGAAATGTGGTGGTGCCCGTGAAGGACTCCCAGGCCTTGGCCGCCATGGAGGCGAGCTTGAACAACTCCACCGTGGCCACGTTCCGTCAGGGTGTGGGGCTCGTGAAGTCCCTGATTCCCTTGCGTCAGTTGCTCAAACAGGCTGTCTACGGCGAGCAGTCCACCCCGAAGGTGGTGCAGGGCATCGAGAGCTTCGCCAAGGAGGCCTTCCTTAAAGAACTTCAGCAGGGAACCCACTCCCACTCCCCATCCCCTAAAGGCGAGCCATGAACGAGCTCCTCTATGTGATTTTGGGCTGGCTGGGATTGCTCACCCGGGCCGCCGTGCTCTGGCAGCTGCTCGGGGTGATCGCTCTGTTGCTCGCCTACAGGGGCTGGCGCCTACGCCATCCCGAGCCCGCGACGAGCTGGAGCCCGATCTTCGCCAAGCTGGTGTTGGCGGCGCTCCTTGCACTCATCAGCGTGCTTCTGCCCGTTCTGGGCTTGCCCGGTGGCCTGGTGGCGCTCTTTGGCCAGCTTGTGCTGATCTGGACGGCGCTCGCGGCGTTGCGCCTGGTGTTGCGGCGCCATCTGCCCGTGGAGGATGTGGAGAGCTACTGGCAGAGGGCGGTGGTCCCTCTCTTTGCGGTGCTGACCCTGGCGGGGTTGATCCATCGCGTCGATGGCCTCGGCATCCTCAGCGAAGTGCCTGTGCTGAAGCTCTTCAATGAGCCCCTCTCCCTCGGCAATCTTCTCCTGCTGATCGGCTTGCCCTATTTCCTGGTGGTGCTCTCCGATCTGCCAGTGGCCCTGATCGGCAGGGTCACAGGGCGCTTGGCTGGCCTGGAGGAGGGCAACCGCAAGGCCTTTGAGCTGATCCTGCGCTACATCCTCATCGGCATCGGGGTGCTCTGGCTGGCGGATCGGATCGGCCTGAATGGCAATGCCATCGCCGCCATCGCCGGGGGGCTGTCCGTGGGCCTGGGTTTTGGCATCAAGGAGGTGTTTTCCAACTTTGTGAGCGGCCTTTGGCTGTTGTTTGAGGGCTCGCTCCAGCCTGGGGATGTGATCTTGCACGAGGGGGATGTGTGCAAGGTGCGCAAGCTCGGGTTGCGGGCGGCCACCCTGAAGCGCAAATCCGACAACGCCGAACTGGTGGTGCCCAACCAAACCTTTTTCACCGACACCACCACCACCTACACGGGCACGGAGGAACTGCGCTGTGGCTCTCTCAAGGTTCGCGCGGATTACAAACACGATCCCGATCAGGTGATGGCCCTGCTGGTGGACATTGCCAAGGCCAATCCGCTTGTGCTGGCTGAACCTGCTCCCTCAGCGAGCTTGGCGAATCTCGGCGACTCTGCGATCGAATATGGCCTGGATTTCTGGATGGAAGATCCCATGAAAAATGGCAAGATTTCTGGTCAGTTGCGTCACGCTATTCTCAAGCGCTTTCGTGAGGAGGGGATTGAGATCCCCAAGATTCCCTACGTCACCTAATTGGCCAGCCGCCTGAAATAGCACGGCTTGCGTTCAGCGCACCCCTAGCCACTTGTGGCTCTGCAGGCTCAACCGCCAGTTGGGATGGGTGCGCACATGCTCGATCGCCAGCCGCTGGCCTTCGGGTTCCCCCCAGGCCGGCTGCAGGAGGAGCGCCGGGCCCGTCTTGCCGCTGGCGCCCCGCACACCCGCCTGACGACTCTCCAGGGCCCTTGCGGCCATCGCTTCGGCAAAGGCGAGGTCGGCCGGCTGCTCCACCACCACCTTCAGCTCTTGGCAGGCGGCCAGAAGCTCGTCGCACGGCGGCATGTGCCGTTTTGGGGAGAGGGTGATCCAATCGAAGCGGCCGCTGAGGGGGTGCACGCCGCTGGTCTCCAGATGCAGGGCTGCCATGCCTGAAAGAGCCCCACAGAGGGGAGTGAGATCGTGCTGCAGGGGTTCGCCTCCGGTCACCACCACAAAACAGGCCCCTGCATCGAGGGCCAGCCTGGCCTGGCGGGCCAGATCCGCCACGCTCTGGCGAGGATGGTGGGCCTCGGGCCAGGAGTGCTTTGTGTCGCACCAAGGGCAGCCCACATCGCAGCCTGCCAGCCGCAGGAAAAAGGCACTGCGCCCACTGTGCAGTCCCTCCCCTTGGAGCGAGTGGAAGGTTTCCACCACGGGCAGGGTGCAGATGGGCGACTCGTCCAGAGGCGGCGACAGAGGTTGGGGGTGAGGTGGGAAGGGGGACATCCTTCCCTAACCCTATGGCTTGCCAGGGTTCGCTTCGGTGGGGCTCTTTGGGGCGGGCGGCAGAGCTGGGGTCGATTGAACGGCGGGAGAGGGAAGCCAGCGCTGGTATTGGGCATTCACCAGGCTTTCCGTTTGTGTCGGCCAGGACGCGGTGTAGCGATACAGCTGATGAATCGACCTGTTTTGGTCCGCGACCAAGGATCGATAGTTGCTGAGGGCGCTCTGCAGCTTCGCCAGGGCCTGCACCACGGTGGTGCCGGCGTCGTCGTGCCGACCAGCGGCGTAATCGGCCAGGGCGCTTTGCAGGGAAAGGCGCGATGCCTTCACATCGGCGCGAGCGGCATCCACCAGGATCTTGGAGGCCACAAAGGTGGCGTAGGCATCCTCCACTTGTTGGCTGATCTGCAACCGTGTGAGCTCTCCTTGGGCAATGCCCTGTTGAGCTTTGGCATCGGTGGCATTGGCTTCCGCATTGCGAATGCCACCATCAAACAGCTTCCAATCAAACGTCAAACCCACGAACGATCGATAGCCGGAGGTTCGGGTCAGGGTGCCGGGTAAGTTGTCTGTGAAGTCGCCCGAATTTTGATTTGAGGTGATGCGTTGCACCTGCCCAGAGAGGGCCAGCGCGGGCAGCACTTGAAGCCTGATGGCGCGGGCATCACTCATCAGCGCTTTCACCTCCAAAGCATTGGCCCGCAATTCCTCACGCAGCAGCAAGGCACGCTGAATCGAATCGCCGCGACTAAGAGACCAAAGGGGAATCAAATCGGGCTTCTCCGAGGGCAGGGCCAGCTTGCCAGGGGAGAGATTGATCAGATTGGCCAAGGCATTGGCCGCTTGGATGCTCTCCTTGTGGGCATTCACGCGCGAGATCAAAAGCGAAACAGCCTGGGCCTCAAACCGGCTGATTTCCCCTGCGGGCCGATTGGAACGGTGAGCATTGATATAGATGCTGATCGCTTGGTTGAAGAGTTCAATCGTATCTTTCTCCCGTTCCAGAGTCTCCTGAAGCGTGGTATAGGCTGTTTGGATGGCGAGGATCAATTCCCGCGTTGTGAAGGTGAGCTGGTTGCGCAGAGCCTGGGTGCGCGAAGACTGGGCAGATTGCCTGACACCGCGGGTTGCATCAAAGAACGACCAGGACAAATCGGCATAGGGGTTGGACTGAAATCCGTTGGAAAAACTAATCCTCTCGGACGCACTGCTGCCATCGGTCTTGGTTTTGATGCTGGTGGAGTTTGTTCCATAGCCCAACACGCCAGGGTTGGAGGTTTGGATGCTTAGGCTGGGCACCCATTCGCGAGTGATGGCCACGCCGCCCCACTCTGAGGCTTGGATTTTTGCCACCGTCTGGGTCAGCAGTGGGTTGGTGGCCACGCCCCTGGCAATTGCCTGACTGAGACTGATGCGTTCGGCCGCTTTCTGAAGCCCATCGCGATTGTCACGGTATTGCAGATAAATCAAATAGAGGTTCGAATCCTTTCTGATGGTGGAGAGAATATCTCGCATGTCTGTGGGCAGAGAAGGTGGGCTTTCCCACCCCTGGGCTTGAGCTGTCTGCCTTGGGCAGCAGGCCATTAGCAAGATCAAAACAATGTGAAGTTTGGAGAACTTGCCAAAAACTTTCCCCAACATTCCCCAGGGCACTGCCTTGCTACAAAAACGCGAATAAGCTACATCATGTGTGCCGCGCCACGTGCGTGCATGTCTCGATCTTCAGATGGCCATGGCCATCGGAGGGGTGTCATGGCTGGACGAGGGAACGGCGGCCGGCTCGACCAGCCGCTGTTGGGCCGCTTCGATCAGGCCCCGGAAGAGGGGGTGGGGCTTGCCTGGGCGGGAGAGAAATTCCGGATGGAACTGGCAGGCGGCGAAAAAGGGATGGTGGGGAAGCTCGATCAGCTCCACCAGGCGACCATCGGGGGAGGTGCCGCCGATGGCGTAACCCGATTCCAGGAACAACCCCCGGTAGGCATTGTTGAATTCGTAGCGGTGGCGGTGGCGCTCGTACACCACCTGCTCCCCGTAGAGGCTCTGGGCCAGGGTGCCGGGAGCCAGACGGCAGGGGTAGACCCCCAGGCGCATGGTGCCCCCCAGATCCACCACGTCCTGTTGCTCGGGCAGCAGGGCGATCACGGGGTGGGGGGACTCGGGATCGAGCTCGGCGCTGGTGGCGCCGCTTAGCCCCGCCTGGTTGCGAGCCCACTCGATCACGGCACATTGCATGCCTAAGCACAGGCCCAGGAAGGGCACCCGTTGTTCCCGGGCCCAGCGGATGGCCTCCACTTTTCCATCCACTCCCCGGTGGCCAAAGCCGCCAGGCACCACCACGGCGTCCATGCCCGCAAGGAGGGCCGCAGCACCCTGGCTCTCGATCTGTTCGGCACAGATCCAGTGCAGATCGAGGGAGGCATCCTGTTCCAGGCAGGCGTGGCGCAGGGCCTCCACAACCGACAGATAGGCGTCGTTGAGCTGCACATATTTGCCCACCAGGGCCACCTTCACAGCAGGTCCGGGATTGCGGAGCTTGCGCACAAGTTCCTCCCAGCGGACCATGTCGCTGGGGTGATCCACCAGGCCAAGCACATCGAGCACCTGGCGGCAAAGGCCCTCTTGCTCCAAGGCCAAGGGCACGGCGTAGATGCTGTCGGCATCGAGGGCCGGGATCACCGCTCGGGTGGGTACACCGCAAAAGCCGCCGATCTTGGCCTTGAGGTCGTCGCTGAAGGGCCGATCGCTGCGGCAGACGAGCACATCGGGCTGGATGCCGATCGAGCGGAGTTCCTTCACCGAGTGCTGGGTGGGCTTGGTTTTGAGTTCGCCCGAGGTGCCGATGTAGGGAAGCAGAGTGACGTGCACATAGGCCAGGTCTTGACGCCCCACATCGCCGCGAAATTCGCGGATGGCCTCCAAAAAGGGCAGCGACTCGATATCGCCCACGGTGCCTCCGATCTCCGTGATCACCACATCGGCCCCACTGTTGGCCGCCACACGGTGGATGCGCTCGCGGATCTCACCGGTGATGTGGGGAATCACCTGCACGGTGCCCCCCTCGTAGTCGCCGCGCCGTTCCTTGTTGATCACCGCCTGGTAAATGGAGCCGGTGGTCACGCTGTTGAGGCGTGACAGGGCCGTATCCGTGAAGCGCTCGTAGTGGCCAAGGTCGAGATCCGTTTCCGCCCCGTCCTGGGTGACAAAAACCTCGCCGTGTTGGTAGGGGCTCATCGTGCCCGGATCCACGTTCAAGTAAGGATCGAGCTTGAGGATCGAAACGTTGTAGCCACGGCTCTTGAGCAGTCGCCCCAAGCTGGCCGCCACGATTCCCTTGCCAATGCTGGAGACCACCCCGCCCGTCACGAAGACAAACTTCGTGCACAGGCTGCGGGCTGGGGCGGACATGGCTAGCACGGCTGATTGCTTAATTTACCTGGCCTGGCCGAAACCTTGGCCAACCTCAATCCAGGCTGCCCAGAAACTCCCGCATCCGCTGGCGCTGGCAGGGCTGCCGAAGTTTGAGCAGGGCTTGGGCTTCAATTTGGCGCACCCGCTCACGGGAGAGGTGGAGATCGGCACCAATCTCGGTGAGGGTGCGGGGATGGTCATCGTTCAGGCCGAAGCGCTCCCTGAGCACCTGGGCTTCCCTCTCGCTCAGCTCGGTCAGCAGCTCCTCCATGGCCTCGTGGAGGTGCTGGCGCATCAGGCTCTGCTCCGGCGAATGGTGCAGGTCTTCCACCAGCTCCATCAGCTCCGTGTCCTGATCTCCCCCCAGACTCCGATCCAGAGAGACTGGCTGAGGCAGCTGCTCCAGCGTTTGCCTGAGCACCGCCTCGCTTAGATCCGTTTCGGCAGCCAGTTCATGCCAATTGGCCTTGCGTCCCAAACGCTGCGCCAATTCCCGCTGGGCTTTGCGGATGCGGCTGAGCTTCTCGCTCACATGGGAGGGGAGCCGGATCAGGCGGCTCTGGCTGGCGATGGCCCGGGTGATGCCCTGGCGAATCCACCAGTAGGCAAAGGTGGAGAAGCGAAAGCCGCGGGTGGGGTCAAACCGCTCCACCCCCCGCTCCAGCCCCAAGGTGCCCTCCTGCACCAGATCGAGCAGCTCCACCCCCTGTTGCTGATATTTCTTGGCCACGGCCACCACCAGCCGCAAATTGGCTTGGATCATGCGCTCCTTGGCGCGACGCCCCTGGTGCAAGGTTTGGCGCAGGGCGGTTTCGCTCAAGCCACTGGATCTGGCCACCGCGGCCAGATCTGCCTGCGGCTTCTCCACCCCGGGGTGCTGCTCCAGAATTCGCTCCCGCTGCTGCACAAGCCGGGCCAGGGTGAGCTCCTCCTCTTCCGTGAGCATGGCCACCCGGCCGATGTCCCGGAGGTATTGACGGATGACATCGGTGGAGGAGGCGCTGGGCAACAGGCGGGAAGCAACCCTCTCACCCTGGCAAGAACTGGCGGTGAAAGTGGGATTCAGGGGATTTGTTTTGGGATCGGGACCCTTGCCTGCTCTTAGTCCTCCTCCTCCACCCAGGTGCTCGCCACGTGCAACTCCTGGAGCTGCTTGCTTGTGACGCCAGCCGGAGCCCGGGTGAGCAGGCAGCGGGCCTGTTGGGTTTTGGGGAAGGCGATCGTGTCGCGAATCGATTCCTCCCCAGCCAGCAGCATCACCATGCGATCGAGGCCGAAGGCGATGCCCCCGTGGGGCGGGGCCCCCAGATCCAGGGCTTCCATCAGGAAACCAAACTGAGCCTCCGCTTCCGCCAAAGGGAGGCCGATGGTTTGCAACACCTGGCGCTGCAGAGCGGAATCGTGAATGCGCAGCGAGCCGCCGCCCAGCTCCAGGCCATTGAGCACAAGGTCGTAAGCCTGCGCGCGGGCGGTGGGCAGGCGCTCGGCCCAGGCTGCCGGATCGTGGCCCAAATCATCGGCGTTGGGAGCGCAGAAGGGGTGGTGCAGGGCCTCGAGCCGGTTCTCGTCCTTGTTGAACTCGAACATCGGGAAGTCGACCACCCACAGGAAGTTCCAGATGTCGTTCTCGCGGTCGGGCGGCACCAGGCCCAGCTCTCGGGCCAGGAATTGGCGCACCCGGTCCAGGGCCTTGTTCACCGTGGCGGTCTCCCCAGCCCCGAAGAGCAGCAGGGTGCCCGGCTGGGCGCCGGTGCGCTCCAGCAGGTGGGCCTTCTGCTCTGGACTGAGGTTGTCCTTGATGGCGCCGATCGTGTCGATCTCGCCCCCCTCCCGCACCCGGATGAAGGCCAGCCCGCCGGCGCCCGCCGCCTGGGCCTCGCTGAACACATCCCCGCCGGGCTTGATGCGCACATTGCTGATGGCCTCGTTGCCGCCAGGCACCGCCAACACCTTCACGGCCCCGCCCGCCGCCACGGCCCCGCTGAACACTTTGAAGCCCATCCCCGCCACAATGTCGCTCACGGTCACCAGTTCCAGGCCGTAGCGGGTGTCTGGGCGGTCGGTGCCGTAGCGCTCCATGGCCTCCGCCCAGGTGAGCCTGGGGAAGGGCCGGCTCAGCTCCACACCCTTCACGGCCTTCCAGATGCCGCTGATCAACCGTTCGTTGAGGTCGAGGATCTGCTCCTGCTCCAGAAAACTCATTTCCATGTCCAGCTGGGTGAATTCCGGCTGGCGGTCGGCCCGCAGATCCTCATCGCGGAAACAACGGGCGATCTGGTAGTAACGCTCCAGACCGCCCACCATCAGCAGCTGCTTGAAGAGCTGGGGAGATTGGGGCAGGGCGAACCACTCGCCACCGCACACCCGGGAGGGGACCAGGTAGTCGCGGGCGCCTTCTGGGGTGGAGCGGGTGAGCACGGGTGTTTCCACCTCGATGAAGCCCTCGTTCTCCAAAAAGCCGCGGATGGCCTTCACGGTGTTATGTCGCAGGCGCAGGTTGCGGGCCATGCGCTCGCGGCGCAGATCCAGATAGCGGTGCTTGAGGCGCAGCTCCTCCCGCACCGACTCTTCATCGTGCACGGACACCGGGAAGGGCAAGGGAGCTCGCAGGGGATTGAGCACCGTGATGGTGGCGGCCAAGACCTCCACCTCTCCCGTGGCCAGGCGTGCGTTCACCGATTCAGCGGGCCTGGCCCGCACCTTGCCGCTCACCTGCAGCACGGTTTCGTTGCGCAGGTGTTCGGCCACGGCGAAGGCGCTGGCTCCCAGGTCTGGATCCACCGTCACCTGGACGGTGCCGCTGCGGTCGCGCAGATCGATGAAGATCACACCGCCGTGGTCGCGCCTCCGATCAACCCAGCCGCAAAGCTGGACGGTTTGCTCAATCGCCTCGGGGCGCAGATCGCCGCAGGAGTGGCTGCGCATGGGGGGGTGACTCCACGATCGAGGATAATCCCACGCGGCCTGCCGTCTCTTGGCTCCGCCAGGCCTGCAGCAGCTCCGCCACCGTGCGGCCGCAGCTGGGATGGAGCCACTGGGGAGCGATGTCCGCCAGGGGCACCAGCACAAAACCCCGCTCCTTCAGATGGGGGTGCGGCACCTGCAGCCTGGCGGTCTGGATCGTTTCCCCCCCGTAGAGCAGCAGATCCAGATCCAGGTGTCTGGGCCCCCAGCGCTGCCGGCGCACCCGGCCGAAACGCTCTTCCGTGGCCAGCAGCAGCTCCAGAAGTTCCTCAGGGTTGAGACGCGTCTCCAGAAGCGCGCAACCGTTGAGGTAGTCCGGCTGGGGCGGCCCCACCGGCGCCGTGCGATACCAAGGGGAGACCGCCTGCAGGCGCACCCCCTCAGCCCCATCAAGGGTTTCGAGGGCTGCCTGGAGCAAGCCCCTGGAATCCCCCAAGTTGCTGCCCAGGCCAATGGCCGCGGCCGCGGTGGCGCCCTCCCGTCCCTGCTGGCGAACCGTGGGCTCCATCAGTCGGTGGGGGCGTCACTGCCGCGGCCCCGCCGCAGGGTGACCGCCACCTGACCGCTAAAGCCAGGGATCGGTGGATGCAGCTTGGTGAGGGTGGTTTCCACCTGCCTCACCTCTGGCCAGGCCAGCACCCGCTCGCTGATGGCTGCGGCCAGCCGTTCGATGGTGCGGAATCGGGCCTGCTCCACCAGCTCTTGCACGGCCCTCGCCACGCTTCCGTAGTCGAGGCTGTCCTCGAGAGCATCGCTGCGGCCAGCGGCAGCCAATGGGAGCCAGAGGCAGAGATCCACCTCAAACCATTGGCCAAGCTGTTGCTCCTCCGCAAAAAAGCCGGTGTGGCCATAGGCCCGCAGTCCCCGGATGGTGAGGCGGTCGCTGTGGTCCGCGGGATCGGTCCCGCTGCCCATGGAATCAGCCACGGCGGTAGAAGGGCCGCTTCACGACGATGGCGGGCTGGGCCTGGCCCCGGATCTCCACCGCCAGCTCCGTGCCAGGTTTGGCCAGCGCGGCTGGCACATAGGCCAGGGCGATCGCTTCACCGAGGGTGGGCGACCAGCTGCCACTGGTCACCTCCCCCACCACGGCGCCCCCGTGGAGCACGGGATAGCCATGGCGGGCAATCGCCCGGCCGCCCAGTTTCAACCCCACCAGGCGCCGGCTGATGCCTTGAGCGGTTTGCTCCTCCAGGGCGCTCCGGCCGATGAACTCGGCGGGCATCTCCAGATGCACCAACCAGCCCAGAGAGGCCTCCAGGGGGGTGGTGCTGGCATCCATGTCGTTGCCGTAGAGGTGCATGGCCGCCTCCAGCCGCAGCGTGTCGCGGGCTCCCAGTCCGCAGGGAGTGACGCCAGCTGCCAGCAGCTGGTCCCACAGAGCCAGGCCGGTGTCTCGGGCGAGCAGCAGCTCAAAACCGTCCTCGCCCGTGTAGCCGGTGCGTGCCACAAACACAGGAGCGCCCTCCAGGCCCCTTTCCCGAAGGATGAACTCCCGATGGCCGAAACGGGGCAGCCCGGCCAGGCTCTCGCCCACCAGGGCCTCCAGACGGGCTGGGGCTTCCGGTCCTTGCAGGGCCAGCAGCACCCCATCGCCCTTGCGATCGCTGATGGTGATGCCTTGGGGCTCCAGTTGGCTGCGCAGCCAACGGGTGTCGCTCTCCGCGCAGGCGGCATTGATCACGATCAGCAGCTCCCGGCTGCCTCGGTCGTAGATGATCAGATCATCGCGGATGCCCCCGCTTTCATTGAGCAGCACGGTGTAACAGGCTTCCCCCGGACCGATGCGGTGCAGGTCGCTGGGCACCAAATGTTGCAAGGCATCTTTCACCCCCTCTCCCTGGAGGGTGAGCACACCCATGTGCGAGATGTCGAAGACGCCACAGCGTTCCCGAACGGCTGTGTGCTCATGCACCAGCCCCGCGAATTGCACCGCCATCTCCCAGCCCGCAAAGGGCACCATCCTTCCGCCGCTGCGTAGGGCTGCGGCATGGAGGGGGGTGTGCCTCAGGGCGTCGGCATCGGCCATGGCAATGGGGGGTGCAATCGAGCGGATCCTATGGATGGGGGCCGTGGGGGAGATGTTGGCTTCGCTTTAGAACTCCGAAGAAAGCCTGTGATTCGGATCTCTGCCCTCCTCAAAGGAGCCAACGGTGTCTAAGTTGAGCGGCCAATGTTCCTCGCTTCGGATGGGCAAGCGTCCCAACTGCCGTAGCTGCCGCCACTGCTCCCCGCCAAGGGGTGCAGATCTCGGATGGTGCCAGCTGCGCCAGTTGTCGATCCATCCTGATTTGGTCGGGGATCTTTGGTGTCATCACTGGACGGCCAGTCCGCCCCGGTTGCCCACAGTGGGAACGGGGGGACAGGAGGCGCTGGACGGGCAGAAGGCCTTGACCAGCCATCAGCTCACCCTCAGCGGCTTCCCCAACGATTTGTCCACACCTTGATTCTTCGCTGGCACTGGCACAGGCGGAGCTAGACCGGGAGGCAGCCAATCCTGTTTTGAAAATATGACAACTTCAATTGCCCCACCCCTTTTGGCAGCCTTCCTCACACCCACGGCTTGCCTTAGGGGTGTATGAAGAGTGATCAATCCATTTGCTGTCGAGGTCCCCTGAGTTGGTAAGCAGCCGTTCCACCCTCAATCCTATTGACCTTCTGGCCTCGCACCTGGAGTGCGAGCACATCACCCTGCCCACAGGCTCCCGGGTGTTTCAGCGTGGCTCCGCTGCCACGGCGATTTATGCCGTGAAACGGGGCATCGTGGAGCTGGTAGGAGAGAACGGTGAGAAGACCTGTTATCGACCCGGGGAGCTCTTCAGCTTTCAAGACATCGTTTGGCGGGAGAGCGCCCACAACAGCGATGCCTTGGCGCGCACACCGGTGGAGGTGCTGCGGCTGGAGAGATTGAGCTTCCTCAATCTGCTCCATCACCACCCCACCCTCGCCCTTCTCCTCATCGGTCAGCAGCACAATCGCCTTCGGGAGCAACGCTCTAGTGGCACCTGCGTCTATTAGCTGGCACTGAGCTCGTTTGGTTGGAGGAGCAGCAGCAGGCTGCGCACCACTTTGGCGGCGAACACTGCACTCACCCCTGTGGGGTCGAGCTGGGGGGCCAACTCCACCACGTCGGCCGCCACGAGCTGGTGGTGGCGCAGCTCGTCCACCAGCTCGGCGAAGTCGCCCCATTGAAATCCGCCCGGCTCCGGGGTGCCTGTGCCTGGCAGCACGGATGGGTCAAACCAATCCAGATCCACTGTGAGGTAGAGAGGTTTGCCGCGGTGGGGCCTCAGGGCTTCGACCATGCGGGGGCGGCCCACGAGCCGGCCGCTGCTGTGGAGCTCTGAAAATTCAGCTTGGGTGCCACTGCGAATCGCCATCTGCAGCAGGGTGCCGCTGGGGAGCACCTCGAGGCAGCGGCGCATGGCGCAGGCGTGGCTGTGGTGGGTGCCCAGCCATTCCTGGCGCAGATCGGCGTGGGCATCGAGCTGCACCAGCACCAGATCGGGATGGCGGGCGGCGACGGCCGCCACGGCGCCGCTGCTGATCGAATGCTCCCCGCCGAGCATCAGGGGGGCCAGCCCCAGCTCCAGCACGGCCTGCGTGGCGGCCTGCACAGCCGCCACCACCGGCTCTGGGGCGCCATAGGGGATGGCCAAGGCCCCCAGATCCGCGAAGGCCAGCTCCTCCAGATCGCTCTCCAGCTGGGGGCAGTAGGTTTCCAATCCGCTGCTCACCTCCCGGATCGCGGCCGGGCCAAAGCGGGCCCCTGGCCGGAAGGAGGTGGTGCCGTCATAGGGCACACCAAAGAGGGCCACCTGGCAGCCTTCTGGATCGCGCTGGCTGCCCATGTAAATCGCGCCCTCCTGGTCGAAAAGGCCTGGGGTGAAGGGGCTCATGGGCGGGAGAGTTCGCGGGTGATGAAGGCGGGCATGGCAGCAAAGGCGCCCTCCTGCCAGCGGGGGCTCCAAATCTGACAGCCATCGGCCACAGCCTCGGCCCGTCCGGGCTGGGGTTGGCGGTAGTGGGGGCTGTCTGTGGCGGCGAAGGTCCAGCTCCACCAGCCGCTGGGGTACATCGGCACCCAGCCATAGAGCGGATCAGCATGGCCAAACACCTGGCGCAGCAGTCGCACGGTGTCGAGATGCACCTGGCGGAAGGCCTCGGGCGATTCGCTTTGGGTGGCAAACACACCGCCCGGACGCAGCAAGCGCCGGCACTGCTCGAAGAACGCCCGGTTGAAGAGCCCCTCCGCTGGCCCGGCCGGGTCGGACCCATCGACAATCACCACGTCATAGCTGGCGTCGGCGGCGGCCCCCGCCCAGGCAATGCCATCCCCCACGGTGAGATGCAGGCGGGGGTCGCTCCAGCACCCCCCTCCGATGGTGGGCAGATGTTGCTGGCTCCACTCCACCACCAGGCCGTCGATCTCCACCAGGTCGAGATGGCGCACCTCCTGGTGGCGCAGACACTCCCGGGCAGTGCCGCCATCGCCGCCGCCGATCACCAGAATCCGCTCGATCCGCTCGGCACCGCAGAGGGCCGGGTGCACCAGAGGCTCGTGGTAGTGCCGCTCCTGGTGTTCGGCGGTCATCCAGCAGCCGTCGAGCAGCAGGCCCCTGCCATAGCGCTCGCTCTCGATGATCGTCACCCGTTGGAAAGGGCTCTGCTCCTCGTGCAGCACCCGTCCCGCCAGGCCATAGCGGACGCCTTGGTGGATCTCGTCAATCCAGCCCTCCTGCGCCAGGGTGCTGTCGGGAGCGGGGGCGGGGGGCATGGGCGGCAGGACATCCGCCTCCAGAGCTAGTCCGTCATCGGTCCCCTGTCATCCCTCTGGTCATGCCCCACGCTGGTGCCATGGCCGAAGATCTGCCCCTCACCCCGCGCCCTGGCAGCGAGCTGCTGATCCCAGCGGAGGAGTTGCGCTGGCGCTTCTCCCGTTCCGGTGGACCCGGCGGCCAGGCGGTGAACACCACCGATTCGCGGGTGGAGCTGGTGTTTGATCTGCAGGGCTCCCAGGCGCTGCCGCCGCCCCTGAAAGCCCGGGCGCTGGCGCGGCTGGCTGAGCGCCTGGTGGATGGGGCCCTGGTGGTGGTGGCCAGCGAACACCGCAGCCAATGGCGCAATCGCCAGGCGGCTCGCAGGCGGCTGCAGGCGCTGCTGGAGGAGGCGTTGCGGCCACCACCGCCCCCCCGGCGGCCCACCCGGCCCGGCCGGGGCGCGGTGGAGCGGCGCCTGGAGGCCAAGCGGCGCCGCGCCTCGATCAAGAGTCGGCGGCGTGATCGCCCCCAGTTGTGATTGTCCTCAGCTTGGATCGGGCGCTTCCACATGGGAGCAGAGAGCCAGGCTGATGCGCACAACGTCATGGCCGGCGCATGGAGCCTTCAAGCAAGGTTGGAGGGTAGGCCCCAGGTGCTTTGCCTGCATTAATCGAGAATAGTGTATGGAGGTTTTTTATTTCAATTGGTCAATTAACCTCCCAGGTTGAGGGGTTGGATACTGAGAACCAGGGCCAGATGGCAAATGTAAAGGTCCGGCGGGGCAATTGACAATGATGATAGGGAAAGGAGGCGGAGGCGGCAGTTGCATGCCGCCCACGCAGGAACTCAAGTCGGCTTCGGATAGTGGACGGGATGAAAAGTTGGTCATGAGATTAATGATTGAGGTTCAATGGTTGGGCTTCAAATTCTCTCTTCAAGGCGTCCAAAATTTGTTGGGCTGAACCCAAGCAAAGCTGCGGAAATGGGCCAGGACTTGGATGGGGGGCTGGGAGGATCCCTCCCACGACAGCGCAGAGTTCAGAGGTGGAAAGTTCAGACATTTTTAGTTGAGGTGAACGAAGCATTGGATTGGGGTCATAGGGTGCAATTAGTGATCTGTATGACTGGAGCCATGGGGGGAGCCATGCATTGACATGAGGCGGTTGCAGTGGCGCTTCCCGGATTGGCGGTGCTGGCTTGGCTGGGTGAGCTGAAGAAAGAGGTGTAGATGATGTTGGCTGTCACTCCTGATGCGGTTCCCGCCAAAAACGAACCAAGAAAATATAGAGCAGGAGCAATGCCTCCTGCTACATCCTGAAGATCCTCCAGCGAAAGCTCCATCGGTTCCGATTGGCTGTTGGCGTGAAGATTCGAATTGCTATGATCCAGCTCTATTGAAGACATTTCGGCAGAAGAGTGATACGACGCAGGCAAAGCTATTGCTTGTGTTTTGTTGGTATTGTGACCGCTCTCTCCGCTGTTTGTGAGCTTGCTCACAAACAGCGTTCTGTTACGCGCTAGGGAGGCACTGGCCAACACACCCATGAAAGACCAAAAACCCCCAACTGTTCCATCTGAGCCTTTTACTGCGCTCTGACAGGCGATCCAGCCACAAACAAC
>Ga0315899_10001972_pt1 | contig 23049 bp, 21 predicted proteins | sample LakEriMetagenome_2_FD_203518 | JGI IMG/M metagenome (GOLD analysis project Ga0315899, IMG submission 203518) | Freshwater fungal communities from buoy surface, Lake Erie, Ohio, United States - Buoy 4 MA112 | ecosystem: Environmental > Aquatic > Freshwater > Lake | place: USA: Lake Erie, Ohio... | reverse complement strand
CTCTTCAGATGGCAGGCGAGGGGTTTTAGCCGGGGGTAAATTCCGAGTTTTTGGTTCCCCATACACCCCCTATGTTGGACCCGGATCCCAAAACTCGGGATTTAGCCCCGCCTAAAACGCATCGCCCTGCTGGATAGACCACAACCCATGTTTACGAAAATTAAATAAAGACATTGGGCGCTACGCTCTTGGACCAGGCACACACTCGTAACCGAACCCCGTGAACTGACAAGAGTCGGGAGCATAGCAGGGGCTGTTGCAGGCTCCGCAGTGCTGAGTCGTCAGAAGGTTGATGCATACGCCCGTACCGCACATATCGGAGAAGGGGGGCAGACACGTTCCGCAGTCCAGCCCGGTGGCGTAGAGTTCCCCGCAGTCGCAGGTGAACGGCTGATCTCTATCCGGCGTACGACTGCACATGCCGCCGTGACAAGGGTTGTTGGCACACGGGTCAGGCGCACAGGCGTAGACTCCGGCGCCCGAGTTAAATAGACACGCCTCGTTAACCCCACACGTCACTCCACATCCACCGCAGTTCGTGTCGAGGCTGAGTTGGGTACAAGGCATTTCGCCGCAAGAAGGCGACCCATGGGGAGCGACGCATTCCGAGCAGTTGACGCCGCTGTAGCCAATTTGTAGTGCTTGAGTACAATCGCACGTGTACCACGTATCGTTTCCGGTGCAGAGTCCTCCGTTTTGGCATTGCTCGTAAATACACTGGTTCATGATCTCACAGTCGACGCCTGTATAATAGGGCCGGCACACACACGAGTAGTTGACCAAGGGAGCAGGGCCAAGGTAGTCTCCAGAGAGACACGTTTTGCCGCTCGGACACGGGTTTTGAGGCAGGCAGTAGTCAGTGAAGTGCTGACACTGGGGCCCCGAGTAGCCGCCTCCGCAAACGCAGCTATAGCCAGCCACGAGGTCGACGCAGTTTGCGTGCAGCGGACAGGGTTCCGAGGCGCACTCGTTGATGTTGTTCTGACACGTGTGCCCGGAAAACCCCTCCGGGCAAATACAGCTGTATCCGTTGTACCCGTCCGTGCAGTTGCCTCCGTTTTGGCAGGGATAGGAAGCGCATTCGTCTATGTTAGTGCGGCAGTCGGCGCCGGTCCAACCGTCGTCGCAGTTGCAGTGAAACCCGCCATACGTGTTCACGCAAGTTCCGTTGTTACACCGACTCGGTATGAGGGCGCATTCGTTGATGTCGTTGTCGCAAAGGGTGCCGTTAAACCCCGACGAGCACTCGCATTGGTAACCATTTAGAAGATCGATGCACGTGGCGTTGTTCGCGCACGGGGCGTAGCTGCATTTGTTGATGTTGATCTGACAGTTCGCGCCCTGTGTACCGGCGGGACAGAGGCAGGCGTAGGTCGAGTTCACGAAATTGGTAAAGCAAGTGCTATTGTAGCGGCAAGGGGAGGACTCGCACGGGCCCCCGTAGTGCTCCTGCTGCAAACACAGGAGACTCTTTCTAGCCGTGCAATTGGCTGCTCCCGCGCGACTCCAGCTCTCATTAAACGCCACGTCCACTCCGTAAACGGCCTGTCCGGAGGTTGACCCGGACCAGTTCCCGCACGAAAGACCCGCCTCGCCCACCCAGAACTGGGCGGATGTGGCGTTTTCCGCGAGACTCCCGTTCAATGAGCCGAGAATCTCGAGCGGTGGCCATCCGCGCGACAGCAGGTTTCTCCCGTGTGTGATGTACTGGTAGTCGCTCAGGTTGAAAAGCGCGAGTCTCTCGGGAGTTCCATCGGTGAGCCAGGCGCGAAAGACTTTATTTCGGTAGGCAGCGGGCGCGGCCATCTGGCATTTTCTGTCAGCGCCAGCGAGCCCGCCGATTTGAGACGCGTCGTAAGACTCGGGGGTCAAAAACACCAGCATTTTGTCTCTGTCGAGAGAGCAGTCCGGTCCTCGAAACCGTGGCTGGCACGAGCATTTGCCGTCCACGCACACGCGCGTGGAACTCGGGCACTGGTCGGCGTCGCAGGGTGTGCACTCTCCAGCGGCTGAGGCGGCGAAGATTCCGGTAATCAGCAGAAGCAGAGCTCTTTGCATGAACAAAAGACTTGAACGGAATTACAAGTATTCATATAGACACATCGAAACAGAACACATCAGAGTCTCAGAGTTTCGCGTCTCCGGAGCAGGATTCCCAGTTGGGTATAGTGCCTCATAAATATTGTTTCCCAGCATAAGACCATTCCGTGCAAGTCTCTTGTGTATTCATATAGACATATCGAAACAGAACACATCAGAGTCTCAGAGTTTCGCGTCTCCGGAGCAGGAGTCCCAGTCGGGTATAGTGCCGCATAAATATTATTGTTTCCCAGCAGAAGACCATTCCGCCAGTGTCCCCGTCTTTTAAAACACATGTGTTATGAAGGTCCTGACCGCTTTCTCTTGTAAATCCTTTTAGAGTTGATTGGAAATGTACTTGTCCAAATCACGAGACCGGGAGAAGAAGCCGCCTCCAGCAATAGGGGCTCACGCCCGGATCGAGTCAGTTGCCTTCGGGCTGCTGTCGAGCCAGGATGTGATCGATCTCTCGGTCGTGCAAATTGACACGGAAAAGCTGTACAACTATAACAAGTTGCCAGCGGAAAACGGGTTGTTGGATACCCGGATGGGCCCGTGGCGCCAGAACGGTGGTCACTGGCATGCATGTGTCACGTGCAACCAAACCAGTCTCTGCCCTGGGCACATGGGACATATTCTGCTTGCCGAGAGCTTGCTCCACCCCAGATACGCCAGGCTGTGCATGCAAATCATCCAGTCTGAGTGCTCGAGCTGCGGCGAGCTCCTACTCAACGCCTTTGAGCACCAAGCTGCAATGAGCATCGAGTCCTCCGAAGAGAGAAGAGCTTACGTGCTCCAGAAGGCCGCCGCAAAGACGACGTGTCCCGCAAAACTGAAGGGCGACGCGAAGAGAGAAGCTGAACTCCGAGCAGAGAAAGAAAACAGTGGAATCGAGCTTTACTGTGGCCACGAAGTGGCAAAATACGCTCTGAACGAAGAGGTATGCGCGTCTCCTCCGTGTTCTCTTGTGTTCTGGTGTCCGACCCTTTTTTATGGACTCTTCATCATCAGGTACAGATCTGTCGCGTCGCTGGGAAAACGACCGAAAGCAAACTTTCCGCCCACAACGCGGCGACACTCGCCGCTGAGATTTGCCGGAAGCACTACGCGCTGCTGGGACTGAGTCCCGACTCCGAATTGCGTGCTTTCGAGATGGGATGCGTGCCGGTGTTGCCAGCACCGCTGCGACCGGCGATGGTTTTCGGGACGGGCGAGAGTCTACACGATCTCACGTTTCTTTACCGAGAAATTGTCCGTGCGAACGCGAATCTGGCCGCGAGGCTTAATTCCCATTACACCGTCACCATAGACAGCCGAAAGACGCTGTACGGCTACATTGCGCAGCTGTTTGGGTGTACGTTTAAAGGCCTACCGGTCGCGACCCACCGTGGTGGCCGCCCTTACAAAGGAATCCCTGAAATCCTGGAAGGCAAACAGGGACGTTTTCGGAGCAACCTAATGGGCAAGCGAGTCAACTTTTCCGCTCGCAGCGTGATTTCTGGCAGCATGTTCGTCAGACTGCACGAAATCGGACTACCGCTCGCTATGTGCATGAACCTCAGTGTCGGTGTCCGCGTCACGCGGCTCAATATCGACCACCTTCGGCGGTGCGTGAAAAACGGACCCAACAAACACCCCGGCGCGAACGCGGTCGTGGATGCCGAAGGGCGGGAGGTGCACCTAAAAGGCCACTTGAATGAAGAAAACCAGGTGCAAATCGGGTGCGTGGTCTACCGTCACCTAGTCAACGGTGACTTCGTTCTCGTCAACCGCCAGCCCTCGCTCCACAAGCACAGTCTCATGTGTCACGAGGTGGTTGTGGTTCCGCACAACACGATCGTGCTGAACTTCTCGGCGACCGGCCCGTACAACGCCGACTTTGATGGCGACGAGATGACAATCTATGTGCCGCAAAGTGTGCAGGCGATCGCGGAGGCCAGCTCGCTTATGCACGTGCGAGAAAATATCGTATCGGCCGCGCGAAACAGACCCGTCATGGCCCTCAAGCAGGACATGACTCGGTTTGTGTGGTGGCTTACGCGACGAGATGTGTTTTTCACGAAAGAGCAGATGATGCAGATCGCCTGCCATCTGGAGGAGTATGAGAAGGATGTCGACCTGGATCGATTCAAAATCGATCTGCTGCGCTCGCTTCCCGTCCCGGCTATCCTCAAGCCAGAGGCGCTCTGGACCGGAAAGCAGGCCTTTTCTCTCGTTCTTCCGGAGAAGATGGCGTACGACGGTCACAACGTCGAGTACGCCAAACCCGACTCGGCGGCCGAGCAGCTCTACTTCGAAGAGAAAGCGAGCGACTCGACCGTCGTGATCCGTGGCGGAGAGTTGATTCGCGGGAGACTGTGCTCGAAACTCACTGGAACCGCCCCGCGTTCACTCGTCGATTGCCTGTACATCAACCACTCCCCGGCAAAAGCCCAGTACTTCATCAATGCGGTGCAGGGCGGGTTTCAACACCTACTGGAATTGTGTTCGTTCAGCATCGGTCTCACGGACCTCGGCATGGGCCACGATTTGGCGCGCGTCCACCAGTCCCTCGATGAAAAGGTGGCAGTCGTCGAAGTGTCCAACGCCAGTGTGGTGGTCGACGAGAAATTGTCGGCAGTCATGGACACGATCCAAAAGGATCTGGCGAAACTCGTGTCGCCAAACAGTCGCTTGAGGGAGATGATCGTCTCCGGAGCCAAGGGTTCCTGGTCGGATGCCGTCAACATGATGGTCGGCGTCGGCCAGTGCCGGATGTTTGGCAAGCCTATGCAGGACTATTTACCGGGTCGCTCCCTGGCTTACTTCAAGCCCGGGAATCGCAAAGCCGCCGCGCGTGGGTTTGTGGCCAATTCATACCTCAAAGGCCTGCTTCCGGACGAGTATTACTTCAACTTGCAAGCGAACCGGCAAATGCAAACCATCGTGAAGGCCGACACCGGAAAGTCCGGCTACGCCGCGAGGCGCGCACAGGCCGCTTTGCAAGATCTCCTCATCGGCGCTATCGACTCCGTCCTCGAAGGAGAGCGGACAATTCAGTTCGCCTATGGTGAAGATGGCATGAACGGCATGTACACCCGCAAGCAATCGCTCGACGGGTTTTTGTCGTTAGATCAGAAAGAATTCGACTCCAAATTCAAGTACCGCGCGGGGGATCTCAAAGAATTCGATCGTCCCCGACTCAAACTCGCAGAAGACGTGGACCTGGATCAGGACCTTATCAGAGAATGGATAAAGGAAAACGTCGCCGAACACAAGTATCTCGATGCACATCGCGCGAATCTGTCCAAGCTCGTGGTTGGTCTCTGTGATCAAACCGGAGAATCCGGTTCCGTCAATTCCGCTGTGAGCGTGGTCGACTTCGATGCGCTCATTGCGGAGGCCCAAGCGGCGAGTGTCGTCGAATCCGCCATAAAAGCCGACCTGCCGGTGCCCCTCTCGGTCATTGTCGCCAGAACGCTGTCGGCTATAGAGACAGGAGTTTTCCCGGGTGTGGACAAGAGCGTGGAGGAGGAGTGGAAGCGCGTACCAAAGACGGACTCGTTCTTGGCTCTGCTGTGGTGCAAGCTGGCGCCGCAGCGAGTCATTCACGAGTACAAGCTGACGCGCGGCGAGTTTGAAAAACTCGTACGACGAGTTTGCGAGCTGTTTCTAAAGAGACGCGCGGAAGCCGGAGAAAGCGTGGGCTGCCAAGCGGCTCAGTTTATCTCCGAAGTGCTGACACAGATGACCCTGAACACAAAACACTCTGCCGGTACCGGTTTGGATCGGTTCATCGATCTGACGTACGTCCGAGACAAGGTGTCGGATCTTCGAACGACGGTGCCATTACTGGCCAAGACACAGGAAGAGGCGCAAAAGATAGCATCCGGGCTGGCTGAGCTGCGAGTGCAAGACGTGTGTGAGCTGGCGATTGTACGCGACCGAGCGACTGATCGTCCGTCTCTGCGCATTCTGTACAAACGCGATGTGATGAAATCGAGAAACGTCTCAGTGGATTTTATCAAGTCGTTTTTCGAGGAAGTTCACACCGAGTGGGTCGAAAAGAAGAAAGGCCCGCCCGTCGGCTCCAGACTTCTGTATTCGTCTGACTCGAAAACCGGAGACGGTTATCTGACTCTCAAAGGGTACGAAAAGGAGGAGGACGACGCAGCTCTCAAGTATCTCCTCCAGCTGGGTTCGTTTGTGGTTCGCAAAAAGAGACCCGGTGGAGTGGCCGGCATTTCGCGTTGCGTGGTACAACAGCGCACGCGCTGTGTCCGGGACGAGAAGACCAGTCAGATAAGCGAAACTTCCGAGTGGGTGGCGCTCTGTGAAGGCACCAACCTAAAGGGCGTGTTTGCCCACACCGGCGTTGACTTCCAGCGCGTTGTCACCAGCAGTGTGATGGAGACGTACCGCGTCCTCGGTATCGAGGCGGCGCGACGTGTTATCGTCAACGAGTTTCGAGCCTGCAACGAGGATCTGGCCACAGTGGATGTGCGTCATTTCATGACTTTTGCAGAGCGCATGACCTGGCATGGTTATCCCCAGCCGTTGCACGCCGCGGAGCTGAGCCGGGAGTCGACGGGCACCCTCAAGCGCGCTGCTTTTGAGCGCTCTTCCAAGGTGCTCCAGACAGCGGCCCTGGAGTCCCAGGTCGATACGCTGGATTCGATCCCCTCTCAGCTTGCCGTCGGTGCTAAACTTCGGTTCGGCACTGGCGCGGTGGACGCCCTGCTTGATGAGAAGGCCCTCGACCAGTACTCGCGAGACGAACAGTTCGACGCCGAGGCGGCATATGCTCAGGTCATGTCCCAGCAGTACACCTGGGAGCCGGAGCAGCCGCCCGAGTACTACACTCCCGAGCCCGCTGCTATCTTCCTGGAAGAGGGCAGCTTCTCTCCGGCCCATTACTCGGAAGCAACGTCGCCAGCTCGAGAAGAGGACTCCTCTCCTCAGTACCAGCCGCCGTCATCTCCCCAAACCCTGATGGCCGCCCGCAAAGCAAAGGCAAAAGCGTCAAACCCGTATGCCGCCGCGTATCCAGACTATAAGGAGCCCGCGCCCGCTCCCTCTGCCGCTGATCAAAAAGAGAACTGGTGGCAAGCGGACATGCATGGAAGTAGTGGATACTACGAAGAGCCGTACTCTCCGAGTGCGCCCAGCGTGGCAAGCAATGCCTACTCACCCAGCGCCCCCGCTGTGACTGCCTCACGCGCTTCGAGTGTGAGTGAGCTGGTGGACTTGTTACCAGCGGCCGCGGGCGTCTCGGCTTCCTACCGGCCCTCGTCCGCGCTCTTCGCGGACGACGACGTCGAGATGGATCCCGGAGTTCAGATGGCTTTGGAGCGTTCTAAGACATCTGAGCAAAAGGCGAACGAAGCGCGGCACAAGGAGCAGCACAAGATTTACAAAGAGACGGGAATCGACGCGCTTTATTGCCACGAGCACGGGCAGTGGCTGAAGCCGACAGACAGATGCGAGTCCTGTGTGAAAAGGAGACTCAAGAGCTTCGCAGATGAGCTTGAGAAAAAGCCCGATAAGTAACAGCAACGAGTAGCTTTCCTGGTTTTCTGTTGAAACAAACACACCGTTTTCTGCACTCGTTCTTAGCGCCGTCCACACCAAAAGGGTATAGTCTCTGACAAAAATAAGATCCCTGTCCCTGTCCACTGTTCCAGGCACAGAGACAGTAAACGAGGTGGTATATGTGTTCGTCCCCAGTGTGTGAGTACAGGAACACCCGTTGACAGTTCGCATGCCGAAGCTCAGCAAAGACAAGCGCAAGGCCAGGGAGATGTACCCAAAGCGGCGCAAGCGCCAAAAGGTCGATCCGCCGCCTCCGACTGCCCTTCCTCCCCCGGAGGCATTGACCGCCCCGGTTCAGTTGAGCCAGGAGGCGGAGGACGAGGCCAAAGCGCTGGGACTTTACGCGGCCGTTTCGCGCATTCCCGGTGCCGGGACCGGGCTGTTTACCAGCCGGTCCATCGCAAAGGGAGCCCGTGTCATCGAGTACAAAGGAGAGGTGCTGACCAAAACTCAGTATCAGGAGCGCTATCCGGACGAGAAGAAACCGCCGCAGTACATGGCTGCCACTCAGCGCGGCTACGTTGACGCGGCGAACCCGGCACTCTCAAACTACGCGCGGTTCGCAAACGGATCTCACGTCACTCTTCGCAGCGGACGCCACAAAAAAGTCGCGACTGTTAACACGGAGCTCCTGGGCTCCGGTTGGATTGTCTCGATGATGGCGATCCCCGAGAACGGGGAGCTCATCTACGACTACGGCAAAGACTTCACCATCCTCGTGTAGACCCTCGTCGCGACTGAATAAAAAAGCGACTCGGCCCTTTGTTTCTATGATTACACAGCTCTTGTTGAGAGGGGTCTCTTCGTTTGTTAGGCAATGTCAAAGATCGACACGCCCTCCTCCGCGAGCGTCCGCGGAAGAGGCCAAGGTCAAGAACAAGCTGATTCTTGAGCGCAAGACTTTTCCGTAATCAGGTTTTAATGAAACACAAACAGCAAGTGCTTATCAGAGATCCTAACATCACACGCGGGAGCTATTCGGCTCTTCAGCCGCGAGACGGCAGCACCCTGTGTGAGGAGGGGGGGGGGTGGGTGAGCAGTGGATTTTGTGTTTCAGCAAGCGGTTCGCGCAATCTCATTTTTTCTTTCTCGATTCTCTCTCTCTAGTATGGGAGCACTGCTAGCGTTCCCCGAAAAGAACGATCGTAAACCGAGAATCGTCTCGGTGGCGGAAAAGCGTCCGGAATCATCTGTCTCGGGCGCGTCAAACAGCGAGTCTTCAAGATCCGTCTCCGGGATTGAGTATTCGAATAGCAGTTTTCCGCGAGTGAACGAAGCCTCGACGAGCCGCGCTCCCGCTCGATCCTGTTAGCGCTCTTCCCGTCATCTAACTTTTACTTGGGGTGTCACACAACTGTACTTCTTCCTTGCTCGGAAAGCATCCCATTTTTGAGTGTGTGTAGTCTCTGCCAGAATCTGACTCTCGTTGCTTTGGTGGACGCAGATGGCCCTCTACAGCGCAGTATCGGTAACTGCGTCGATCCAATCCAAACCGACTCGCGGGTGTGCTTGGACTGTCGAGGGCTGGGCTGCTCGCGTCATTTGTGCCCGTGTTTTTGGGTCGAACAACACGCCTGGCTCTGCCTTTCGCGTCTCCTGGCTCGCTTCCGCTTTACTTCGAAGTAAAGCAAGGACTGTTCAGCATCCGCATCTTTGCTCTAAGTTCTTCCCGGCACTGTACTCAGATCATGAATATTTTCTTTTTGGAGTACGGGTGGGACGTCTGTGCGATCGCAGCGGCCTACGGCGACAAACACGTCGTCAAGATCATTCTGGAGCTCGCGCAAATGCTGTACTGTGCTCATCACGGGCTGAACAAGGACGAGTCATGGCAAAGCAAAGCACCCGATGGGGGGTAAGCACACACACACACACAGGCGTCCCACATGAACACGGCGCATTTACTCATCAGCTCCACCCGCTTGTGACTAGCTACAAAAAGTACGCGTTCAACCACCCGATGAGCAAGTGGGTTCGCGCCTCGCGCTCAAACTACGACTTTAGCACGCGCCTTGCCAAAGAGGTATGACATACACGCGCGAGCTTGCCGGGCATTCTTTGCTCACCTCCTTTTGCCAGCTCTGTAATCAGTACACTAAGCGTTACTCCAAGAAGCACGGTACGGAAAAGCACGTAGACTGGCTCCGGGAAAACTGCCCTTTCCCTCAAACCGACGCCGTGGAAACGCCAAGCACGCCGCCGTTGGTCATGGAGGAGTACTGTAAGATCGACGATGCTGATCACGTCCGCTGCTATCGGCTGTACTACATTCTCGACAAGAGGTCGATCGCTGTCTACCACAAGGGCGTGGATGCCCCAAACTGGCTAACGAAGGAAAAGGAATGGAAGTCCCTCGGCTCCGAACAGCGGTGCGAAATTACCGCCCAGAGAGAGCGGGTCTTGGAGAAAAAGGCCAAAAAAAGGCCGCCGCGGAAGCCCGCAAACAGAAAAAGGAGGCAGAGCGCGAGAAGACCAAATTGGGCAAGAAAAACAAGCGCGAGTCGAACCAAACCGACTCCAGCTCCGCCATTGTCTCTGTTACGAAACAGGCCAAACCCAAACGCAGCTCAGACGGTGCCGCCATCAAGCGTCTGAAAGTCGAGTCCTAGTCATACACCAGTCAATCGCTCTCGCTGCACTCGGCCGACATAAATTGCTCATTTCTGTCCGCGTGACTGACTGACACACGCCCTTCCGCCACCGTCCCTGACTCAGATGAACTGGGCGAGGGTGTGCCACGCGGCGTTGGTTTTTCGGTTCGTCTACGGCGTCGGAGTTGCCTGCGCTTATGCGCTTTTCGTTAATCACACTTCCCCTTATTGGGCGGTGTCTGTTGGCGCAGCCGTGGCCCTGGTGGTGTTCAGTTCACGCGCTCTGTGGGTGTTGTGCTCCGCGGATGTGGGCATTCATCTAAATCCAGTGGTGGTTGTTGTCATGCTAAAACGTTGCGATCTGAACGCGGATCTCCGGTGCTCGCATACAGCGATCCTGCTGGTACTCAGCGTCATCATACTGGTTTCCCAGAAACTCTCGAGCGCACAGCCTACGAGAATGCACCAAAACAATCGACCTCCCGCTATTGCCAGAGTACTAGTTCGTCCCGTTGCTCGCGCAATAGAGACCAAGTCAAGGAGATCTGATTAGAAGCAAGGGTTTTCGATTGAACAACTAGCTTCAGCAAACCCTTCCGCGATGAGTCCGACAGGCCGATGCGCGACGCTCGTTGGAGGCGGCGACGGAGTCTCGGGCACAGGAGGACTCTTCTTCTACGGGATCAACCAGCGTATGCCTGTATTGTTCATTTACGATAACGAAGACGCCAGACAACACGCGTTAGAACAACGCAACTATTTGCTTTCGTTTCCACCTCTCTCTGACCCTGCGTCCTTCAAGTACGTCCTGAAGTTCCCGATTGAGGGCGGCAAAAACTGGACCACGGTGACCTTCTCTCCGATCGCACCAAGATGAAGACTCTGGGTGATTTTGTGCAACACCAGTGCCGTGCGATCGAGAACATGCTCGTTGCTATGGGCTGCGAGGAGGGCGCTTCCGATGAGGCGATCAATGCGCCGAAGAAGAAGGCCGTGTTCTCTAACAAGGCCCGAAGCAAATAGAAGACTCTGCTGCTCCTTGTCTTTCACGTGTTTTGCTTTCGGAGTGTATCTCTTCCAGCTGCTGCCATCTGAATCTTTGATTGTCTTCGACAGATGGCCGAAGTTTTTTTGCCCCCCAGTGCCTTTATTGCGGTGGATGACACAGGGAAGGCTATACCTGTCAAGCTGGTCCAAGTGGGCGCCAGTTACGGCCCGGTGAACGGTTTGCAGGCGATGGTGACGATACTGTTACTCGACAAAAACAAATGCGTGCACGTGGAAGGTCCTGACGCGGGCAAGCTCGTCCAGGTTTACTATCCGACAGCGAAGTTCGATGCCACAGACGGCGTGCTAGAGTTGCATTCAAAGGATCCGCAAGCTCACCCTCCGATCCGCTTCGTCAGCGGAAGCATGGGGTTTACTGCCATGAGACGGCTGTACGCAATCCAGATCGCCAGCGCCACTCCGTCGCCGCCGGCAAAGGCGGTCTCTGACGACAACAAAAAAAACGAACAAACTTAGATCTTTTGCTGTCACTTTTCGACGCGTATAGTCCGACTTTGATTTCGATCTGCGATTGACTCACTCTTTCTTCGCCCTCGCGACTAAATGCGCATGACGTGCAGATGGCATTTATTTTGCCCCTATTGAACGCGGCTCTTCTGGAAGCCTGGAAGTCTCTTCACTGGGTACAGTATATGGTGGTCATGGTGGCCAGCGGCAACGACCTGACGCGCCTCGGGACAGGCCGAATTTCGGTGATGGACGCCCGGCTCGGGCTGCGCCGCGCGGTGTGCTCGGATCCCGACCTGCTTTCCGATGTTCTAGCGGAGGCGTCCGACGAAGATACGCGCGTGCTCAAGTTGCGAATGCCATACGCCGCCCTCCCGCGAGAACTGGGGCTGGCGCTACTGGAGAGTCCGGGCGCGGTTCTCGCGGTTCTAAGACGCGAACTCGTGTCTCTGGCCAAGGATTTATGCGGAAACGCCTGTAACGTGACGCGGGCTTTCCTCGAAGTAGAGACGCTACCCATCGTGGAACGCTTCAAAGCACTGCGCGACTACATCCATTTCCACTCCAAAATTGGCACACTGGTCGCCATCCGGTGCTTGATTGTGACCACACGGGTCATTCACACCTTCGAACGCCAGGCCTCGTGCCATAGCTGTCGGGCCGCTTTTGTTGTGGTGGCCAACACGGCTAAGGACAAGCGCGCGTTATGCCCCTCTTGTGGAGAAGACAAGAACTGCTGGGTGGACACCGTATCCAGGCACATCACACGACGGGAACTCTTCGTGGAGGAGATGCCGGAGGAGGTGTACCGAGAAAAAAGCAGACGCTTCTCGAACACGGTGTGCATTAGCACGCCGTATGACTTCGGCTTCAGCTACGGAGACTGCGTGGAGATCACCGGGATCGCCAAGAAACGAAGAGTCGTGGAGCCGTTCTCGGGCGTCACGGTAATAGACGTTCAGCTGGACGCAATCTCCGTCGTGTTGATCGAAGCCCCACCACCGCGCCGCCGCCGTCCGATCGAAGTCAAGAAACTCCCCAAACAAGAACCAGCCTCTTTGTCCGGTACCGCGACGGAAGAAGAGTGCATGAAGGACGATTGAAATTAGCGTTTCTGTTTGTTAGCGCATGAATGGCCGCTGTTCGACCACTCATTCGCGCGCGTCATACCGGTTTTTAGTCGATGCCTGATGCCCGCAGATATCCTTGTGTCCTGCCTATTCCTTCGGTTTTGACTCGATAGAACTCCTCGTCTCCGCAGATGAAAGCGTTTGAATACCCCGTGCTGTCCGATCGGAAAGTGGTGTCGTGGCCCTCTAACCGCCTCCCAATGAAACACGAACACGAGAATGCCACGCGCGTCGTGACGATCCAAAAGCCCAGTGGCACCGCCTCCTTTTACGTGATCGGACGTGAAATCGGAAAAGGCAGCTGTGGAGAGGTGCACGAAGCCACGCCTGTCACCGCCGCCGCAATCATGAACGGCGCCGTGAGCGGTTCCGGTGTCGCCACGTGCGCACTGAAATACTTCAATTCGCCGCTACTCAACACCAGGCCAGAGATGCGAGCGCAGTGCCTCGACTCGTTCAATAACGAGCTGTGGGCACTTCGGGAAATACGACCCCATCGCAACCTCCTGCATCCAATCGAGTACGCCATTTCCAGTGGTGAACACAAGGCCTGCGCGCTGGTGTATCCGCTCATGAGCCGCAGCCTCCGAGGCTACAAGGTAGACTGCTCCAATCATCTCCTGTTCATGATCTGGCAAATAGCCAGCGGCCTCGTGGCGATACACAGTGCCGGCTTCGTACACGGCGACATCAAGCCGGACAACATTCTCGAGAATACCTGCAACGGCGAACTCAAAATCACAGACTTTGGAATTTCGGTGCGCGTTCGCAACTCCAACAAACAGGAGCCAGTGGCGAAGACGCATCGCAAGTTTGCTTCCACGCACGTGCTGGCCACGCCGTGGTATCGTGATCCGGACATGATGGGTCTGGGCTGCGGGCGCACGCGCATGGTCTCGGCGGCCTCCGACATTTGGAGTCTCGGCGTAACCGTCTTCGAACTGGTGGTCGGGCGATCCCCGTTTGTCTCGCACGCCGAGGATGCCAAAGTCACGGACGACGCCGTGTGGGAGATGATCATCATGCGACGCGTGTACGAGGAGTTTGGAGTTCACAAGCTCGTGGCCCCCGACACGAAACTGGATCGTCTGGACAAGCAGCCGGCCACCGACCGAGTGGGCAAACTAGAGGACGAGTTGCGCTGCGCGGTCACCAAGCTCTGCGCGGACAGCAAGCAGTACAAACAAATCACCAACTTCATGCTTCTCTGGAAGCGCATGATGGACGTCAACGCGTCTCGCCGTATCAGCGCGCTGCAGATCGTGAAATGGCTCGGATTCACTCCTGCGCTGGAGCCCGTGTGGAACGGTCTGTGCCCGATCAGTCTGGCGGAGGAGCCGGCAGCGAAGCCATCCCTCCCGATCCAGGCCGATTACAAACAAAAGGCCGCTCCCTCCAACCAGAATACGGCCATTCAGCCCCCTTTCGGTGCAAAATGCACTACCGTGTCTCACCCAGCAGTCGATCCCAACAAAGAACTCGTTACTGCAGAAAAAGCCACCCTTTCCCCTGATCCGAGATAGTCCATCGGGAGCGCACTTAACAGACTCTGATTCGCTTGTGATACCAACCACTCTTCTGTTTGCTTCTTTTCTGTCAGATGAGCTGTCCCTCCGACCGCAAGATTCTGTTGACCGCGCAGACACGATGGTCGTTGTCCAAGTGCGACGGGAAGGAAAAACCAAAACACGGCGAGGCCTACGCGGCCCGAGTGGACGGGGTGTCGGGAAAGTCGTTGACGGAGGCTCTGTCGGCGCTGCCACCGACGGCCACTGTGTACCTGGAGCCAGGGGATGCCGAGGCCTTCCACGTCTGCACCGAACACGAGAAACTGCTCGCTCCCAGCGACGCACGCGAATGGCGTCTGCACAATCTTGGATATCATTCACTTGTGAAGCTGCCGCTCGGCGCGCTCGAAGAAAAGACTTGAGAGTAGGGTCTTTTGTTGATTCTTCTCATCGTGGACACGACTGTTTGTTATGCATTCGTCATCTGAATAGCACGCTGTTCCTTTGCTCTCCTCGTTCAGTTGTGCACTAAAACGATCCTGCTCTCGACTGTCCCTGACAGATGCCCGCTTTCCGTTCTCGCCGAATCCGTTCTCGTCCGGTGTTTGGTGTACATCGACCCCGGGGCTGCGTAGTGCGACGCCTCGACTTCTCCGACCTGGAGGTGGCGCCGCGACAGGAATTCAATGAGCATAAGGAATCCAGAGCATGCGCAGCCGTAGGACGCGATGCGAGACTGCGCCATGTGCATCGCAGCTCTCAGTGACACGTCTCCGTCGTGAAAAGCCTCTCAACCACAGACACAACATCTGTTCTGCTGCACCTCTGTTCACAGAAAGTCATCCTTTTGCTCATCGCTTCGCGCTTGTTGCCGTGTCAGATGAGTGGCCCGGCAAAGGCCCGAACAAGCGCGGCTGCGGCTCCGGTTGTCCACAACACTCCGGTGGTGACTCTCGCAGTTGCCGGAGGCATGGAGTATGTTGTGGACCAAAAGCACGCGTGCGTATCCCGATTTGTCAAGAAGAAGCTCGCAGAAGATGCCAAGTGCAAACGGGTTGATCTGTCTCCGGTCAAGGCAAAGACGCTAAACGCGATTGTGGGGTTCATGCAACACCACGAGGGGAAGGAGCCTGCTGTTCATCAGGCCCCTCTCCGCTCGGTGCTCATGAAAGACATCTGGAGCGCGTGGGACGCGGCGTTCATCGACACCGTCGGAGAAGATAAGGAAACTCTGTACGATCTGGCACACGCCTGTGCTCCCAGCCGCGTGGACATCCCCCCGCTGTTCGAGCTGGCGGCTTCCAAAATCGCATCCTTCGTCAAAGGCCAGCCACCGGAGAAGTACCGTCAACTCCTGGCGGTCGCCTCTGTACCCCCTTCTTCTGCTCCTGCCCCGGCCCCAGCCGCTGCTCCGACCGCTGCCGCTAAAAAGTAGCCATACACCCGTCTTCTTTAGTAGACTATAAACAGCATTCACCGAAACTCGGACGCAGGGCCTTGCTTGCTCGTGTGTTTCCGCTCTTTGTCGCTTAGGTTTGCTACCACCCTGCGCGGACGCGCGGGCGGCGTAAACGTAATCGAAAAAGAAAAGCCGAACCAAAAATACAAGCTGGCGGAGAATTACCTTTCCTAGGGTATAGTCTTTCAATCCCTCGCGTGTTTCCTAGAGTATAGTCTATGCCAATTGTTGCCGCCCTCTGTTTCTGAGGGGTCACCCGACCGCCTTGGTTCAATCTCATATGGCGACTCCGCTTCTGCTGTCACCCTCGTTGTTTGCACAGATGAACGACACGCGAAAGGTCGTTTTGGAGTGGCAAGCGAGAGCAGTTAAGCACCCCGGACTTTGTCCGCTCGAGGTGCAGCTCAGACAGAACAGGACACTGGCCTTTCAGCGCAGTCTGCGGGTAGCGGGCACTCTTGCCAATGGCGGGGTGTTTGTGGCAGCCTCGAGTTTGAGCGGAGATCCCATGCTTGGGCTGTTTGCTGGGAGAAACTACGCCGCCGGAGAGCTGGTCACGTTCTACGGAGGCGGCACGACCGACTGCAGTGTGGCGACACACTATCCCAGCTGTCTGAAAACTCACATGGCACGCGTTCACAGCTCCGATCTGGTGCTCGACGGGTTGTTATGGAGTCAGCAGTTCGACTCCGGTGCACCGGTTTATCGCTACGACCCCGAGACGAAGAGCGCTATACAGGTGGTCCCCGCCGATGCCGCGAAGCAAGCAGAGCTCAAGCAGCAGGCCCAGCTGTCTGCCGCCTCTCGGCCGAGGTGGAAGCCCACAGGCATGCCTGAACTCGTTGGCGACGAGCGCGATCTGAAGTGCCTCGTCGCCCACGTGTTGGAGTGCGGCGTTGGCTACATGGGCAACACCCGCGGACCCCGCGGAAACAACGCCAAATTCAAGCGAGTCGAGGCGGACAAGTTTGGCAACAGCGTCCCCGCGATCGTTGCCACCCGAGACATCGCAGCCAACGAGGAAATCACTTATGCTTACAAGAACAAAGATCTGTGTTATTAGAGCATCGCGCTGTTTGGCTTGAATGCGCGTTCGCTGATTTCCGTCGTGTCTCTTCCTCGCGCCTCTTAGATGGCATCGGCCACTGCCGAGTATACTGCATCACGTGACCCGTATTCTTCCTTGGCAGATGACGGAAAGAGATCTCAAGGCGCAAACAACAACGCTCATGGAATGGGTTGGGGACCAGTACCGCCTCACGGGGCAATTCGTGCTCAGCATCAAGACGGCGGAGACAATTCGCGACAAGACCATCCGACTGATCGAGCCGACTTACATGCGAGCACGTGCGTACGTGAAGGCAAAGCGAACCGGGAAAGGTGGCGCCGCGGCGGCGAAGGGAGGACACGCGGTGATACGCCAAATACAAGAGTGGCTCTGTGAACTCGAAGACTGACCTTTTGCCCTAAAAACTCACCCTCCGTTGTTTTCTTGCGTCGCGCTCACTCATGCTGTGGTTTTACCTACCACTTGATATGTTTCTCGCTGATTCGACGCGTCCACAGATGTTGTTGCTGTAGTTAATTCTTCTTGCCTACACAGAACAGGATCGTTTCAGTTTTGTTTGTTCTAAATTTATTTGCGTCACACACACTTCTCAACGTCCTCTCCCTAATCTTGTTTCGCAGATGGCATCGTCGTCTCCTTATGACGTTGACCGTGAGCAAGTGTTGGTGTGTGCGAAATGTGACGAACCCGCAAGTATTACTTGTCTTCACTGCCCCGACTCCTTGTGCGCGGTGCATGTCGCAGACCACCCATGCCTTCAAAGAGGTCACAGTCCCCTCCGCCTCGCCTTCATCGCGTGGGTCTCTGGACCTCACAGACATATTGTGTCGATTGATCGTGTTTTAGGCAAACGCAAAGCCCCTGATGCTGGAAATGTGTCAAAGCGGGCCCGTGTACTCGCCGCTCCCCCCTCAGCCTCCTCTTCCTCCTCGTCTTCCTCCTCTTTCTCTTCCGCGTCCTCTTCCGCATCCTCTTCCGCTTTCTCCTCTTTCGCTTCCTCCCTCTCACCCACCTCAGCAGCCTCTACCTCCACGCCCGCCCACCCCTCTACCAACCCCTCCGGATCCGCTTCCGCGTTACCGCCCTCGACAAAGCCTTCCAGCTACAGCTCGAGCTCGCCTCCACGACCACGCTCTCCTTCCAATGCGAAGAGCCAAACTGCACTCGAGCCAGAAACGGATCTCCAAAAAATCATGCGCATTGCTCGGGCAAATGCGGAGTCTTTGCCACGCTCCAGCAAGCAACAATCTGATGAACGCTGGCAGCGATTGATCACTGGAACGGTCAAATTCGTGACTCTATCGCGTGATCTGCCTGCGCAGCAGCGCATATTTGGCCAACAATTGCGTGCTCCGCTTCCTCTCGAGCCTGACTCATTCAAACTGCACTGTCTGCTGCTGCGCCATGTCGCCGGTGATCGCCATTTTCAAATCGAGCAGCTCTTAACCTCTAGCGCTTCCGGCGACCTTCCGGGGCGCCAAATCGTTGCATTGACGCAAGTGTCTGGCTCGGGCAAAACCAAAGTGGCAGTGTCCATGCACCAATTCGGCAAACGCGCATGCATCTTCGTCACTTGCCACAGCGCTGGATCATTCCATCCCGCTGTCGTGCGCCTTGACCTGAACCTGCTGGGCCCGACGGAGGGCGCTGTGGGTGTGCAGTCACTGTCCATGCCCGCACTACAGCAGCTCGACGCTGTGTACCACCGTTGGGTGAAGTTGTTTGTGCTTTCGTTTGTGCGCGTGGCCGTACGGCTCGTGCGCGACCCACAACTCTCCGGTCTGAAGACGCCAGACGAGCGGGCGGATGCGCTGCTATATGCCAGTCGCCACCCCTTGGCTGCAGAGGCAGTGGCTGATGTGTTTGCGCAGAACGCGTTATCTGCGGTGGAGCAGCAGCCATTTCACGAGTTGGTGGCGGATTGGACTCGCGACTGCGAGGGGGCGTTTCCGCATGGTTACTTTTTGTGCTATGACGAGTCGTACCCTTTGTCTGATCGCTGCACGGGTTATTTTCTGCACTCTGAACTTGGCGTCGACCCGCGCGAACTGCGAATTCGCGAGCGTGACAATTCCTCCAACAACGCGCTGGAGAGTTCCAGCACAAATCTGTTGTATGCTGTACGCATTGTGATGAGTGAGCAACTGAAAGCGGGCGTGCCTCAGCTTATGGTGGATACGCACTTTCGCATCTGGCAGCATACCGTCACAGCCCTCGTATCGACACGCCATTCTCCCATTTCCCCTGTTGTCGACCTGCCTGCCATCACAGAGCAGGATATCGTGCAGTTTATGCACAATTTTTATGCGATAACCGGAGATGAATGCGCGCGTGCGGGCATGTCCAAACTCGTTGGGCGTGCGCACTTTTTCTTCGACATCTTCCTCCAGAAATGGTGTGAGCTTCTACGCTCTTCCTCTGGAAACACGCCGTCCGCCGCAGCCGCCTCTCCATCGACTCATTCGGTGGTAAACTCGCTTCAAGCGATTTGCACGGCGGCGTTCGCTGACGCGGAGAAAAGCCTCCTCAAGGTGCTGGACAATCACATCGATGGCAAGCGCGGTGACAAAATTGTTGGCAAATCCGGCACACCAACTCGCGATGTCATTCTGAAGGCCTTCACAGAAGCCCGTCTGCGTGGTACGTTGTCCCCAGACCTTTGCGGACGTTTGCACCACTGTAGTCCCAGTCTCATGGTTGTTGCGGCTCAGGTGGCGTGGTCAATACACCTTATGACGAACTGCAGGAGTTGGTCACGTGGGGTTTGGTTTGTATGCCGTCCACTGATTCAAAAAGCACACAAAAAGCGGACTTTGCCTCAGAGCCGGTGCTACTTTCGGCACTGAACACCTTCTCGGGCCCAACCCCGAAGGACGACCGGTGCATGCATTTTTTGAGTCGGACGATTGTTCTTGGTGTTCGGCAGTGTGCAGCCGCGATGGGCTTCACAATGGAGCACGCTCTGGCGTTGGCCCTCACGCATTATCGTGGGTCGCTGTGGGATCTCCCCGGTTCGCAAATCAGTAACACTCACGACTCGCCTCCACACTGGCTCAAGAAGTTGCATTTCCAACAGCGCCTCGCTTTCGACGACTCAAAGGATATGCACGCGCTGATGAGGCATTCCCGTCGGATGGAGTTGGTCTTATTTCCCACCACTGACATGGGTCCTGATCTGGTGTTACTGCTCAGTGAAACAAAGCAGGCCCCTGTGCCGTCGGTACCTGCTTCTTCGTCGTCGGTCACAATCGGCTCTGCCGCATCGGCGGATAATGTCATTCCTGTGTACATCCAAAGCAAACTGAGAGCGCAACGCAAGGGTCAGTGGGACCATGCGCGTTCCGCGTTGCGCTCGGTTAACCCCGGTCTGTTTTATGTGGAGAAGCGCGATCACTACGATCGCAATCCTCTCCAAATCGCGGACAAAACGGCCTCACTCTTCGCCGCTTATCCAGGCCTGATGAAGCGCTTTGTTCGTGTGTACTTCCGCTCTGCCGGTTTCGGGCAGAAAATGATCGGTCGCATCAACACATACAACTCCAAAAACCCCGACACGCCTATTCTGTTGATGACAACAGACGAGTCTCTCTTTGGTGCAACCCTCTACGATGCACTTATTGGCAAGAACCGCGAGGCGGGTGTCAAGCAATCGTGTACCATCAACATCGCCGCAGTGCTCCAGGTCGCGAATCCATTATCTCCTCACACTTGGGACACTTCGCTCGCCCCTCCGAAGCGCTCCCGAAAGAACAGAGCTGCCGGTGCCGGTGCCCAAGCGCCCGCCACTGCAAAGGCCGGCGCAGAAGATGACCCCCGCCTTGTGCTTTGCTAAAATCTCGATTCGATTCGTGTTTGCCATCTTTCTCTCATTCTCTCTCTGTCTCTTTGTAGATGGACATTCGGCGCACTCAGATGTTTCGGGATATCAACGGGGCGGAGGCCATTCTCGGGTGCTCAATCGACACGGCCTCGTGTGCGCGCTTCACGCCCACCGCCTTTTGCTGGCTCATGTGGAGATGGGACACGCTCATGGCTCCACTTTTCTTCGTTTGCGGCAACGAGTACAGTCGCTGGCGAAAAATATTCGTCGTGCCCTACACGTGGCAACTACCGCCAGACGCCCCCGCTCCTTACAAGTCCCTGAGTGGAGGTCGCTACTGCTTTCAGTTCCGAGTTACAGAACGCGCGCGTTTCCGCAGAACCGCTTACTGGCTGCGAGACTCGGGCTTTGTGTTCGTGACTCACAAAACCCTTCTCCAGCGCACGCGCGAGCTGTCGCTTAACCGACCCTAGTCGTTTGATTGTTCGCTCTCTCGGTCTTCTGATTCGAGCTTCCTTTGCACACGTTTCAGGATGAACGCCGATCTTATTTGGAACCTGCTTTGTCGATCGGTAGTGGGCAAGAAAGGGTATTGGAAACCCACCGCCGCCGTAAAACACGACGTGAACAACAATGTATACCCCAAAACCGCTCAAAACGATCACTACTATTTGCCCAATAGGCTGGGCGACCAGCTCTGTGCGTATTTCGCTTGGACCGAGTGTAATGAAAAGGAAAGGCTGCTGCTAGCCAGCGCACAGCGCTCGGCGCCGGATGCATTCCGGCAATGGACTCTGAAATCACAAGAGGGGCCCACGACCCCCAAGTTCGGAGAAATCATGAAGCTGACGCTTGTGTACCAGTCGACGACGGCGGAGGTCCTCGCGAAGGCCGGGACCTTATTTTCCAGCCTGCGGCCCTGGCAGAAGCGCCTCTACGAGCTCGTAGCGGAGGGTAAGAGCTGCGCCCCAAAGCTCATCAACTGGGTGGTGGCCGAGTCCGCTACGGGCAAAACCTTCGTTGCTGAGCGTCTCATTGAGATGTGCAAAATGATCAGCAGCCCAAATCTGGGGTTCACGGTCGTTGAATGTTCGTCGGCGATCTCGCTCAGTTACGTGCTCCCCAGACTGAAGCCGGGTCGGGCTATCTGGGTACTCAACAAGTCACTTCCGCCAGCAACTCAGTTCGACGGATGGTCCGTCAAACTGTGGGTCGTGAAGATCCCGGAGAATAATATCGAAAAATCCTTCTTGTGTGAGATGCCCGTGAACTGCAAAGCGCAAGCCGGAGTTCTTAAGCCGTAGAGGATGTTCCTCTTGTTCTTTCGCCGACTCTGTCGCCCCCCCCCCCCTCCCCCTATGTTCGTTTTTTGAAGCTTACTGTAAAACGTCTTTCGGAGAGCCCTTCGGCCTTTTTTGTCACTGTTCTAAGCGGAGGTTCTCTTTACACCGCCTCCACCAACAGAGATGTCGGCGAAGCGCGTCGGCGAAGCGCGTTGTCGCGTTTGAGTGTAAATCATGCGATCTGAAGTGGTACGCCACCAAAAACCCACACGAACGCGGCCAGACTGCCTCGGAGAAAACCGCGCGGCGCAAATTCCAATACCACCAACGGAAGGTGCACGCCGCTCCCGAAGTCCCATCCAATAAAAAACAAAAGCGACGAGCGAATCTGTCCAAGAAGCCTCGCATCCTCGTACTGCGAGTGACCAAGATGAGTGCGACTCCCGAGCCGACAGCGTTCTTCTTATCTGATCTGGAGCCATCCGCAACGCCTCCGCTGCAAGCGCGCAAGCCAGTCGATCAAGTATTAGCGGAAGTCAGTGCTCGTCATACGCCGCGTACCGTTGGCCTCACCGTAAGAGAGCGCGCCTGGCGGCGCGAATTCAAAAGATCCGGGTGTGCGTACCAACCGCTGGAGCCGGTGCTCGAATCCCCAGAGGTCGAGTACACAAAATATGTACCAACGTCACCGGGTTACAGCTGGATACCCCCGACCTCTCTCCGTGCCGCCACTTCTCCCGATCCGGCACCGGCGACTGTTTACACTGAAGTCGTGAACGATGCTTCTCGCGACCCTCGCTTATCGTCGCCCTTTTACCTGTCTCAAAACTAGTCCTCGATGTTCCGGACCTGCAGCTGCTTGCCGAAAACTACGCTATCATAAACCACAACCCCGCTGCCCCATGCCCCCTCTTGTATCTCTCTCTCTCTCTCTCTCTCTCTCTCTCTCTCTCTCTCTCTCTCTCTCACTCTCACTCTCACAAACGCTGAGGCTCTCTATCTAGCCGGGAGGGGGGAGGAAAAA
>Ga0315899_10001971_pt1 | contig 23050 bp, 12 predicted proteins | sample LakEriMetagenome_2_FD_203518 | JGI IMG/M metagenome (GOLD analysis project Ga0315899, IMG submission 203518) | Freshwater fungal communities from buoy surface, Lake Erie, Ohio, United States - Buoy 4 MA112 | ecosystem: Environmental > Aquatic > Freshwater > Lake | place: USA: Lake Erie, Ohio... | reverse complement strand
CAAATACAAAACGCAAAAACCGGGGAAAGGATCTCCCCCGGTCAGCCCAAGTTTCATTCATTTAATTAAAGCGGAGGAGGGGGCTTTCGAGAACCCCTGTTTTTCCCCTGAAAAATCAACTTTTTTATCAAGGCTACGCAGGATCCAGCGCACGCTGAGAGTTTCCCCAAAACCAAATGAACATCAACCATTCCGCCACTTGAGGGAGCACCTTCTGGAACTGAAAGCCAAGGCCTCATCATTCAAGGCCCAAAGAAAACCGAAAGGATATAAATGGATATCACGCTTTGTGCCAGTAAACAGCACGGTCAGGTTGCTATTTTTAATCAAAAAGCTTCCAGCCCAAACCAGACAGGCCTTTATCAATCTCCTTGAGGCACAAGCTCTGGGTGGGAGGCTACCAACAAACCAAAGGACGGTTTGATTAGTGGATCTGGCGTGCCCTCAGAGTAGGCCTTTTGATTTCAGACACCTTTTTTCGGCCCGTAAAACCGCCATCGGGTTCCAAGGAAAACCTGCGGAGGTTAAATGGCCTTTGGAATTCAATAATTCGCAGGTTTGCCTGAGCGTTGAGCCTTGTTTTCTGGCCTCAAGCAGTTCGGCAATGACGCAATCGATCTCTTTTATAAATTTTAAGGCCCTAGATTTTGCCGCCATGAGAGTTGCCAGCTTCTGTCCTTCTTTCCTGCGCTCCTCCCGACCGTCCCAATGCCCTTCCCTTGCAGAACCTAACTTCACCCCCCTTTTTTTTGCTTCTTTGAGAGCAGCTTTGGTTCTGACGGAGATGGCTCTGGCCTCTTCCTCAGCAACTGCGGCCAGAATGTGAATGGTCAGCTTTGTTGCATGCGGGTTATCACAAGCAACGAAATCGACCCCAGCCTCCATCAGGTTTGCAAGAAATGACACATTTCGGGCCAACCGGTCCAGTTTGGCTACCAGCAATACAGCCTTATTCCGTCTGGCGTGAGCAATGGCTTTGTTAAGTTCAGGCCGGTCCTTGTTCTTGCCACTTTCAACTTCAGTGAAGGGCGGAGCAATTAGAACCCCCTCCTCCCTTTTGACAAAGGAATCCACCGCTGCCTGTTGGGCCTCAAGTCCTAACCCACTTGCCCCCTGCTTTTGGGTACTGACCCTGTAATAGGCAACGAATTTGGTCATTTGGCCCCGAATCTCGCTTTTTATAATATTGTAAACGCATTGTAACGCTTCCCTTGTTGGTCGTCAATGGAAGCGTTACATACCAATTCTTTTGAACTTACATGGGAAAAAAATCAGGCAGCATCCAAAATCATCCCTGACTTGCATTTCCAAATGAATGGGAATAATTTTTACCCCATCGATTGAATAATCAAAATGCTGCATAAACAGATAAATGCGACAGTAAAGAAAGAAGTAATTGTTATTCGCAGGGTCGAAATGGCACCCTCGTCCCTAGTTTTTTCCAAACCAAGCAATTAGTTTTTAACTTTGTAAGATTTTGTGATTTTGAATTATCAAAGCGCCTTGATTCTTTGGGAAAATACCCTGTGTAACAACTCAAGCTTTTCCAACAACCAAGCATCAAATTCTGGCCATTTTGATTCATCGAAAATATTATCTACGGTTTTTCTAAAAAACACTTTGCAAACACGCCGATTTTCTGGGTTGTACCAGACCGCTTTTTCACCAAGCTCCTTTTCTATAACCTCCTTGTCATTTTCAAGCTTCAAATAATCTTCTTTCGATGTGGCTGTTTCAATATTCAATTCTGCACGCAATTCATGGCTATCAGATTCTTCGGTCTCAGAATCTTTGCTGGACGCAATAGCGCAAAGCTTGAATCCAGACCTGCCTAATGCGACATTCATCCAATGCTGTGGTAACGGCTTTGTAGGCCTGATTCGCTTGCCATTCTTCTCTACATATGATTTGAATGATTCCCAGAACTTTTCCTGCAACTGCTTTGTTTCAGTAAGGGCCTCTCTTTCCACTTTCCCAGCACCGGCAGCAACATCTCTGGTCCACTCGTTTGGCATGGAGACAATATTGAATTTTGGCGCAACTTGCGAGCTTCCAATCTTCCACAGCTCAATTTCCAAACCAAAAAAGTTGAAACTTTTATCAGTTATGTTGTTAAGCCAGTCCAATGCAGCTCGGTGCTCTTCTGTAAATTTTTCCGCAATCCAAACAATAGTTACAGCCTTCAATCCTGAAGCGTAGGTGAGCAGTTGCCCAAGATGAGTATGATCTGTTTTTTCAAGTTGGTTTTCTATGAGTACCCAGTTCCCAGTCACAGTATCCTTGCACAAGATGTCCGCACGAAATGGCCCTACTTCTTTCTCCTGAGCCTCAACCTCCAAATCTAACCCAATAGTATTCCCCAAAACTACAATATTGTCTTTTTCTGCTAGCCAAGGTGTGAAATCAGAAGATTCACTTGCCCAAACAGACCTTAGAGGCATCTGCTCAAGTTTTCCTAATACTATTTTGCTAATCACAATCATAAATCTCGGTTAGGTTATTTTGGATTACCTCATACTTCTGTGTTATTCAGCGGGAACCCAGCCATTTATCGCTAAACCATACATTTCATCTAACTCTTGAATATCGTAATTCGGGTACTTTTTTCTTAAATTCGATATGTCTGACAATGCGTCAGAAAGGACTGCAGCGCATCTAGGAGCATCTTCGCCCATTGATTTAGTTAACATAATTTTACTTTCAATTAGATTGCCCCAATTTTCCGGCGAATCATTTAATTCAAATTTGTATTGCCAATAGTCAACAATTTGCCTTCTAATTTCATATGATTGATAATTTATTTCGCATCTTTCCAAACAGTTTACAAATTGAACTTGATACTCAAACAGGATGTTCAGCTTCTGCTTTTCTGAAGAATTATCCTTTGAAACTATTTGGGAAATCTCACGATATTTTTCCAAACCAGACTCTACATTACCTTGGCATATTTCCGCAATTCCCAAAGCCCCTAAAGCTTTAATACTACCCATTATTACAAGCGGTGGCATCAGATGTGATTCAGATTTTTTATAAAGCTCCAAAGCCTTTTCTAAAAAATATTTTGCTTTACCGTATTCGCCAATTCGACCAAATGCTCTTCCTATATAAAAAATTGAGTCAGTAGTTGTTTTTATACCGATTGAATACTTATTTTCTGTTGAAACAAGTTGCGCAAACAGAACATCAAATTTTGGCAAAAGGTTATCAAATAGTTTCTTGGTAAAAGAATGCATTTCTATTCCACGACATTCAAGTAAAAACCTACTGGTTCTAATTAAATTACAAAAAACATTGAATTCCTGCCGTGTTAAAAAGTACTCTTCGTAAGCTGAATAAGCTTCATAAAAAAGCTGAATTGCTTTGCCATACTCTCCTGCAGAACAAAATGACTGCGCAAGAGAATAAGCACTACTTCCAAGGTCCAAAAGCCCTTGAAGCGTTTTATTTTCTAAACACAACTCTTTATGTCTTAAATAAGTTTTTTCGAGTTTTTTATAATCACCCGTCATCATCTTATCCATAAGAGTAGCCTCAAACCACATTGACCTTTTAAGGTCATTTAACTTTTTTTCATATTTATTTGGATAGGCTGTATTGACAATTTTTGAAACCCTATTAAATCTCCTTTTACATTTGTGAAAAGCCTTCCACTTTAATCGTCGAGAAAAAACAATGGCTCCGTGGCAATAAACATCCGCAAGTTTAATTAAGTAAGTAGGATTTTTAGTTTCTTTAAAACGATTTTTGCACTCCCTTGAGGCATGCACAATGGCTTCTGGTTCAAATGCAAAACTATCAATATTATCTGCGTAAAACTTCTTCAACCAAGTGTCAATTACCAATAAAGCTATATTGTCATCAAATTTTATTTTATTGGCTTGTGCCAACATTACTGCTGTTTTTTTAAAGTACTCATCGCAATGAACGCCCTGCTCATTCCACATGTCAATGCTATAAACAGCATTTGCAAGCTGACCATACCTTAATGCCTGAGTCCTACTCCCATCAAAATCTGGATCATTCTCGAATTCCTTGATTGTTTGCACTAATTCGGCCAATGCATCAACCGGCCTACCGACAGACTCAAGCGCATTTGCTTTTATCTTTGAGTATTGTGTTTTTCTTGCAAACAGATTAGTTTTTTGTTTACTCTTATACTGAAGATAATCCTTTTTAAATGATTTACTTTTCTCCATTGACTCAATTAATTCAACTGCGATTTCAGAGCAATCAGAATAACTGAGAACCTCGCATAATTTGATTTTTTGCTCCCATCCCAAACATTCGTCTGGAAGGTATTCCCAATCAAGTCCCCTAAGCTTTTGTGCTTTTTTAGCTGAACTTTCAATCAAATCTGATTCATAGTCATTCAGCACATCTAATACAATAATTCGCACCCTCAATAAATATTGGTTCTTATTATGGCGCAATTTATTTGGTGGACCAAAAACATTAGTCATCATCCCCAAAATATCCCGTCGTTCTGCTGCCTCAATTTCAATTAATCCAAGATTATCAAAGAAAATTCCTATACCTTCAACGAATTTGACAGAACCATTTTCATCAAAAGAATCATTAACCAGTCGGATTGAACTTTTTTTGATTGATTTCTTAATAATCAACTTCATTCGTGAATCGTAAGTTTTAAAGTAGTTCTGGGCTATTCTAAAAATAGCTTTATCACGAAATTCTTTAAAATATGAATTTACTTGTGAAACATAAGCTCTTTGTTCAATCTTTTTAAAAGTTACCTTAAGATTCGACGAAATTGACTCAAGTTTTGCAACCCGTTTAATAACATCAGCAAGAAACTTGACACCTATGTGGCTCGACCACCCTAATACCCTCTTTGCATCTTTTTCAAGCTTATTGAATTGCGATTTGATTCGTTTGGTTCTATCACTTTCCAGTGCTGCTATTTCTTTTTCACCAATTTCAGACAAACGCATTGTTAATTTTTCATCAACAAAGTTTTCAGGCGTATCTAGCAGATATCCAATATTTTCTTCTAGGCTCAAAAAATTGTTGCATGACTTTTCAATAAGAACTTGTTGTTGCTCATAATTGAGGCCCGGCAACTTAGAAAGCAAGAACTTTCGCAATAACTCATCATCAACTACACTCAAATCCATCACTTGGGCTTTGTGCGATTCGCAAATTGAACGCAAATTGCGTGATTTTTTTTTGTCTTTTAAATCATTCCACTCGGCAATCCAATGCGTGACAACAATAAAAACCGGAAGTTTGTTATCTACCATATCATCAGCAAAATTTTCAATAAATTTCAGGGTTGATTCATCAATCCATTGGGCATCATCTAGGAACAAAATCAGGGGTATATTTCCGTTAGATTTGAAAAATTCTTGTAAGTCATCTTTGAGTGCTTCAATATCCCCAGCAGTAATCTTTTCCTTGGTTTCGTTTCTAGACTTATTTAACTGATTGGCTTCGTAAATTGAAGCTCCGAAAGTACCAATTGCTTTTAGGGCAATCGATGCAAAAGGAATCAAATCTATAACAGCATCTTTAGCCCCATCAATTAAATGTTTTTTGCTTTTTGAAACGGTGGTTTTCCAAAGATTCTTCCAAACACCTTCGTTTTTTTTGATTTGGTCGATATGGATACGCAATTCTTTTCTGATTTCAGGAATCGGGCAGCGGCGCTCTTCATAATTTCTACCCTCAAGGTTCTGCCACCGCATTCCTAACCAAATAAATCTAGGTGGGCCTGATGGGTCATGCTTACTGCAATCAGGATTTACCCTAAGAATGCGGTCATCCTGTTGAAATTCTTTTGGATAGTATTCCTGCTTTTCTGGATTCCAATTTGGGTCTGCAGCAAGGGTTTCATAAAACCGCTGAACCAACCTCGTTTTCCCTTCGCCTGTTGACCCTGTGATTACCAAAATGTTGGAAACAGACTTTGATTCAGGTTTCCCTGAAACAATTGCTTCCCATTGCGTTTGAATCTTGGCTAATTCAGTTTCTCTACCAAAGAAATTTTGAGGCATTTGGCTGTTCATATTTGTCTTCCCAACCCAAGAGAGCCTTTTGAATCAAAGGAATTATCAACTAACCCCAAGCGCCTTAAACACCGCATCCACCGCATCGGAGTAAAATGCCGTCTGGAATTTGGCGAACAATTCGCCCGGGATGGTAGGCAGGTCTTTCACGCTGGCCATTGGCAACAGAATCTTTTTAGCTCCCGCATCGAATGCCAGTTGCAAGGTTTCAGCCAAATTCTCAACCGGTACGATGTTGCCACCCAAGCTCATCGTTCCCAGTACCACCATCTGGGCTTGGATCGGCTTGCCAATCAGGGCTGAACTCAATGCCACAAAGGTTGCCAAGGTCAATGCGGTGGTTGGGCCTGTGTTGTTTAGCTCCACCACATGCAGGTGGTAATCGTGTTCACCTGTCTTGATGGAGGCGCTCACCCTGCTGGCATTGGCCTGAAAGTAATCAAATCCAACCTTTACCGCTTCCTTGGCAGCAGTCAGGGAGCCAAGGCCAGATATCTTCAGCGCACCATTACCGGCCAATACTTGGGTTTCCAGACGGTAAACAGCCAGATAGCCATTTGCGCCGGTTGCGATGGTATGGAGTACTCCGGGATTTAGCGGACTTTCAGGAATGAGTGACCCGCCACCCTGTTCAGGAACCCCTACAAACCGCTCCTCCATGTTTTCCAAATCGATGTAACTGAAATGCACATCGTAGAATTCCATCCCGCCGATTTTCTTCAGTTGCTCTTTGACCCTGCGCCTTCCCTCAAGGGCATATTCAAGGCAACGCCTGACCGCTTCTTTGTCATATTCACCGTGGGGATACAGAAGCTTCAGCAATCCTGAGACGGTCTTCTTCACCGCAGTTGTATCACGCTGATTTAAATCCCTGCCCAACTTGAAGTATTTAAAAATGGCATCGGAGAAGTTCTGCTTCCGCATCTCCCGCATCCATTCGGCAAGATAATCGCTAATCATGCCGAACTGGTTGGTGAAGAATTCGGGCCGCATCTTCGGTATTTCCCAGCCGGGCACATAGCTGTGGAAACGGTCAAAGAAGGCTGAATCAATCATCACTTCGGGGAACGGTGAAAACAGGTGGCTGGTCTTCACCAAGGTATCCACTTGACTGATATTCCCCACAAACACCATCGAAGCTTTTGCATTGATGGAATCACGGCCTCTGGCGAATGAGCCAGAAGCCATGTAATCCTTCATAATCTGAACGCCATCTTTATCCTTGAAGGTGATGCCAGCCACCTCATCAAAGGCGACCACATCCCACATTCCCACCAAACCCACCTCACGCCTCGCCATGTTGTAAAACAGGTTAGCTACGGTGGTTTGGCCACCAGAAATCAAAATGCTATTGGGGCTGATTTCCTTGTAGATATGGCTTTTGCCGGAACCTTTAGGGCCTAATTCGGCAAGGTTGTATCCATTTTCAACGAATGGAACCATGCGGTTAAGCAGGTGCCATTTGACTCTCTTTTCTAAGTTGGCTGGCTCCATGCCTGTGGAACGCAGCAATACATCGATCCATTGCTCCTCGGTGAAACCTCGCCTGCCTGTAAATACCTCCTCCATATCCAGTCCGGGCATCTGAATGGGCTTCAAATCCCGCATGATGAATGGGGAACCCCGTTGGTCTTCCTCAAAGTAATATTCCAAGTTGACTATGCACCAAATACCGCCGGATAGCAGCTTTTCATATTGCTTCACAAAGCCACTTGGAACTTCGACATTCTTCACCCCCAAGTTACCTAACAGGGCTTCATAGACATCCCTGCGTTCGTTCAGGCTTACGGTCACCTTGTCGATGACCTTCATGCTGCCCCGTTCACGGATAGTGGATTTGACCTTCTCTGCCTCATCAGGGCGCACATAGTTTTCGGTCAGTACCTTCTTGACGGTTTTCAGGCCTTCTTCAATGACCGCTGGGTCATTGGATGCACAGTAGTTGCCAAGTAAATACTCAAGGACATAAACAGGAACATTGGCCCCTTCCTTCAGGAGCTTGGTCAAATCCTTGCGGACTACCTTTCCCCCAAAGTGCTGGTTGAGCAGGTCATTCAGGGAAGTATCCATCGTTTGGCTTGAATCAGAAGTCATCTTGCACCGCCCTATCGATAATCACTTCCACGCTTTGTTGTTCAATGCCAGACTCGGCATCCGTCAAAACCAGCCGGTAGTTTTTCTTCTTGTCAAAGCTTTTGCCTGTCAGGGTCAAAGTGACCCATTTCTTGCGCTCTTCCAGATTGCTGGTCTCACTATCAAACTTCACCGTCTGGATGTTGCTAACCGCTTCTCCGCCTTCAAATATGCCAACTTTGAGAGTGATAGGCTTCAACCGCTCCACTACAGGTTCCATTTGCAGCAGGTTAAACCGGCAAGTACCTGTGGTAATACGATGCTGTGACCCCAATACATGGACAGTCACCGGCTTGGCTTTGGTTTCCTTGCCCCGCACTTGCTTGATGGTGAGGACTGGAACACATATTTCTTGTGGCATGGCCCCACCATGCACAAACCTTGCCCCGCCCACGAAATGAAACAGGCTGGTGCCCTTAGGAATCAGGAATTCAGTCTCATCATCCACCCCTGCTGTTGTGCGGACTTTGCCTTTCCATGCGTTTTCCTGCGGCTCCAAACTATTGCCTAGGATGTACCGTTTTTTGGCGATCACAGCCCCCTTGGGCTTCTCCTTCAGCTTGCTTTTGTCAATTTCGGTGGGCTGGGAATCGGTGTATAGGAAGCCATGATCTGCCGTCACAACAATGTGTGTGCCATTGAGATTGTTTGTCAGGTGGGAAATCAGATTGGTCAGTTCCTGAATAGCCTGATGGACTGCTTCAAAGGTTTTCCCTTCCGTCTTGGCATCATCACCGGTTGAGTCCACCACATCGTGGTAGATGTAGACCACCTTTTTGTCCCTGACAAATTCACGGCCTTCATCTTTCTTCATCGCCATCAATTCATTGGCTTTGATAGCCCCGCCTTCCACCATTTCCAATATGGCGTTTCGATTGCCCGATGCGCTGGAAACACCGTCCACCAACACATCTGTCCCGCTGTATTGCAGTTTGCGGTGGGGTAACAGGCTGGCCATGCCCAAAGCGGTGTAGGACGGCAAAACCCCCAACTGAGAGGACAGAGAAGCCTCCATGCGGGTCTTGGTGTTGATGATGCCGCACAACTCATGCGCCGCTTCATACCGGAAAGCATCGCTGATAATCACATAAGCCCGCCGGTTGTCCCCGCTATGGATCCATGACCCCACATTTCGTTCGTAAAAACGAAATTGGCTAGGGATTTGGTCCAACCGCCAACTGGAGAGCAAACCATCAGCCGGTTCAAAAAACTTACCCCATGCCAGCGACAAGCTGCCAAGGAAGCCATGAACATAGTGGTTTTCCATTTCAGGCCGCAAAGCCTTAGCGATATCCCATCCTTTGCTCTCAGCGATATTGGCAGCTTCACAGAAATGACGATAAATCTGGTCAAACTGGTAAAGCTCATCCTCGTAAGCCTTAAACAGCTCTTTTGGGCTGGAATAGGTCAAACGAGCCTTGTGTTGCTGCCACAGCAGCAGGAACTCCCCAGCGGCAAGGAGGGCATCATAAACCGCATGAAAAGCAGTTCTGGGGGCATGAACATTATCTGCTAAGGCATTGGTTGCCCAATGCCCTGTTTGCCTTTGGTTGACGATACTTCGAATGGAATCAATCTGAATGGATTCATAGCTTTCCAGAATCCTGTCCTTCAGTTGGCTGGCTATGCGCTTTTCCACCGCCAAGAAGGTTTGCACATCCACCAAAGCATCAGCCGTCATTTTAGGAAGATAGTTATTCAGATGGACAATTTGAGCTACTTCGGCTGAAAGCTGGTCATAGCTGGTTCCCTTGGTGGAACTGTCCCGCCAATGGGCCAAGCAAACCACAGCGTTTTGCAGCCCCTTCTCAGGAAGCAGAAGCGGCTTCAAACCAGCAGGAAGGTCATCTTTGTAATGGTGCTTGAAATCTGTCACCAGCATGCGAATCAGTAAATTCTTCAGACAGGGCTGGTCTTCCTGATACCCAAAGGTTCCTTCAACCATTTGCCAAAAGGATTGGTCCAGTTCCAGCTTCTCCATCGCCTGCCAATTGGCAGGAAATTCATCCAGATCAACAGTTGGAGCCTCTAGCCAACCGTGGAAGAATGTCCGGACCAAATGAAACAAATCCGGTTGGTCTGCTTTGGCAACCACCATCATCATTTTCTTGTCTAGGTCGATAGCTGTGTCATTAGAACTTACAATTGCCTTCAGGCGTTGGAACCTATCTTTGGCATCAAAGAATTTCCGTCTGTCCGCCAAATGGTTTTTCAAACTTTGCTGAAGAAGCCCAAGTTCCTGCAGCAGAATGCTGGCACGGTCTGCCCTAAAGCTATGGCTGTACAACCGGATATCCAGAAGCCAATCCGATTCAAAATCAGGCTCCTCGTTAGGCGAGTAGAGCAGGAATTTGGAGTTTGGTTCTTCCCGCTCCAATCGCCATTTCACCTGAAGGTTGCTTTCTTGGTCCAACCGTAGTGTTGTCACCCCTTCTAGTTGCAGGGAATCAACATCAATTAGGAATTCTTTTTCAGGGTCGTTCCAGAAAACGATTCGTGTGCCATCTTGATGGAAGGCTTTTTTCAAACTCTCCTGAATCTTGACTAGGTTGCTCATTCGTCGCTGCCTCCGGTGACTGCTTTCACCTCTGCAAGCAGGTCGCCAAATTTGGCATAGTTCACTTTCACACCATCGTCTAAATCCAGCTTGATGCGCTGGTCGGCATAGTTCTTCAGCTTTTCATCAAAGACCAAAAGTTCTGCCTGTTGCTTCTTCAAATCATCTTGTTCTTTTTGGAATTTCTTGCGCTGGCTGGTACTGGTTGCTTTCAGTTTGTCAGCCTCTAACTGCTCAATGCGCCCAGAAATCTTTCCTTGGAGGGGAATGACATATTCAGTCCGCATGCGGGAAAGTGTACCTTCGTTGTACCGATGCAAGTACACCAACGCTTGGAATGCTTTCTGCTTACCGCTGCTGAAAAGCCAATAAATCGGTCGGCGCTTGTAGATTTGAAGATGATGCTTGTAGAAACCAGTGCTGAAATAATTGCGAATTACATCCAAAGCAGATGCATCAGGCTCGTCGCCAATGCTATCCGCAACAAATCGAAGGTTTTCCTCTATATTTTCCTTGGGCCATGTAACAGAAATGAATTGAACAAAGCGTTCCGCAGCATCATCTGGAATACCCCATTCCCGATTTAGCAAGGGAACAATTCCATCATCATCTGCCTGAAAAGAAATGTAATTGTTTGAATCGAAACCCTCATTGGACGAATGTGCATATATTAATCCTCCCTTGTCAAGGCTATACCTGCCCATGACGCAACCAATAAAATAAGAAATTAAATCCTTGATGTCGCTTTTCCGATCAGACTTACGCAATGTAATTTGGTCATCCGGAACTGCAGGGGAAAACTCTGATTGCAACCCATAGGATTCGATAAAGAATTTATTATTTTCTTCTTCTAGAAATTTAACTTTTGCATATCTTTCTAAATTTTTATTTTCTGTTTTGTTAAACGATTCGACTAATAGATTCGCCTTGTTAGAAACTATAGGGTTTATCAAAAAATCAAAAGAAGCCTCAGAGTCATCCCAATCACTTTTAGTTAACTCAATTAACTTTTTCTCAATCCCATCAATAAAAGATAAGTTTTTTGGAGGTACATACGGCGCAGCACCTATTACACCATTATTGTAATGCAAACCTTGAAGGCTCACATCCACTATAGCTTGAAATACATTTGAGTTGGTATATCCCAGTAATCCAGAAAGCGGAGTATTGTCCTTTGAAAAAAGTGCCGGCCCAACAGTGCTAAAAATAAATCCATAAGGTACCGATCGAGAAGAAAATCGACTTGATGAAATATCAGACCAAGTTATGCAAGGTTGGAAATAAAAATCCATATTTTGAGGTCTAGAGCGAATTCGCTTTCCATCAGTTAGTCCAAATTTCCTAATCTCATCACCGTCATTTTCCCAATTGACGACATCGTCAAAATTTCCATACCATCGCCTGCAAGGGCCACCTTTTATATGTGGAAACCATTTCTTTTGTGAATTTTTAGCTGTTTTTCTATCTGTGAAACCAAAACCAATGCGAGTAATTGAAACCTCATGCCATGAACGGATAAACCGGCTGTTGTCCCCAGTTGCTAAACCTTGTTTTGAATGAGCAAAATCACGAATATAAGCCGCCTTGTAAAACAATTCACGAAATTTATCAGAAATCCAATACGCAATAGGGTTATTAGGTATTTCTCGAAAATAGGCAGGCTTAGACTCATAAAACCATGTGCAATCTTTATTGGTTATCGCCTCCAATGTTTTTTTGGGCTGATTTTCAGACCCCTTGAATTCTGTTAACTTTACAAATGAAGCCTTATATGATTCAATCAAGAAATTATCTATTGTGAATGTACAAACCGAAACCATAGCCGGTTCAAATGCATTAATTTCTAACTGAATTAGACTTGCGATTGTCTTCTTATTTATTAACCATTTTCGCATATCCTCAAAAGAATTAATGAACATCCAATTAAATGGTGTAACAAACCCAATTTTACCAATTGTCTTGGAAAAATCACAAAATCTTTTAATGGCACTGGAATAAATATCTTTTTCAAAACCGATAAAGTTTTCTTTTAAAAAATCTCTAAGCAAAGGGTTGAGATATTTATTTCCCATATAAGGTGGATTTGCGACTACTACATCATATTGAGAAATTAAATTTCTCGCCTGCTTTACCAATGCAGGAAACTGCTTCAACGACCACCTAGAAAAACCATTATCCCTTTCGATTAAACTCAATTTTCCTTCAATTCCTTCTAGCTTCCCCGCAAGGGATATAGGCACTTGAATTAATGACCCAATGGTCTTGGCATGCGCAAATAATTCCACCAGTTCACCGATGTCGAACTGGGTAACATTTCCTGAACCAATCCCCGTTGTATCTTGATTGATTGCAATTGCCAAATCAGCAGGATTTAAACCCTTGCTTTCCACAAAACAAACAATGTTGGGCTGAACCTTACTATCTAAAATCCTACGGTCATCCGCCCTTGCCTTCATCAACAAGGCAAACATCGCCAATTGGGCCGCACGATCATCAATTTCAAAACCAAACAGATTCTTTTGCAGAATCAGGGATGGAATGTCTTTGGTGCGGTAACCATGCTCCTGATAAATAACTTTGAAGAGGTCATACGCCTCCACCAAGATATGCCCAGAACCACAGGCTGGGTCAAGAAAAGTGATTTCCTCTGGGTTTAGATTTTCAGGCGTTATTTCCTTTAGCTTTGCCTGAACCTCCGGCTCCTGCTCCGCTGGCTCAATGTAAAACTCCATTTGCCCACGGATAGACGATTCTGGATAAGTTGCTAACCATTTGCGGCCCAAGGTGTTTTGGACAAGATAACGAACAATCCAGTTTGGCGTGAATAGCTGGGTAGCAGCAGGAATGTCTTCACTGGCAACAACGCTACCAATCACCTCATCCTTCTTTTCAGAGATGTAGTACTGGTACAACCAACCAATTATTTCAACCTGCTGCCAATCTTCCTCTGCAATTCCGTCCACCAGTTTGCGAATCAGGGAATCTGAATTCAACAAACCTTCCGGTAGCAGCAATTCTGTTTCATCATTGATTTCTTCAAACAGGAAAGGCATTGAAGCATGCAGCGCATTGCATTGCGCCAGCAATATCAACCGATAAAGCTCGTTCTCCTTGTTGCCTGCCAATTTTAGGTCGATGACCGTGTTCTTATCCAGCGTGGGCAGATCCAGATGCTCGGCATGCTCCAGAATCTCAGGGAAGGGTTTCCCCTCTGGATGGGATAGCACCCTGTACCCATGCTCCAAATACCCATGCAGTTCCATGTAGCGCAAAGCAACAAAACGGTTGAACCATGAATAAGCAACCGCATCGACGGTTTGATTAAAACCATCCCGCTGAATCCGCTCCTCCAAGCGGGTGCGTTTGTCAGCGATAGCCTTGGAGTATTCCCTACCACCAATGACAACCACATCCCCTTTGACCGTCATCGGTTCCACCTTCTTGGCATTAATGCCATAGAAAGCGGCACGGTCTGTCATCGCCTGAATAAAGTCACGACGAGCTTGAGGGGCGTAATTCTTGAGGGCTGTACGGTTCATGGCAATCCTTTGAATCAACGAATTTGAATGCGACAGTTTTCAGCCAATGCTTTTTCCAATTCAGCCTTCAAAGACTGAATAAAGGCATCGACCTGTGTTTGTGATTCCAAATAAGGGCTACCGACCAGTTCCCCTGCTTTAATCACCCGTTGTTTTTTGACAACCGGTTGAGGGGCTGGCTTATCCTCGGAACCCTTATTCTTTTGGTCCTCTTGATGAACCCATTCTTCCAACTTGCGAATGGCCTCATCAAATAAGCCTGTGCAATTGGCCTTGGCTTGGGCGATATGCGCCAACGAACCATCCTTGCCAACCTGACTGAGCAAATCGGCTAATGGTTTCTTGAGGGTGTTTGCAAAAGATTCGGCTGCACCAGCTTTTATCAAATCATCAGAAAGGCTTGCCACTTTGGCTTCAATTTCATTCTGCGTTTCGGTACGAACTGCCTGAAGCAAGGTATTGTTGACCCCTGAAACCTTCCCAATCAAAGTCTCCGCATCTTTCAGCATGCCGTAAGGGGCAGGGGCACGGAGAATCTCTTCCATACGGCGTAGGGCTGGCCCTGCTGTAGCATCCTTCTCCAAATCAGACCTATTGGGCTTGAACACCTCGTACTGACTGCGCAGCTTTTCCCATGTGGGTTTGGTGTGCGTGTAGAAATCAAAAAGGTTTTGGTGGTTGTCCGCCAAATCCTCTAGGTCTTTGCGAACCGCCAAGACACGCTCAATAAACTTGCCACTTTCTTGGTCAACCAGCAGGGTTTCCAAAAGTATCAAGCCATCCTTGATTTCCTCCTTGCCCGGATAGCTCCCTGTTTGGGCCAAAGGCTGATAACTCTTCAAATCCGACTGCCATTCCAAAAATTTGGAGCGCAAAAAAGTACTGATGGCATCCTCACCATCTGGACCCATTTCTTTGAACAAATCATTACCCAGCTTGCGGGCATCTTGAATCAGCTTGGGATTGGTGACAATCCGTTTTTTGATGAGGATTTTCCGGCGCTTACTGGTATTGGTCAAAGCCTCATAAGCCTTGTCCAAGGGAATGACGGCATTGTCCATCACCAATTGGATTTCACCCAGAATCAACAAACGCCCCAGCAAAACCAAAACCTCTCCCTCCACCCAACCATAGGGACGAAGGGAGCGCCGTTCCAGAAGATCATGGAGAACCACCGGAACGCTTTTTTGGGCCGACAAATCCAACTGATTGCGCAAATCAGCAAGGGCATCTGGATTGCTTTCCCCTGCCTGAAGCTGAAGAGTTTCTTTGCTGATATCGTTGGCCCGAAGGACCGCCTGCAATTCACGCATTGGCTCCGGAAGCAACCGCTTCAGGTAACCCATCTTGATGAAGGTGTTCTGAATCAAATATTCAAACGATTCAGACAAAGCCTCAAGGGCATTGCCTGTTTTGATTTTCAACCCTTGGCCTGCGACGCAGTAATCCGCAGAACCCAATATATCTTCAACAGCAATTACCAACCGCCCAAAGCGGCTTTGATTCTCCGCAGCGATTTCTGCAAGAATTCTCTTGGTGGTATCGGGCAGAGTCCCATCGGTTTTGCGAGTGAGGTATTTGGTGGTCTTCAGGTAGGTTTGCAGTTCCTTGCCCAAATTGGCATCATTGCTGAGACGAATCCATACCTCGCCACCATTATCCCCTGATTTCAGAACACATCTTCCACGGTCCATCACCTCATAATCATCGCTGAAGGGCGACAATATATTCAGCATCAAAAGCCCATCTTTCTGATGACCGTGGGGAAAGCCATCGATTCGGCGATTAAATTCAAAGTCCATTTTGTTGATGGAATAACGATGCTTGCGTTGGTCTTTATAGATTTCGGTAAAAATAATCTCGCCAAGCTGACGGGAATCCTCACCGCTTGCCAATTCAACCTGCCCAATCTCCTTGGCAATATCCCTCTCTTCGTTGGTCAGGAATGAGTACAGATCACCGTTGCGGCTGATGAGGGAAATGTTTTCCAACCGCCCAAGGCTTTCCTCAATTTTCCGGCGCAATGCTAACCGGTCACAGTCAATTTGGTCCAAACACAAGGTGACCAGATTATCCACATTCCCTTTAAAATCATTGATGTAACGAATCAAAAACAGCACCTGAAGCAGTTGGGCATCAAAGGACTTCAGGGTGCGGTCATCTACAGCATGGTCAATCGTCTTCTTGACGCTTGTATCCAAGAAACTCTGAATGGCTGGATAAAAGTCGTACAGGGGAACCAGAACCCCCAATTCTTTGGCAGAAGCAATTTTGGCAGCAGACTGGAAGGCATCCAGCATGGAGCGTTCACCCCGTGCGAGATGCAGGCCTGTAGCTCCAGCCTTGCGGATGGCTTCAAATATTTTCTGCACCAGTTGGAATTGATAGGGCACAAAGGGATAGTTTTTTAAGAAGTCTTCATCGTCCCGCAACTGCTTGAATGAAAGTTTACAGTCCTTAAAGCTCAACTGGTTTTTGAGGATGTCCCCTTTGGCTTTGTAGATAGCCTTCAGTTCGTTCTGAACTTCAGGCACTTTGGTCAATAACCTCGCCTGAATCACTTCATCCACATTGGCACTGGACAGCGACAGCGGCGATCTAAACCTGCCTTGGATTTTGGAGAAATCTTCCTTCTTGTTTTTCTTCATCTCGCCAAGGATGGCATCCATATCCTCCTGCGAAGTGACCACCACCCACGCCTTGCCCATGCAAGACAGGCCCAAACCTTCCACGATGCTTTGGAGGTTCAGCATCAGCTTGGATTCGCTGCCGATAAACTGGCCCACCTCATCCACCAAGAAAATCAAACGGTGGGTTGGACCTTTAGAATCAAGGTACTCCTTGGTCCACTTGCAAAAGTTTTCAATGGTGACTGCAAAGTTAGCCTCGGCCCCATCAATCCACTTTTCAGCAGCAGACTGACTTTGACCCAAAGCCTCCATGAAGGCCTTCGCTACTTCATCACGATTGAACTCATAGGCATCACGCTCCTTTTCCCAATCAGAACCGGTGTGTTTCTTGAAGGCCTCCTTGAATACCTCCAACTTGCCTTTGGATTGCGCATATCGTTCCATGTGAGCGATATGCGGATGGTCGCCGCTGAAACCCTGAAGCTCATTGAGAACTTTCAGGAAGACACGCAGAATCAGGTCACGGCCTGTACGGTGGTCCGCTTTGGAATCGATGTTGAAAAGCACAACATCGGTTTCCGATGCAACCGCTCGTTTGATTTCCCCAAACAGCAGCGGGTCTTTGATTTTGGATTCAAAGAATTCAACTGCTTTTTGCTCTTTCCCTTCATAGGAATGACTGCGGTTCCGAAGCAGGTAGGAGAGAACCTTCAGCAAGTGTGATTTACCGCTACCGAAGAAGCCATTAATCCACACGCCCATCTTGGCGGATGGGTCCGGATTCTTGATTTTCTCCCAAGCGTCCGTATACCAGCCAAAAAAATCACGCAGATGCCGGTCAAGCTCCCTTGTGATGACGAACTCATCTAGTTCCTGCCAAACCGAAGCTTCATCGGTCTGGTCGGCCTTAACTACACCATTAATGCCACGGAAGATATCTTTTTGAAAAATGTCTTTGATAAGCATAAAAAAAACCTCACGCAATCAGTTTAAAGGCACGGTAGTAGTTGGCACTTTTCAGCTTGCCAAACAACCGCAGGGACTGTTGGTCGTACTTGCCCGGATAGAAAATAACCAAAGGCTTCTTGCCCATTACCGGCTGGAGGTTGTTCAGCAGGGTGTGTGAGCGCAGCAAAGGGAAGGCGCTGCCAATACCGCTCAAAAGCACCAGATCGTTTTCTTCAGGCTTTGCCTTATCTGCAAAGAGGGGGCCAAGCTTGGATTCATGGAGCGGTCCAGACAAAGCCTTCTTCAAGGCCTCATCGCCCTTGTCCTTCTGCATCTGGATGGATTTTTCCAACAGGTTTCGGTCACGCAGGTAATCCAAAACAAAATCAAACAGGTTGATGTGGCAAAACTTCAGGCTTGGCTTCTTCAGCGGGATCTGCTGGGTCAGGTTCAGGATGAATTCCCTGACCCGAAGCTCCTCTTCAGGGGGATAGTCAAAAATGAAGAATCCAATCTCATTCCCCAGCCCCTTGCCTGAAAGGAAATCCTCAGACAAAAGCTTGGGCAAAACCTGCGCCAACCGGTTTTCCAATGACTCACTCATGGCCCGACCTGCATGGCTTGAACTACCTCGGCTTCATGGTGACTGCGCAGATATGCAAGAACCTGCGGCGCAATATGTACCTTCTGCAACCGGCAATCTTTGGTGCCGTCGATAAACCCAACCTGTGCCAGACATTGAAAAATGGAGGATCGCAAACGCCTGCAAGTTGATTCGGTCCATAAGGGCATGTCAGCGTCTCGCTCCCTGCACCCCTCTAAAAACTTTGCCCACTGATTGCGTGGAAGCGTGGGTGAGAACAGACGATACTGGTCCGCAACCACCAACAGGACAAAATCGGTCAACAACTTGCTATGCTTGAGGGCGCAGGCAAATACAGCCTGAATAGGAACAGACCCTTTGCCATCACGCACCATTTTCCAAACATCTGCATCCATCGTTTTGAGGCGCTCACGAACAAGACCAGCCGTGTTCTTAGCCGAAACCTTGCTGCGGGCCTGAAGGATGTTTTTCTCTTCAATGGCCTCACGCCATGCTTCTGGGGATACTCCACGGAGTAGCAGGTCAGCAATAATTCGGCTTTCGTGGAGCTTAAGCCCGCCAATGGTGATGGTGGAGCGATAAATCATGGGGCCAGCCCCCATGTGAAAATGCCATACGCCCTGTCAGGGACTTTTCTGGCTTGAAATACCCCTTGTGGATATGCCTGCTGGATCTGGGTGTAATCCTCGGAATCCAGAAGACTATCCAACACACCACCTTGGGTAGTCAAAAAATCAAAGGTTGGGTCAGGTACCACCGCCTTGCTGGAAAGAATCCTTGTGATTTCCAGCCTTTGGCTTCCCCGAACCACCTCTAAGTAGCTAACTGGCTTGGGAAACTCACGAACACAAGCCAGTAAGGTGGCATGGAAACTGGCTCCTTCAAAGCAGGCCTGAACCTTTTCCACGCATTCAAAATTCAAACCACTCTGCGCTGCACCCAAATCTGCCAACGCCTTGCGCATCAAAGGCGGATAGAAACCCAAGTGACTGGCAACCTCATCCACCAGCTTTTCGATGGGCGAATGAGCCTCACGGAATTGAATGACAGGCAGATCAGCGTGGGTTGTAAGGCGATGGGCTAGTTCGTGCCACTTAGTGAACCAGCGCCGGTTCGCCTTGGCCCCTCGGCAGTCCACCACGGCGACAAACTGGCCCAAATCACCAGCATGGGCATTAGAGCGCCGAATTAGCGCCCCAAACACATTTGGCCCAAAAAGGCCCCGCAGTCCAGCAAAGACGAGATCTCGCCCCAGAGAGGCAAATTTGGCCCCTAAACGGGCAAAGTCTGCCTCGGAGTGAATTTCCTCCACGCTGGTGGCCAGCTTTTGACAAATCAGGGCCTCTAATTGTCCTGAGGACCGGACTCCACCCGCTTCCTGAACCCATCCGGCCACCCTAGCGAGGCACCAATTCACAATGTCTTGGGGATTATCAGCAGCAGAAACACCTAATTTTGCAGCCAATAGGCTGATTTCAGGGCAGTTTTGAAGCGTTTTCATGGCTCAAGGTGCCCTCTGACACCCTGATACAGGCTTTCCCAATCGAAATGCTCTGCGCCGCTTCCTTCTTCTTCTGACCTGAAGGCCAAAACCTGCTGATACATCCCATGCAGAGCTTTGAGCGTTTTTAAGCTCAATTTCTGGGCCTCACCAAAGGCCAAAAGAGAAGCCGGAAGCCCTTCCTGCCCAACCCCCTGCCCCTCTTCACCAATCAGCAGGTAGTCGCAACTCACCCCTAGAACCTTTGCTATATCTAAAAGATTTGCAGATGATATGTTTCGCTTACCATTTTCAACATCAGATAAAAAACCCTTGGAAATACCAACTTTGATGCAAAGCTCCTCCTGAGTAAGCTCTAAGTGCTTACGCATTTGGCGGATGCGTTGACCTAAGCTGGTCATAAAAGTGTCTCAAGGCAGGTTGTTTAGGTCAGATAATAATGGTTTTTAAAAATTATAAAAGGAATTTTTCCCGTATTGCGAACAGGATTGGCTAACAAAAATGTTTAACAAAATGAAACAGGTGACTGTGGATCAATGCGATACCAAACATCACAGCAAGCTTCATTAACCCAAACAAACCAGTTCAGGCAGCAAGTAAAACCGATATCACATAACAATTCTGATTTGGCAAAGAAGCGCAATTGCGTTAGTTAAAAGCTGAATCAACCTACTTTGGGATTTACTTACATACTTGTGTGCCATTTTGGATTTTGAAACCTTTCCATCAAAGCCAACCATTCACAATTTGTTTTGGGATTTACTTCCCCCTTCTGCGCCATTTTCCAAGGCACCTTTTGCCAAGGCGCCCAACCCCCAAACAGTTGCCGTGTTGCCTTTGTTGCCAACCCGAATGGGATAGGTAACCCTCAATCGGTGAAGCGCATTGAGAAACTCTGAAAGCTTATGGTCATTCCCCCACTTGATGGTTGGGAAATTTTTGGCTCCCCACACTTTCAAATAGGCACGCCCAAATCCTTTCCGATTCTCCTTTTTTATCTGCACCAATCTGACTATCCAGTTAACAATTTTGATAATGATTTCATCATCATTCCTTTTGATTTTCAAAATAGGCTTCAGCGTATCGATTAATTTTTCACGGTCATCTTTTGACCAAACAATCTTTTGCTTGGATTTTGTGTTTGGAATCCATGTCTCTGGATCCAGCGGGTCAAAATTAGGGTGCGCTCCAAGAAACCTTTTCAGAATTGCAAAGCTGTCCTGAAAAACTTGCGGCCTAACAAGGTCCGCCTCAATATTTTTTGCTGTTCGCTGAAGGTCCTTTTTTAGTTTATGGACATATCCCTGTTGAAGCCGCTGCGAAGTGGCTTTGTTGAGGTTGGGAAGCATCCCAATAATTCCATTGAATGAGTGTTCGGCGGTATGACCAAAGAGGCGTGCAAGCTGATACAAAGTCAGGAATTCTTTGTTTATATTTGATTTCCCACCCTCAATCCAAAACTCACGCAGTGATGATATGAACTTACTTTTTGCGGAAATTCCAGAAATGAGCGGGGTCGTTTTGTCGGTGCTATTCTTTTGAACCTTTTTCGGGCCAACGTTCACGGCGATTGATTTTTTTTCGCTATTTTTGCGACCACTTAGCAGCAGTTCCAGTAGCCCAATTACCTTTTCAACCTCCACATATTTTCTAGCTGGGTCTTCAAGCCAACCAACATACCTAACAACATCACCAACTAAATTTTCATCCATCGATTTTCTGCGACTGGATGTTTTTTTTGACTTTCCACCAACTGTTGGCCCTAGAACTTGGTCAGTCACCATTACCCTGTCTTTGCACAGGGGCAATCGAACCCCGTTTCCGTTAATTGTTGGGTAAATTTCAAGATTGCCAATCGTTTTCATTCCCGCCTGTTTTGCAATCCGTGCAAGGTCTGCGTGCTCATGGTCCAAACCTAACAGCAAATCCCTAATTTTTTTAGTGATTTTTCTAATACAAACAGGCTCACTAAACACCTTGAAAAACTGTATTCCGTTTAGCTTTTCAACTGAAATCTGATAATGCCAACCGCCTTTTCCATGAATCAGATCTAGCAATACTTTTGCCTGCGAGAGAAAAACTTCTGGACTGCCATTGTGCAAGTCTAAATCGATGACTACAAATCGTGTCTTTTTGTGCCCTATAACACCCAATATTTCTTTTTGGTCTACATGGGATTTGACTTTTGCATAATCCAAACCGATTTCAAAACCTCGTCCGCTTTTGTGAGACCTGCATCGATACCAGCTTGGGGTCTCAAGTTTGGTTTTGTAATCCGTTTTTGAAATCCAAGCGTCTCTCTTCATGTGTTTTGCAAAAATGTCAAAGAACTTTCTTGCTGCAACAGTTGAAGGTTTGGCCCGATAAGGCACACATTGATCATGCTTGAACAAAAACACCGTTTTTTTGGTAGCGAGCTTTATTTCGCCATGTTCTTCCAAAAGCTCATATCCCGCCGGTAACTGGCTGTGTATTTCTGGCTCAACAAACCTTCCAGCGGGAATGGCTCCCTCCTTTGGAAGGAACCCCAAAGCCCTCCATTGGCTGGCTGACTTCAGCCAATCGGGAACTGAGGACCATGAATCGTAGTATGGAGGCATGCCGTTCATATTAATATTATATCAGATATATTTTATAAATACCTTGATTTTTTGATGCATTTTTAAGAAATAAATGCTATTTTCAAACAAGAATGGAAAGACCCATAAAAATTGAGGTCAGATCGGCCCAATTCTAACTTGCATCCCCCCTGCCCACTTTGGGCATTTTTTGCTTGTGCTGAAAAGGTTTAAGGCGTTCTAGTTTTTATCTTTTCAAGTCTAAGTGCCTGTTTTGAAATTTTGTAATTAATTAGCAAATTATTCATTTACATAATTTTTTCCCTACAGAGCCTTTTTTTTTGGACTTCGTATTGCATTCCGCTGCATCCATTGCTAGACTGAAATCAACAATACGGCATCGCACGCTTGTGTAAACCGTGCGGTGCGGCCTCCACTGTTAAGGAGGCCACCACAATATGCGGAGGATTTATTCGGAGTTTGTTAAATGTCGTTTCAACAAGGACGATTTCAGGATTCTCAATCTGGGCCAGAATCTAGCCAACCGAAACTTGAAC
>Ga0315899_10001970_pt1 | contig 23055 bp, 24 predicted proteins | sample LakEriMetagenome_2_FD_203518 | JGI IMG/M metagenome (GOLD analysis project Ga0315899, IMG submission 203518) | Freshwater fungal communities from buoy surface, Lake Erie, Ohio, United States - Buoy 4 MA112 | ecosystem: Environmental > Aquatic > Freshwater > Lake | place: USA: Lake Erie, Ohio... | reverse complement strand
TTGGACACCTCGAAGAACCGTCTATTTTCGGCCTGACGGCGGCGCGAGGGGTCTGATCGCGGTCTTTGGTGCGTGAGGGCTGTGCCTTTCGGCCTCGTTTCCTTGTTTTTCTGAGCTGGAGCGCCGCTTGGCACCTCGTTTTCGCGCTATGCGGGCGCACTTCGCCCCTCGAGCCAGGCGAGGCGCTGGAAGTTGTAGGCCAGGTTCGCCATGCCGATCTTGATCTTTGCGCGGGCGATGCCGATGGTGCGGATAAACAGCCCCATGCGGTGCTTCTGTCCGGCGAACACGTGCTCAACTGCCGAGCGCACAGCGGAGCGCTTCGCATTGGCTCGGGCGATGTGCTCTGGCATCGGCCGACGCGGCATGCGTCGCTGGTGGATGTTGCTCTTGAACATTCCCCGCTCGAGGAACGCCTCGTTCTTCTTTGAGCGATAAGCCGTGTCGGCCCATACGCCCGAGCCGGTGTTTTGCTTGCTGATGAGCTCCGGCAGCCGTGCCCCGTCATGGGCGTTGGCCGCACTGGCATCCCAAGTGCGGATCAGCCCGTGAGCCCGGTCGATGCCGATGTGGTTTTTGTAGCCGAACATCGGGATGGCAAGATCGACCGGCTTGAAGCCCTTGGGGTCGCCGCCCTCCTTCACCTTGGCCTTCGAGTACTTGACCGTCCAGCGCGCATCGCGGTCCTTCTGACGGACCTTGGCAGGCCTCTCCTTCCAGCGCTCCGGGATCTTGCCCTGCTTGATCGCGGCCTTCTCGTCCTCGGTGTTCCGCTGCTTGGGCGCCGGCACCACGGTCGCATCGATGATCTGCCCGCCCATCGCGAGGTAGCCCCGATCGGTCAACGCCGCATCGAAGCGCGCGAAGAGCTTGTCGATCGCCTTGGCCTGTACGAGCCGCTCGCGGAACAGCCACACCGTGGTCGCATCGGGCACCCGGCCATCGAGCCCCAGTCCGAGGAACCGCTGGAACGACAGCCGGTCCTTGATCTGGAACTCGGTCGCCTCGTCTGACAGAGAGTAGAGCGCCTGAAGCACCAGGATTTTGAACATCATCACCGGATCGAACGGCGGCCGGCCGCCTTTGCCCAGATCGCTCCGCCTGAGCGCCACGATCAATGGCCCGCGGAACACCTCGAAATCGACCACCGCCGTCAACCGCTCCAGCGGATCACCCGCCGCACTCAGCGCCGCATACCGGTCCGACAGATCAAAGAAATCAGGCTGGCCAACCATCTTCGCCTCCGCTCATCCGCAAAGGCAGTGAATCAGATCAACGCCTCAAAGGCGAGGGTTTTTCGAGGCGTCCAATTGGGCCACTCAGAAGGGGGCAGATCAGTTGCGCGTATTTCAAATCTATCAGCGGGTAGAACGAGAGGAGCCAGCCCCGACACCGTACGCAAACTATGTCCGACGCGGGTGCAAACGTAAGGAGGCGATGAGGGGGTTAAGAAATACGGCTGCTAGCATCCGAACCGCTGGCACCCTCTAGCCAGCCGAACTTCACCTCATCCAACGCGCAAAATCGTACGCATGGAGGAAGCGTGGGTCCCATCAGCCGGAATCGGGGGGGTGCCCCCGGGGTAGGGGCTGCGCTTGTCAGAAATCTGATAGGGTGGCGGGGCTCATTTGATCGCGGCCCAAGCGCCAGCCCAAAGGCGGGTGCAAAGGCGGGTTGAGAGCAAGGCCCCCTGTAAGGGGTTGATTTCATTGGAAGTATGGCGGAGACGGAGGGATTCGAACCCTCGGTACCCTGATAGAGTACGGTTCCTTAGCAGGGAACTGGTTTCAGCCACTCACCCACGTCTCCGGGCAACAGCGTTGGCTGCGAGGGAGGCGCTATAAGCGGCATGATCGCCAGCGGCAAGGTAGCTTGCGAGAAAAACCCGAAATCCCCGCACCCGCGCCTTTCCGCCGCACGAACAGCCAGTTCGGAAGCCGTTCAGCCTCGCCGCTTTAGCCCTAAACGCCTCGTCGCAATTCCGATTCGCTCCGGCGATGCGCGATTGCGGAGGAGGGAAAATGGGCTTCTGCTCGTGTCCGCAACAATGCGGGGCGCGCGTGCTCACAGGAGAGGCTGCACCATGACGAGGCTGTTCGCACGGACCACCCACCATCGTCGCCGGATGAGCGGGATTGCCGCCGGGCTGCTCGCCGCGCTCGCGCTGACCGCGCCTGCTGCCGCGCAGGAGCTCGAGCGGCTTGACCCTGACCAGGCCTTCAGCGCGCAGAATGCCGCGCCGCAGGGCAGCATCGACGGCGATCTCATGGCGCCCCAAAGCCAGCCCGCGCCGGCCCCCACCTCCGATCCCTCCTACGGCGATTACGCTGCTGCTTCCGCAGCGCAGGCGCCCGCGGCCGTGCCGCCTGTCACCACCCCCGCCATCTCGCACGGCGCCACCTACGGCGAGGACGATCTGATCGGCGCGGCCGAGGGCGTGTTCGGCAAGGGCGCGGAAGGCCTTGCGCGCATGATCGAGGACCTGCTTGCCAAGCAGGGCGAGCCCAATGGCTACATCGTCGGGCGCGAGGCGGGCGGGGCGTTCATCCTCGGCGCGCGCTACGGCTCTGGCACGCTGCACCACAAGGTCGAAGGCGCGCAGCAGGTTTACTGGACCGGGCCGTCGATCGGCTTCGATGTCGGCGCCAATGCCGCCAACACCTTCGTGCTGGTCTACAACCTTTATGACTCCGAGGAATTGTTCAAGCGCTTCGCGGCGGGCGAGGGGCAGGCCTATTTTGTCGGCGGGCTCAACGCGAGCTACCTGCGGCGCGGCGATGTCGTGCTGATCCCGATCCGCGTCGGTGCGGGGCTGCGGCTGGGGGTCAATGCCGGCTACATGAAGTTCACCAAGGAACAGAAGTGGTCGCCTTTCTAGTAGCTGGGTAGCAAAACGCGGTTGCGGTGCAGGCCTGCTCGCGTCAAAGCCCGCGCCATGATGCTTGACCGACTCAGTCCCCAGGCGCCTGACGCGCTGCTCGCCCTTATCCGTCTCTACGGCGCCGATCCGCGCGCCGACAAGATCGACCTCGGCGTCGGCGTCTACCGCACCGAGGAAGGCGACACGCCCGTCTTCGCCGCGATCAAGGCGGCCGAGCAGCGGCTAGTCGATACACAGACAAGCAAATCCTACCTCGGCCCCGAGGGCGACATGGGCTTCACCGCCGCGCTCATGCCCTATATCTTCGGCGCCGCTGACCCGAGCATGGGCGGACGCATCAACGGGATGCAGACCCCGGGCGGCACCGGCGCGGTGCGGCTCGCGCTGGCGCTGGCGCAGAAGGCCGGCGTGAAGCGCGTTCACATGGGTGTGCCGAGCTGGCCCAACCATGCGCAGATCCTCACCGATCTCGGCATGGAGCTGCTGGCCTTCCCGCATGCGCGCCATGATGGCACTGCGGATCTCGACGCGGTGCTCGATGCCATCGACAATGCCGGCGACGACGAAGCCGTGCTCATCCACGGCTGCTGTCACAACCCCACCGGCATCGATTACACCACCGATGACTGGGCCGCGATTGCCGATGCCTTTGCCAGCAGCGGCACCTTCCCGATCATCGATAGCGCCTATCAGGGCCTCGGCCAGGGGCTCGAGGAAGACGCCGCCGGAATGCGCACCGTGCTTGCTGCGGTGCCCGAAGCCTTCATCGCCTATTCCTGCGACAAGAACTTCGGCCAGTATCGCGACCGCGTCGGCGCTTTCTACATCCTCGGGCAGGACAGCGGCGCGCTCGACGTGCCTTTCAGCAACGCCAATGCGCTGGCCCGCGCGTGCTGGTCGATGCCGCCCGATCACGGCGGCGCGGCGGTGCGGATCATCCTTGAGGATGCCGCGATGACCGCTGCGTGGCTCGCGGAGCTCGATAGCATGCGCGCGCGGATGCGGCAGGTGCGCGATGCGCTGGCGGCGGCGGGCACGGCGGGGCGGATCGACCTGACCCCGCTCGGCACGCAGAACGGGCTGTTCGCGATGCTGCCGGTCACGGCGGGCGAAGTCGCCACATTGCGCGAAGACCACGCGATCTACATGGCCGCTTCGGGCCGGATCAACATCGCCGGGCTGACGACGGCGAACCTGTCCAAGTTCATCGCCGCGCTGGCGGCGGTGGCGCAGTAAAGCCGCGCCGATGCTCGACCGCCAGCCGGTGCTGGAGGGCGAGCGCTTGCACCTGCGCCCGCTGGTGCCGGAGGACTGGGAGGCGCTGTTCGCGGTCGCCGCCGACCCGCTGATCTGGCAGCAGCACCCCGCGCATGACCGCTGGCGCGAGCCGGTGTTCCGCGCCTTTTTCGATGATGCGCTGGCCAACAAGGGCGCACTGGTGGCGATTGATCGAGGAACGGGCGCGGTGATCGGTTCCTCGCGCTTTCAGGGTCTGTCGGAGGCCGATGGCGGCTCGGTCGAGATCGGCTGGACGTTTCTGGCGCGCAGCCATTGGGGCGGCACGTTCAACCACGCCGTGAAGCGGCTGATGCTCGCCCATGCGCTGGCGAGCGTGGCCGAGGTGCGCTTTATGGTCGGCGAGAGCAACACCCGCTCGCGCACTGCAATGGCGCGGATCGGCGCAAGGCTCACCGACCGGCGCGAGGAGCGCATCATGGCGGGCGGGGAAGTGATCCCGCACCTCACCTATGTCATCACCCGCGAGAGTTTTGCGAGCGGGCCGCTGGCTGCCTGATCTAGGCCGACAGCACCGCTCGCGCGACGCTGTGCCACCATGGCGTATCCCACAGCACCAGCATGGTGATCTGGGTCGGCAGGATGATCGCCAGCCACACCCAATAGGCGCGGTGGACATAGCCGTTGCGCAGCAGATCCCTCGCGAACATCGGTGCCGCTAGCAGCAGGATGTAAAGCTCGGTGCTGATCGGTGAATGCGGCGCGCTGGTCGGCAGCCCCGGCACCCGGGCAATTGCCGCGCCCATGACGCTCGCGGTGCCGAGGATCATCATGCGCTTGTGAAAGCCCGGGTCCGAATGGCGCGCAAGCATGGCCAGCCCAACGAACAGCGGGAACAGCAGCCCTGCACGCAGCTGGCTGAGGAGAATGTTCTCCTTGCGCAGCACCGTTGCTTCGGCGGCGGCGCGCAGATCGGGGGCGGCGCTGGCGGCGACCTCGGCGACCTGGCGGTAGCTTTCGGCGGCCAGCATGGTGCCCACAATCACAAGCGCAGGCACCAGCACCAGCGCCGTCAGCCCCAGTTGCATGTGCCCCTTGATACGCCCCGTCGCGGCGAGCCATGTCTGGGCGAGCAGGAGCAGCAGAAAACTGCCCATCAGCACGGCGTGAAGGTGCAGAACCGTTGTCATCGGCGGGTGGGTTCCGTCCTTGACGGCAGCAACCATCTTGAAGGAATCCGGCACGAAACCGGCGAGGGTTATCGCCAGAAGCCCGCCCGCCATTGCGACATAAATCCAGCGATCGATTGCATCGGCGCGCGGTGTGCCGCTGAAATAATCGATGCGTCCGCCCGCTTGTGCGAGCCCAGCTGCATTCCCCATCCTGCATTCCCCCATCTGATGCGGGACACAGGATACCAACTATCGGCCAGCAGACAATATCGCGGTGCTACCCCGTCCCTCCGCCCCCTATCAGCGCGTCGCGGCGAGGCTCTGCATCCGCTTGAGGTAACGCGCCAGTACGTCGATCTCGAGGTTTACGCTGTCGCCTTCCTTGAGAGCTCCCAGCGTCGTCACCTCGGCGGTGTGGGGGATGATGTTGAGCAGGAAGTCGCAGGTGCCATCGGGCCGGTCGCGCACGTCGTTGACGGTAAGCGACACGCCATTGACCGTGATTGAGCCCTTCTCCGCGATGAAGGGGCTCATGTCGGCGCGGGCGCGGATGGCTACCTTCCAGCTGCCGCCTTCCTGCGCCACCAGCACCACCTCGCCCACCGAATCAACATGGCCGGTGACGATGTGCCCGCCCAGCTCATCGCCGAGGCGCAGCGAGGGTTCGAGATTGATGCGCGCGCCGCGCTCCCACATGGCGGGCACGGTGCGGCTGATGGTCTCGTCCGAGACATCGACCTCGAACCACGCATCGCCCGCCGTCCCGCCGCGTTCGACCACGGTCAGGCACACGCCCGAGCACGCAATCGACGCGCCAATATCGATCCGCGCCGGATCGAGCGGGGCGCTGATCTTGAGGCGCATGTCGCCGCGCTGGTGGACGCTGGCGATGGTGCCGATGGCGGTGACGATACCGGTGAACATGGTGGGCAAGTCCTTGCTAGCTGCGGCGGCGGAGATAGGCGGTGAATTCATCGCTGCCAAGCTGGCGGCGCTCTGGCGCGTGCCAGCGGCCATGGGCGGCATCGAGGCTGGCAAGGCCGAGCGCGCCCAATGCCCGCTTGCCGTCACCGATCAGGATCGGCGCGCGGTAGAGGTGCAACTCGTCGACCAGATCAGCCGCAAGAAAGGCCGCCGCCGTTTCCGCGCCGCCTTCGACATAGAGATATTGCACCCCCTCAAGGCCCGTGATGGCGGCGGGGGAGGCGATGGCGGTGATGCCTGCGGGCGCTTCCCCGCGGGTCAGCATCACGCGTGCTGGCGAGCGCGCCTCCAGTCCCGGCAGGCGCACGTCGAGGCGCGGGCTATCTGCCCGCCAGGTCCCGCCGCCCACGAGGATCGCGTCATACTGCGCGCGGCGGGCGTGGACATGGGCGCGGGCCGCCTCTCCCGTGATCCATTGGCTGGTTCCATCGGCGAGCGCGATGCAGCCATCGAGCGAGGTTGCGAGTTTCAGCGTCACCCACGGTCGCCCGAGGTGCTGACGAGTGAGAAAACCCGCGAGGCTGGCGGCCGACGCGGGGTCATCCAGCAGCGTGGTCGCAATCCCCGCTGCCTCGAGCCGAGCGAGGCCTTGCCCCGCGGTGCGCGGATCAGGATCGTGCTGGCCGATGACGACACGTGCGGGCTTGGCGGCGACGATCAGATCAGCACAGGCCGGCCCGCGCGGCGAGGTGTGCGCGCAGGGTTCGAGCGTGACGTATAGCGTTGCTTCGGCCAGCACCCCAGGCGCCAGCCCCGCCAGCGCCACGGCCTCGGCATGGGGCCGCCCGCCCGCTTGCGTCCAGCCGCGTGCGATCACTCGCGCCTTATGCACCACAAGCGCCGCGACGCCGGGATTGGGGCGGGACAGCGGACGCGCGCGCAGCGCCAGCCGCGCGGCGGCCGCCATCCAGTCGTGATCGGTGGGAGTGAGGCTGCCTATGGCGCGGGGTCCGCGTTGACGGCGGGCGCGGTCCGCTTCTTCGCCTCGGCGGCTTCTTTGGCCGCGCGTCTGGCCTCGGCCTTGCGCTCGATTTCATCGACATCCATGCCCGCCGCCGCGCCGAGCGCCTTGTACATGTCGCGCTTGCGCTGTGAGATGCGCTCTTCCTCGGCCTCGCGCAGGTCCTTCAGTTCCTGATTGGCACGGTTTGAGGCGATGATCTCGGCCTCGGTCCGCTCGGGATCGAAGCTACTGATATAGTCGATCTGCGGCCGCTCGGGCGCCTTGTATTCGACCTGGCTGACGGCCCAGTAGAGGATCGCCATCACCGGCAGCATCGAGGCGAGCGCAAAGGCCCAGCGATAGGGCCGCGGACGCCGGATCTCATGCCAGAAATCGGCAAAGCCCGGCGCGGGGTTGAAGCGGGACTTGGACAGCATACGGGCCACTATAGGGGGCGAGCGGTTCGCGCTCTAGCCGAAACTTGCATAGAGGGTGCGGCCATGCTCGCGCAGCCACTGGTCGGCGACGGCGATGTCGGCCTCGTAGATCCGCCCCAGCAGTGCGTGGAACGCCGGGCTGTGATCGAAATGCACCAGATGCGCGACCTCGTGCGCGACCACCGAGCGGCGGACGAAATCGGGGGCCTGCACCAGCCGCCAGTTGATGCGGATGCGGCTTTTGTCCGAGCACGAGCCCCAGCGCCGCTGTGCCCGCGTGAGGCCGACCGGCACGGGATCGAGCCCGGCGGCAGCGCAATAGTCGTGCATATCGGCCTCGGAGAGGCGCAGCGCCTCGGCCTCGAGCCAGCGGCGGATGCGGGTTTCGAGGCCCGTCTCCGGCCCGCCCAGCAGCAAGGCCTCGCCCGCGATCGCCGGACGGCGGGGGCTGCGTGCCTCCCATTCCAGCCGCAGCCCTGCGCCGCGATAGCGCACCTCGCTGCCGGGCACCGGCGCGGCGCGCGCGGGCAGGCGGGCGAGCTGGGCGGCCAGCCAGTCGGCGCGGGCATGGGCAAAAGCGATTGCCTCGCGCGCCTCGGCCCAGGCGGGCAGGGTAATGCGCACCTCGCTGCCATCGGGTGCGAGCCGCAGCGTCAGCCGCCGTGCATGGCGCATCCGCCGCAAAACGATCGGCACGGTGCGGCCCGCCAGTTCCACCTGCGGTTCGAGCGGGGCGCGGCGCAACCAGTCGATCACGCATCTTCCTCCCTATCGAGCGCGGCGCGGTCGGGGCGGGGCGAGGGCCATTCGACGATGTGATGCTCCAGCGGCCCGGCATCGGTCTCGCTCACCACCCGCCCTATCACCGATACGCCGACGCGCCGCACCGCCTCGCGGTCGCCGCTGATCAGATAATGCCAGCCGGGCAGTGGGCGATCATCGGCGCGCAGCCGGTAGGCGCAGGTCGAGGGCAGCCAACTCACCTGCTCGACAATCCGCAGCGTCAGGCGCAGGCAATCGGGGACGAAGGCCTTGCGGTTGCGATAATCGCTGCACTGCGCGGTGCCGGTGTCGAGCAGGCGGCAGGCAATGTTGGTGTCGAGGATCTCGCCCGTATCGGCATCCTCGATCTTGTGCAGGCAGCAGCGTCCGCAGCCATCGCACAGGGCCTCCCACTCGGGCCGGTTGAGCGCGCCGAGCGGCAGCTCCCAGAAACGGTCTCTCAGCTCACCCATCGGTCCAGTTCCGCCGCCACCGCGTCCGCCCCCTGATCGACAGGGAGGGTTGCGAGTGGCTCGCCATCGGGGCCGAACAGATAGACGATATTGGAATGATCGACGAGATAGCCGCCCCCTGCCACGGCCTCGCCCTTGGCGTAGAACACGCGGAAGGCCTTGGCGGCCGCGGCAATCTGTTCGGGCGTGCCGGTGAGGCCGATGATATCGGGCGAGAAGGCGGCAGCAAATTCGCCCACCACTTTTTGCGTGTCACGCTCGGGATCGATGGTGATGAAGAGCGGCTGGATCTTGGCCGCCTTGGCGGGATCGCTCGCCTTCAAGACCTTCAACCCCTGTGCCACGCGCTGCATATCGGTCGGGCAGATGTCGGGGCAAAAGGCATAGCCGAAATAGACCACGCGGTACTTGCCCGCAAAATCACCCCAGCGCACCACGCGCCCGTCGCTGGCAGTAAGCGCGAAATCCCCGCCGATATCCGCGCCCGCGAGCGGCGGCTCGGCGGCGGGCATAGCGGCGCTGCACCCCGCCAGCGCGAGCGCAGCGGCGGCGATCAGCGCGGGGATAAGGAGCGAAAGCTTGTTGATACGGTTCATGCTCTGCTAACTGAATGTCTGCGACTGGGCGGGCTTGCCTTGCGCCAAGGCGCACGCCAGATGTTTGGCAGGGAATGCGAAAGGATCAAACCGTGGTTGTCGAGGTTTTGCGCAAGTTAGGGGCTCGCTGGCGGATTGCCAGCGCAATCCTGGCGGTGCTCGCGCTTGCCTTTACCGTGCCGGTGGCGGCGCAGTTCCAGTCGGAGGGCTACAAGTTCCTCGAAGCGGTCAAGAAGCGCGAAGGCGACGAGGCGACCGACATGCTCAACAAGCCGGGCACCCAGGTCGTCAACACCCGCGACATCACCACCGGTGATACCGGCCTGCATCTGGTGGTGCAGCGCCGAGATGTGCTGTGGATCCGCTTCCTGCTTCAGCGCGGAGCCGATCCCAACATCCGCAACAAGAAGGGCATCACCCCGCTGCAGCTCGCCACCTCGCTGAGCTTTACCGACGGGGTCGAGGCGCTGATCAAGGGCGGGGCTAACGTCAATGTTGGCGACCAGACTGGCGAGACCCCGCTGATCGCCGCGGTCCACCAGCGCAATACCGAAATGGCCCGCCTGCTGCTGGCGCAGGGCGCGGATCCGGAGCACACCGACAATTCGGGCCGCTCGGCGCGTCAATATATGGAACTTATGAGCGGCAACACGCTTATGAAGCAGGTCTTTGACGACGCCGATGCCAAGCGCGCCGGTAAAGAGACCAAGCGCAATTACGGGCCAGCTCTCTGATATGAACACCGCTTCTGCCGCCGATTTTGCCGACCTGACGCTCGACGAGCTGCGCGTCGCGCTCGCGCCCGACATCGCGGCCTCGGCGATCTTCGATGGCTGGAACGAGACCGCGCTCATCGCCGCGGCCGAGATGGCCGGCTGCGATACGGATGTGGCGCGGTTGGCCTTTGCCGATTCCGGCCGGGGCGGCTTGCCGATGGCGATGATCGAGGCGTGGATTGCCAGCGTTGACCAGGCGATGGAGGCCGAATGGCCGGCCGAACGCCTCGCCACTCTGAAAATCCGCGAGCGTATCCGCACGCTGGTCGCCTTCCGTCTGGATGCCGTGGCCGATATCGACGAGGCGGTGCGCCGCGCGCTCGCCGTGATGGCCCAGCCGCAGAACGCAGCCCGCGCCTTGAAGCTGGGATGGCGCTCGGCCGATATCATGTGGCGGCTCGCGGGCGATACCGCGACCGATTACAATCACTATACCAAGCGCGCGATCCTTGCGGGCATCTACTCGGCCACGCTCGCGGTGTTCGTCAATGACGAGAGTGAGGGCAAGGCCGATACCCACGCCTTCCTCGAACGCCGCATCGACGGGGTAATGAAGTTTGAAAAGGCAAAGACGCAGTTTCTGGGCAAGGACCGCGAATTGCCGAGCCTGACGCGCTTTCTCGGACGGCTGCGCTATCCGGCGCGGTAAGCGGGGGATTAGCTTTCGGGACTTGTCGTCTCGCCCGCTTTGATGTCCTATGATGCTCGTCAGAATCGCGCGATAACGCGCGCAAATATCTGACGGGAAGGACGTTTCGATGGCGGGTTCGCTCAACAAGGTCATGCTGATCGGCAATCTCGGGGCTGATCCCGAAATCCGCAGCTTCCAGAACGGCGGCAAGGTCGCCAACCTGCGGATTGCCACGTCCGAAACGTGGAAAGACCGCCAGACCGGCGAGCGCAAGGAAAAGACCGAGTGGCATACGGTCGCGATCTTTTCCGAAGGGCTCGTCAGCGTGGTCGAGCGATACCTCAAGAAGGGCAGCAAGGTCTTCGTCGAAGGCAAGCTGCAAACCCGCAAGTGGCAGGACCAGAACGGGCAGGATCGCTACAGCACCGAAATCGTGATCCAGGGCCTCGGCGGCACGCTGACCATGCTTGATGGCGCCACTGGCGGCGGCGGTGCGCGTTCGGGCGGCGGCGCTGCCGGCGGCAGCTGGGATCAGGGCGGCGGTGCGCCGGGCGGCGGTGCGAGCGGCGGTTTTGGCCAGACCGGCGGCGGCTACGACGATCTCGACGATGATATTCCGTTCTGATCGCAACTGCCTCGGTTCGTCATTCCAGCGGAAGCCGGGATGACGACCAAGCCTCAATCCTTCTTGAGCGCCGCCAGCATCGCGGCCATCGGGCCGTCCTGTTCGCCCTCGGCCATGATACCGGCGGCTCTGCGCGCGGCATCGGCGTTCGGCCCTTCGGCGTAGGGATCGATGGCAAGGCCCAGGGTCTGCGCCACGGCCTCGCCCAGATCGAACATATCGCCCGAATCATCGGCTTCAAGCTCGATTTCGATGGCCTCGTCGTCGGCGACGGGGCGCAGGTTCTCCTCGACAAATCTGAGGTCGACGGGTTCGTTGATGGTGACCGGGAAAACCTCGCCCGAGACCGCACAGGGCTGCATGATTGTCGCCGTCAGCCGCCCGGTGGCGCGGATCGCGCGGGGCTTCTGCTCGAGCGCCACTTCGGCCCGCAGGCTTTCGACCGCGCCGAGACCGAAGCGTCTGGTCAGCGTCGCGCGCTCGGCTTGGCTGGCGGTGATCACCACCGGCTCGCCCGGCAGCGGGCGCGCCTTGACCATGCGGGTCAGTTCAGTCGGCGCGGCGCTCACCAGATCGCGCTCGCTTTGAGCATTTCGGCATCCGAGAAGCGCGCAAGGCGCTCGGACAGTTTCATCAGCCGCTCGGCCACGGCGGCCGCGCTGGCGGCCTCGTCCGCGCCGTCGGCAAAGGTGACATTGCGCTCCACCGCGCCGGTCAGCCGCTCGAGATCGCCGGCATTGAGCGCGCCGCGATAGGCGCCGAGCCGCCCGCCCAACACGCTCATCAGCTTGCCGATGCGCTTGCCGACGACGACATCATTCACCCCGAATTCGCGCAGCTGCCCGTCCATGTCCTCGACGAACAGCTCGGCCAGCAGCGCGCTTTCAGCCCGCATTTCGGAGGCCTCGACGCGCACCATCACCACGCTCAGCACTGCGGTGATCAGATCGAACCGCCCGGCGATTGAATCCGCCACCTTGCAGTCGGCATAATAGGCCGGATCGCGGGCGAGCTCGATCACGCGGTGCCACAGCGGGCGCACGCTCTCGCGCGGGTCAGGGGCCGTGCCGAGCAGGCGGGAAAGGAAGGACATGGGAGGGTATTCGCCTTTGGTAAAATCGTTCTCAGGTGTGCCTGCACTTACGCTGGGCGGGCCGCTGCGGATGCGTTCAAGCAGGGTTCAAGCCACCCGTGTCACTCCGCTGCGCGCATCTGCCCACAGATGGTGCGTTGCAAGCTTGTGCCTAGCCCCTTAAAGCACAAGTCCCAAGGAATATGAGACAGCCGCTGCGCGCGGAGACTTTACGGAACGGACCTGATTTGACGCAGATGGCGAAAATGACACCCGAGGCAAGCCGTCGGCCCGCGATCATGCGAGCTGCACTGGTGTTGGGCGTGGCGGCGGCGCTACCCGCCTGCACCTCGATCAACGAATCGCGCGGCTACATCACCGATCCCTTGCTCGCCGATGTGGTCCAGCCCGGGCTCGACAACCAGCGCTCGGTCGAAGGTGCGCTGGGCCGGCCGACCTTCACCAGCCAGTTCGGTGCGCCGACGTGGTATTACGTGTCGAGCATCACCGGCCAGCGCCCGTTCTCGCGGCCGAAGATCCGCCAGCACACGGTGCTGTCGGTGCGCTTCGATGAAGCGGGCAAGGTGGCCGAGGTCGGGCGGACCGGGGTCGAAAAGATCACCTATCTCGATCCCGATGGCGACAAGACGCCGACGCTGGGCCGCGAGCGCGGCTTCCTGGAAGACCTGTTCGGCAATATCGGCCAGGTCGGTGGGGCGGGCCTGCCGGGTGGCGGCGGGCCGGGCGGGCCATAGGGCCAAGCCAGCGGCGCGCTTGATCCTGCGGACAGGCGCGCCATATTTGGCCCCATGAGCAACACTTCAGACAGCCACGGCCTGATCCAGTGGCACGGCACCACCATCATCGGCGTTCGGCGCGGCGGCGTCACCGTGATCGCGGGTGACGGGCAGGTGTCGATGGGCAACACTGTGATGAAGCCCAATGCCCGCAAGGTGCGCCGACTTGGCGATGGCAGCGTGATTGCCGGGTTTGCCGGCGCGACCGCTGATGCCTTCACCCTGTTCGAGCGGCTCGAAAAGAAGCTCGAGCAATATTCCGGGCAGCTGATGCGCGCGAGTGTCGAGCTTGCCAAGGACTGGCGCACCGACAAGTACCTGCGCAATCTCGAAGCCCTGATGATCGTCGCCGACAAGGACACGCTGCTGGTGCTGACCGGCAATGGCGATGTGCTGGAACCGGTGGGCGAGATCGCCGCGATCGGTTCGGGCGGCAATTTCGCGCTCGCCGCGGCCCGCGCGATCGCCGATTACGAGAGCGACGCCGAAACCATCGCAAGGAAGGCGATGGCGGTCGCAGCCGACATCTGCGTCTTTACCAACGGCAATTTGACGGTCGAAACGGTTTAGCCCTATTCGCCGTGCCTCAAGCGCGGGGGAGCGGGGCGATCAACGGCACCATGAAGCAGCAGGCGGGCGACAAGATCGCCGCAATACAGCTGCTGCGCGCGCTTGCTGCGATCACCGTGGCGGCGGGGCATATCGCCTTTGCCTTTGCCGACCATATCGGCCCCGGCCTCGGTCTCGCGGCAATCTGGCGCGGCGATATTCCCGGACAGCTGGCCGTGATGCTGTTCTTCATTCTCTCGGGCCATGTGATGGTGCTCGCGGCAGCGGGCCAGTTCGGCCAGCCCGGCGCAAGATGGCTGTTCTGGCGGCGGCGCTTCATCCGCATCATGCCGCCTTACTGGCTTGCGACCTTGCTGCTGGCGGCGATCTTCCTGACGCTGTTTCCCACCCCGATCGATGGCGGCAAGTTGGCCAAGTCGCTCGCGCTGATTCCGTACTGGCCGGATACGGTTTACCTGCGCCCGATGCCGTTCCTGTGGGTCGGCTGGACACTGTTCTACGAAATGACCTTCTATTTCGTCTTCGGACTGTTTCTGGCGTGGCCGCGCCAGCAGGCATTGCTGGGCGTGGCAGCGGTGCTGGCGGGGCTGGTGATCGCCGGAACCTGGGTGCCGCCGGTCAATCCCTTTCTCTTCGCGCTCACCCGGCCGGTCTCGGTGATGTTTGCCGCCGGCATGGCCATCGCGCTGTGGCGGACGGGCGGGGGCACGGCGCCGGCATGGCTGCGCTGGCTGGCGCTGGCGGCGAGCGCAGCGGCATTGTGGCTGGTGCCTTTCCCGCCGCAGGCGAGCGCGATGGGGTGGGACTATCTTGCATGGTGCGGCGTGCCCGCGCTGCTGATTGCTTTTGCCGCGCTGGGCGGGCCACTGACGCTGCCCGGCGCGCACCTGATCAACCGCGCCGGCGACATCAGCTATGCCGTCTATCTGTTGCACGTGCCGATTGCGTGGTTCTGGCTGTGGTTCTGGGGCCTCGTGCCGGGGTTCGATGCGGGGCCGTGGGAATACTTCGTCAGCGCGATGCTGGCGACAGTGGCGCTCGGCTGGCTGTTCCATGCCCGGGTCGAGCGGCCGATGACGCTGGCCTTGAACCGGCGGCTGGCCGCGCCACATAGCGACAAGGAACTGCATAGAAAGACCCCATGACCACTTCCCTCGCTCCGCAGGCGCTCACGCCCAAGGCGATTGTCGCTGCGCTCGACGAACACATTATCGGTCAGGCCGAGGCCAAGCGCGCGGTAGCGGTTGCGCTGCGCAACCGCTGGCGGCGGCAGCGGCTCGGCGCCGATCTGCGCGACGAGGTCACGCCCAAGAACATCCTGATGATCGGGCCGACCGGCTGCGGCAAGACCGAGATCAGCCGCAGGCTGGCCAAGCTCGCCGAAGCCCCCTTCATCAAGGTCGAGGCGACCAAGTTTACCGAAGTCGGTTATGTCGGGCGCGATGTTGAACAGATCGCCCGCGATCTGGTCGAAGAGGCGATCCGTCTGGAGAAGGAACGCCGCCGCGACAAGGTGCGCGAAGCCGCCTCCGAAGCCGCGATGGACCGGCTGCTCAATGCGCTGGTGGGCGACAACGCCTCCGAGGCGACCCGCGCCGCCTTCCGCCAGCGCATCACCCAGAACGCGATGAACGATGTCGAGGTCGAGATCGAAGTCACAGACGGCCCATCTGCCCCGTTCGACATGGGCAATATGGGCGGACAGGTGGGGATGATCGACCTCTCGGACATGATGGGCAAGGCTTTCGGGCGCAAAGCCACGCGCCGCCAGAAGCTGCGCGTGCCCGATGCGTGGGACCGGCTGGTCGACGAGGAGGCCGACAAGCGCCTCGATCAGGATGATGTCGCGCGCGCCGCGCTCCTCAACGCGGAAACCAACGGGATCGTGTTTCTCGACGAGATCGACAAGATCGCCGTCAGCGATGTGCGCGGCGGTTCGGTGTCGCGCGAAGGCGTGCAGCGCGATCTGCTCCCGCTGATCGAGGGCACGACCGTGGCCACCAAATACGGCCCGATGAAGACCGACCACGTGCTGTTCATCGCGTCGGGCGCGTTCCATGTCGCCAAGCCTTCGGACATGCTGCCCGAATTGCAGGGCCGTCTGCCGATCCGGGTCGAGCTGCGCGCGCTGACCGAGGCCGATTTCGTGCGGATCCTCAGCGAGACCCGCGCCAATCTCGTCGCGCAATACAAGGCGCTGCTGGCGACCGAGGAGGTGACGCTCGATTTCAACGAGGATGCGATCGCCGCGATTGCGTCGATCGCGGCGCAGGTGAACGGCACGGTCGAGAATATCGGCGCGCGGCGTTTGCAGACGGTGATGGAGCGATTGCTCGAAGAGATCAGCTTCACCGCCGAAGACCGCAAGGGCGAGACCGTGCGGATCGATGCCGCCTATGTGAAGGAGCGGCTCGCCGGGCTTGCGGGCAATACCGACCTTTCGAAGTATATCCTCTGATGGCGGCGGTACCAGTCAGCGATCTTGCCGCGATGCTGGCGGGGATGGCTCCGGTGCTGGACGAACGGGCGTGGTTTTTTGTGCAGGTGGAGGGCGCGCCGCCCGCAGATGCCTTCGCTCTGATCCGCGAGGACGAGGGCATCACGGCGATTGTCGCCGGAGCGGGAGAGGGCGCCGTATTCGCCCGCATCACCCTGATGGTTCACTCCGCGCTCGAAGGCGTGGGGCTGACTGCGGCGGTGTCAGGCGCCCTGGCAGGGGTCGGGATCGCTTGCAATGTCGTGGCGGGATACCACCATGATCACCTGCTTGTTCCATGGGACCGGCGCGAAGAGGCGCTCGCAGTGTTGCGCGGGCTGGCTGTCGCCCCTTCCTGATCTGCGCAGCTTTCCTACTGGCCGCGCACCTGACATGATCGCGGCATGCGCTGTCATTCCCGCCTTGCCGCATCCCCTACCCTCAGCGCGCGCACACAGCCCGTGCAGCCCTTCGGGGGACCGGGTTTTCGGTTCCTGGACAGTGTCACATGTGTCTCCAACAGGTCAGGCTTGCAGCGTCACTTGCCCAGCAGGTGCTTCTCCCAGAACACCAGCTGGGCGAGGAAAGCGTATTCGGAATTGGCCTTCTTGCGGAAGCCATGGCCTTCGTCGGCAGCGACAAGGTGCCAGGCCTCGCCGCCGTTCGCCCGGATCGCGGCGACCATCTGGTCGGCTTCGGACTTGGGCACGCGCGGATCATTGGCGCCGGTGATCACGAACATCGGCTTGGTGATCTCGCCGACACGGGTCAGCGGGCTGATTTCGGTCAGCTTGGCGCGCTGCTCGGGCACACGCTCGTCGCCATATTCCACCCGCCGCAGATCCTGCCGGTAGGGATTGGTGTTTTCAAGGAAGCTGACGAAGTTGCTGATCGCCACCGTGCACTGGGTCGCGGTCAGCTTGTCCTTGAGCTGCACGGCGGCCGCATAGCACATATAGCCGCCGTATGATCCGCCGGTGAGGCCGACCTTGGCCGGATCGACCGCCGCATCCTTGCGCACCGCATCGATCAGCGCGGCCATGTCCTTGACCGAATCCTCGCGCTTGAAGGGGCCATTGTCCAAGCTGACGAAGGTCTTGCCGTAGCCGGTCGAGCCGCGGACATTGGGCAAGAACACCCCGACGCCCAGCTCGTTGAGTAGGTAATTGTCGGCCCCCATGAAGCCGGCGGTGCTCTGCCCTTCGGGTCCGCCATGGATGTCGACGATCAGCGGGCGCTTGCCAGGAAACTTCGCCGGATCGGGGAGATAGAGCAGGCCGGAGACCTCGAGGCCGTCAAAGCTCTTGGTCGTCACAATCCGCGGTTCGACATTCACGGAAGGATCGAGCCCGCCGGTCTCGCTTCGAGTCCAGCGGGTGATCTGCATCGTCTTGGGATCGAGCGACCACACATCCGCCGCGCTCTTGGCGCTGTTGAAGGAGAAGCCGATCTCGCCCCACGGCGCGATCTCGATCCCGCCGATCTGGCCCGCAGGCAGGGCATCGACCTTGGTCACCTTGCCGCTCGCCACATCGAGAATGCGCATCCGGTCCGATCCGGCTTCATTGACCTTGTAGACGATGGTCTTGCCGTCATCGGAAATGTCGAAACTGTCGACGTCCCATTGCTCCTTCGAGACCGGCGTGAACGCGCCCGAGGCCGGAGCAAGGCGGCCGAGACGCTGGAAATCGGAGCCCTGATCGCTGGTGACCCACAGCGTGCCGTCCGGCGCAATTTCCAAGCCGCTATAGGCAATCTCGGCCTTGGGATCGCCGATCGCGGTCATTGCGCCGGTGGCGAAATCGAGGGTGTAGAGATCGACATCCTGCACCGACTTGTAATCGGCGACATAGGCGCGCGCATTGCCCGGCGCGAAGGCGACCAGCGCCCAGCCGCCGCCCTTGCTTTCGTGCACTATCCGCGCCGAGGCGGGATTGCGCGGGTCCATCACGTAGAGATCGGAATCCACGCCGTTGCGGCGGGTCGAGCTGAACGCCACCAGCTCGCCGTCCTTGCTCCACGCATTGGGCTCGTTGCGGCTCTTGCCATCGGTCAGCAGCGTGAGCCGCCCGTCCTTGAGCGTGTGGAGCTGGTAATACTCGTCCCCGCCGCGATCCTTGGCCACAAGCAGCACATCGCCCTTGGTCGGGGCATAGGATCCCGAGACCGGCTCGGCCTCGAAACTGATCTGGGTGCGCGCACCCATCGGCATGGCGACGCGGTGCAGCTGGCTGACATTGGCAAAACGGGTGTTGATGAGCACCGCGCGGGTGTTAGGGTCCCAGCCTGCAAAGCCTGCGCCGCGGGATTCGAGATAGGGCCGCACGCGGGCCGCCAGTTCCAGCGGGACGGGCGGCATTTGCTCGGCGGTCAGCGCTGCGGGGACCGGCAGGGCGGGCGCTTCGGGTGAAGCGGGTGCTGGTGCCGGGGCGTTCTGTGCGGCGACCGGCACAGCGGCAGAAGCAAGCAGCAAAGCAAACAGACGGGTGTTCGGGCGCATGGGCAGCGGTCTCTCTCTCAGGATTGTCCCTCATAAGGGACCTGAAGAGCAGGAGTAGTCAGCCGCAGGGGCGCGGGCAATCCCCGCGGCGCGCGCTACTCCGCCGCCTCGGCCGCAGCCGGAGCATCATCCTCGCGCCGTTCGGCCGCCTGCCGCGACCACATCTCGGCATAGAGCCCGCCCTTGGCGAGCAGCGCATTATGCGTGCCGCTTTCAGCGAGCGTGCCGTGATCCAGCACGAGGATATTGTCGGCGTCCGCAATGGTCGAAAGCCGGTGCGCGATCGCGATGGTGGTGCGGCCTTCCTCAAGCCGCTTGAGCGTGCCGAGGATTTCCTGCTCGGTGCGGGTGTCCAAGGCGCTGGTCGCCTCGTCGAGCAGCAGGATCGGCGGGTTCTTGACCAGCGTTCGGGCGATGGCAACGCGCTGCTTTTCGCCGCCCGAAAGCTTCAATCCGCGCTCGCCCACCATAGTGCCAAAGCCATCGGGCAGGCGTCCGATCAGCGGCATCAGCGCGGCATCGCGCGCAGCCTGTTCAACCATCGCGTCATCTGCGCCCTCGGCCCCGTAGGCGATGTTATAGGCAAGGCTCTCGTTGAACAGCACCGAGTCCTGCGGAACGATGCCGATGCGCGCGCGCAAGCTGTCCTGCGTCACCAGCGCGATATCCTCGTCCCCGACCAGCACGCGGCCGCCCTGCGGATCATAGAAGCGGAACAACAGCCGCCCGATGGTGCTCTTGCCCGCGCCCGAGGGGCCAACGATCGCAGTGGTGGACCCTGCCGGCACCTCGAAAGAGAGGCCATTGAGGATGGTGCGCCCCGGCTCGTAACCGAAGGTGACATTGTCGAACACCACCGTGGGCGTGCGCACGATCAGTGCGGGCGCGCCGGGCACATCCTTCACCTCGATATCGGTATCGATCAGACGGAACATCTCGGCCATGTCGATCAACCCTTGGCGGATCGTGCGATAGACCCAGCCCAATACGTCCAGCGGGCGAAACAGCTGGATCAGGAGCGAATTGACCAGCACCAGATCGCCGACTGTCATGGCCCCTGTGCTCCAGCCCCAAACGGTGTAGGCCATTGCCGCGCCCACCAGCGCATTGGTGATGATTGATTGCGCCATGTTGAGCAGGCCGACCGAGTTTTCGGATTTTACCGCAGCCTCGGCATAGGCGCGGGCGGCCTGCGCATAGCGGGCTTCCTCGCGGGCCTCGGCATTGAAGTATTTCACGGTCTCGAAATTGAGCAGCGAATCCACCGCGCGGTGCAGCGCCTTGCCGTCGAGATCGTTCATCTCGCGCCGCAGCTTGGTGCGCCATTCGGTGATGGCTCGGGTGACCCAGACATACAGCACCACCGTCACCGCAGTGGCAACGACAAGTTCGATCCCGAATTGGAAGTAGAAGATCACGCCGACCGCGATCAGCTCGATGATCGTCGGTGCGATGTTGAACAGCAGGAAGTAGAGCATCTGGTCGATGCTCTTGGTGCCGCGCTCGATGATCTTGGTGACCTCGCCGGTGCGCCGCGCCAAGTGGAAGCGCAAGCTGAGGCGGTGGAGCCGGTGGAACACGTCTTCGGCCAGATTGGTCGTGGCGACCTGCCCGACCCGCTCAAAGGCGATATTGCGCAAATTGTCGAAAGCGACCGAGGCAAAGCGCCCCAGCGCATAGGCGGCGACCAGCGCGAGAGCGACCTGCAGGCCTTCATCGACCGACGTCTTGCCCGACATCGCATCGACCGCACCCTTGTAGGCGAAGGGCAGCGCAAGGGTCACCGCCTTGGCGGTCAGCACCAGCACCATCGCCACCACGATACGCCATCGCAGCGGGGCATTATCCTTGGGCCAGAGATAGGGTAGGAACCGCCTGAGCGTCGCCCAGCTCTCTACATCGCGCGAGCGCTTGTCGGGATCGGCGGGCTGTTGGCTGTCAGGCGGCATGGAGGCCCATGTGGGCGCAGGCACCCCGCCGTGCAAGACGACTTTCTGCGCCGTCGGCCTCTATTGCGATGTGTTGAAGCCCCGCGCGCGGTTCTGCCGCATCGCGCGGGCGATATCGGCCGGCACGTCGAACATCACCCGCCGGTTGGCAAAGTCGATCGCCACCCGGTCGAACAGCGCAAGATGCTGCATCCCGAGCGAAAGCGCGGGTGTGTCGGTCAGGCCGAGCGCTTCGAAGGCGGGGGTGTCGGCAAAGGTCAGCGGAACATTGGTGAGCGACAGGCCTTCGATCGTGAGGGTGCGCATCAGCGACATCTGACCGATCAGATCGACGCCGTTGACATCGGTGGTGGTCACTTCGGAAGCGCGCTGGGTGCGGATCCGTTCGCGCAGGGCGTTGTTGGCAAGGCTGGCCTGCGCGCCGGTATCGATGATGACCGTTGCATGGACCCCTTCGACGATCGCATCGGTGATCAGGAGCTGGCCCAGCTTCTGGCGCGCGCGCACCACGATTTCGAACCCGCGCTTGCTTTGCTCGCGGCCGCGCATGTCCTCGAGCGCGATAGTCTGCTCGCGGAAGTCGATCATGACGCGGAAGTCCTGCAACGAATCAAGCCCGACAATGCCGTCGGCCCCGACATGCGCGCGCTCGAGCACCGGCGCTGCAAAGTCTGTGATGGTGTGGCTGCCAATATCGAGCCGCGCGACCTCGACCAGCTCGACCGCGCGGCGGCTGGCCATGCCGACCAGCGTTGCCGTGCCGGCTGGGCGCAGGGCGAGCGTAGCATTGATTTCGCGGGTAACGGCGGTGGCCTGGCTGCCGGTGTCGATCATGAAATCGAACGGGCCGTTGCCATCAATATGCACCGGCACAGTCAGGCGGCGGTTGCGCTCCTCCTCCAGCGCGAGGACTTCGGCAACGGCGGGATTGATCAGGGAAGGGGCCGGAGTAGGAGCCGGCGCCTGGGCTGCGCCCGGCATCGGGCTTGCCGAGTTGGCCGAGGCAAGACTGCCTGCCAGCAAGGCGGCGGTGGCAGCGGCAAGGACCGGCTGCTGGAGCGTGTGACGCGGCATGTGTCTCTCCCGGGCGGCACGGCGTCATGGCTGTGTCCGCACAGCAGAGAATACCACCAATGCGCTGCGCGCCCAAATAGAGCGCGCTTCGCAGGATGGAGAGACTCGCGGCTATCGGGCAGGCCGAGGCTCCGGGTTGGCCTCGCTGAGCGGGACCAGGCGCAATTTCGGCGTGGCTGGAGGGGTGATTCAGCGGCTTCGGGCGCTGCCAGAGCCCGCTTCAGGCCTCCAAAATGGCCATTTGAGGAAGCAAAACTAGGCGAAAAATGGCGGATTTCTGGGGTTCTTGCGCGGCAGTGAAATAAAATTGCAAAAAGCCGTTGACCGAATCTGAGGTCGCCCATATATGCCCCTCACCGACGCGGCGCTGACGGCTTCCACCGCCACCGCAACGCCCGGTCGCCAACATAAACGGATAGCCGGTCCCCCGGTGTAAATCGGGGAACCAATCGCTGTCCGCTATTACTGTCTGGCGGCTCTTTGACATTGTTGGTTTTTGATGAAGGGACATGTGGGCGACGGCGCCCGGTCCGGGGACCTCAAGGCTCCGGTAACCGGTTAACTCAAGCCGATGCCACATCCGATCGCGGGCTCCACGCCTGTCCGGATGGCAAGCATGTTCATTCGTATCCATTACGTTTGACAGTGCAGGTATTGGCTCCTTGCAGCTCATGCCAGACCGGAGGGTGGGGTTATCCCCATGCTGGTTTGGTGTGTGACACAACTTGAGAGTTTGATCCTGGCTCAGAACGAACGCTGGCGGCATGCCTAACACATGCAAGTCGAACGAGACCTTCGGGTCTAGTGGCGCACGGGTGCGTAACGCGTGGGAACCTGCCTTTAGGTTCGGAATAACAGTGAGAAATTACTGCTAATACCGGATAATGTCTTCGGACCAAAGATTTATCGCCTTTAGATGGGCCCGCGTTGGATTAGCTAGTTGGTGGGGTAAAGGCCTACCAAGGCGACGATCCATAGCTGGTCTGAGAGGATGATCAGCCACACTGGGACTGAGACACGGCCCAGACTCCTACGGGAGGCAGCAGTGGGGAATATTGGACAATGGGCGAAAGCCTGATCCAGCAATGCCGCGTGAGTGAT
>Ga0315899_10001969_pt1 | contig 23057 bp, 15 predicted proteins | sample LakEriMetagenome_2_FD_203518 | JGI IMG/M metagenome (GOLD analysis project Ga0315899, IMG submission 203518) | Freshwater fungal communities from buoy surface, Lake Erie, Ohio, United States - Buoy 4 MA112 | ecosystem: Environmental > Aquatic > Freshwater > Lake | place: USA: Lake Erie, Ohio... | reverse complement strand
TTATTGTATCATCTGGAGACGGTGTATGTGCGGGCTGGGGAGAATCATGTGGAGGCGCGGTTTCCGGTGCAGACGGTGATCCGGCCGCACAGTGAGGAGTGGCATGATTTCCGTGGGTATGCGGGGCGGGTGGCTGGCGGGGTATTCAAGCCGGGGGATGCGGTGGTGGCGCTGCCGTCTGGATTTGCGTCGCGGGTGAAGGCTGTGCATACGGCGGACGGGGATCTGCAGGAGGCCTTTGCGCCTTTGTCGGTGACGATCACGCTGGAGGACGAGATCGATATTTCGCGTGGCGACATGATCGTGAAGCCGAACAATCCCCCGGAAGTCGGGCAGGATCTGGAGGCGATGATCTGCTGGTTCAGCGAGCGTCCGCTCAGTCCGCGGGGCAGGTTTGCACTGCGTCATACGACGCGGGAAGTGGCGGCGGTGGTCAAGGACGTGCGGTACAAGGTGAACATCAATACGCTGCACAAGATTGAAGACGACCTTGTGTTCCGGATGAACGACATCGGGCGGATTGCGCTGCGGACGTCGGCTCCCCTGATGTGGGACAGCTATGCGCGGAACCGGATCACGGGAAGTTTTGTCCTCATTGACGAGGGGACGAACGAGACGGTGGCGGCGGGCATGCTGGTGTGAGCGGTGGCAGTGGCTGGGGGGACGTCGACTCTTGACGTGGTGGGAACTACGGTACCATGTCGGCATGGCGATGGAACCGGCAGTCAGCATTGAGCATCTCACGCGGGTTTTCCGGGTGCCCGGGCTGCGGCGGCGGGAGTTCACGGCAGTGAGTGATCTTTCGCTCGAGGTGCCGCCGGGTGGAGTGTATGGATTGATTGGACCGAATGGATCCGGGAAGAGCACGACGATGAAGGTGCTGCTTGGGCTGCTGCGGGCGACGGAGGGGAAGTGTGCGATTTTCGGGCGGGACAGTGCGCGGGTCGACAGCCGGGAAGAGGTTGGCTATCTGCCGGAGAATCCATACTTCTACAAGCATCTGACGGGGCGTGAGACCCTTGCCTTTTATGGACGGCTCTGTGGGCTGCGGGGTCGGGAACTGGAGAGCCGGATTGGCGAGATGCTGGCGCTGGTGGATCTGGAGGAAGCGGCTGACCGGCGGCTGGGAGGGTATTCGAAGGGGATGCTGCAGCGGATTGGACTGGCGCAGGCCATCATTCACCGTCCGCGTCTGGTGGTGCTGGATGAACCGACGGCTGGGGTGGATCCGCTGGGGTCGCGGCAGATCCGGGATCTGATCCTTGCGCTCAAGCAGCGTGGCATCACTGTGATTCTGTCATCGCATCTGCTGGAGCAGGTTCAGGAAGTCTGTGACCGGATTGGGATCATTTTCCGTGGGAAGATGCTGCGGGAGGGCAGTCTTGCCGAGATCACGGAAGTGGATCACCGGACGGAACTGGTGCTGGAGGGGGCGACGCCGGACTTTCTCGAGGAGGTGAGGGCCCTCGCGTCGGCGCGCGGGGTTTCGTGGATTTCGAGTGGTCATCCGCGGACGACGCTGGAGACCCTGTTCCTTGAAGTGACTTCGGCGGCGGCGCAGGAGAGCGGGAAGGGGGTGGGGTCGTGAATGGCGAAGCGGGGGTGGTTCCGCTGCGGCACCGGGCGTTCTCCTTTGGGCGGGTGTGGGCGATTGCGTCCGGGACGCTTACGCAGCTGATCCGGATGAAGGTGTTTGCCTTCATGGCGATTTTTGCGGTCGTGCTGATCGGGGCGAGTTTTGCCTTTGCTGATCTGAAGAGCGAGCAGGAGCTGAAGATGCTGAAGGACGTGTCTTTTGCGGCGATGCAGCTTTTCTGCATGCTGTTTGCGGTGGCGGGGACGGCACTGCTGATTCCGCGGGATGTGGAGGACCGGACGATCTACACGATCCTGTGCAAGCCCGTGTCGCGGCTGGAGTATCTCCTTGGGAAGTTTCTGGGGATGGTGCTGGTGCTGGTGATGAGTCTGGCGGCGATGGATCTGCTGTTCACGGCGATTTTGCATCTGAAGCAGAATGCGGTCATTGAGCAGAATATTGCGGAGCTGGAGTACCGGCGGTATACGAGTCAGGAGGACCGGGAGAAGGCTGCGGCGGAGGTTGTGAACCTGATTACGACGCAGGGGGTGGGGTGGAATCTGCAGGCTGGGGTTGCGGCGATTCTGGCGAAGTCCGTGGTGCTGACGGCGGTGACTCTGCTGATGAGCACCTTTGCGACTTCGACGCTGTTCACGATCATGGCATCGCTGGCGATGATGGTGATTGGTCATGCTCAGGCGCTGGCGCGGGAGGTGCTGCTGGGGGAATCGGGCGGGGGGGTGCTGCCCCGGCTGGTGGCTGGGGCGGTGGCGATTCTGTTTCCGGATTTCAAGACCTTCGATGTGCTGGATGCGGTGATTACGGGCGTGGTGATTCCCGGGGTGGAGGTGTTGAAGATGGGGGGGCTGTGTGCGGTGTACTGTGTGATCTATCTGCTGGCGGCGTGGATTCTCTTTGCGGAGAAGGAACTCTGAAACGGCCATGCTGACGGTACCACCGCGACGGATTCTGGCAGCTGTGGCCCTTGTGGCGTTGGCTGGACTGGTGCGGCTGCCGTTTGAGCAGGCGCGGGCGCGGGAACTGCAGGCGCGCGGGATTCTCGAGCCACCGCTGACGACGTCGCTGCGGGACGAGCTGGGGCAAACCTTCTTCATTGCCGTGCTCGGGGGATTCCGTTCCGTGGTGGCGAGTCTGGTGGAGCTGAAGACGATCCGGCCGTGGCAGGAAGGGCAGTGGGGGCTGGTTGATGAGTATTATGCGGTCTGCAACCGGCTCCAGCCGCGCGAGTGGCATTACTGGGACCTGCGGGCGTGGCATGCCGGGGTCAATGCGGCGGATTCGTATCAGTACGAGACCGCTGCGAGTGCCGTGGTGCGGACCATGAAGACGCGGCAGGCCTTTGCGAAGGCGATTGCGGTGACGGAAGAAGGGATCCGGTACAATCCCGATGTGTATCAGCTGTATGAGCGGCTGCATCTGCTGCAGACGCATCAGCTCAATCCGGCGGCGGACTATCTGGCGGCGTCGCGGGCGTGTGCCCGGGGGGCGGAATGTCCCGGGGCTCCTTCGTATCTGCGGAGGTTTTCGGCGTATCATCTGGCCGAGGTACCGGGGCATGAGCTGGAGGCGTGGCGGCGGATGATGGAGCTGTATACGAGCGGGGATCCGCTGAACCGGGCACCTGGGCTGGTGATCCGGCTGGCGGTGCTGCATCCGAAGGTATCGCAGCTTGATCCATCGGCCCTGCTGCCGCCCGGGATTGCTTCGCAGGCCGTGCGGCTGCGGGCGGCGTGGAAGGAGAGCCGTGCGGCGGCCGAGCGGCGGAGGGTGGAACTGCACAGTCCATCGCTGCCTCTGCACCGCCGATCCTGACGGAACTGACCGCATCCCCTTCTGGCTGGTGGGCGTTCCCACAAAACCCCGTTGCGCGAGATGCTGAACTGAGGTTCTGCATGGGACCCTCCGGGGCATTTGTCCCACAGCTTTTTCCATTCCCATGGCCTTCGAAATCAAAGTTCCCAATGCCGGTGAGTCCATCACGAGTGCAGTCATTTCCACGTGGCACAAGACGACCGGGGATTCGGTCCAGCCTGGTGATCTGCTGGTGACCATTGATACCGACAAAGTTTCCACCGAGCTGCAGTCTGAAGCGGCAGGAATTCTCGAGATCACGGCGCAGGCGGGTGAAGAGGTGAAGATCGGAGCCGTCATTGGTCTGATCGGGTCCGGAGTTGGCGGCGGGTCGGCCCCTGCGCCGGCGGCGGTGCCTGCTGCGGCAGGGAAGGCTGAGCCGGAGAAGCGCGAAGCGGCACCTGTGGCGGCACCGGTTGCCCCAGTGGCCGAGGCTCCGGTCAAGCCTGCGGAGCTGGTGGTTCCGAAGGTGGATCTGAGTGTGGTGCCGCGGCCGGTGGCGGAAGTGGCGGCGGCGATTGTGGATGATGCTGGGCGGACGACGCGGAAGCGGATGACGCCGCTGCGCCGGAAGATTGCGACTCATCTGGTGAATGCGCAGCACACGGCGGCGATTCTGACGACCTTCAACGAGGTCGACATGACTGAGATCATGAATCTGCGGAAGCTGCTGCAGGACAGCTTTGTGGCGCGGCACGGGGTCAAGCTGGGCTTCATGTCCTTCTTCATCAAGTCGGTCTGTGAAGCGCTCAAGGCGGTGCCACAGGTCAACGGGCGGATTGAGGGCGACGACATTGTCATCAATCATTACTATGACATCGGGGTCGCGGTGGGGACGGAGAAGGGGCTGGTGGTTCCGGTGCTGCGCGACTGCGATCACAAGTCGTTTGGTCAGATTGAGAAGGATCTTTCGGATTATGCGGTGAAGGCGCGGGACGGGAAGATAACGATCGAGGACCTGCAGGGTGGTGTCTTTACGATTTCGAATGGTGGGATTTACGGCAGTCTGCTGAGCACGCCGATTCTGAATCCGCCGCAGAGTGCGATTCTGGGGATGCATGCGATTCAGCAGCGTCCGGTGGCATTGAATGGGAAGGTGGAGATCCGTCCGATGATGTATCTGGCCCTTAGTTACGACCATCGGCTCATCGATGGGAAAGAGGCAGTCACTTTCCTTGTGCGCATCAAGGAATGCCTTGAGCAGCCGACCCGGCTTCTGCTGGGGGCCTGAGCGGGCCTGCTGAGGGTTTCCGGAGTATCTTCCGGCGATCGGCGCGCGACCGTCGGTTTGTCGTCGTTTTGCCTGGGGTCAGGCGAGGATGGGTTTGACCACGTGGCCGGCGACGTCGGTGAGCCGGTAATCGCGTCCGTTATGGCGGTAGGTGAGTTTTTCGTGATCGAGGCCCATGAGGTGGAGGATGGTGGCGTGGAAGTCGTGGACGTGGACTTCGTTGTGGGCGACGCGGATGCCGTAGTCGTCCGAGGCACCGTGGACGAGGCCGGGTTTGACGCCGCCGCCGGCGAGCCATGAGGAGAAGACCCAGTGGTGGTGTTCGCGGCCTGCCTGGCCGGGAGCTTCCTTGAAGGGGGTGCGGCCGAATTCGGTGGTCCAGACGACGAGGGTATCGTCGAGCATGCCGCGTTGTTTGAGGTCCTTGAGGAGGCCTGCGATGGGTTTGTCGATATTGAGGGCGAGGGGGCCGTGAGCGTTCATGTCGCCGTGGGAGTCCCAGTTGCCATTGGTGCCTGAGCCGCCGTCGATGACTTCGATGAAGCGGACGCCGCGTTCGGCGAGGCGGCGGGCCACGAGGCATTGCCAGCCGAAGCCGTCGGTCGAGCCGCGTTTGAGATTGTAGAGATCGTGGGTGGCGTCCGATTCCCTGGAGAGGTCGAGGATTTCGGGGGCTTCCATCTGCATGCCGAAGGCGGTTTCGAACGAGCGGATGCGGGCGGTGAGGAGGGGGTCGTCCCTGCGGTTGGCGAGATGGCGCTGGTTCATGCGGGCCATGGCCTTGAGTTCGAGTGACTGCAGTGAATCCGTGGCGGCGCGGCGGTGGATATTGGCGATGGGTTCTGGTCCTGGGGCGACGAGAGTGCCCTGATGGGCGCCGGGGAGGAAGTCGCTCGCCCAGAGTTGATTGCCTGCGTAGGGGGTCTGGCGGGCGAGGACGACGAACGAAGGCATGTTCTGATTTTCGCTGCCAAGGCCGTAGCTGACCCATGAACCGATGCTGGGTCTGGCGAAGCTGAACGAGCCGCAGTGCATGCCGAGGGTGGACTCGTAATGGTTGGTGTGGTCCGAGCGCATGGAGCGGATGACGCAGAGGTCATCGACGCATTGGGCGATGTGGGGGAAGAGGCTGCTGACTTCGGTGCCGCACTGGCCATGGGGCTGGAACTGCCAGAGAGGTTTGGTCAGGTACATGGTGTAGTCGCCCTTGCGGCCCTGCCATTCGTCGACGCGGACCGATTTACCGGCATCGCGGAAGAGGAGAGGTTTGGGATCGAAGGAATCGACGTGGGAGACGCCGCCGTTGCAGAAGATGAAGATGACGCGTTTGGCTTTGGGCTGGAAGAGGGCGGGGTGAGCGGCGAGGGGGTCGCGGGATTCGGCGAGGAGGCTTGAGAGGATGCCTGGGAAAATGGAGGAACCTGCGACCATGGAGCGCAGGAGCGAGCGTCGTGAGAAGGATGGGCGGGCAGCGGTCATGGCGTGGGAAGGGCCGGGGATTCAGTCGCAATGGAGGAATTCATTGCTGCCGAAGAGAGTGCGGACGAAAGCGGCGAGGGCGGGGCGGTCCGGGTGGGTGTCACCGGGGGAGTCGACTGATGCCCGGCAGGCGGCAAGGAAGGCGAGGGCGTCGCTCGTTTCCTCTTCGGAGGGTGGGCGGCCGAGGGTGCGGCGGTAGGCCATGTGGATGCGGGCGGGTTCGTTGCCGGCGGACTTCAGGAGGGAGTCGGCGGCGGCGAGGGAATTTTCGTGAACGAAGGGGTCGTTAAGGAAGTAGAGAGCCTGGGTGGGAACGGTGGTGGGGCGGCGGTCCGGGGTGGAGGCATTGGGGTCGGCACCGTCGAAGAGGGCAAGGAACGGGTGGCGTTTGATGCGCTGGACCATGAGGTAGACCGAGCGCTGGCGGTGGTCGTAGACGGCGGTGAAGGGATTATGCTGGGAGAAGGCCCATGAAGTGGCTGGGGGGAATGGGTGGGCGGTGCCTTTCGAGCGGTCGAGGGTACCGCTGACGGCGAGGATGCTGTCGCGCAGTTCCTCTGCGCTGAGCCGGCGCCTGGGGAAGCCTGCGTAGAGATCCGCGTGGCGGCCTGCCTGAGCGTGGGCGGTGGCCTGCTGCCATGTGGCGCTGAGGAGGATGGATCGGTGGAGGGACTTGAGGGACCAGCCTGACTGCTGGAGAGAAGAGGCGAGGTGGTCGAGCAGGTCCGGGTGGGTGGGGGGTTCGCTGCGGTTGCCGAAGTCGTTGGGGGTACGGACGAGGGGTCGGCCGAAGTGGTATTGCCAGAGGCGGTTGGCGATGACGCGCGAGGTGAGGGCGTGGTTATGGTCCGTGATCCAGTGAGCCAGTTCGTGGCGGCCGCTGCCGGCCGTCTGTGGGGGGAGTTGGGATTGACCGAGGACAGCGATGAAGCCGCGGGGAACGGTGTCTCCGGGGCGGTCCGGTTCGCCGCGCAGCTGGATGCGGGCGTGGTGGGGGGTGCCATCGGTTACGGCGTAGGCGAGCGGGACCGGTCCGCTGGCGAGTTTTGATTCGAGCGATTGCTGGCGGGCCTGGCTGGCTGCTTTGGCGGCGGCGATCTGCTGGCGGAGGTCCGCGATGCGGCTGTGTTTGGCGGCCAGCGGGGCCTCTGGGGCGGAAGGGCCTGTGTCCGGCGTTCCGGTGGGTGGGGGAAGCGGTTCGGTGCGGAGGGTGAAGTTATCGGCATCGAGGGGAGGTTTGGTGCCTGTGAGGTGGCCACCGCTATCGATGAAGGCGTAGTCGATGGTGCCGTCCCAGCTGGCAGGGAAGTCGCCATGGAAGCTGGTGGCTGTCGCGCCCGAGAAGAGCGTGCCGGTGAACTTCCGGGCAGTCAGGTCGAGGGTAAGCTGGACGTGGTGCCATTGATCCAGCGGGAGCTGGGCGGTTTTGTGGTAATCGTTGCCGGAGCGGACGAAGAAGGCGGACGAGTGGAAGCCGAGTTCGATGGCAGGCGACGCGGGGCCGTGGCCGATGTGAAAGCGCCATGTGCCTTCGCTGTCTCCGGTGCTGCCGGGTTTGCCGGGGTGGAAATCGAAGCTGGCGTGGAGCGTACCTGCTTTCTCTGTGGTCCATGGCTGCGGCAGGCTGAGGCCGAGTCCATTGTATGCCGGGCTGACGGGCAGGGCGATGCCGAGGGATCCTGCTGGGTGGATGTGGTGGAAAGGGCTTTGGGAAGCCGTGGAGATTTTCACTGCGCTGCTGGGTCCCGGGTGCCATGGAGCGGCCGGGGGCTGATCCGGCTGCTGGCCTTCGAGGTCGCCATCGTATCCGACGAGGGTGGTCAGTTCCTGTTCGAGGGAGCTGGCGGGACTGCGGAGGTCGGCGGGAACGGTTGGCTCGGCGGTGGTTGGTGGAATGGGCTGTGGCTGGCAGGCAATGTTGTCGATGTCCGTGGGGGGCGGCGGTGTGCTGGAAGACTTCGAAGAAATGGCGACGCCTCCGATGATGCCGTTCCATGCGGGATTGAGCCGGTGCGGCGCGATGGGGACGGACGCGCCGGGTCGCTCGAGCGATCCCGAGGCCGCGTGTTGGTCGAGGTCGATGGTGAGGCGGAGCGCGTGCCAGTCGCCTTGCTGGGGAAGCGGAATGGTGATGGGATGGTCGTCCGGGAAGAGAGTCAGGGTGGTGGAGCCGATGCGGGCGGTGAGGGCGTGCGGGCCTTGTGATGTGCCGAGGGAGAAATCGTAATGGCCTTTGGCATCGGCTGAGCCACGGGCACGGAAGTCGAGATTGGCGTGCAGCAGGCCGTGGCGGTGTGATGCGGGGAGCGACTGCCAGACGGAGGCGGTGGCGGCGGGCAGAGTGACGCCGACGGATCCGAAGGGGTGGAGGCTGCGGAAGGGGCTTTGGGCTTCCGGGCTCACGGAGATGGAGCCATCGTAGAGCCATGGCGGGACGAGCACGCCGTAGCTTCCGCCCGACGCGGCGCGCTGCATTTCGAAATCGCCATCGATGTCATTGAGCGAGCGGAGGATGCCCTGGGGATTGGAGCCGGTGGCGGCGAATTCGCTGAGAAGGCTGCGCAGGGCCGGATCCGATTCCGCCGGGGGAACGAGCGGGACCATGGCGCGGTAGCGGTTCTTCTGTTCCGAGCCGGGGAAAGCGAAGCGGGTGCTCGCGAAGATTCCGTAGAGACCGTAGTAATCCTGGGTGCTGACTGGGTCGAACTTGTGGTGGTGGCAGCGGGCGCATCCGAGGGTCAGGCCGAGGAACGTCTGACCGAGCGTATCGATGGTATCCTGAAGGGTGAGGTGGTGATAGTTTTCCGAGTCGAATCCGAAGCGTCGCGAGATGGCGAGGAATCCGGTGGCGGTGATGCGTTCCGCGTATTTTTCCGGGGGACCGTTGCGGGCCATGAGGTCGCCGGCGATCTGTTCGCGGACGAATTCGTGATAGGGTTTGTCAGCGTTGAGGGCATCGATCACGTAGTTCCGGTAGCGCCATGCGTCCGGGACCGGGTAGTCCGCGGTATCGCCGGCGGTATCCGCGTAGCGGACGACATCGAGCCAGTGGCGGCCCCAGTGTTCCCCGTAATGCGGCGAGGCGAGGAGACGGTCGATGACTTTCGCGAAGGCGTCAGGATCTGTGTCAGCGAGGAACTCGTCGATTTCCCCTGGTTCCGGAGGGAGTCCCGTGAGGTCGAAGGTGGCGCGGCGGATGAGCGTGAGGCGGTCCGCTGGTGGCTGGGGGGAAAGGCCTTCGGCTTCCAGTCTGGCGAGGATGAACGAGTCGAGGGCTTGCCTTGGCCATGAGGGATTGGCGACGGATGGGAGGGCGGGGTTGCGGAGAGGCTGGAGCGACCATGGCAGGCTGCTGGCAGCAGGGGCCGGCGACGCCGGGCCTTCCGGGTAGGGAGCGCCTGATTGGACCCATGTGGTGAAGTCGCTGATGACCTGATCCGCGAGGCGGGCGCGGCCGCTTTTGGGCGGCGGCATTTTGATGTCCGGGTGGTCGTGGCGGATGGCCTTGATGAGGAGGCTGGCTTCCGGGTTTCCCGGGACCACGATGGGCCCGTCGATGCCGCCCTTGAGGAAGTCGGATCGGTTATCGAGGCGGAGGCCGCCGCGCAGGCGTTCCGATGTTCCGCTGTGGCATTCGAAGCATTGGGACGAGAGGACCGGGCGGATCTGGTTTTCGAAGAAGGTGAAATCGGGATCCTCCGCGGCTGAGGGGAGCGCGGCCACGGCAAGGGCGGCCATGGAGGCGAGCCATGGTCGCATCGTGGATCGGCCAGGTCCGGCGGGCGGGATCGCTCGGGATTTCATTGGGTGCATGGTACGGAGAAATGGGAACGGAGGCGACTGCCGCAATCGTGTGAAGAAGATACGGAGGGGACTGGGTGGAATTCGCCGGGAAATGCTTGGCGGAACTACTACTGGATTGGGGTAGTCATACGGCCGCCGATCCGCTACATTCGCGGAGGATGAAGAAGAAAACGGGTGGCCGTCCAGCGGCCAGGACAGGTACGGGAGCAGTGGTGCTGCTGTCGGGGGGGAATCCGCAGATTGCCAAAGGGTATGGGGACGAGCCGGTGATGGCATGGCTGGCGGCGCTCAGTGGGTGGAAGGAAGCGACGGCGCGGCGGATTGACTTGATGATTGGGGAAGAAGTGCCCGGGGTTTGCCGGGCGGTGAAATGGAATTCGCCGCTGTACGGGGCGGAGAGTGAAAATTGGTTTCTGTCGCTGCATGCGTTTGCGCGGTCCGTGAAGATCACGTTTTTCCGTGGTCTGCAGCTTGCGCCGCTGCCGCCCGGCGGGACAGCGAAGAGTGGGGAGTCGCGCTGGATCGATGTCGGCGAGGGAGCGATCGACGAGGAACGATTGCGGGCGTGGATTGCGCAGGCGGCGAGGCTTCCCGGGATGAAGCTGTGAAGTCAGGGTGCGGTCTGGAAGCGGAGTTGGAGTGATTCTCCGGTCGGGGGAGCGGGGACATTGAAGGTAGCGCGCCATGAACCGGATGAGGCGTCCCAGTCCGTCTGCCAGTGGGATTCCCTGGTGGTGCCGGCTGTGAGCGAGAAGCTGCGGGGCGATGGGAGGTCCGTGAAGCTGACGGGAATGTGGCCCAGACCGCCGTGCAGGGTTAGGTCGGCAGTGCCGTTGGCATCGGGCTCGATGCTCAGAGGAAACGACTGCCTGATGCGGCCGTGTCTGGTGGTGATGGCGAAGGAATTGCCATCGGCTTCGCGGTGGACTGGTTTCCATGATCCCGCGGTGCTGGCGAGACTGGCGCGGACGTTTGTGTCTGGACCGTAGTAGTCACTTGCCTTGCCTGGGAAGACAGCGAGTTCGAGAGTGGCTTCGACGAAGTCGCCGGGGAGCAATGTGGAGATGTCTGGTGGCGGAGAGAGTTCGGCGATGGTGCGGTGATTGCCCTTGCCCCATTCCGTGCCGAAGAAAGAAGCGTGGGGTCCGGCGGTTTGGCCATGGAGGCGGGCCTGCCATGACCGGATGATGAGGCCGCGGGTGGCGTTGGCGACCCCTTCGCGGAGGGCGCTGCTGTCGATGCCGTGGAGCGAGATCCAGGGAGATGGTCCGGTGAGGGGCAGGCCGGTGCGGTCGTAGCGGTTGCTGGCGGTGGGCGGTGGCCATTCCGAGACGAGGCCGTGGCGGTTGCCGGTGGCGGCGAGGCGTGCGGGCGTTTCGTGGTAGTAGTCGGCACCGAGCTGAAAGAACGCGAGGCGTTTCCAGCGGATGGGCTGATGGATGTCGCAGCGGAGGTGGAAGAGGGCCCGGAAGTGGTCATTGCCGCGGGGGACCATGACACGGATGGACGAAGTGATTTCGCGATGCGGGGAATGGGCGTGGTAGGTGGCATCGGTGAGGCAGGGACCGGGGGATCGGTATTCCGTGCGGGTGCGGTGCCATGGCTGGTACTGGCCGTCGGGATTGAGCCAGAGCATGAAGTCGCCGCCGCCGCAGTTGCCGGCCCACGACCATGGTTTGGGAGTTGGTTTTCCTGCGGGGGTGGCGGGCAGCGTCATGAGCGGGCGGATATCCGTGAGGAAGCAGCGGCGCTGGATGCGGTCGGGTTCGAGGCAGAGATTCTCGCCGAAGCTGCCGACGGCGATTTCTTCCCAGAGTTGGTTATGGCCCCAGCCGATGAGAGAGAGCTGGGCGTGGGAAGCTGCGCAGATGCCGCCGAGTCTGGCATGGATCATGGCGAGGGAGAAGCTGCGTTCGGAATGGGCCGGGACCCGGATCCATGTGAATCCGTGGAACCATTGACCGTCGTGCGGGAGCGCTCCCTTTTCCGGGCGGCGGTGCCAGTTCTTGGAGACCTGGATTGGCAGGCCAGTGGGTGTGCCATCGGGTTCGCAGACGACGGGAGTGAAGCCCGTGATGGATGGGTGGGGAGCCTTGCGGAAGATGATGCGGGCGACGGCTGGAACGCCGGCGTCGTTGCGGACCGAGAACTTCCAGCGGTCGATGCGGTCGAGGTGTTCGGCTGGATAGTAGGTACCGGCGGCATTTGACCACGGTTGGGAAGGGAGATCGATCCAGACCGCCCCGAGGGCCGGGTCGTGCCGCGTGGGAACTTCAGCCGAGACCGTGGCTTCAGGAGCCGGAGGTTTTGTGGTGAGGATGACCGAGCCCGTGCCGGAGGCGGTGAGATTGTTCCAGCGGAGGGTGGCGGGCAGCGCGTCTGCGATCTGGAAATGGAAGGCGAGGCGGTCCGGCCATGTGGAGATTTCGAGTCGTCCCGTCTGCGGGAGGGTGCGGCCGTTTTCGTCAGTGAAGACGAGGGCTTCGCAGGCGACCCGATGGAAGCTGGGGCCTGCTTCCACGAAGCGGACCGGCTGGTGGAAGGGATCGTCTGTTTTCATGGAGCCCGTGCACACGAAGCGGCGGCCCTCTGCGGTGACCGAGCATTCCCATGTGCCGGAGACGGGGCGGACGGCTGCGGCATCGAAGCGGAGTTCCTCGCGACCGTACTGGAAGCAGAGGATTTCGGTGGCCGGTTTGGGTTGCTGGAAGGCGCGGGGGGCGGCTTCGGACCATGTGAGCTGGCAGCGGTCCTCCGGGCCGGGCATCCAGTCGGCTGGGCCCGCCATGGCCGAGGCCATCAGGAAGGCGAAGGCCGTCAGCCAGCCATGGATGAATGCGGCCATGAGCGGTGCCTGGCGGGAGGGCTCAGTTTTCCGGACGGGTCCGGCCGGCGATGATGCGGTCGAGTTCCGCGGTCAGTTCGGCTGCGACCTGCGGGTGCTGGGCTGAGACGTCCGAGCGTTCACCGGGGTCGGTCTTGAGATTGTAGAGCGAGTGTGTGGCGGCAGGCAGGGGAGGTTCGCCGCGGCTGACGCGAGCCTGGGATTTGCCGCGGTTCTTGAGTCGGACGAGTTTCCAGTCGCCGCGGCGGAGGCCGAAGTTCCCGCTGCCATTGTCCTGCTGGAGAATGAAGGGTCGGCCCGTTGCTTCCGGCTTTCCGAGCAGGGCGTCGAGGAGATTGAAGCTGTCGAGGCAGCCGTCCCGTGCGGGGGATTGGTTTGTGAGGGCGGCGAGGCTGGCGGCGAGGTCGACGGTACTGACGGGTTGGTCCGAGGTGGCGGATGGGATGGTGCCGGGCCAGCGGGTGATGAAGGGGACGCGGGTGCCGCCTTCCCAGACGCTGTATTTGCCGCCGCGGAAGGGTCCGGCTGGTTCATGGCTGCCGAGTTTCTCGACGGCGTCGTCGCGGTAGCCATCGTCGAGGACCGGACCATTGTCCGAGGTGAAGACGACGAGCGTGTTTCGTGCGATGTCGAGGCGGTCGAGGCATTTCATGAGTTCGCCGACGCACCAGTCGAGCTGGAGAATGCAGTCGCCGCGGGGGCCGAGCGATGTTTTCCCCTGGAAGCGTTCGTGCGCGATGCGGGGGACGTGGATGTCCTGGGAAGCGAAGAAGAGGAAGAACGGCTGGTCCTTGTGGGCTGCGATCCAGCGGGTGGATTCGCTGATCCATGTGTCCGCGAGGTCCTCGTCGCGGAAGCGCGCGGCGGTGCCGCCGGTGTAGAAGCCGATGCGGCTGATGCCATTGTGGATGGTATCATTGTGGCCATGGGACCAATCCATTTTGAGGGAACTGCGGTGGGTGATGCCCGTGGGATGGTCCGCGGAAGGCTTGGCGGCTCCGACCCAGAGCGGGTCGGCGGGGTCAAGGTTTCGGACCCGTCGGTCCTCCACGAACGTCTGGGGAACGCGGTCGTTGGTGGTGGGGAGGAGAAAGCAGTGATCGAATCCGATATCGAGCGGACCGGGCCGGAGTTCGCCATTCCAGTCCGGGGCTTTGTCGCCGAGGCCGAGGTGCCATTTGCCGATGACCGCGGTGGCATAGCCGGCGCGTCCGAGGATGGCAGGAAGGGTTTCCGTGCCTGGCCTGATGATGGCAGGGCCGTTGGGCGGGGCGATGCCTGTGCCCTTCTGCCGGAACGCGTAGGTGCCGGTGAGCAGCGAGAAGCGGGTGGGTGTGCAGGTTGATGCCGTGCAGTATCCACCCGTGAAGCGCACGCCATCTCTGGCGAGCTGATCGATGGCGGGAGTCTGCACCGCGCTGGCTCCGTAGCAGGAAAGGTCGCCGTAGCCGAGGTCATCGGCCATGATCACGATGATGTTGGGTCTGGCGGCATTGCTGCTGGCGGTGGCAAGGCAGACGGTGAGGGCTGCGAGAAGCAGGCAGGGGAACTTCATGGCGGCGTGCTGGGTCAGGGTTTCCCGGGAGCGAGGCCCTGGAGCTGGGCCATGGCGTCGGCGAAGCCCTTGCCGATGCCGCCGAGGATGCGGGCCGATCCGAGGTAATGGAATTCGGCATTGGAGATGCCTGTGTCGAGGAGGGCGCGTTCGCGTTCGCTCAGTTCGCTGCTGCGGAGTGCGGTGAATTCCCGGTTCTCGTCGGCAGCCGGCAGCTTGCCGTCGCGGATTCGTTCCTTGATCTGCGCGCGGAGGCTGGATTCGCGGGTTTTGGCTGCGGAGAGGTCCATGTCCCAGAATTGTTCCGTGCGGACGGCGGCGACGGTTCCCTTGAATTCCGGCAGGCTGGCGGGAGCGGCCATGGCCTTGCGGAAGTTGTCGTGGGTGGGCTTGTAGCGCAGTTGGTCCTTGCCGTAGGCCTCCGTGGGGCCGCCGACGCCGAGCACACCGATGACGAACGGAAGCTCGGGAGCTGCGAGGTCGCGGCGCACATCGCGGATGAAGTGAGCGAGGGTTTCGCTGTAGGCATCGTATCCGCCCGGCTGGTCGCGCCGTGGATAGGTTCCTGAATCCACCATGTCATTCCATCCCTGGAACCAGACGAAGCCGGCGAGTTCATGTTTGGCAGAAGCATCGTGGCCCGGGACCACACGGGAGAGATTGGCGAGGACACTGCGGACGTGATCGATCATGAGGCGGTACGAAGTTCCGGTCTGGGCGGCCTTTTCCGCCTTGAGGGCAGCGGTGTCCTTGCCCTTGCGGGCGAGTTCCTCGAGTTGGCCATCGGGAAACGGATACGGTCCGGCGCTCGGGGGCCGGAAATCAGTGTGCAGGCTGCGCCCGCCCCACGAAGTTTTGATGATGAGGATGGGGGCGTCCGTCACCGTTTCCATGGCGAGGCCGAACGTGAATTCCGGTCCGATTTTCGGGCCGCCCTGAGCGGAACCAAAGCCCGCCGTGAGTTTGCCGGTTTGTTCGGTGTCGGCCGTGCCGAGCGACGAGATCCATGTGCGTTCGGCGACCCTTGGTTTGCCCGCGGCATCCGTCATGAGGTCGAGCAGGGGCTTTGATTCGCTGTCGAGGCGCAGGCGTTCGAACGTGCGGAGCTGGGCGTGGCCCTGCATGTTCGACTGACCCGCGAGAATGTAGACCTGGAGCGGTTTGGGCGTATCGGCGGCGGCGCACTCCGTTGCGCGACTGGCGGACAGGAGAAAGAGGGAGAACAGGGAGAACAGGGAGAAAGGGAGGAAGGCTCTCATGAAAAGAAGAGCAGGTTGGGCGGGCGGGACGCTGATGTCTCGGAAATTCATGGCCGCATCTGCGCCTCGCAATCGCTCCAACCAGGCTCCAATCATCCTAATATCAGGATTTCGCCTTGAACTTCCGGACGTTCTCCCTCATCCCAGAAACGATCGTAGTGGTCGACAGATGAATCCGACATGAACCCTGTGCCCGCAGAGACAACCGAGTGCCCCATCCTAGTCAGCCCTCTGCTGCGGAGCATCGGAGCGACTTCACCTGTTGCCGGGCGCTGCCGGTTGAGCGCCGGTGGTCCATCGGAAATCCCTGGCATCCGATGACAGGGCCGGTTCCGAGTCTGGTGGTGTCCCCACCGCGGGAGAAACTCAGGATATTCTACCTGAGCTACTGCTCGCCGACCCCGACATGGGGTGGGGCCATGGCGTTCTACCGTCACTTCATCGAGCGTCCGGATTTCGAAACGATGGTGGCGACCAATGTCCCGAATTTTCCTCAGGAACTGGTGAGCTACCGCCCGTTTCGCTATGATTCCTCGAGGCTGAGGAGGCGGCTTCTGCGGACCCGCCTCGCCCCTTGGCTCGAGGGACTGCAGGCACTGGGGTACTTGGGAAATCCGATCAAGGACGTCCTGGCGGCGGCGCGGTCCTTTGCTCCCGATGCCGTTTTCACGGTGGCTGGTTCGTGGGATGCCAGTGCCCTGCTCGCGCAGGAGCTGGCGTCCCGCCTCCGGGTGCCGCTGGTGGCGAGTTTCAACGATTGGTTCAACTTTGGCTGGTTTCCTGCGCATCGGTTCTTCCATCGGGCGATCGAGCGGCGGTTCCGGCGGTTTTATCATGAAGCGGATGTGGCGCTCTGCACATCCGAGGGAATGAGAGAGGAACTCGGGGAGAATCCGAGGGCCCACATTCTTTACCCGACCGGGGCGCTTATGGATTTGGCTGCGGGAGGGGAATCGGAACCGTGGCGGCCGGGGCACCGGCCATTCACCGTGGGGTTTGCGGGGAGTCTTTCCGAATGGTATGGCCGGATGCTGGAGCGGCTGATCTCCGCCGTGCGCCGCGCCGGGATCCCGTTGGACTTCCGCATTTTCGGGAGCAACGCCTCTTGGAGTCAGGCATTCGATACCGAGGTGAAAGCGGAAGGGATTTACCTGGGGCATCTTCCGTTTGAGCAACTGAGCGAGGAGATGGCGCGAGTTGATGCGCTGCTGCTGCCCATGGGTTTCGAGGAACAAGCGGCACTCGTGGAAAGAACGAGCTTCAAGACAAAGTTTCTGGACTATCTCACCTACCGCAAACCGATTGTCGTCTGGGGTCCTGGCTACTGTTCTGCGGTAAGGGTGGCACGGGAATTTGATTCAGCAGCCGTCTGCGCCGACGAGAAAGAGGATTCCGTGATCAGGATGCTGACGGATCTGTCGGCCCGGCCCGAGCGGCAGAGGGAGTTGGTGGAGCGGGCGATGCGGATGTATGAGGATCGGTTTCATCCTGACCGGATTCATGGAGGGTTGGTCAGGGTGATTGCTGCTGCGGTGGCGGAGAACCGGAAGAATGGCCACAGGGAGGGGGCGGTCGCATGAGCTTTGGCAACGGCCTGCTCAATCCCCTGCGCCGGGCCAGCGATCCAGCCCTGAGGGCTCTGCATCGGCGCTGGTGGCTGGCTGCGGTGCGCCGAGCAGGCTGTCACGTCGATGGAAGCATTGAAATCACGGGGCGAAAGTATTTCCGCGAATGGGTGCGGCTGGCTCCGGGCTGCCATATTGGCAGGGATTGTTCCCTTTGGGTGTCCGGTGATCCCGGTAGTGAGCCCATGATCCGGCTCGGGAGGGTTCACGTTGGCCGCAACAGCTATCTGGGAGCCTTTGTGCCGATTGAGATTGGCGATGACAGTCTGGTGGGCGCATACAGCTATATCATCAGCGGGAATCACTGCATGAAGGATCTGGGAGTTCCGATTCGGGAACAGGGCTACGAGGGTGGGGCTGTGCGCATTGGCAGGGATGTCTGGCTGGGGTGTCACGTGGTCGTGCTGCCGGGGGTGACGATTGGAGACGGTGCCGTGGTGGGGGCGGGAGCGGTGGTGACGAAGTCCGTGGGAGCTGGGGAAATCTGGGCCGGGGTGCCGGCCCGCAGAATAGGAAACCGATGAGAATAGGGATCATTTCAACCGTTGGCGGCAGCTATAGCTGGGCAGGGAGCGAGGAGATGTGGAAACTGCTTGGGCTGGAGGCGCTGCGGTCGGGCCATGAGGTGGCAGTCTGCCTGCAGGAATCGTTTGCGCTCTCGCCGGAGATGAATGGCTTCCGCGAGGCGGGCGGTAGAGTATTTCCGTATCGGCATCCGAACTGGTGGCAGCGGCGCATGAATGCTGCTGGCTTGCATTCGCGTTTCGGGGCCCTCGCGAAATGGAGGCCGGATGTGGTCTGTGTGTCCGGGGGCCCGGAGCAGCCGTACTGGCAGAAGGATGTCCGGGATTTCCTTGAGGGCTGTCCAGCCCGTCAGGTGCACATCATTCAGGGCAATGAAGAAGGCTGGATTGCGGGAGATGCGCCGCGGCGGTGGCTGCGGGATCTTTACGGCAGGGCGGCAAGGATCATCTGTGTGTCGCAGGCGAACGCGGTGCTGCTGGAGAGGCAGTTGGCTGCGAAACTGGGGATGGTACGGGTGCTGCCGAATCCGATCCGGGGTCGGTTGGCGGCTCCTCTGCCGTGGCTGGAGATGGCTGAAGGTGGTGTCCGGTTTGCGACGGTGGGCCGATACGAAGTGATTTCGAAGGGGCAGGACGTCACCCTGGAGGCGTTTGCGGATCCCCGGTGGAAGTCGCGGGACTGGCATTGGACGCTTTATGGGAGTGGGCCGGATGAGGAATACATACGGGAGCTTGTGAAATACTACGGACTGGAGCGCTGGGTGACTCTTGCTGGATTTGAGCGGGATTTCACGAAGATATGGTCGGCTGAGCAGATGCACATTCTCTGTTCCCGTGGAGAGGGTTTGGCGTTGGCGCTGGTGGAGTCGATGTTCTGTGGTCGTCCGGGGATTGTGAGCCGGAGCGGGGGCAATCATGAACTGCTGCGTGATGGGGTGGATGGGTATGTGGTGCACGGAACGAACTCGTACATTCTGGGCGAGGTTCTTGAACGGGCGTGGCAGGAAAGAGAAACGTGGCGCCGGAAAGGTCTCGATGCCTTTGAGCGGGTTGGGTCCACCGTGCCCGAGGATTACGGCGCTGTGCTGCTGGAGACTGTTCTTGGATCTGGGACGTCAGGCTGAAGATGGCCGCGGTCAGCGCTATGGGGCTTGACCGCTGGCAGGAGGGGAGGGCCGCGGTCTGCGGCAGTGTCGTGTGCGGGCCAAGGGAAAATGCCCTGAGCGGTCGGGTGGTCCGGACACGGGGTGCAGCGTTACCATTGGCCCTGCCATGATTCGCTGAAGAAACCGGCTGCGGGAATGGCTCCCGGGTAGCGGGAATTGGCGGGGGTGGTGAGGTCGATGACGGCCCAGTCGGGCAGTTTCGGGGTTTGGCGGGCGTTGTTGAGGTAGTCGTATTCGCGGAAGGTGAAGCCGCTGTTGAGGACGACGTAGCGGGATGGGTTGAGAGGGTTCGGATAGATGCAGACGAGGGCGTGGTGGTCGGCCGGGAACTGGCGTGGACCCGTGGTGATGTGGCTGGCTGACCACTGGATGGGGAGCTGCGGGGCGATGCGGGCAAGGACGGCATTCGATGCGGGGTCGCCCCAGAGGATGAGATGGGATGAATCGATGTCTTCCGGCGTGACTTCGGAATCTGCCTTGCTGCGGGCGTCGCCGCGGAAGTGGCGTCGCCATTCACGGATGGCGCGGTCCATTTCCGACTGGGCCCATGTGGCTGTGGCGGGGTGACTGGCGGTGCCGGTGGGGCGGACGAAGAGGAACGAATCCATGAAGGCGTCGTCGATGGGGCCCTGGAGACCGTGGCGTTTGCGGAGACCGTCATCCGGTGGCGGGCCTGCGCGCCATTGCTGCTCGGCGAGATGAAACGTCAGGCTGACGGATCCGTCGGATGTTCTCGTGGCATTGAGGTGGAGGGGTTGGGCGGCGTTGCTGCTGCGGATGGCGATGCCGGTGAGCGGCGTGGAGTCGGTCGAGCCCGGTGGCAGCGAAAGGGTGAAGGCCGTGATGTTCTCTGTTTCGATGTCGAGTCGGGCCGATCCGGCGAGGCTGGCGGGTGTTTCGGAACGGATGAGACGGGTGCGGATGCGGGCTGGCTTCCAGTGTTCGGCGAGGGCGTCGATGGAGCCGAGGGCGAAGCGATTGGTGCGGAGGGAGAAGGTGGTGAAATCCGTTTCGCTGGGGAAGGCGAGGCGTCCGCGGCGGGCGAGGGCGTCGATGCGGCGGGCGACTTCGGCGCGGGCAGCGGGTTCGTACTGGTGGGCGGTGTCCGGGGCGACGATGTGGGTGAGCTGGATCTGCTGGGCTTCAAGGGCGGTGGCCATGAGGTCGGCTGCCTGTTTCTGACGGTCCTTGGCTCCGCTGTAGGCGACCGTGGGGCAGTTACGGAGATTGCCCGCTGTGGTGGTAGCGTCGTAGAGATTCCAGAGCTGGCGTTCCCATGGGAAGGGCTTGAGGGTTTCGCCCTGGAAGAAGTTGAGGAATTGCTCGGTTTCGCTGAAGCCGGCTCCCGGGTTGGCGGCGGCCCAGAGGTGCGGATGGTGCGTGGCCATGTGCCAGCAGGCAGCCCCGCCAAGCGAGAAACCGCGCACCACGATGCGGTCGGGGTCGATCCGGTAGTCGCGCTGGACGGCCGCGAGTGCTTCGAAGCAGTCGGTTTCCCCTGCGAAGCGCGAGCCATTGCAGTATCGTCCGTAGGGATGGAGGACGATGGTGTCCGGAGGGGTGAATTCGCCCGCGTTGGTCTGCCGCTGGTGAATGAAATCGAGTTCCGTCAGTTTTTCACCACGACCGTGGAACCAGATATCGAGTCGGAGCGGAGTGGCCGCATGCGGCGGCGGCTGAGTCTGGCGCACGCCGGGCACGACGAGTCCAAACGGCTGGACACCGCCATCGATTTTCGAACGGTAGGCACGCACGACCAGGCCGCGTGCCTCGAGCCATGGGAACTCGCCGCGGCGGAGAGCCGCGAGCCGCTGCTGGCCTTCCCGGAGCTGGTCCGCGGCCCACACCGTCTGTTTCAGATCGAAGAATTCGTTGTACTGGAGAGCCCATGCGACCGCCTTGTGGAAGATTTCGGCGTCTGGAAGGTAGGTTTCCGCGGGTTTTCCCTTCAGTTCCTGACGGGCGGCAGCGAGTTCGGCGGCGAATGCTTCCGTTTCTTTCGTCAGGGCAGCGCGGACGTCGTCGGGAATGGCGAGACCGACTGGCGGGACCGGGCGGACATTGTCGGGAATGTTATCGGCGGGACCGTCCGCGCGGGAGGCGAGGGGGAGCAGCAGGGCAAGGAGGATGCGGCGCATGGGAAATCAGGAAACGATGGTGAAGGCGTGGGTGAGGAGGCGGGCAGCAGCGCGGTCCGCATCTGCTTCGGACGCTGCATGGATCCGGCAGAGCGTTGCTCCAGCGGTGAGGCTGCGGCCGGTTTTGACGAGTTCGTCGATGCCGACGGCAGGATTGATGGTGTCGTCCGTGCGGGCGCGTCCGGCACCAAGGAGGAGAACCGCTTCACCGATGGCGGCGGCGTCGGCACGCGTGAGTACACCCGAGGCGGGAGCGGGAAGTTCGCGGATGACCGGTGCCCTGTGCATGGATCGACCGATGGCCTTGAGGTCCGGCATTTCCGGAGTCTGCCATGCCACCAGTTCCTCGAATTTCCGCCACACCGTGCCATCGCGGAGGCGGGCCGCATGGGTGGCGCGCGGGGTGTCCGAAACGGCTTCGGCGAGGTCGAGGATGAGGGCTTCAGTGTCGGCAGGTCCCTGACCGTGCATGAGGTCGATGCATTCGCGGACTTCGAGGGCATTGCCGGCTGCGCAGCCAAGTGGTTCATCCATGGAATTGAGAAGGGCGGTGATCCGGATTCCACCGAGTTCTCCGGCCGCGACGAGGGAAGCCGCGAGCGCTTCCGCATCCTTGCGTGACTTCATGAAGGCACCCGATCCGAATTTCACATCGAGGACAAGGCGGTCGAGTCCCTCCGCGAGCTTTTTGCTCATGATGCTGGCGGTGATGAGCGGGATGGAGGGCACGGTGCCGGTGACGTCGCGCAGGGCGTAGAGTTTGCGGTCGGCTGGGCAGAGGTCCTCCGTCTGGCCGGCCATGAAGCAACCGATGGCGGGCAGCTGCCGCTCCATTTCCGCGCGGGAGAGCGCCACGCGGAAGCCGGGGATGCTTTCGAGTTTGTCGAGGGTGCCGCCGGTGATGCCGAGGCCGCGGCCGGAGATCATGGGCACCCAGAGACCGTCGGCGGCGAGGAGGGGAGCTAGGACGAGCGACGTCTTGTCGCCGATGCCGCCAGTGGAATGTTTATCGACGACGGGCGGGCGGGAGATTGGTGGGCCCCAGTCGAGGACCTCGCCGCTGTCGCGCATGGCGCGGGTGAGCGACCATGTTTCCGTGGCGGACATGCCATTGAGGCAGATGGCCATGGCGAGGGCGGCCCATTGGTAGTCGGGGATCTCGCCGTTCGTTAGTCCGGCGACGAGCCAGTTGATTTCGTCAGGGGAGAGCGAGCCGCGGTCGCGTTTCCGGCTGATGAGGGCGGGGACGTGCATGGGGGGCGTGAATGTGTCAGATGCCGAGGAGGGCTCTGGAGGCGGTGAGGACGCGACCGCTTTCGGAGCGCAGGAATTCGCCGCCGATGAAGAGCTTGCTGGTCTTGAGGACAGGGAGGCGCGACGGTGATTTCATGCGGAGGGCGGTAAGGGGAGATGGTACACAAGGGGCGGCACGGGGGCAAATGGTCGCTGGGAGGATGTGGGGGCGGGGATTTGAGATTTGAGATGGGGCTGGTTCGGGTGAGGGCGTTGGGAGAGGTGGCACACGCGAAGATGCGAGAGGCGGGTGACTGCAGCCTCGCGTGCCCGGGGCTTATTGGGGCGACCACGATGGGCATATGCAGTTCTGAACCCACCAATGACTTAATCGGGAGGGACTGCGAAACAAGGCCACCAATGCGACGTGGTGCTATTGGTCACATGCACTTCTTCCACATGCGCCGCCATCCGGTGCGCAGCAATGCGAGCTGAGGCTTGAACACGGACTCGAAGGCATCGATCCCCGCCTGGGGTCGGTCGTGCGGGGGGCGGTGGCCTTCCCACTCGTAGTCATCGAATGCGATGACCCCGCCGGGTTTCAGGAGAGGCCAGCACATCACTGCGTCTGTGAGGACATCTTTGGCGAGATGGCTGCCATCCACATAGATGAAGTCGAAGGATTCCCAGAAGCCATCACTAGCCAGCATCCAGGCCAGCAGCTCGACGGAGATCCCTTCGTGCAGATGA
>Ga0315899_10001968_pt1 | contig 23060 bp, 16 predicted proteins | sample LakEriMetagenome_2_FD_203518 | JGI IMG/M metagenome (GOLD analysis project Ga0315899, IMG submission 203518) | Freshwater fungal communities from buoy surface, Lake Erie, Ohio, United States - Buoy 4 MA112 | ecosystem: Environmental > Aquatic > Freshwater > Lake | place: USA: Lake Erie, Ohio... | reverse complement strand
TCAATTTATTGAAGTGAACAAGCGCATATTAATAGGGTTTTTTGTTTGGGTATTGGGCGTTGAAAGCATCCAAGCTCAGTTTATGTTTCCCGGAATGTTGCCGGGAATGATGCCCGGTTATGGTGGCTATACAGATACTACTAAACCCCAGAATCAATCGCTGCCGCAAACCCCTAAACCCGCCCAAACTGACAATCAGGATAATGATGGCAATGAAGATGAGGAAGTAGACCCTGAAGAAAAGAAGAATGAGCTGGAAGTCAAAAAAATGAACCTTAAAAGCCAGCGTATGAAGCTGGAGCAGGAATTGGCCTATCTGAAATCAAAAGATCCGGATTTGCTCACCCCGGAGGAGAAAGAAGTAATCAGAATACAGACGGAGAACCTCAAGTTAATTGCCTTGCAGGAACGTTCGATTATTGAAGAACAGCAAAGGGAACTGGAAAAATTCAAGAACAAAAAGAATTTTCCTTCAGCCAGTGTATACGGCCATCAGTTCTTTCGCGATGGCAGTTTTAAGTTTTTTCAGAAAACCGACGAAATTGCGGTTACCGACAATTACGTTTTGGGAACAGGTGACCAGGTTCAGCTGGAGGTATGGGGTTACCGATACTGGAGCAAAACCTACGTAGTGAGTCAGTCAGGAAGCATTGACATAGAAGGATACCAGAAAATTTTCGTAAAAGGCCTGTCGCTTCAAAAAGTGCGTGAAATGATTGGTTCCCGATTGGGACTGGGTGGTCAGGAATCCTCTTTTTCAGTTACTGTTACCCGTCCCAGAATGGTCAGTGTTAATATTTTTGGAGAAGTGTTTTCACCCGGAACCTACACGGTTCCCGCCACCAACGGTGCATTCAACGTGCTGGTGAGCATGGGTGGCCCAACTGATATTGGTTCTGTGAGGAATATTTACATCAAAAGGGATGGCAAAATCAGGGATTCATTTGATTTGTATGAGTATTACACAGACGTGAAACATCAGCGGGATGTATTTCTGCAGAACAACGATTACATCATTGTAGCACCCGTTGCTAACCTTGTCAATATTGGCGGTGCGGTGCGCAGGCCCGGCCGCTACGAATTAAAAAATGGAGAAACCATGGCAGACCTGATTCGCTTTGCCGGCGGTTTGCAACCCAATGCATTTTTAAAAGACATTTTATTGAGGCGCATCCGCAACAACGAATATGAGGTGCTGTCGCTTAACTATGACAGTTTGCTGAAAGCCAAAAAGAATTTTGTAATGACCGGTGGAGAATCGGTAGAAATTAAATTTATCGGGGTCGATAACCAGTTTATGGTACAAATTTCCGGTGCGGTTTCAGTACCCGGGCATTACAAAGTAAAAAAAGGCATGCGCATCAGCAGCATGATTAAAAACGCCAATGGACTCACCTCAGATGCATTTACGGAGAGAGGATTTTTGGTAAGAACATCCAAGACCCTCGAGAAGAAATACATCAGTTTTAACCCTGCAGAAGCCCTGGCAAAGCCCGGAACATCGTCTGATCTGGAATTGGAAGACCGCGATACCATTGTCATTTACCGACTCACAGATTTAAGAAAATTTAATGATGTTAAAATCTCCGGTTCGGTGCGAAGGCCTTTTCAAAAACAATTTATTGCAGGTCTTAAGTTGGGTGAAATGCTGTTTATGGCGGGTGGTTTAAATGATGAAGCTGACGAAAAAAGTGGTTTTATCATGCGCACAGATGCCAATTTTAACAAACGTTTGATACCGTTTAAGCCCGAAGATGTGAAACCCGGCAGCGAATGGTTTGATTTTGAAATTATGCCTAAAGATGAAATCACGGTGTATTCAAAAACAGCATTCAGACGCAATTACACACTGACTGTAACCGGCCCGGTAAAAGCAGGAGGAACCTTTGGATTCAGCGAAAATACGCGTGTGACGGATTTGATTAACCTGGCCGGTGGAATAGAAACCAACACCTTTAAATCCAGGGCTATTGTGGTGCATACTGACCTCGAGTCCGGCTACCAGAGTTTAAAAACAGTAAATCTTGCCGAAGTGCTGGAAAATCCGGATAGCAAGGAGAATATAGTACTTCAGAAGAATGACGTTCTGCAGCTGTTTGACCTTAGTGAACTCAAGAATGATTTTATGGTTTCTATCTATGGACCTGTTAGACGTCAAGGGGAGTATGTTTATGCAGAAAACATGACGCTTCAAAACCTGATAGATGCTGCAGGCGGACTGGAGTTTATTACTGCAGGAACCACCGTGGAAGTGGTACGAAACTTTTTCTTCAAAGAGGGTAAATATCAATTCTTAAAACCACAGATTCTCAATACTACCATTACCAGCAACCTGAGTTTTGATGACCGTCTGGTGAATATGCAGCTTCAGCCATTTGATAAAGTATTTGTGCGTAAAAACCCCAATTTTGTTCCTTTGAAGCTCGTATTTATTGATGGTGCTATCAACTATCCCGGATATTATGCGCTGCAATCAGAAAACGATAAACTGGCCGCCATTATTAAACGTGCAGGCGGTTATCGTCCCAACGCCAACCCCAAAGCCAGCCGTTTGCGCAGAAGCCAGGCCCCCGGTGATACATTGGATATTGTGTTGAAAACACCCAAGGCCATGAGCGACCGCAAGTCGCGTTTTAATCACATCATGAAGGACGGGGATTACATTTATGTTCCCTACACTGATAACCTGGTATACCTGACCGGTGATTTGAACAAACAAAGCCCCAACGACATTGGAGCATACTACCTCAGAAACAAACGCGCCAAGTTCTACATCAAGTTCTTTGGCGGCGGTTTCACCAACACCTCCGATAAAAAGAAAGTGGTGGTGGTGTATCAGGGTGGGCGACGCATTGCTACACGGAATTATGTGTTGTTCAAAGTATACCCCAAAGTCAAACCGGGTTGTACCATTGTGGTGAACAACCGCATGAAAACAGAAGAACCCTACAAGCAGCGCAGGCGTTTCAATGTGGATGGTTTCCTCAATCAAACCATGATGAGGGCTACTACGGTATTGTCTGTATTAGGTATTTATCGATTGGCAATAGGCAGATAATGAACGCACCGGCAAAGCAACCTTTCAATCTGTTCAGTTATTTAAAACTGATTAAACCTTATTGGCGCAAGCTGCTGAGAAGCTGGTATATACCAGTGGCATTTAGTGTCCTTTTGGGATTGTATAAATGGTATAACGAACGACAAAACGAACCTTTTTTTACAGCCCAGATTACCTATATGCTGGAGGATGAGATACTGAATGGAGCACCGGCAGCCAATCCATTAATGGCGGCCATTACCGGACAGTCACCCACCAGCAACAAGGCCATTATGAATGATCTTGCTTTCAGCAACCTGTTGATTGAATACACATTGCTTAGAAACACATCTGCCAATGGCCGATATATGCCCCTGATTAATCATTTGCTGGAAAAACAGGGGGTTGATTCCACCAACCCTGCCTGGTTTAAAAGCGAGTATAAAATAGGAGACAACCCCAGCAAAGATGAGATGCTTAGGTCTTTCAGCAATGGCATTAAACCCACTTTCAAGGCCATGTCTAAAGAATCTGGCTTGCTGGTAATGTCATTTTCAGACAGCGATGCTTTTTTCTGTAAGCGCTTTTTGGAGCAACATCTTCATACCATCTCAGATTTCTACATCGACAAGCGCATGGATAGGGCCAATATGATCATTAAGGCCGCCACTCGTCGCAGGGATTCTTTGCTGGCTGCACTGCAAGGAAAGGAATATAATTCAGCATCCATGCAGGATCAGGGATTTGGAACTGTGATGCGCCGAGCCAGTGTTCCTCAGACACAACTTCAGAGAGACATTAACATGCTGAATGCTCAGTATGGAGAAAGTCTGGCGGCTTTGAATGCCGCCAAAATGGAACTGGAGAAAAAACGGCCCTTTATAGCCGTGGTGGATGATATCCGCTTTCCATTGGAGGCAACCTATCCGGAACCCTATAAAAAAGGGGCCATTTTTGGCATTATTGGCTTGTTTTTAGGAATAGCCGTGGTAGTAGGATTTCACCTTGCCAAAGAAATGCTGGTTAAGCAAAAACAGGCTTTTCGGAAATTAAATTCTTAAACTACCTCAATCACAAAGTAGTTCTTTTTACCTTTTTGTATGAGCAGGTATTTGCCATGTAAGAGGAAACTGCTGTCAACACTGCCATTGATATCGGTATACTTTTCTTTATTAATGGAAACCGCCTGTGCCTGCATCATTTTGCGTGCCTCACCTTTGCTGGGGAATATCTGCGTGTGTTGAGACAGTAAATCCAACACCGACACTCCGTCAGATAATAGGGTGCGGTCAACCGTAAATTTTTCCATACCATCCAAGCTGCTGCTGAGGGTTTCGGCATCCAAAGCGAGCAAGTCTTCTCGGGTTCCCCCTCCAAAAAACACATGGGTGGCTTTGATGGATAACGCTAGATCCTCTGAGGAATGAACCCTTTGGGTCATTTCTTCAGCAAGGGCTTTTTGCAATAGACGAAGGTGTTCCTGGCCTGTATGGTCTGAAATCAGTTTTTCTATTTCACCGCGGCTTTTCAGGGAGTAAATCTTGATAAATCGTATGGCATCTTCATCCGCCACATTCAACCAGAACTGATAAAAGCGGTAGGGCGATGTTTTATTTCTGTCCAGCCATACATTTCCGCCTTCACTTTTCCCGAATTTGGTGCCGTCGCTTTTGGTTATTAAGGGAGCAGTAATCGCGAATGCCTCGCCCCCTGTTTTGCGGCGGATAAGCTCTGTGCCGGTGGTGATATTGCCCCATTGGTCACTACCTCCAAGTTGTAACTTACAACCTTTTTGGGTAAAAAGATGAAAAAAATCATAACCCTGTACCAGCTGATAGGAAAATTCCGTGAAGGACATACCGCCGCCCTCCAGCCGGTTTCTCACGCTGTCTTTACCCATCATGTAATTGACGGTTATATGTTTCCCAACATCACGGATAAACTCCAGAAAACCAAACTTACTGAACCAGTCGTAATTATTGACCATTTCTGCGCGGTTTTCACCCTGTTCAAAATCCAGGAACTTCATCAGCTGTTGTTTCTGGCAGTTCAGGTTGTGCTCGATTTGATCCAGATCCAGCAGTTTTCTTTCATCACTTTTGCCGCTGGGATCACCCACCATACCGGTTGCCCCTCCTACAAGCGCAATGGGCTTATGCCCTGCTTTTTGCAGTAAAATCAGTAGGGTGATGGGCACCATGTTGCCTATGTGCAAAGAATCGGCTGTAGGGTCAAAACCACAATAACCGGTTACCTGTTCGCTGTTTAACAAATCCTGCGTTCCGGGCATGGCATCATGCAAAAGGCCACGCCAGCGCAACTCTTCCACAAAATCAAAGTGGGGCCTAAAAGACATGCCGCGAAAATACAATAATTACTGTGGAGATTCCTTTATCCTTTTTACGGTATCAGAAATATACTGTTTCAGTGCATCGGTCTGTTCGTCTTCCAGTCCGCTGGTGGCAAAGCTCACCACCTGCCGACTTTCCTTAATCTGGAAATTGATTTCATACACCAGATAATCCACCCGCATCATGTAATTCCAAGGAATAAAAATAAACCTCGAGACAATGCTTTGCCGCCATGATATTCCATTTTCATCCACCTTCACAAAGTAATCACCTCTGAGTTTTTGGTACAGAAAAAACACAACTACCAGGGCAATGAGCAGTGATATAAAACCACCCATCATGCCAAATATGGCATAATGAATGGACCAGACCACAAAACACAGAAAACCGGCCACAATCAGTTGTGGAAGCTCTGCTTTTTTTCGAGGGATTGCAATAAAAAGCGGCGGCATTAATCAGGGAATCAGCAATTTCTCTTTTCGCCTGCCATCCGTTACGATATATAACCCGGATTTGAGGTTTTTAACCGAAATAGTCACGGCTTGTTTTGAGGATTCAACAACTGAACAATTCATTCGTCTGCCGGAAACATCCGTAATAAACCAATCTAAATTTTGATGAGCATCCTGAATAGTAATTATATCACTGGCGGGGTTTGGAGAAACACGAAACGATGATGAAGCCGGGTTCCAAACAGATGCTGTATTATTAACAACTTCCAGGGTGTAGGAGCTGATAGAGTCGTTTTGAGTAGTGGAGGTAAATCCGCCAACCTTGGCAAATGCCCTAATATAAATTTTTAATGGATAAGAACCTGCCTGAGTGGCGGTTCCGAAGAAGCTGATGCAGCGAACGGTATCCCAAAGAAAAACACAGCGTGGATGCTGGCATTTATAGGATAAGCCGGCCGGCAATCCTCCGATACGCAAAACCTTGATGGAATCAACCTTTACTGCCACCTTAGAACCCAAAACCGTGGTGTATGTATCCCTAAAAGTTAATACGGAAATACCTTCATTATAGGGCATGTTGACTACTGCCGCCGGTAAAACCGCCGGTAAAAATCCCGATTTGGTAAGGTTTTTATCAGGGATGCAGGTTTGTGAGAACAACGAGCCTGTGAAAAGAATCACGCATGTAAAAAAGATGTTTTTAACCATTATCATTGCAATGTTAATGGCACGAAAATACAAAAGATATCCATTTTTTTCGATAATACTTCTGTGGCTTTTTTGCTTTGCTGTTTTTCAACTTGACGCACAGGTTACTGTTGAAATACAATCAGAAGACGGAAATCCGGTTAAACCCGACTCATTTGTTGCCTATAGCAGTATGGGGCTGATTCGCAGTTTCAGCATGCGTGAAGACCGTATTGTGGTAGAGCAGGATTTGCGTAGAATTCGTGTATTTCAAAAAAACCATCTGCCGCTTGACACCCTATTTCCTGTTGATATCACTTCTGGAATGACGGTAAAACTTACCCTGCAGCCGCGTTCCGTATTTATGGATGAGTTTATCATCAGCACAGACAAAACACCCTCCAGATTAAGCCGGAGTGCAGTGAGTGTTTCTGTGTTGAAGCCGTATCTCATCAACAATAAAATAACCGCTGATATGTCTACCATCCTTGAGCAAATGCCCGGAATTAATATTAGTGATGGACAGGTCAACATCCGCAACGGCAGCGGCTGGAGTTACGGTGCGGGCAGCAGGGTAATGGTTACATTGGATGAGCTGCCTATGATTAGTCCCGATGCCGGACAGGTACAGTTTGCTTTTTTGCCCGTAGAGAATCTGGCTTCTGTGGAGGTGGTGAAAAGCGCCGGCAGTGTGCTTTATGGCTCATCTGCACTCAATGGCGTTGTTAACCTGAGAAGTGCAGAACCGGAGAAACAAGACAACGCCAGGGTAAGTGCTTTTGCCGGAGTTTATGATTATCCCCGCAGAGACAGTTTGCGATGGAATAAAAGTCGCCGTGGAAATCATGGTATAAATGGGTTTTGGTCAAAAAAGATAGGGAATACAGGCATTACAGTGCAGTGGAATGCGCTTTATGATCAAGGATACCGAAATCATGAATACAACCACAGGGGCAGGATGGGTATTCGCTTAAAGCATACATCGGCAAAAATTAAGGGGCTTAATTATGGCATCAATTCAGGTGTTCAGCAATCCAATAGCGGTTCTTTTTTGCTTTGGAAGAGCTATGATCGTGGATATGAAACATTCCAGGATGGATACAATTACAATGAGGGTTTTCGCATTCATTTAGATCCATTTGCCGAATGGAAAAGGAAAAAAGCAACCCATAAATTCCAGGCCAGGTATTTGGCCATAGACAACAGTGTTAGGGCAAACAATGCCGGAACCGATCAAAGTAATGGCAGCAGTCTGCTTTATGGTGAATACAGACTCAGCCAGCATTTTCAGTCCCTAAATATTGTAATCGGGGCGGCCGGCATGCTTGCCGAAACCCATTCGCCATTGTTTGGCGGGAACCAGACGGCAGGGAATCAAGCTGCCTTTTTTCAGGCCGATTATAAAAAAGGTCGTTGGAATTTATCAGGGGGTGGTCGTTATGAAATGTATGCCGTTAATCAGAATGTCTATACTAAACCGGTTTTCAGGGCCGGGGTTAACTATGCTGCGGGCAGGGCCACTTTTTTGCGTGCCAGCGCCGGACAAGGTTTTCGTTTTCCCAGCATGGCAGAATTGTTTGTAACCACATCAGTTGGGCCGTTAACCGTTTATTCCAATCCTAATCTTCGGCCGGAATCCGGCAATAACGCTGAAATAGGCATAAAACAAGGGTATAAAATTCGAAGGCTCCGTGGCTTTGCCGACCTAAGTGTATTTCAAATGGAATTGAATAACATGATGGAATTTTCTTTTGGACAGTGGGATCCAAATACCTTGCCCGGATTTAAAAGTGTGAATGTGGGTATTGGAAGAATCCGAGGCATAGAGTTTGAAACCGTGGGCGATGGGCAGATAGGAAAAACCCATTGGCAGTTATTAGGCGGATATACCTACACCCGTCCACAGGCAGTGAACCCCGAATATGTGTATGCCCGCGATAGTGCAGGATTATTTTTAAATTTTATCAATACCCGCAATGACAGCAATAACCTCATGAAATATCGCTATCAGCATCTTGTGAGGGTGGATGTACAATGTTCATATAAGAAATGGGAATCGGGTTTCAGTTACAGGTATAATAGCCGCATGACCAATATTGATGGCGCATTTACAAGGGGTATTTTGCCCATATTTATAACCGGTATACAGGCATCTATGAACAATGCCGGTGTAGCCCATGTATTCGATTGGCGTCTGGCGTTTAAACCCAATCAACACTGGAAGATTAACCTGCAGGTAAACAACGTTTTTAACCGCGAATATGTGGGCAGGCCCAGTGATATCAGGCCTCCCAGAAGTGTGCAGTTGCAGGCAGTCTGGACGCTGCGATAGTCAAGACCATAATCAGGTTTTTAAAACCCCTTAAAAAGCGGTAATTTTGCCGCATTAATTTATTTATCAAATCATGAGTACCGTAAAAGTAGCCATCAATGGCTTTGGTCGTATCGGCCGACTGGTTTTCCGCGAGATTTATAACATGCAGGGCATCGAAGTGGTGGCCATCAACGATCTTACCAGCCCACAGGTTCTGGCACACCTGTTGAAATACGACAGTGCACAGGGCCGTTTTAATGCTACCGTTTCACACACCGAAAACAGCATCATTGTAAATGGCGAAGAGGTAAAAATTTATGCCCAGAAAGACCCTGCACAAATTCCATGGGGTGCCCATGGAGTGGATGTAGTCATTGAAAGCACCGGCTTCTTTACCGATAAGGCCAAGGCCGAAGCCCATATTACTGCTGGAGCTAAGCGCGTGGTAATTTCAGCCCCCGCCACCGGCGATCTGAAAACCGTTGTTTTTAACGTAAACCACCATATTCTGGATGGCAGCGAAACCATCATCAGCGGTGCAAGTTGCACCACCAACTGCCTGGCTCCTATGGCCAAAGTGCTGAATGATGAATACACCATTCTGGCGGGAAGCATGACCACCATTCACGCCTATACCAATGACCAGAACACCCTGGATGCTCCCCATCCCAAAAATGATTTGCGCCGCGCAAGGGCTGCTGCTCAAAACATTGTGCCCAATAGTACCGGTGCCGCCAAAGCCATTGGCCTGGTATTGCCGGAGCTGGCTGGCAAGCTGGATGGTGGCGCACAACGCGTTCCTACCATTACCGGATCAGTAACCGAACTGACCGTTATTTGCGAAAAGAAAACATCGGCTGCTGAAATCAACGCTGCCATGAAAGCTGCTGCCAATGATAGTTTTGGCTATACCGAAGAAGAACTGGTAAGCACTGATATTATCGGCATTTCTTATGGTTCGCTGTTTGATGCTACCCAGACCAAAGTGGTAACGGTTGGCGATGCACAGCTGATTAAAGTGGTGAGCTGGTACGACAACGAAATGAGCTACGTGAGCCAGCTGGTGCGCACCGTGAAGCACTTCGCCGGTTTGATTTCTAAATAATCACAGTAAAATATCTTTTAAAAACCCGGGCAATTTGTCCGGGTTTTTTATGCATTTGGCCACCTAATAAAACACAGACTACAGGGAAAAAACGGGTTTTTTATGTATTAGGGTACAAGAAAAATCTGATATTTTATGTACTTGAGTACAGGAATTATCCATTTTTTAGGATTTGTAAACTTGAAAATACATACTTTTGGCAATGGAGTTTATAAAACGGGTAAAATCTGGCAAATACCGCCACTACAAAGGCCGAGAGTACGAAGTATTAGGCATGGCCCTGCACAGCGAAACCCTGGAAGAAATGGTGGTGTACAAACCACTGTATGAAACTCCGGATATTGCGCCAGGAACCCTTTGGGTGCGGCCTGCTGCCATGTTTCTGGAAACTGTGACCACAGCGCAGGGTGAAGTACAGCGGTTTACGCCAGAAACAATAAATGGCATGAATGCATAAACGGTATATAGAATTGCTATATCTTGCGAAAAATGACGCTGCATCCAGATATAACCAATTTGCTAAACGAGGCACAAACGTTGACTAATGCCTATGATATAGTTGATAAAGCTAAAGGGGAGCGCTTTAATTTATTTTCAATTTTAGGGATGGAGTCAGACGAAGTTAGTACTCATTCACGATTCTTAGCAGAATTGCTCAATAAAAATGGAAGTCATGGACAAAAAGATATGTTTTTAAAGTTATTTATTAAGCATTTAAAAATAGCAAACTTAAATTTTAATACTGAAAATTCGAATACAATTATTGAGCACCATGTAGGAAAGGTTACAGATTCAGAAGGTGGAAGAATTGACATTTTAATCAAAGATTTACAAGGCAATGTGATAATGATTGAGAACAAAATTTATGCTGCCGAGCAACCTAATCAATTACTTAGATATAAGAATGCCTTTAAAAAAGGGTACCTAATTTATCTTACACTTAATGGGGACAACAGCTCCGAAAGAAACATTAACGTTGAATATAAAACACTGTCATACAAAAACGATATCGTAAGATGGTTAGAAGAATGTAAAAAAGAAGCTGTTGAAATGCCAATATTACGCGAAACCATACAGCAATATATCAATTTAATAAAAAAATTAACAGGTCAAAATATTAATATAAAGATGTCAGAAGATATTTTAAAATTATTGTTACGTGATAGCGATAAATTAATGGCTTATTCAGCTTTAATTGAAGTTAATAATAAACTCCGTAAACATATAATATCGGAAATTACAGCAAAGATTAAAAATATAATTAAAAATAAATATGATTATGATGTTATGACTGAAGAATTCATTGGTGATAAGGGATGCTTATTTTATTTACAAAACAGAAAGTTTAAAGATTATGGTATTAACATCAGATTTAATTTTGAAAGATCACCATTTTCTTCATTAATATTTGGATTTGCAAATGATGATAAAGAGAAACCGAAAGATGAACTACTGTTAACTTCAGCAAAGAAATATTTTCCAAACGCAAAGCAATCTGATTGGTGGAGTGTTTATATACCGTTTGAAAATTATAATAATTGGAATTATGAAACACTGAGTAAAATATATTTTGGTGCAGACAATAATTTCTTCAGCGAAGTTGAAGATAAAGTCCAAAAATTAATTTCTATATTTGAACACAGAACATATTTAACTAAATAATACATGTTATGAGTGCAACAATAATCGAAATGCTAATACAGGAAGCTGTTAGAGACGGAAATTTGAGCCAGGCTGAACGGGAATCAATATACAAAGAAGCGGAGGCCCTCGGGTCTTCTAGAGCCCTTGTTGATACTTTAATTGAGGATTATTTGACAAGAATGAACGTCAAAGAAGCTGAAAAAGCAGAAATGGAAAAAAACAGAAGGGAGAAGGATGAAAATCGAAAATACGAATTATGGGACTCTACATTTCAAAAACTGGTAAGAGAATGGATAAATAAAAGTCCTAAAAAGATGTTAGATAAAAAAGACTATTTACCGGATTTGCGTCGAGAGGCATCAAATAAGAAAATTGAATTTGGTTGGTTAGATAATTGGATAGAAAAACTTGAGAAAGAGGAACAAGAAATTGCGGGTATAAAAAACCAGGGTATAATCGCTAAGTTAAAAGGGTTTTTTGATAGGTAATTTGTTCTATGAGTGTTCCTAAGCTTTTAGATTTAATCAATAACTGTATCAAAGACAATAGTCTTAGTAAAGATGATTATAGTTTTATATTGTCTAAGGCCCGTGAGTGGAACATACAGCATGCACTATTACAAGAATTAATAAAAGCAAAGAACATCAATATTACCGAAAGTCAAACCAATGTTAACACTGGGGACGTATTAAATAGGATTAATAGCGATATTCAAGTTAAAATAAAAGAATGGTTTAATAAACAGGATTATAGATCTATAATAACCATTTATGATGATAAGTTATATGGAACTCTTGATAACACTTTAATCAAGTACTACTTAAAATCCTTAATTTTAGAATTGGAATACAAAAAAGCACTTGACTATGTTAGAGTTTTAAAAGATAGAAATCAAAATTTCGACATTGAGTTAAAGAAGATTATTTCAGATGTTTATATTAGAAATGAAAACTATGAGACAGCATTTTTGCTAAATTATGAATTATATGAAAATGGTGATGCAGCGTCGATCCAAGATTTAGAGTCTATAGCAGCATTAATTCTTGAAAAACGCAAATTTGATGCTATACATCTTTGTAATAGATTGCCAAATTACATTGTTTTATTTAAAAAGTATTTATTTGATTATTATAATCAGAAAGATTATAAATCGTATATATGGCTTTTTGAATCTTATTTCACCAATGACTTAGAAATGGCTAAAAACTACATTTGGTCATTATACAGAACAGATGGCGAGGAACGCAAGGCCTACGATGCCGGTATTAATTATATTCAAAGGATTTCAGACCCGTCGGTTCTATATTTAGTAATGGGTTATATTTGTAGGTATATTAATAAATATAAGGAGGCCTATGATTATTTTCTGAAATGTCAGAATATTGGTATCGAAGTTCAGGAGCATATAGATAAAATTATTGAAAAAATAATAAAAATTAAGGAATGGGAAATATTGTCTCAATTTAAGAATTCAAATAATTATTTGAAATTGCTAAATGAAGGAATTCATAATTACTTTAGTGAACAAAAATATGAAATAGTTGTTTTAATATTCGAACGATTCATTAATACCGATGCCAAGGAAAATACAATTAAAATATATATAAAAAGTCTTAAAGATAATGATGTCAAAAAAGCACTAAATAAATATAAAGAATATTATGAATTAATTGAAAATAAAGACACAGATTGGTTTTTACTAGGGGCTAATCTGAATGAAAGTAATTTTAATTATCAAGGTGCTTTAGATAAATTCATACTTGCAAACAATGAAGCACCAGGTTGCTGTGAAAATGATATTAAAAGAATAACTTACATTCTTAATCCCGACATTCACTTAAAAGAACTTTTTGAGCAACAAAAATATTCAGATGCAATTGAAATATTTGAAAGCAAATTATTAAAAACCACAGATATTTCAGTAATAAAGTTTTATATTAGATCTCTTTTCCAAAATAATAATACTGAAGAGAAAGCATTAGAAAAAGGGATATTATATTCAAAAAGCCATGCTGATGGTAATGAACTTTATAAGCTCATATATAATATTTCTAAGCATCAATATAAGTACAACCTAGCTAAAGAATTCATATTAAAAGCACAAACAGCAGGTCAGGATGTTGCTGTTGAATTGCAAGAAATAAATTTTCTGATTGCTGAAGTAGAGGAAAAAGAAAGAAAACAAAAGGAAGAACTTGCCAAAAAACAAAAGGAAGAGGAGTTAAAGAAACAAACTGAACTAGAAAATATAAAGCGTCAAGCCTTTGAAGCAGAGAAGGCAGAAATCATTAAGTCTAGCCGTGAAAAAATAGACAAGATAAAAAACGCAAGTAAGGAGTCAGAATCTGATTTGGGCAAAGATAATGCTACTGATGATGATGAAAACAGCAATTCTTCTAATGAAAATGACACCCATCATTTTAAATCTTCAGTTACTTGCGGAGGTGACCCTATTTTACCTGAGCATATTTACATAGATAAAAATGAAGTACGATGGGAAAAAAAATCAGGTCTCTTTAGCAAGGATAGTAAATCTATTCAGCTGAAAGACATCACCCAAATAGATTTAAGTACTTCTATGGTGTGTGGGAGTATAGTTATTCGTAGTTCCTCATCAGGTTCAATACATGGTGAGCATTTTAGTAAATCAAATGTTAAGGAAATCAAGGAAATAATAGAGAGCCTTAAATAAAACCGGTAACCCCCTTAATTCCGCTTCACCCAGACTGCCTTGGCAGAACCTGCCGCAAATTGCAGTTCTACGATGTAAATACCCGGGGCAATACTATTTGTATTATACGGTCCTGCTCCTATTTCAGTCTTTACGGTTTTACCGGACAAATCCCGCAAAATCATGGATTGAACGGGTTGTTTGGCCGCTACCATCAAACGGTCATTTCCCGGATTTGGGTACAATACAAATTCTGCATCCGGTAAAGTACTCACAGCATTATACACCACCCTAAAGTGCGTGCGCAGTGTATCGTTTTCGGGGAACAGGTCTGTGAAACGCTCCAGCACAGCATCTGCCTTAAATGCGCCGGCAATCACAAAAGGAAACATCTTGTTGGATGCTACCGTTACCGACATACCTTTGGGAAGTGTGGTGAAATTTCCCGTATCGGTAAATAACACGAACCCGCTGCTACTGTCCAGCACCCTAAAGATTGCCTTACCATTATAAGCCGCGGTGTCTTCGCCCGTCTGAATAAGCGATGCCTTCAGTTTTGCATTACCCGAAGTGTTGAGCAACCACTGCCCGGTTGTAGGCGTTTCAAACGCCACCCAGGCCAGGTCGTGTCTTCTTACCCCGCGTATGGGAGTGATGAGCGTGTCATTCAACATATTCTGATCCTGTGCACTGCTCACGCGCACCCGAAGGGTGTAATTCCCGGAATCGGGCAACAACAGGTCTCTCAGGATTACTTTTTTCTCCATTTTCGCCAGCGTTAAGGTATCCAGGCGGAACGCCTGGCTGATAATGCTGTTATTTTTTGCGAGCACTTCTGCTGTTGTACGAACAGGCCCCAAAGCTAGTCTGGCGTTGGAGCTGATGGTGGCATGCACATTGAAATAGGTTTCACGGGCATACACTTTTTGTCCGGCAACTGGGGTATCAATGCTCACCACGCCAGCATCCTTGCCAATTACAACCGTGAAAGTTGAAAGTGCCGTATCATTTTTACGGTTCACATCGGCTGCATAATTGGTGTAGGCGATAACCCGGTAGGTGCCGGCATTAATGGGGTTTAGGGTTTTCATCATATCAAAATCCAACGCCTGACCGGTGTCGAGAGATGTGGTTTTGATATCCTGGTAAATGCGGGTATTTCCATACCAAACCTGGCATACAAAGGGCACGGCATCCGTGTTTTTTACAAAACCCAGGTTGGCTATTCGCATTTTAGGCGCATACAGACCTGCACCTATAGAAAGGGTGTCTTTACTAGTGGGATAATTAACCGATATGGCGCTGTAATCAAAGGGATTGCCCACAAAAAAGTCCTGCACAATGCTGTCATTACTCTTTACATAATCTTGCGGATGGTATACCTTGAAAACCGCCTTGTAGATGCCTTTTTTGGACGGAGTATAGGAGCGGGGCATGCTCACCACATAGCCATCTTTTCCGGCGAGAGGATACACAAATGTATCGCGGAAAACCGCTGTGGTGTAAGCAGAACTGATGCGCACCGACAAACGTGCAGCACCCATATTCAGCAGACCGTCGTTGTAAACCCGGGGCTTCAGAACGATAGGTTTTCCTACAGGATAGAAAAAGTTTTTCATAGGCGATGCCACACTGTCCACCCCAAGGTCATAGGATTTTATGACGAAAATGCTTACCCGCTGGGTATCATTGATGGGTTGCTTATCGCCGGACATATCGGTGGTGAACAATACCGTAAGCCGGCCTGTATCTGTGCAACGGTAGGTGGGCCATGACAGTATTCTGCTTTGAAACCTGGGTAAATTCAGGGTGTTGGTTTTGTCATAAACAACAGTATTTCCTTTCAAAATCCTGCATCGTGCATTGAAAGAAACAGAGTTGTCGTATCCGGGATTCTGAATGGTGGCCACGGGCATGAAAGTGTCTCGCTGGAATTCATAGATGGCCCCGCTGTATGGGTCAAAAACGGACGATACCATCACATCTTTTTTCACCCCGACGAAGAATTTACGGGTTGCAGTATCATTGTCGTTAATGAAATCACCCTTTGCGGATACGATGATTTTCAATTCGTGTTCACCGTAATCCAGCGGATAGAATTTTTTAGGGAATGTGTAGGTTTTCCGGCGTCCTGAAGACAGGGTGTCTCGCAGGGTTTGGCTGTATACATTTTTGCCAAAAACATTGATTTCACAGCGAATACTAAAGCTGTCTTTCAGGTTTTTCGCCCCAATATTGGCAATGGTTCCCTGTGGTGCCATGGTATCCATGGTAAAGCGGTCAATGCTGTCTTTGGGGAAATCAGCTGACACGGCGGTTAAGTCCGTATCGCCCTGAAGGCGGGGTTCAATGATGAATTTGAAGGGTGCGTTGGGAGCAAAATCCACCCAGTTGGTATCGCCGGTAGGCGTTGAATAAAAGAACGTATTGGGCCGTACCGGATTTTCATCCTGATAACCGAATGCCACATTGCTTGTGCCCAGTTGTCTTACACCTACATAGAATGTGCCGGCTACGGAAACCGGAGTGCTAAGGTCAAGTATGTAATTTCCAGCCACCGTTGTCAGCAGATTGCTCTGATACAACAGTTTGCCCGGTCTGCCGCGGCGTCCGCTATTGTCCCAAATGCCCACCCTGAAGGATCGGCCTGCAATGGCGAAAGCCACGGTAACCTGATTAATGGCCTTGCTTTTGTTCGAAAAAAAGCGGGCCACAAAATCGCCGGTGGTGCCGTTAAAACCTATGCCGCCGGGCGACGGGGGCTGGGTCACATCTCTGTAACTGTAAATATTTTCATTGGTTTGTCGGTAGCTACGGGCAGTATTATTGCTGCTATTATTATCTACCGCTATGGACAGAACGGTATCCAGTCCTTTTTTGGATGGCGACAGACTGGGCAGATTTAAAAATAGCTGCGCACCTCGATTCAAGTTGAATGTGGTGCTGTCAGCGCCGGTATTGGTGCCTTTTAAAAGCGTTCTAACCCGGGCAGCGCTTAGGTTTTTTTTGCCCACATTGCGCAACAGCACTTTCACACTGTCAGGATTTCCCAACGGTACAGGCAATTTGCCCAGGGTATACAATTTGATGGCTGCCGCATCAAAATCAAAGCGGGGGTAATTGAAGATAACGGTGGGGTGATATTCGGAAGATGTTCCCAAGCTATCGGGCAAAGGCCACCCCGTAAAGCTCTTGGTCTGGTTAGACGAGAAGCCGGATACACTGGCGCTGCTTTCAAAATAGAAATTAACAGTTCCCGGTTGAGCGACGCTCTGTGAGAACTCTATGAGCACTTCCAGGTTATCCCCTTGTGTGGTATCAAATACATATTTACCCAATGTGAACGGGAATCGGTAAAAACTTTCATTGGAGCCGAGATCAAAAGCGGGTGTTGCATTGTAAACCCTAGTTGCAGAGGTTGTCTCACCCGAAAAAGAAATACGTCCGCTGCCGAAATCACTGCGGGAAGTATTTCTCAGCCAGATTGAGAGCTGTGTTCCTGTGCCAATGGCAGCACCTGCGCTGCGTAGGAACTCCATACTTTCCATGCTGTCACCGTGCTTTAAATTGCCCAGCACCGATTTGGGGTAGATATAGGCAAAACGGCAACCGTAGTTTGCTGCAGAGGTAGAAACGACCATAGGGCCGGCCAAAGTACCCAGAAAATAGCCCTCACCAATTTGGACAAACTGAGAAAAAAGCGAGTGACTTCCGAGCAGTAATAAACCGGTAATTATTCTTCTCACAATAACAAATATAATGAAGGTGGCGGATTTGACCTTGAAATCCGGAATTTTTTGGAATAAATATGACAATCCTTAGGTTTTGCGGGTAAAAATGATTGAATCTGTTGTAATGGGTTCAATCGCAATAGCATATTTTTGCCTTTGTGAGAGCCGTTTCCGAAGCAGACGTTTTTTTTATGGAGGGTTGCGGACGCTGCTCGCTTGGAGGAACGCCGGCATGTAAGGTTCACACCTGGCGGGATGAGTTGATATTGTTGAGGGACCTGGTGCTTCAAAGTGGTCTCACAGAAACCCGTAAGTGGGGAGTGCCCTGCTATGTGACAGGAAAGAAAAATGTAGTGTTACTGGGGGCATTGAAGGGCTGTGCCACCCTCAGTTTCTTAAAAGGCGCACTGATGAAAGATCCGGAAAATCTTCTGGTGAAACCCGGTGAGAACAGTCAGTCAGCACGATACATGAAGTTTACGGCACCTGAACAGGTAACAGCGCAGTCTTCCATTATTATGGGTTACCTCAAAGAGGCTATTTTGATAGAAGAATCCGGACAGAAGGTGACTTTCAACTCACCGGAACAGCAGCCCATGTGTGAGGAGCTACAAGAGGCCATCAAATTAGATGCAGAGCTGTCTTCAGCGTTTTATGCATTAACACCGGGCAGGCAAAGGGGCTATATCCTCTATTTTGGGGGTGCCAAACAATCCCAAACCCGCATTGACAGAATTGCCAAAAACAGAGACAGGATTTTACAGGGAAAGGGAATGCAGGACTGAAAGGTCTTATTTCACAACCTAGCTCAATTGAATGTATGCCACCCCTTCGGGGTTTGGGATGTATCGCACCGTTGGTGCTATAATAATATCACCCCTTCGGGGTTTTTTTGTAAACAGCTCCGAAGGAGCGGAATGATAATAATAACCAAATAGACGGTAATAGGAACCCCGAAGGGGTGGCATTAATGCACCGCTATTGATTGGATATGTGGATGATTGTTTATGTCACCCCTACGGGGTTCGGGATTTACCGCACCTGCGGTGCTATAATAATGGCACCCCTTCGGGGTTCTTTGTAAACAGCTCCGGAGGAGCGAAATGATTATAATATATAAATACAAGGCAATATTAACCCCGAAGGGGTGGCATTAATGCAGCGCTATTGATTGGATACGTGGATGATTGTTTATGTCACCCCTACGGGGTTCGGGATTTACCGCACCGTTGGTGCTATAATAATGGCACCCCTTCGGGGTTTTGGGAGTTTAGTGGAAGTTTGTCCCCCTAAATATCCCACCCCCTAAAGCATCTTTCGTGCAGGTAGCGGCGGCATTTTAGCCAAGCAGTTGTATCATCTTTAAAACCACACACACATCGAGGCGCTGACCACATCCAGGTTGTCGCGGTATCCACTGTCAAACGGGTAAATAGAAATCGCATCACTGCCGCTAAAGAAGCGACGGTATTCCAGTCTCAGCAGGGCATGATCTTCAATTTTTCGGTTTAAACAAAATCCATAACTGCCGGTTCTATACCCCTTAATAGCATGATGCATAGGTGTTTGAAAGATATTGTTGGCATCATCAAACCACTCCAAACGTCCTGAAAGCGATAATTTAGAGTTAAAAGCATACTTCACCTGCACATTGGCATTCCACCAGGTATATTGTTTATAGTCAGCATGGTCGGGAATGGGCATAAGACTGTCAGTTCGCAGCGTGGTGTAGCGCTGAACTCCGGCATACACGCAGGCAGACACATCCCATTTTTTGCCCAATTTGCCTATCCAGTAGAGGTCGGTAAAATAGCGGGTACTGAAATTTGGACGGTCAACGCTTTTTTCATTACCGATATAGGTGTTCCAGTTGATGATGTGGTTTTTACCCGGCTGCCATTCCAGTTGGGTTCCCAGTGAAAGTTGCTCATTATGATCCTGAATTTGTTGCCAGCCATTGATGAGATAGGCATAGAAACGGACGTTTTCGCGCAGGGGCAATCCCAGTTTAACCCCGCTTAGGTAATACGGTGAATTTTCGGCAGATAATGAACGGGAATACATGAGCTGGTCTTTGCTTACGGGGTTTTCATTGGTATAGGGCGAGCCCAGAATACCAGCATCCATCCACAGGTTTAATTTTTTGGAAATCCGCACACCCACGCTGGCTTCGAGCAGGTTTTTCAAGGTGCCGGGTTCATTGGCCATGTTGGCATTCATGTAGGTTCCAAACGCGGGTACCAGCCGAGCTCTTATCCCCGTGGTTTGATAGCGAATGTCGAGCATAGCGAGGTTTACGCCGAAGGTGTTGTTTTGCGCTGAAGAAACCATGTAGGGCAATGTTTTCCCCGCTCCGCTGCTGTTGGCATACACATCCACACAGGCGCCCAGTGTAATTTTACCCAGGTGTTCGCCGCCGGCGGTATCCACAAAACCGGTATTCACTACCTGCGATAGCAGTGGGGTTGACAGCCCTAAACAAATAAGCAGCGGGAAAAACCTCATAAAACTGCTTTATACAAAACGAGGATCTGCTTCCATTACATGACCGCAGGTTTTGCAGGTTCGCAGCTCTTCAGATCCGTAATAGTGTTTAAAATGGGGCAGAAAATCAGTTTCTATATTCTGCAGTTCAAAGTAGGTTTCGTGCAGTTTGGTGTTGCATTTGTCGCAAAACCACAGCAGTCCGTCTTTGTATCCTTTGTTTTCGCGTACCCGCTCAATAACGAGGCCCACACCGCCGGCCATGCGACCGGGGCTATGAGGCACACCGGCGGGATGCAGGTACATATCGCCGGCTTTTAAGGGCACTTCCACACATTTGCCGTCTACCTGAATTTTGATGAGGGCTTCCCCTTCAAGCTGGTAGAAAAGTTCTTCTGTTTCGTTGTAATGGTAGTCTTTGCGGGCGTTGGGACCTCCCACAATCATCACGATGTAGTCGGTGCCTTCGGGATAGAGATTTTTATTGGCCACCGGGGGTTTCAGCAGGTGCTTGTTTTCCTCAATCCACTGATTCAGGTTGAAAGGCATGCGTATGTTCATGATAATGCAAACTTACCCGATTTATTTGGAAAATTGGGTAATTTTTCGTAAATTAAGGTTAGGCAGGTTTCTTTGCCAGGGTGACTGCGTGCTGCATCGGTTTTAGTTTTCCCGAGATGATACGGTCGGGCTCTTCGGTTGTTTCGGTGGAAATTTTTTCAAAACCGTTTTTTGCCAGCAAAGTTTCAAGCGCTGTTGTTTCATAGAGCGTAAAACCGAATTGGGTGAAGGGTATGGCTTGCATAAAGGTTTTGGGGCGATAGCCAAGCATTAGCAGACCGCCGGTCTTCAGCACCCTCAGGATTTCTGATAGTTCCTTTTCCGGGGTTTCCCAGAAATACAGCACATTGATGCCAAAAACCACATCGAATGTTTGATCGGAAAAAGGCATGTGACCTATATCGCCCCTCACAAAACGCGCTCCCGGAATATGTTTGGCAGTGGCCATTTTCACCATTTCATCAGAGAAATCAATCCCGGTATAATGCAGCGTTGCGTTATGCTGATCAAGTATTTCAGGCACGATACCTTCTCCAAAACCCAGTTCCAGCAGCGAAAGATTTTTGGCAGGTAACAAATGATTTACAACATGCGTATATAGTTCCCGGTTTAACTCACGCATATAGGCGGCAATGGCTTCAGCACCTTCGCCATGGGGTTTTCGCAATTGGGCTGCTTGCTGTTCGGGGGTGAAAGGGTGCATGCAGAGAGATGTAAAGGAAATGTAATTTAAATGACGGCTCCTTTAGCTATTGTGGTGTTGCTTTATATCTTTTTCAGTGTAGAGATCTTCCTCATCAGATAAAAAATCAAAGGATTGACTTTCGCTTACCAAATGTTGGATACCTTCATTTAAAATATAATTTTCGTATTTTTTTGATATAAATTCAGCAAAATCCGATATCTCTAAAGCTTTATCAGTGGGTAGTTTATTGATGACTTGAATAGTTTTTTCTATAATCTGCTTTTTTGTCATAAATCAATATCAAATATACTAAAATAATATTAATTATTCAAATAGGTTATTATTGTATCCGTAACTTCAACAACAACTCCGTCAGTACTTTTTTCAGCGCATCCACATTGTCTTTGCCCGTGGCCGAAATAAAAACAGCCGGTGCATTTTCCTTTGCAATCCAGCTTTTTTCAAATTGTGTAGCAGTGAGGCCGGTTTGGCCTACAAAGAAATCATCGGGGGCACCCCGGAAGGCGTCAATTTTATTAAAAACGACCAGTTCAGGTTTGTTACCGGCGCCAATGGCCAGTAGCGTTTCTTTCACCGAGCGCATTTGTTCCTCAAAATGCGGGCTGCTAATATCGACCACATGCACCAGCATATCCGCCTCAAGGGCCTCTGCCAGCGTACTTTTGAAGCTCTCCACCAGCTGAGTGGGCAGTTTACGGATGAAACCCACGGTATCACTAAGTAGGATGGGCATGGTTTTCAACTCGTCTGTGGGGTGGGGCAGCACTAGCTTACGAACCGTGGCATCCAGCGTGGCAAATAGTTTGTTTTCCACCAGCACATCGGCTTTGCTGAGCAGGTTCATAATGGTGCTTTTACCCACGTTGGTGTAACCCACCAAAGCCACACGATACATGCCTTCTCTGGAAGCGCGCTGGGTGCGGGAAGTTTTTTCAATGTGGGCCAACCGTTCTTTTAGCACACTGATTTTATTCCTCAGGGCACGGCGGTCGGTTTCTATTTCGGTTTCTCCGGGCCCCCTGAGTCCGATACCCCCTTTCTGGCGGCTAAGGTGCGTCCACATGCGGGTAAGGCGTGGCAGCAGGAATACGCTTTGTGCCAGTTCTACCTGAATCTTGGCCTGAGCTGTTTTTGCATTTCGGGCAAAAATATCCAGAATCAGGTGCGTGCGGCTAAGTACCTTCACATCGGGCATGTCTTGCTCCAGGTTTCGGATTTGGCTGGGTGATAATTCATCATCAAATACCACCATATCGATATTGTGATCTTTCACCCACAATACCAGTTCTTCCAGTTTGCCCGTTCCCAGATAGGTTT